>Ga0299915_10003400_pt1 | contig 11505 bp, 6 predicted proteins | sample RVTome_13_FD_200263 | JGI IMG/M metagenome (GOLD analysis project Ga0299915, IMG submission 200263) | Soil microbial communities from uranium-contaminated site in the Upper Colorado River Basin, Wyoming, United States - RVT92D227 (version 2) ... | reverse complement strand
TTCATCAGGACAATGAGGACTTCGTCAATGGGAGTCCCCTCTTGAGGATCGACGATCTCCCCATAATTGAAATGATGGGAAATCAGATAGGAATGGTCTTTCTTCGGCTTAAATAATTTTTGAGCAACGGGTTCGGCTAATGGGCCGCTGATGCGGACAATTCCGATACCACTCTCCCCAAATGGAGTGGAAATGGCTGCAATCGTGTCTTCTTCTTGAGTCAAAACGCTTCTTGAGCAGGATAAGGAGGTTCTATTCAAGGGGTCAGGCTTTTCCCCCCTCTTTCTTCGTTGGGATGATCTTGATCCTCTTCATCTCCCCTTCCCCAAGACTCTCCGTTCTGAGTAAGGGGTCTTCCTTGAGAGCGATATGTATGATCCTACGGTCATGGGCATTGAAAGGGCCAATTGTCAGACCATAGCCCCTCGTCTTGGCTTTCTCTCCTAATTGAAGAGCCATCTTCTTTAGATTATCTGCCCTTCTCTTTCGATAGTCATTGATATCCAAAATCACCCTCACCGGTTCCTTCAACCGCTTATTGACCATTCGGTTGATGATAAACTGAAGGGACTCCAAGGTACGACCATGCTTTCCGATGAGAATCCCTTCCTTATCACCTCTTACTTCGAGATAGATGTCCCCTTCTCTTAAAAACCCCTCTAAGACGGTGTTTATCTCCATTCTTTCCAGCAATCCCAACATGAGTTGTTTGGCAATCTCAATCCTTTCTTCCAAGATTCGAACCTCACACTTTTTTGTTTAGGTAGTATTGATGGGCAATCGATAAGACATTATTGATTAACCAATATATGACCAATCCAGATGGGAAATTAAGAAAGAGAAAGGTGAACATAATCGGCATCAGCATAAACATCTTGGCTTGGGCTGGATCGGCTGCAGTAGGGGTCATCTTTTGCTGAATCACCATGGTTGCTCCCATGATGAGTGGGGTGATATAGATCGGGTCTTTAGCAGCAAGGTCCTTAATCCAAAGGAAGAACGGAGCATGCCTCATCTCAATCGTATATTGAAGCGCATTATAAAGGGCGATGAAGACAGGGATCTGGATCAGCATGGGAAGGCACCCGCTCATGGGATTGATCTTCCTCCTTTTGTAGAGCAACATGATCTCCTGCTGAAGCCTTGCCTTGTCGTTCTTGTAGGTTTCTTTGAGTCGGGCCATTTCCGGCTGTACCTTCTGCATCTCCTTCATCGATTTGAAACTAATCTGCGTGAGTGGCAAAAAGATGATCTTGATCAGAATGCTGAGAATGATGATATCGATCCCAAAATTTTTCGTAACAGTGTTGGTGACCCTCAAGACCCAGAGGAGGGGTTTAGCGACGACTGTAAAGAAGCCAAAATCGACCAGTTTTTCTGCACTAACACCTAACTCTTTTAATCGCTCCTCTTCCTTAGGTCCTAAGTAGATTCGGTATGGAATCTTTACTGCCTGTTTGGGGGTAATGGCTATTGAGGAGGAGATAACATTGGTCTTCAGAATATTCTTTTCATTCCCTTTTACGGATAACGTGAGATTCTTTTCTGAAGGAGAGGGGATTAACAAGGCTGTAAAATATTCTCCTGTGAAAGCGTACCATCGAATATCCCCTTTATCCGAGGATTCGAAAGGCTCAATATTCCTTTTAGGAGTTCCACAACCGGGGGTGCAACCTGAGGACCCTGTGCCTCCAAGATCTTTCGTCTCTACTTTGTCGTTCTTCAGAAAGGCATACTTTAAACCAAAATCTTTATTCTCTTCATCGGCCAACTTCCGCAGCTCGACCTTTCCGATCCATTCGAGTCCCACTTGGATAGGGATCTCCTGAGAGGTATTGTTTTGGACTTCCACCTCTAAGTCAATGGTGTTATTCTCCGACGTGAATCCATACCGCTTGGACACCTTCAACCCATTCTCTAAGATCTTTATAAAAGTAATCTCACCCTTTTCTCCGGTGTTGACTAAACGGAGTTGCTCTTTCTCTACCTCCCAATTCCCATCAGAGGAAGTCGGTGCGACTCGATCCCGAGAGGGTAGGGGGGTAATGAAGCTAATGCCTAAGGGAAGCCCTTCTTCTTCACTCGTATTCACTAAATCGAGTGGAACGGGTTTTTTCGGCTCTTCTTTTTTGGTAAATAGCTCCTGGAAGAGCTGGATCAATTTTACAGTCAAGGCAGATTCTTCCACCCGATCCTCATATTTTTTCAGCTTAAAATGCTTTAGTCTTGCATCCTCATTGGTGAAAATTGCCCAATAGTTTTGGGTTTCTATAGAGACCTCTCTTTTTGGAACAACCTTCATCTTTGACGGGAGTTTTGTCTCTTTCTGGGGCTGGGATTTTATTTCTTTAATATCTATTTTCTTCTCGACCACCTTCTCTGCAGGAGCAACCTCTTCCTTCTTAATTTCTTTAGTTGGAGCCGGGGGAAAGAACTTTGATTGGATCACTCCCCAGAGCATAATAACCAAAAAAGTCAATATTATCGCAAAGATAGCTCTTTTTTCCATATTTCCTTTGCCTATGTCTCCTTCCTAAGAATTTAAATCCATTCCTGTCTGCCGACAGGCCCCGAACCGTGCTGGTTCAGGGCAGGCAGGGGAAGAATGAATCGTGGGATTTTCAGGAACTGGATCGTATCCTCCAGGATGGAGAGGATGGCATTTGATGAGTCTCTTTAAGGCAAGCCAGGTTCCTTCCATGATTCCGAAACGCTCTATCGAAAGAGAAGTATACGATGAGCAAGAGGGAGTAAAACGACAGCAGGGGCCAAGAAGGATTGAAAAGGTATGTTGATAGAGTTGAATCAGAAAGAATACTCCTCCTTTTAAAACCCACTTGATCCTTCCCTTTTTCATATGATCAACAGCCTCCTCAGTTCCTCTTCAGCCTCTCTATATCGACTCAAAACAGTTCCCTTCTTTACCAGAATAACCATATCCAAAGACCCACTGATCTGATGCTTGTGGAGACGAAAGAATTCTCGAAAATATCGTTTAATTCGATTTCGATAAGTTGCCGGCCCAATCTCTTTCTTCACTACCATACCTAATCGATGGAACCCTGCTTCACTCTCCTGAATAAAAAGGATGAAATTCTTAGACTGGAGCCTCTTCCCTAACTTCATCACCCTTCTGAAATCCTGAGGGTGGTTGATCCTCTCCTTGTTTGTAAACCTGAACGGCCCCACAGTTCGCCTCAATCCTCTCGTAGTCGAGTCTTATCGAACAGGAATAAGGTTTTAAACCGTCAACCTCTTTCGCCCCTTCATTCTCCTCCGTTTTAAAACCTTTCGACCACTTTTGGTACTCATCCTCTCTAAAAATCCATGAGTCCTCTTTCGCCTGAGATTGCTGGGTTGATATGTTCTCTTCATGGAATCCCTTTCTTTTCGATGAGCTTCCTTTTTGAAATGAGATTTCTAAAAAAGCCTATAACTCTCTGATTACATGGATTAAATATCGATTACACGGATAAAATTAAGCCGAAAAAATCTGTGTAATCAAATCTAAATCGGTGTAATCAGAGAGTTCTAATGATTTTTTCAGAGCTCTCTAAATAATTAAGCTTTATTTAAATCATATTTCTTATATATTTGTCAAGGTTGGTGCCGAAATTATATTGACAGAGGAGAGGCTTTTATATTAAATTTCTTAATAAAATTAATAGAATATTTCAGGAGTCCCTATGGAGATTGCCCGCGAAAACATCCCCGTCAATATCGAAGATGAAATGAAAAAGTCCTATATGGACTATGCCATGAGCGTGATCATCGGCCGGGCCCTTCCGGATGTGAGGGACGGTCTTAAACCGGTTCACCGTCGGATCCTCTATGCCATGAATGAGTTGAATAACGATTGGGATAAACCCTACAAAAAGTCTGCAAGAATTGTCGGCGATGTCATTGGTAAATACCATCCCCACGGCGATATGGCTGTTTACGATGCGATCACAAGAATGGCACAGGATTTCTCCCTTCGTTATCCCCTGATCGACGGTCAAGGAAACTTTGGCTCCATCGATGGCGATCCTCCTGCGGCCATGCGATATACAGAGATCCGTATGTCCAAGCTCTCGAGCGAGTTATTAGAAGACATCGATAAAGAGACGGTCGACTTTGCCCCAAACTATGATGAATCACTTGTCGAACCTTCTGTGCTTCCATCCAAATTCCCAAACCTCATCATCAACGGGTCATCCGGAATCGCAGTGGGAATGGCTACGAACATCCCTCCCCATAATCTTGTGGAAACGATCAATGGACTCATCGCCTTGATCGAAAATCCGGATATCTCTATCGAGGAACTGATGGCCCATCTTCCTGGACCTGACTTTCCCACAGGGGGTTTCATATACGGCAGGGAGGGAATTCGGGCCGCTTATGAAACCGGAAAAGGCGTGATCCAACTGCGAGGCAGGGCGATCATTGAAAGGGATCGAAAAGGGGAGCGTGAAAGTATTGTCATCACAGAGCTTCCTTACCAAACGAATAAGGCAAAATTAGTCGAACGAATCGCTGAATTGATCGAAGAGAAAGTGATCGAAGGAATCTCCAATGTCCGGGATGAATCGGATCGTGATGGGATGAGGGTGGTGATTGAGCTGAAGCGGAACGAGGTGACCGAAATCATCCTCAACCAACTTTATAAACATACCCAAATGCAAACCTCCTTTGGGATCATCCTTCTGGCCATCCATCAGAATCAGCCGAAGCTCCTCTCCCTCAAGGAGATGCTCCATTTCTTCGTTCAACATCGAAAAGAGATGGTCACCCGGAGATCCCTTTTCGATTTAAAAAAGGCAGAGGCGAGGGCCCATATCTTGGAAGGTCTGAAAAAGGCCATCGAACAGATCGATGCTGTCATCGCTACGATTAAAGCGTCAAAGACCCCTAAGGAGGCAAAAGACCGCCTGGTCGAACGATTCGCACTCTCTGAAGAACAGGCCCAGGCCATCCTGGACATGAGGCTCCAACGACTGACCAACCTCGAACAACGCAAGATCGTGGAGGAATATGAAGAGACGATCAAGTTGATCAACCGGTTGAAAACCCTCCTTGCAAGCGAACGATTGATATTCAATCTGATCAAAGAGGAACTCCTTTCTCTCCGAGATGCCTATGGAGATGAGAGACACACCGAGATTGTGGAGATCGCTCCAGAGATCCGGGTCGAAGATCTCATCGCTGAAGAGGATATGGTCGTGACGATCACCCATACGGGGTATATTAAGAGAAATCCCATCAGCCTTTACCGGAGTCAGCATCGTGGGGGAAAGGGAAAGGTGGGGATCCATGTCAAGGAGGAGGATTTTGTCGAGGATCTCTTCATCGCCTCCACCCATGACTACATCTTATTCTTCACCGATGCAGGAAAGGTCCATTGGATGAAGGTCCATGAACTCCCTCAAGCCGGTCGCCTTACTCGGGGCAAAGCCATCGTTAATCTTCTCAACCTCAGCCCCCAAGAGAAGGTGAATAACATTCTCCCTCTTAAAGAGTTTGCAAAGGGAAAGTTCATTACTTTTATGACCAAACGAGGGATCATCAAGAAGACGGCGCTGGAAGCTTATAGCAATCCCCGGGCAGGTGGAATCATCGCCATTCATCTCGATGAAGGGGATGAGCTCATCTCGACCAAACTGACCGATGACGAACAGCACCTTTTCCTTGGAACGAAAATGGGTAAGGCGATTCATTTTCCTGAAACTCAGATCAGAGAGATAGGTCGAACCGCTCGGGGGATAAAGGGGGTAAGAATCTCAAAAGAGGATGAGGTTGTGGGAATGGAAGTGGTCTCTCCTCACACTCAGATCTTGACGGTCACAGCAAATGGTTATGGAAAACGGACTCAGGCATCTGAATATCGCATTCAAAATAGGGGGGGATCGGGTATCTTTACGGTGAAGAGGACTCAAAAGACCGGCAATGTCGTGAGTATCAAAACCGTAGCCGATGAAGATGAGTTAATGCTCATATCGGATCAGGGGAAGATCATCCGTTTACGGGCTGTCGATATCCCCATTCAAGGAAGGACGACTCAGGGAGTAAGATTGATCACGCTTGAAGAAGGGGAACGGGTCGTTGCTGTAGCGAAATTGGCAGAGAAGGAGTGACCGGAACGTGCCCCGCGGGGCCAAGTCGATTAGACCCGACCACGGGGGGCACAAAATGAATGATAATACCTTGCCGGGAAGCATCGGCCTGTGGCCGGAGAACTTCGCTTTTAAATCACTAAAAAAAATCACTAAAAAAAATACTTGAATTTTCTAAAAAATAGAGTTATCTTTAGTTAATAATATTTAAAAGAGTTTATCCTCAAATATTTGCCCCTCTTGAGTAATTAATTTCATTTATCCACATTTGTGGAAACATTGTGAAAAAAGATTTATAACTAATTGAAAATGAAGCGTTTTTCTTTTTGGGGTCTTTCCTGCGCATCCCATAATTTACCTCTATTCAACACCCCAAGCCATCAAGGTCCAGTTCATGGAAGATATATGGTCTAAGGTGATCGATTCTTTAAAGGAAAGAGTCGGTCCACAGAATTTCGACATTTGGATCAAACCCATTCACTTCATCTCTATGGATGGAGACATTGTGGAGTTAGAGGTCCCAAACCGATTCTTCAAAGAGTGGATCAATGAACATTATTCACCTCATATCAAAGAAGCACTCTCTTTCTTCACTCAAAAGCCTTGTCATCTCCAATTTCGAATCAGAAGTGAAAAAATGAATGAAAAAGAACCGATCTCCTCATTTTTACCCATTCATGACACACAGGCCCTTCCTTCTTTCCAGTCTATCTTCAGTCCAAAGTATACGTTTGATCATTTTGTGGTGGGCGCGAGTAATCAATTTGCGAATGCTGCCTGCCTGGCGGTTGCCAATTTACCGGCCAAGAATTACAATCCCCTTTTTATTTATGGAGGGGTGGGGTTGGGAAAAACCCATCTCCTTCACGCCATCGGAAACCATATTCTACAACATCGCATTCTGCCAGATGTAAAGAAGATCTGCTACATCTCTTCTGAAGAGTTCACCAATGAGTTGATCAATTCGCTCCGTTATGAGAAGATGGATGAGTTCCGAAATAAATTTAGAAGAATGGACATCTTGCTGATCGACGACATTCAATTTATCGCCGGGAAAGAAAGGACCCAAGCCGAATTCTTCCATACCTTCAACTCCCTCTATGAAGCACGAAAACAAATTGTTGTCACGAGTGATAAGTTCCCGAAGGATATCCCTCATTTTGAAGAACGACTTCGGTCTCGGTTTGAATGGGGTTTGATCGCCGACATTCAACCTCCAGATATAGAAACGAAGGTCGCCATTTTAAAAAAGAAAGCGGAGACTGAGAATATTTCTATTCCCAACGATGTTGCTTTCTTTCTGGCATCACAGATCGATTCCAATATCCGAATGTTAGAAGGATCTCTCATCCGAATCGGTGCCTTCGCTTCTCTCACCAAAACGCCCATCGATATTCAATTGGCAAAAGAAGTCTTAAAAAATATTATCAAACCCAAGGAGGAGTTGATCTCCATTGATACGATTCAAAAAGTGGTGGCCAATTTTTTTAATATCAAAATTTCAGATTTAAAGGTGAAGCGAAAAAATAAGGGGTATTTGATACCCCGACAGATTGCCATGTACCTTTCTCGAAAATTAACGAATGCCTCGTTGGTTGAAATTGGTGAAAAATTTGGAGGAAAAGATCATTCGACAGTGCTCCATTCCATTAAAAAAGTGGAAGAAAGAGCATCCAAGGAGCCTTCCTTTAAAGAAATGGTAGAAAATTTGCATGGTCGAATTAAATCATAAACCCTACTTAGTTAAATTGTTTAAAATGACGTTGAAATATTGTGAATGGATGATGAGAAGAGAGAGAATAAAAGGATTAAATTAAAAAAGAGAAAAAATTTCCCAATCACTTAGAATAAGTTTCAACATCCAAATATCCTTTATTTTTTTTAAGTTAAGATCCTTTTCTTCATTTTCACAGGTATAGACGGTGATGACGTAGAGAATAAAGAATAATAATAGGAGGGAAAACGATGAATTTTGATATCGATAAAAAGGAGTTTCTGAAAGGATTAAGTTTAATGCAAAGCGTTGTTGGAAGGAAAACAACCCTTCCCATTCTCTCCCATATTCTCATACAATGGGAAAAAAATTCCCTCTATCTCACTGGAACAGATTTAGAGACAGGAATATGTGAAGAACTGAATGCGACCGTACACCAGGAAGGAAAAGCTTCCATCTCAGCAAAAAAAATATATGAAATTGTGAGAGAACTTCCTGAGGAAACCATCCATATACAAAAAAAGGAGAATCATTGGATTACTCTTCAATGTGGAAAATCTATCTTTAATCTTGCCGGGTTAGATCCAGATGAATTTCCTTCTCTCCCCACTTATCAGGATGAATATTTTTCAAAAATTTCGACTCACCTCATGAGGGAGATGATTGAAAAGACTGTTTTTGCCGCCTCTAATGAGGAATCTCGATATCATCTCAATGGAGTCCTTTTTATACAAAAGAAGCAGGGCCCTGGACCATCTGGAGCAGAGCAGGGAGGCAAGGAGGTATTAAGAATGGTCGCCACCGATGGCCACCGTCTCTCCCTCATTGATCGAGAAAGTCAGACCATTCGTGGAATTGAAAAAGGTATCATCATTCCTAAGAAAGGAGTTTTGGAAATAAAAAAAATAATGGGGGATAGGGATGGGGAGGAAGAAATGGAGATCTATTTTGATCAAACCCATGGCTTTTTTAAAATGGGAAAATCCCTCATGGTTATCCGGCTGATCGATGGTGAATTTCCAGAGTACGAACAGGTGATTCCAAAGGGGAACGATAAAAAATTAGTCATGAACAAGGAGAGGATATATGGATGTTTGAGGCGAGTATCCACCATGGCCAGCGAAAGGGTAGAGGGGGTCAAGCTTTCCTTCAAGAAGAACTCCGTCGAACTTTCATCCTATCATCAAGACTTCGGAGATGCAAAAGAGGAGGTAGAGGTGGTTTACGAAGGGCCTCCACTCGAGATAGGATTTAACGCAAGATATTTAATAGAAGCGCTGAATGTGATCGATACGGAAGAAGTCATCATGGAATTGAAGGATGAAGGAAACCCTGGGATCATTAAACCTCTATCCTCAATAGAACCCTCCGATCAACTCTGCATCATCATGCCGATGAGGATTTAAATAGATCGTGTGAGTGAATCATTATCAAACATTCGCGATTAACCAAACACCAGCAAGAATGACGAACTAAGGGAAAAGGAATGAAAGAAAAAGTGGAACAATATACAGCAGAACAGATCAAGATACTGGAAGGATTGGCTGGCGTTCGGAAACGGCCTGCAATGTATATTGGAAATACAGGAGTTGAAGGTCTACATCATCTGGTCCATGAGCTGGTGGATAACAGTATTGATGAAGCCCTGGCTGGATATTGTCATCAGATTAACGTGATTATTCACATGGATAACAGTGTTACGGTCAGAGATGATGGTAGAGGCATTCCCGTTGATCTCCATGAAAAAGAGAACCGTCCTGCTGTGGAAGTGGTCATGACCAAACTCCACTCCGGAGGCAAATTCGACAATCGGAGTTATAAGATCTCCGGAGGGCTTCACGGCGTGGGTCTCTCCGTGGTCAATGCCCTCTCTGAGTTTATTGACCTGGAGATCAGAAGGGATGGCAAGGTCTATCATCAGATTTATGAAAGAGGCGAAGTGAAGACAAAACTGGAGGTCACGGGAAAGACGAAACATACAGGAACACAAATTCGTTTCAAACCGGACAGCGAGATCTTTGAAACGAACCCTTTCAGCTTTGACCTCCTCTCTCAACGTCTGAGAGAATTGGCTTTTTTAAACAAAGGGCTATCCATCAGCATCGAGGATGAACGGTCGGAAAAGCGACACGACTTCTTTTACAAAGGAGGGATTACCTCCTTCATTGAATATCTGAATAAGAATAAGAATTGCCTTCACCCGAAGCCGATCTACATCCAGGGGGTAAAGAACGGGATCGATGTGGAGATTGCCTTCCAGTATAATGATGGATACAGCGAAAGCCTCTTCTCTTTTGCCAATAATATCAATACCCACGAGGGGGGAACCCATCTCATCGGATTTAAAACGTCCCTTACCCGGACGATCAATCAATATGCGACCAGCGCCAATCTCTTGAAAGGCATCAAGGAGAATCTTACAGGAGAGGATATCCGAGAAGGACTGGTAGCGGTGATCAGCGTTAAGCTTCCGGAGCCTCAATTTGAAGGCCAGACCAAGACAAAACTGGGCAACAGCGAAGTGAAGGGATTGGTGGAGGGTTTGATCAATGAGAAACTTGGAAGTTACTTTGAAGAGAACCCTGCTGTTGGCAGAAAGATTATTTCAAAAGTCGTCGATGCCTCTAGGGCAAGGGAAGCGGCTCGGAAGGCACGAGAACTGAGTCGCCGAAAGGGAGCCCTCGAAGGAAACTTCCTTCCGGGAAAACTGGCCGATTGTCAGGAGAAGGATCCACAGCTGAGCGAAATCTTTATTGTGGAAGGTGATTCTGCCGGTGGTTCGGCAAAACAAGGTCGGGACCGATCGATTCAAGCCATCCTTCCTATCAAAGGGAAGATCCTCAATGTGGAGAAGGCTCGGTTTGATAAGATGCTGGCCAATGAAGAAATCCGTCTTCTCATCTCTGCCCTGGGCGCAGGCATTGGGAAAGACGACTACGATATCCATCGCCTTCGTTATCACCGCGTCATTATTATGACCGATGCCGATGTAGACGGGTCTCATATTCGAACCTTACTCCTCACCTTTTTCTATCGACATATGCCAGAGATGATCGAAAGGGGATATCTCTATATCGCCCAACCCCCTCTCTTCAAGGTGGCCGAGGGAAAGAACGAGATCTATATTAAGAACGAAGAAACCTTCAATCGGTATTTGATGAACCGAGCTGTGGCCAAGAGTGAAGTGATCGTAGAGGGCACAGATAAAAAACTGAGCGAAAAGAAACTGGGCTCCCTCTTGGAAAAGATGTTCATTTATCATGAGATGATTCAGCGGATCCAGAAAAAGGGATATCCACGATCCCTCCTCAACTTCCTCCTTAAAAATGGAATCCGAAGCAAATCGACATTTGAGGACAAGGGAAAGATCTCCGATCTTCAGAAGCGATTGAGGAAGAGTGGATTTGAGGTTTTCGATCTTTATTGGGACGAAGAGCACAACCTTTACGGGTTTGAAGTTCAGGAATCGAATGGCGGAAAGGATCAGCGCAGCAAGGTTCATTGGGAGCTCATCGCCTCGGTCGAATATCGCCATCTCTTTCAGATTTATCAAGAGATTCAAGAGACGGCACCTCCCCCTTATACCTTGGTGGAGAAGGGAAGGTCGGAATCGACTCGTACCGAGAAGGTGACCATCGATCAGGAGGAGGGGTTGCTTCAATCGCTCAATCAATTGGGAAGAGAAGGGCTTTCTATCCA
>Ga0299915_10003398_pt1 | contig 11507 bp, 7 predicted proteins | sample RVTome_13_FD_200263 | JGI IMG/M metagenome (GOLD analysis project Ga0299915, IMG submission 200263) | Soil microbial communities from uranium-contaminated site in the Upper Colorado River Basin, Wyoming, United States - RVT92D227 (version 2) ... | reverse complement strand
CTTCCCAATGATCAAAAATCCAACCTGATTCAGGTAAAGAAGTTAGATTTACAACATCTCCATAAACATAAAATGTTTGATTTGGTTCCTTAACAACAGTACCATTACCAATAATGCTAACATTTAAACTATATTGGTTTTGAATAAAATGGGCAGTAACGGATTTATTACAATTCATAATAATAACTTCAGGGTTATCACTAGAACTGATGTCACCACTCCAATAACTAAAACTCCAACCAGAATTTGGAACTGCAGTAAGATTAACAAAAGAGCCAAATGGGTAATAACTAAGCATTGGATCAACAACTACATCTCCACTTCCATCGACATTTACCGTTAATGTAAAATTTGCATCAATAACAGAAAAATAAGCAATTCTTCCAGAACTTGTTGACCATTGCCACTTACCACAATAATAAGCACCAAGCTGAATAGACCAAATGCCAACTGGAGAGGTTTCATTCAAGAAAAACGAACCATAAACAACTGAAGTTGATTCGCCAGAATAATAAACAATATTACCACTAGGATCATTAATCCTCAATTTTAAAGGATAGTTATATCCATAAGCATTACCCCTGCCATAAACAATTTCTCCCTTATAAAAAGAGTTTTTTGTTGTTACATAATCACTTTCGAAAGTTCCAACTTCATAATGACATGCGCTAACAGTATTGGAAGCAAATATTATAACTGAAATCAATCCTATTGCAACTAATGCTGATAGAGATTTTTTATTATTCATATTCATCACCATTTAAAACAAGGTTTCGTAATTTTTGTTATTAAAGCATTATTGTACAACCGTTGTCTAGCATCTTTACAGATATTATCGAAAAATTTTTTTTTAATTTTTTTTTATGATAAAAAAATCTGAAAATCATATAAGCCCATCAATTTTTTTTGTTTACTCTCCTCTTCTAAATTAATAAGAGTTAATTGATATAATATAAAATATTATTAACAGGCGTTAATTATTAATACCTCCTTTTTCTTTATATAAAGTGGGAAACATTATGAAAAAATATGTTATAACGGGATTGATAATTACGCTGCTGATAGCCTCGACAGTACAAGCAATTTCATTTTCTATCAACTATGATCCTGTAAAAGTAGAATTTACCCATACAGTATTTGCAGAAGAGTCAACTGCTACTTGGTGCCCAAATTGTCCTATGGCAGCTGATGCATTATACAACATATATCAAAGTGGTGACTATCCTTTTTACTATGTTGCTTTAGTTGATGATATGTCTCTTATTGCAAAAGATAGAGATCGTGATTTCAGCTTTGGTATTTTCAAAATCTATGCATTTCCTACAGTTTATTTTGATGGTGGAGATACAGCCTTTATTGGAAGGGAAAGTACCGTTGCATTAACAGAATCTGCGTATCGTGAATTAATCGAACAAGAAGGAATTAGAACACCTAAACAACCGTTAACAATGGAATCCTTTGTTATCTGGAATGGAGATGCCAAAATAACTGTAACTGTTAATGTAACAAATGATGGAAATCTTCCATACTTTGGAAAAATCCGATCGTATGTTACAGAAATTGTATCACGTTGGGATGACGATACAGGATCACCGTATCATTTTGCACTAATTGACTATGCAATTAACAATATGGTATTACTTATGCCAAAGAAAACCAAAACAATTACAGGGAACTTCGATGGTTATGCTGATCATGGTAATCAAACATACCCTGATATTACCCAAGATAATATAATGGTCATTTCATCAATTAGTCATTGGATACCACACTACAGAGTCGGATACCAAAGCCAAAATTATACACAAAAGTATTTTGCACGTTACGTTGATCAGGCAACAGCAGCAATACCTAACTAAAAAAATCTAAATAACTTATTATTTTTTTTTTGATATTTTTCTTCAAAATATTTTTAATTAAATCACAAATTAAAATTTTGTAAATATCAAGAATTTTTTTGACAATCATATATTTAAATATGCAAGGAATTCAATTTTTATAAAATTAAATAGGGGGGTTTTGATAAATGAACAAAAAAATATCTGTTTTGTTCTTGAGTCTACTTTTATTAATTTTTATGATACCCATTACAATTTCAAGTGGTATAAATAAAATAAATCCTCTTGAAAATGGTTGGCTTGAAGAGCGTGATGGTGTAAAAATTCTTCATCTATCTGGCTCGAATTACGAGATGGGTTATCAACATGGAGTTTTATTAAAAAATGAAACCAATGCGAACTTCCATGCTTTTTGTAACTATATAACAGAAAGAGGGTTTTCATATGAGGAGCTTGCTGAAAAATGGAATATAATGAGACCGTATCTTCCTCAATGCTACATCGAGGAAATGGAAGGTGTTGCTAATGGTTCAGGCTTATCTTTTGAAAATGTTTCTGTCTATAATGTTGGTTTTTATCTTGTTGTAAATTGCGGTAGTTTTGCTGCCTGGGGATCTGCAACAGTAGATGGAAGATTATATCATGCAAGAAGTCATGATTTCCCTATTAAAATCAAAGATCCCGCTACAGGAATTTATATAGTGGAGACCCAAGTTTTGATGGTGCGAAAACCAACAGGTTTTTTTTCTTCAGTATCTCCCTCTGAAGCAGGTGCGGTTACTGTAGCAGATGGTATTAACGACCAAGCGATAGTAACAGGTATACTTTCATCATGGACTGATGACGAGACTCTTCAGGGAATTTGTATAGGATTTAGAATGAGGATGGTTCTTGACACGGCATCAAATATTACAGAGGCACTTGACATAATCACTTCAAACAAGACCTTAGGGTTTAATGTTATTGTTTCAGATGGAAAAATTCCAATAAGCTATGCTGTTGAAACAACAGCAAATCTTTCTTATGTTGGAACATGGGACAATCCAACTGAATCCACGAAACCCTTTTGGGAAATTGATCATGTTGTTAGAAGATCGAATATGTTTGTAAATACTACAACTGCTGAGACGCAAAGGAAAAAATATGACCCGAGTATCTTTCCTTTATTTACTATGTTGTTTAAAAAAAATCAAATGAGTGGAACGTCAATTTCTGCTGCTGGTCCTTGGTTGCATTATAAGGCAATTAGCAATGGAATTGAATCTGAATGGGGAAAGCTTGATTTGAACAAAACAATGGAGGTACTACGTAATATTTACCATGGTAAAACAGACGTTAGATATCTTATTTTACATTTGTTAGGAGGTGGTAAAACACCTTATCAATTGGTTTCATGCCCTGAAACAGGTGAATTTGTTGTATCCTTTGCAACCAGAGATAAAAACGCATATGAGAATCCTACTCATTACTTTAATTTATTTGAACTTTTAGAGCCATATCCCAAATAAATATAATAACAAAATTTCTTTAATTTATTTTTATTCCAATAAATTTTTTTTTAAAAAAAATAGGGTGCGTCACAACAAAAGTGGTAAGGTTTATTTAATACTTGTTCATATCCACTGCGATTGCGGGGTTTAGTCTGGAAGAGAGAATGATTATTATTTTTTCAACTTTTCATTCCTTTCTTTCCTCCCTCAAAAAAAACTAAACCCCACAATTATTTTTAAATTCGCAAATAATTTTCGCGAGAGAAAAATATAAGAATTGTTAATTATTTTATTAAATCAAAGAAAAATAAAAAAAGAGGGGGCTATGAATGGAAAAAAATTTAGTTGAACCTTACAAAAGTCAATATGTAAAACTTGTTAAAGATACTGGAGAGTTTTTAGACGGAACTATTGTTGAGATATTAGATAAAAGTATAATTTTTCAAACTGAACTATCACGATCTGCTATTTCTATTGATTCTATAAGAGAAATTATATCATATGAGGAAATGAAAAAAAGAAGAAAACAGATGAGTAAATTCAAAATTTGACTGCAATTTTAATATTCAAAACAAAAAGGATAATGCGCTATTAATTCTCGTAAGAAAAATAGCAAAGATTAAATTTTTAATATTTTGTTTTGTTTTTTAATGATTAATAGCGTTATGTTTTAGTTGTTTTTTTATAACCAGATATTACAACCCTATATACCATTATAATAATAATTATAAAAATGGCTACAACTGCAGTAATTGCAATATCCATTTGGGTTCCGTAAATAGGGTCAGTATTGAACCTTTTAATCGCGATACCTAGTAGAGCCCATATTATAACAAGATTATATGCTATATCTTTCCGTCGTATAAGAATTAAGACAGAAATTAATGTTGCAACAGCTATTACCAAAATTGTCCAAGTTGTTTGACCTAGAAACAGTTCCCCAACATTTAGTGTAACTAGTACTGCTGTAACATTAGCAATCATTGCGACGGTGATCCATCCAAGATAAATACTGATTGCTACATGCACTGCAAGTTTTTCCTTTAATGTCTTTGTTGATAAACCTATACCTAACTTAAGATATATTGCAAGTAGCGAAAAAAATAAAACAAGCATTGCCAAAAGTGAAAATGCAACTAATTCATAATGCCATAAAAATATCCATATAATATTAGCTAGACTTGCGAGTATAAACCATCCACCGATTTTCTCAATATAACCTGTGTCATATGGTTGTTTTTTACTTAAACTAAGGATCTGATAAATCATGAAAATAACAAGAAATGTATAAATTATGCTCCAGATGGAAAAAGTAATTCCCGCTGGGACAAATAAATTTGGGATATTATCAGATAGCTCTTGGGTTGTTTTTCCATTTAAAGGAAGTATTACAGCAAGAGCATTAACAACAATGGTTGCTATTATAGAAAGAATATTTCCTGTAACAAATAAAATATTTTTCTTTTTTATATCCATATTCATTTCCTACCTTAAGTTTTATTAAGAAATATAATAATTATTAATTATGATTTCTCTTTTTTTATTAATAAATTTTTTAGATTATAAAAATAGCTGAACCTTAATTTTGTAATATCGGTCTACCTTGAATACTAAAACCATTATTTGGCTCGTAAGGATTGAACGCAGGATCCCCATAAAGGGTTCTTACATAATAGTTGGATGGTTCTTGATCAACTTTTTTTTCTCCTCTTAATGCTTCACCGACACTAAAATTATCAATTATCATATGATTTTCAAAAATTGTTAAACCTGCCTCTGAACCTGTTTCACGAGTTGAACCAACAAAACAGTTGCAACCCGCATGAAGCATTGCCAGCCCAATATTCATCTGCGGAGGAATACCATCTACACGCCCCATCAAACAAGCAGATGTAAGAAAAATACTTGGTTTTGTAAAAATCCAATTCTTTGCATGTGAGACATCAATTGCTTTAGAATAATAATCAAAACCGTATAAGGAGGGTGCAAACCAAAACCAGTCACCGTGACCAAGAAATTCTATATAATTTGAACCGGTATAGGTTTTTAAGAGTGCACTTATTTGTCTACTATTTCTAAAATCACCAAAAACTCTTGTTTTAAAACCGTATTTCCTAATTTCAAAAGAATAAGGAATCTGATGGAAGAATCCTCCTGTTTCGCCGAATCCCTCTCCAAATATAAAGCTGAAGCGGTTATGCCAATCTCTTGGTCTTGTAGGTTCTCCACAAATATCTTGGTAAAATAAGGTTCTGGCTATAAGTAGAGAAACATCTTGAACATCCCAACCTATAATCCTTCCTACCGAGAGGTTCCAGTCCAATGAATATGGATTGTCAGAGGGTAGTCCTTTTTCAAATAATCCCTGCTGCGAAGGACCATAGTAATACATGGGTACCATATTTGTATCAGCAAGAATAGCAAGCCAAGCCGGACCATTTTTATAGCTATCAAGTACGCTATGATTATCAAGAATTGATAATGTGTTTTGTAGTTTATCAATTGTATAATTTACTTTTTGATTTGTAAAATTAAATAGACTCTCGTTGTAAGATGGACCTGTTCCAGAACCATTGGCAGCATCTGCATAGTCAGCGCTTGTTATTTCAAAATCAGAATCAGCAAGGATAATTCCACCATGAGCACTTGCAAGATACGCTGCGGTCAAAGATAGATTCGGAATTAACGGCATATGTGGTTTTTCAAGTGCAGAGATATTAATAGAGATTTCAAAATCAGTATTTACAATAGAAAGCCCTCTTTGTATAAAATATCCGCCTTTTATACCATTATAGATTTTGAAAACAAGTGAATATATGCCTTGCGCGTTACAAGTGAGTGTTTCCAGATACGTTTCTCCAATTTCATATGCAAGGCTGTTAGTATAGGCTACAATGTTACCTTCTGGATCATAAAAATACATGTAAATAACTGGATCAATAGGTATGATTTTAGAAAGAATTTGTCTGTTTTTTCTAGTTATATTCCCAAGAATTTTTACTATATTGATACCATCAGGTATACTTATGTTGTATTGCCTTACAGCACTACCTATTAGATTAAGCTCTTTCCCGATCATTGTTAATTTTATATTAATAATACTGTCTGAAAATGTTGTCTCATTGGAATTTGTAATGTAAGGTGGTACAACATCCGAGGGATTAGTCAATGTTATATAATTAATACCATTGAATTGATCTTTAATTATAGTTATAATCTTGTTTTGAATTTCTTCTATAGTTTTCAATTGTGTAATTGTTATGTTTGGAAGGGACAATTGGATATCCCCAATAATATAGGCATTTGAGACATTAAGTGTGCCACAAATTTCGGAAATTTCTATTTGGTTGTTATCGTAAATAAAAATAGGGATACCAAGATAACTTGCTAGTGGACTTGCAGTAAGACTCAGTTGATATGCATCTTCTGTATTATAAGGGATAATTAAAACAGTTGTAACGTTTGTAAAAATATGTGTTGCAACAGAGATTGAAACAGTTGGAGGACTACCTAATATTTCTGTTGTTTCAAATTCAGATTGTAATTTTTCACCTAGTACCAATATTTTTTTATCTTTATTATTTAGATATTGATTAAGAAATATCTCTTGGTTATCTGAGAGTCTTTCATTTTGTTTTACAAGTAATGGGAGTAAACCTGTTGAGTTATTGTCTTTGTCATACCAACAAGCTATATATGATCCTATTATTCCAAAAAAAGGGTTACTATCTGGGATAATTACTGCATTTTCTATTAGTTTACGATTTGAATTTATATAGTTTAAATCCTGTGGATAAGAATCATTTTGTTTTACATTTTCTGCATAAATTGTAGTTTGGGAAATTACCAGTATTAATATTAAAAGTATTTGTGTTTTATTCATTATATATTTATATATACGATTCTATTAAAAATCTTTTCTATAATAAAATATTGCACAAATACAACCAAGGTCATGGAAATTATCATATTTAATTTAAAAATAAGGAAAGAAACGAATTTTATTATAATAAAAAAAATTATGAGCAAATTTTAAATAATAAAAAAACATATTAAAATTAACAAGTGTTAATATGGGGGTATATTGTTTGAAAAAAATTATATCAATTCTAGCGATTGGAGTTTTAATAATAAGTGGACTTGGTGCAGTCTCTGTAGAAAATAATAAAACCTTTAATTTGAAAACAGAGGAAAAACAACTAATTTTTTCTGAATCTATTACAAAAGATGAAAGTGAATACTTAACTGTAAATCTAAAAGAAGCGACAACATCATTTTTAGATGCTGGAAAGCCATCTTTACCTATTGTTTCACAAGTATATACATTCCCATTTAAAACAAAAATCAATAATGTAGAAGTGATTTTTTCTGAACCAAAAGAAATTGTTTTATCAAAAGAAATAAAACCTGCTTCAAAACCTATTATGTTGAATACAGAATCACAGACGACAAACCAAATAGAAAAGGATATGGAAATATATGAAAGTTCGAATCTTTATCCATCAACCACCTTTAGTTATACAGTTGGCGCGGGATTATCTAATAAAGAGCATGTTATTTTCCTTACCATAAAATGTTATCCTGTTAGATATTCCCCTGTTAAAAACATATTATACTACAGCGAAAGTGCTAATATTAAAATATCTTATGAAGAACCTACAAACCCAGTTTCATTTTCTGATGAATATGATCTAGTTATTATATCACCCTCAGAATTTTCAGATACCCTTCAACCCTTAATAAATCACAAAAACAGTTACGGTGTCAATACCACCCTTAAAACAACAGAAGAAATATTTTCAGAATACGACGGTTTTGATGAAATTGAAGATATAAAATATTTCATTAAAGATGCGATTGAAACTTACAATGTTGAATATGTTCTACTTATAGGAGGAGTTGAAAAATTACCTATAAGAACTACTTGGTTTTTCGAGCGACATCATGATGACTATTGGAATGAATCTATCCTATCAGACCTTTATTATGCAGATATATATGATCAATACAGCAACTTCTGCAGCTGGGATTCAAACGGTAACCATCTATATGGGGAATGTTTTGAAAATATTCCAGGTGGAGTAAATGATACTGTTGATCTTTTTGCGGATGTCAATATCGGTCGTATACCATGCAAAACGAAAAATGAATTAAGAACTGTTATAAATAAAATAATTTATTATGAAAAAAACACAAGGGAATCTAGTTGGTTCAACAATATCATCCTAATAGGTGGGGATACATTTCCAGGCTGGAGTATATATGAGGGCGAAAAGAAAAATACGGTAACACAGCAAATTATGTCAGATTTTACACCCACTAAACTATGGACCTCAGATGAAACATTCAATGCGCGAGCATTTAATAAAGCGTTAAATGAAGGTGCTGGATTTGTCGACTACTCCGGACATGGATATGAAATAGGAATTAGTACTCATCCACCAGACAGCAACAAATGGATAGGTTATTATTTTGACGATCTCTTTCGTGCTTCAAATGGTGAAAAACAACCTATAATCTTTTTTGATGCTTGCCTAACAGCAAAACTCGATTTTGACTTTTCTGAATTTATTAATTACATCGTAAGCTATATTTTACCATTTAAATCCAATAACAATCTCGATTCAAAAACCTTTACAAGTAGTAATATTCTAAAAAGCGTAACACAATCAATATCTGAAAAACAATTACCCTGTTTTGCTTGGAGTTTTGTAAAAAAGAAATACAATGGTGCCATTGCAACTATTGGTGCAACTAGAACCGCCTATACTCATGTTGATGCAGGTGGTGTACATGGGGGTGCAGGATTACTGTCAATCAAGTTTTTTGCAGCTCATGCTACTTGTGATACTATAGGCCAGATGCTAACAAAGGCACAGAATGATTACATTAATTTAGCATATAAAGACTACTTTACAATAGAAGAATTCATTATAGTAGGTGATCCAAGTTTAAGAGTAGGAGGATACTAAACAATTGTTTTCAAGTTTTTATAAATAGTACTACAATAATTCAAAATTATTCATTATTTGTACGAATTAATTAATATATGTGATTTTTTATCTACTTTGTTCAAAAAATTAGTATGTAATTTTTTCAATTAATAAACTGATTTTTGTAATAAATTAACAGATTAAAGATGAGAAAAATGAAATATAAAAATATAACTAGAGGTTCTTTCATATGATTTCAACTATATTTTTTGTGTCTTTAGATTTATTTTCTCATACAAAATATGCAAAAATCAAAACAAATAATCCCTACACAATATCGGGGGTGCCCAAAGAGATCTCCTCTTCCATCAAGCTTGTTTACCATCCCTCTTTCACAATGGATGAACATGATTTTGTCCATTGTGTTTGGACCTCCCTTCAAGCTGATGAAGAGAGTTACAACGTTGCAAAAATAATAAAAAATGAGAAATCTTGGTCAATGGAAACCATCAGCGAATCAGAGCCGTGATATCATAAATGGGGGAGCATAACTAACAAATGTTTTCGTTGATGGACCCCCCCCTATATTTTCTATTAAAATTAATTTGTTAAGTTAAGAATAATATTTATATTACCTTATCATTATATCTTAGAATATAATTATTTTAGGGAGGATTTAAAATCGATAAAAAATCATTAATAATGAGTCTTTCCATTGTATTTTTACTATTAGGTGTTTTACCAAATATTAACGGAACACAATTAAATTTTGGAAAAAATTTTTTTGTAAAAACATCAACCGATTCCCCTTATTCACCAACACCTGATTGGATCTCAAATAATCCACATTATAGCACTGGAGCAGAACTTGCTGATTTTAATAAAGATGGATGGCTTGATCTTGTGGTTTCTGATGGTAATGACATGTCAGTAGGTAGGATTAATCTTTATTTAAATGATGGAAATGGTAATCTATCAAAAACAGCTAATTGGCAGTCAAGTGATATGGCTTATAATGGACATTTGGATGTTGCTGATGTAAATGGTGATGGCTGGCTAGATGTAGCAGTCTCTTATCTTGGAACAACTTCTTCTTTTGATAATGTTGCGCGTGTATATTTGAATAATAATGGAGTTTTTTCATCTTTACCAGACTGGAATGCAGATTTAATTGGCAATTCCTTTGGTGTTGATTTTGGTGATATAAACAATGACGGCCGACCTGATTTAGCTGTTGCAACAGGAAACTCTTATTCTTCACAGCATTATTATCATAATTTAGTTTATGTCAACGTAGGAGGCACTTTAGAGCCTTCTGCCAGTTGGCAATCTTTTGATACAAACACGTATATGGGGGCTCATTGGGTAGATGCAGATGACGACGGTTGGTTAGACCTTGCTTTTATTGGTTCGGATGGTCAAGAAATACAAATATATCGCAATCTCGGTGGTATTCTTGAGACAATAGCAAGCTGGCATACAACAGATAGTTTGAATCAATTTGGGATAATGCTTACATCAGGGGATGTTAATAACGATGGATTTAGTGATCTTTTTGCAACAGAAAATACGCAACTAGGAGGAAATGGTAGGTTTAAACAATATAAAGGACTTTCTCAAGGATTCTTTGAGACCACGTTTTCCTGGAGTTACTTTGGAGATATGGGTTCAGCTGTTGCTTTGGCAGATGTCAATTATGACAATAATCTAGATCTAGCAACAGGTGGATGGTGGGATAATACCAGGATTTTTTTAAATGACGGAACAGGACTACCGACAAACCCATCATGGGTGTCTGGCGGAACAAGCGTTATTGAAAAAATTGTTTTTGGTAATGTCGGTCCAGTATTTGATGAGCATACAGCAAACGAGATTTTTAATTCAAGTGGAAATCGTAAGCTGTTTTATCTTTCACATAAAAATATTCAAAAGATAAACAGTGTGAAAGTCGATGGTACTACCTTAGATTTTTCAGAGTACACATATTCCCGAGAACATGCTTGGGTATCGATAAATACTATTCCAAGTTCTTCAGTTGAGATAAACTATAATTTTTCACAATCCCTTGATATGGTTATTACTAATTGGGACCCAAATATCGGTAATTACCTATATTACAATAAATTAAGTGTTGTTTTAACTCCCGATTTAGAGTGTGATGGTAAACTTAATTGGTCTGAAATAGAACCTGGAGCAACAGTAGAAGGCAGTTTTGAGGTATCAAATGAGGGTGATGATTTCTCGCA
>Ga0299915_10003396_pt1 | contig 11509 bp, 13 predicted proteins | sample RVTome_13_FD_200263 | JGI IMG/M metagenome (GOLD analysis project Ga0299915, IMG submission 200263) | Soil microbial communities from uranium-contaminated site in the Upper Colorado River Basin, Wyoming, United States - RVT92D227 (version 2) ... | reverse complement strand
AGGATATGCTGAAATTCGGTCTGATCCCCGAGTTCATCGGGAGGCTCCCGGTCATCGCCACCCTCCATGAGCTGGACGCGCGGACACTCGTCGAGATCTTGAAGAAGCCGAAGAATGCCCTGATCAAGCAGTACAAGAAGCTCTTCGCCATGGAAAACGTGAAGCTGAATTTTACCGAGGGGGCCTTGAGTGCCGTGGCCAAAGAGGCCCTCAAGAGGAAATCAGGGGCCAGGGGGCTTCAATCCATCTTAGAAAACATCATGCTGGACATCATGTACGAGATACCCTCCAAGGGGAACGTCCGTGAATGTCTCATCAATGACGAGGTGATTGCGAAGGGCGAGGGACCCATCCTTGTCTATGAAAAGGAGGCCGAGGCCGCAACCGGTTGACAACGGCAAGCTCCTGATCTTTACGTAAACATATCTCCTCTCCCTGCCGCTGTGCGGCATCCCATCCTCAATATTTTCGTCAAAGGGGAGTGGGACTGCGGGGTCTTCCCGTCTGTATGGGGCCCGTGGGGTGAGGTTGTGCCAGTGAACTCAGAATATAGCTGGATAAGTAAGGGGGCGGATAGCTCAGCTGGGGGAGCGTCGGCCTTACAAGCCGAAGGTCACAGGTTCAAGCCCTGTTCCGCCCACCAACTGATACTACGTATTTGTCCCCCTTTCCCTTTGTCTCGGAAACGCATATACATTCCACCAAGAAAGGCCACGGGATATACAACCTTCTCAGCCCCGCCCTGTTGTCAGAGCTGGGGGTAAGAGGGTAGGCGCGAGGTTTAGAAGGAGGGCCCCAAAGGCCACGCCGCTTCATCGCCTATACTGAGTCGACACTGACTGAAATTCTTGCTGGAAGGCGAATGGTCGCTCAGGGGCGGTGCCGGGCGAGATCGAGAAGCTGGAAGCGTCTACGAGCAACGAGGAAGCATATCGTGATGGAACACGGCCATCATAACAATATCTTAGAACAAGGCACCTCGCTTGAAGAAGAGCTCTCGAGCCTCGTCTTGATAATGAAAAAGCCGAGAGACAGAAAGATCATTATCAGTTACCTGGGTTGGGACGGAAAGGGCAAGAAGAGGCTTCAGGCCGTAGCCGATAAATTCGGCCTTACGCGGGAGCGCATAAGGCAAATAGGAAACAGATTTGAAAGAAGGCATAAAAAGAAAGGAGAAAGAAAATTAGCCGACATGCCCCTTCTGCAGAGGGCATTGAGCCTCGTCAAAGACAATATCCCTGCTCTGGCATCTGAGTTGGAATCGAGATTAGCGGAGTCGCGGATCAGCAAGAGTGATTTCAGGATCGAAGGCATAGTGACGGCTGCTCAAATAATGGGGCAGGAGATCACCTATCGCGTTGAGAAGTTAAGAAAGATAAAGATGCAGAGGATCGTCATCCCGGCCGAATACTCGAGCCACGTGCTACCAATTATGCGGATGGGTAAAAAGGAGATTAAATTTAGAGGTGTCGGCAGCATATCGGATATTGCACGGCGTTTCTATGGCGCTTCGTTTCCAGGCGATGCCAGGCGCTTTATTGCGGTCGTCCTCAGCAGCCTGGAGGACTTCCAGTGGCTCGACAAAAAGGGGGAGTGGTTCTGGTTCTCCATTGCCCGAAAAAATCATTTGATTAAAAAGATTAAAAAGGTCCTCGCGGTTGTAAACAAGATCACGATAGCCGATCTTCATGAGGGGATTAAGAGAAGCGCACGGGTGCGGGGTGTGGTGCCGCCGCTTGATGTCCTTCTTGAGCTCTGCTGCCAAAATGAATGGTGCAGGGTGGAAGGTGAAATGATCATCGCGGATCCCGAGGAAAACTTTGAGGGATACCTTTCGGGTGGCGAAAAGGAGTTACAAGAGATATTTGCAAAACATGGTCCGATGATAGCCATGAGCGAGATCAAGCGGATCTGCACAGAGCGCGGCAAGGGTTTCCTGACAACTGAACAATATCTGTTGGATTCGCCGATTTTTAAGACTTACGGGCCTGACCTGTTCGGATTGATCGGAGCCGATAATCGAGGCATGACGGTTTGAAGGCACCCGCTCAACAATACACCATCTAGCCCTGCGGCCTTGCCGTGCCATCAGATGGATGGAAGAGGGTCGGCTGGAGTTTTAGAGGTTGACATATTGGGGGGAATGGTATAAAAAGAAAGCACAATCCCCCTTTAAAAGGGGGCTTATTTTTAGCTCTGTTTTATTTCTTAAAATCTGGGGGCGTAGTTCAGCTGGTTTAGAACGCCGGCCTGTCACGCCGGAGGTCGCGAGTTCGAATCTCGTCGCTCCCGCCAAATAATTTCAAGGGGTTAGCTCTCATGGCTAACCCTCTTTTTTGTCTCCGGTGTCCTAATAGTGTCCATCCGAAAGTCTGAGCTTAGGCTTGAGGCAAGACTTAAGGTGGCATCTCTCAAGTGAGCTTCGCTCAAATGGGCATAGCGGAGGCTCATTCTGATATCCTTGTGTCCTAAAAGTTGTTGTATGGTTCGGAGACTGTGACCCTTCATGGCAAGGTACGAGGCGAAGTTGTGTCGAAGATCATGGAATCTGAAGTGTGTAATCCCTACACCTCTACAGGATCGTAGAAAGGCTTTTGTTACACTTGTAGGGTGAATATCAGGAAATATCAGGTCCGTGTCTAGCCTCCTCGCAATGGTTCGCAGGGCATCCTCTACGGGAGGAGTGATATAGACTGCCCTCGCCTCTCCTGTTTTGGTGTCTGTGACCCTGATAACCCGTTCTTTGAAGTTGACGTTAGACCACTTCAGATTTAAAACCTCAGACCTCCTCAAGCCGGTGAAAAAAGCAACGGTGACAATGGGCCTTAACCATTGAGGCATAGCATCAAAGAGTTGAGGGAGCTTTGGCATCTCCTCCTCGGTCAAATAGCGGACTATTCCAGGAGGCTCCTTCAATTCCTTGATCCCCTTGCAAGGGTTCTCCTTGATGATTTTTCGATCCCTGGCCCAATTGAGGAGATGACGGAGCCTAGCAAATTCCCTGTTCACAGTTGAGGGGGAGACCTTCTCAAGTCGCGCGCTTATGTATCGCTCAATGTCTTGCTTCTTGATCTTCCCTACGTAGGGGGAGCCGAAGAATGGAATTAAGTGCTGGTGGATAATGTCATCAGACCTTGTTTGATTACTAGGGGAGAGATTGACCTTGACGTAGTCTGAAAGATAATCACGGCACAGATCGGGAAAGGGAACTTTCTTTTCTTCCCCCAGGCCCCACTCCCCCTTTGACCTTTTGACCAGGAGGTCACGCTGCGCATCCTCTGCAACCCTCTTGGAAGGCCCTATCTTCTTTCTCCACCTCTTTCCCTCTGAATCCCTCACATCTACCCAGTAAGAGACCTTCCCCTTCAGGGCTGCCATTTTTGCCCCACATTTGCCACATAGAGGGGCCTTTTCAGGGTTCCTTGAGTGACATGCTGGACATTCCCACAAAATAGCCATAACTTCCTCCTTTCTCCTACCTCTTTGGGTTTACAGTTAAGTAGACGTTGATGAATTTGTCTACAAGATCTTCCAAACCTTTTTGGGAATAACTGGCAACAGCATTAGGTGTTGACCCATAAGCCAAAAATTCATCGGACCAGGTCTCGGTATATACAGAGATTTTGGGGTTTCGCTCTAATTTAACCCATTGAAGTAGCTGGACGGAGACAACGCATAAATAGATGCCAGGAGGTTCTCTATATTTGCCGAGAACTTCAAGATAAAGGGTTTGACATCCCGGTGTCTTGGGTATTATCTTTATTCCCCACTTTCTTAGTTTTAACTCCGCCATTGTTTGCAATTGGTCTTCAACCAAAAATTCCCGTACATCTTCAGGCGTTGTCACTGATACTTTCACGGTGACTGCCTTGATACCTTTCATTGTTGTCTGATTTTGTTCCAAATCCCACGCAAATACAGAGGAATTCAATGTCACCAAGGCCATAGTTAAAACTACTGAAATAAACCTCCATCTCATCTTCATCATGGCTTTACGCCTCCTCTTTTGCCCTAAAAATCTCTCCATCTGTCCTCCATGAGCCAATAGTGCCGCCTTAACTTTTCCTCTGTTCTTTTTCTCTTTTTCTTTTCTCTCGTATCTTATAACGCCAATTGCATTGCTCAGAACAAAACCGAACCCCTCCCTCTCTTGGTCTCTTAGCCAAAAACCACTTCCCACATTCTTGGCAACGGTTAAACAGATCGGGATCAACTTCTCGCAAGTTCTTAAGAAAGGCCCCAATAACCTTGTTCTCCATCATTACCCAATAATCAAACAAGCCCTTCTCGTTAAAACCAAGCTTGAAGTTGACATTAGGGGGGTCAAACGACCCAAGCATCTCGCGATGACCGATAATCTTTTCTTGCGCATCTTCTTCCAATTCCAAAAAGGGAACAAAAAACTTTTCAAAAAAACCCTTAAACCCTTTTTGATCTATTTCAAATTCTCTAAATTTTTCAGACGGAACATCTTCTTTCTCAGAACTGGCTAAGGTAACGGCTAGAGATGAATATAGTGCCGTTTGGTCAAAGAAGGGCTCAATAAGGCGATAATAATTCCTAAAAACAACTATTTTCTCTTCCAAGGACGCCTTTTTGAAATCAAAATACATAAACGAGAGAATCCATTCCAAGACCTCCCTCGCCTCTTTGCTAGGAAACCCTTCAGGCATTTTTGATCTCCTTTTTCTACTCTCCAGAGTAACACTGCATATTCTATGTGTCTATATATATCTCACTAGGGCTAGATTGTCAAGTTAAAAAATAATAACGCTTGACAGGAGCCCTCGGCCCCCATATACTATACTTAAAACAGCTTAAAGGAGGCAATTTTATGGAAGAAAGACTCTTGGATGTTAATGAGGCGTCCAAATTTCTCGGTATCTCCGTGCCCAAACTGAGGCTTCTCATGGCCTCGGGAGAGATCGGCCACGTCAAAATTGGCCGGAGGACCTTGCTAAGGGCAAAGATACTGGAAGAGTTTGTCGAAAAGCACACTATTCCCCCAAAGGCGAGCTGAATGAAGCAATTTATAGCCCCGCAGATTTTAAGGGTGAATGGTGAACCTTCCCCCTGTGAATGTACTGAGGGCGTGGTCTGTGCTTACTGTGTCCAGGCGAATCTCATATTATGGGAGCGGGCGCAGAAGCCGACAGACGAGAAGATTGAGAAGCTATGCCAGGCGGTCAAAAAAATCGGGGTGCGGAGGGTTGCAAAAAACATGGGGGTCCGCCATCAGACGGTTATGGGATGGGTAAATCGCGGAAAAGTAAATCCTTCATATTTAGCCTCTTTAGAGCAGGTGATAACGACCTTAACCCCAGGCATCGAGATTCTAAAAAACCGCACCACTGAATCTAGTATTTATGCGGTTTAGCCGGTAGCAAAAATGAGGGTTTGAGACTTGCAGACTTAGACATAGAGATCCCCCAAGCATTTAGGCCAACATGAGAAGGATCACATAGAGAATGAGCAACGGAACAATGGATAACACTTTCACCACACTAGATGCATACCTAGCCGGATTTTTGACCCTCAAGGGGTTCGTACCGGACCTCATTCAGGAAAAGGCGAATAAAGTCGTCTTTGCCTTCGATGTTTCTAAAGAACTTCACCAGGCAATTAACGAGTATAATTCAGGGGCCTCTGTAGAAGCCGCACGTTTAGCCTTTGCCGTAAAGACCCTGAAGAGCCAAATACATTCCATGAGAAGGAACAAAGAAGAAAATTATGAAGAAAAAACGGAAAATAAGCGGTAAATTACCCCCGTTTGTAGCGTTACCGTGGGATATATTGAATGGACCAGCTTATAAGGCTTTGTCTCACTCAGCAGCAAAGGCTTTACCTTATTTTTTCGGAAAAGCAAAAGATGGAACCCCCCATAGAGACCCAGAGTGGTATTCAACTAGTTTCACATTTTCTTATAAAGAGGCAAAAAGTTATGGGTTCTCCTATTCAACATTTCACCAAATCATCTGTCAAGTCGTGGAAAAAGGATTTATTGATCCAGTTGATAAAGGCGGCCTAAGAGGATGTAGTCGGAGCAATAGTAAATTTAAACCGTCTATACGTTGGAAAAAATATGGGACTCAAGAATTTGAGGTTATAAATTGGAAATTCTTTCAGCCAAGTGCGAAATAAAGCCAACTCCAAAAATGGAAATCTACAGCTTCAAAAATAGAAAAAATATAGGTTCTCAGGAGAAAAACATTTCCAAAAATGGAGTTGTAGGGGCCTTATTGCCATGAAATTCATTTCCATTTTTAGAGAGTAATCTAGATATAGCCAGTATAGTTCCCCTTTTTTAACCTGTTTTTAGTAAAGCTTTCCTCTCGTAGTAACCAAGAAATTTATTTCCCCGCAATCCAAAGAACTATTTGAGATCATTATAAAAATATTTTTTTGATGTGATATCATTTAAGAATTTTTTTCGAGTGAAAAAGTAAAGCAATCAATTGAAATTTGATGCGATATCAGCCCATAATCTAGCAAAATCAGTGCGGAAAAAAAGAAATTCGTATATTTTTAGAGTGTTCAATGTGGAAAAAGGCCAGCCCCACGTACCCTCTCCTGAATGGCTAAGTTTTTGAATTATTTAAGGACGCCCCCTCTTTTTGATCCGCCTCTTCATCTATTTGCTGCTTTGGTTCTATATTGGACCACTCATAGCCGCAATCCTTGCACCAAAAATAGCGGTGCAAAAAACCCTCCTCCATTCGCTCATGGATGATGACCCTCTGTGACTGGCACCGGACGCAGCCGAAATCAGGGGGCTTGACAGGGGGTGGTTCCATCATTGATCCGAGAAAGGAAAAGATGGACTCGCTATAGAGGTAAATAATATAAACAATGAGGAATGAGCACAGTACCCATACCAAAAGAACGACAACGGGATTAAAAACAGATAAATTGGCAACGACAAAGTAAATAAAAAAGACGACTAGCTCAACGGCAACAATGAATATGATGTTTCTAAGAGTCATCACCCAAACTCAAGGGAATATCTCTGATCCCCTTTTTCATAAAAAGTCTTTTATAATCCCTTCCACTGCCAACGATATATTATGCCGTTGGGATCGGCCCAAAACATACGGTAGGCGTTTCCACAGTTTGTCCAACAATACCCGCCGGAACATTGCTGCCAGCACTTGGTTTTACTATAGATGATAATTTTCCCTCCATCGGCGGAATCCATCATCTGCGATGGTGGTCCCCAGGATGCTATCAGCTCGTTGTAATTCTGGCCTTCCCATGATGCCATTTGTTTATTGATTCTTGCGGCACATCCTGAAAATGCAACCACACAAACAAATATAACAAGCCCAATAATTATTCTCTTCATAAAAGGCCCCCAGAGGGTTAGAGAATAGGTTGTGAGGTTACTTGGTCATCTCCACTACCAATTCCTTAACGGTCTTTCTAATCACATCGTCAATATACTTCTTGCTTAAGCCGGAAATAGATGATCCCCACACCATTTCGTTGGTCTTGGTTTTGATTATATTCGCAGATAACGCTATATACTTTCTGTAACCGGAGCTGTATCCGTCAATTTTCATATAAAGGGCATATTCAGCATCATCGGTTATTCTAAATTTTTGAGTCTGCAACAGATCGTTTATTAAAATGTTCTTTATAAATTCACTCTTGCCAGATCCCACCTCTCCATGTCTCGTCTTAACCTTCATATCCTCCACATCCATCACCTTAATTGCCATAATGTTACTTGGCACCGGAACGGTGCTCTTTGTATAGTGCATCCCATAACCACAGGCCCAAACAAACGCGATAAGAAAGACTAAAAATAAGCTCAATTTTTTCATTTTTGGCCCTCCTGAAGTTTTAGTTGCCCCAATAATTTTCTGTCAGCCTATTCTTGCACTTAAGGGATAAGCCCAGAGCGTTGTATTTTCTGAGCTTTATTCGGTTGCCAATTCTTCTCTAGTTTTATTAGTAATCCATCCGGTCAACACTATTCCATTAAAAATAAGCTCGGTTTCCTTCTTTTCGTATACCCATACATCAAGAGGCACTTTCCCCCTAAAATGACTCCCTCCCCCACGATAAGAGTAATGCCCTCCACCTACTCCCCATGAACCACTTTCAAATTCATTGCTTGAAATAACATAAGTCCTATCTGGCATACCCCATACAGAAAGAAAGGCATTTCTGTTCAAACCTGTAACAAACAACCCTTTTCTAATATAGCTCTTGTGCCTTTCCATGGCACAACCAATTGTGAGTAAAAGTATTATCAAAATTCCCAATGTGGCTAGCTTTTTCATTTTATGTCCCCCTTTTGTTTGATGTGCGTTGCCTTGGGATATTATAATATATTTCAATTATCACGCAAAGAGGTATATCCCCCTCCCCCCCTGGTGTCCTAATAGTGTCCACTCAGAGTATTAGCTCCTAGAATTCAGTAATACTATATAGGACACGCAATAGGCATAACCTCTTGATGTTAAACACTTCCTATAACTAGCTATAAGTAGGTAAAACACAATATAGTATACCCAAACGGCCTGTCACGCCGGAGGTCGCGAGTTCGAATCTCGTCGCTCCCGCCAAATGAAACATAAGGGGGTCAATCGTAAAGATTGGCCCTCTTTACAATTAGGCTTCAGTTGTAAAACGTCCCATCAATCATGACGGGAAGATCGTGAGTTCGAATCTCGTCGCTCCCGCCAAATGAAAGAAAAGGGGTAACCGAAGAGGTTGCCCCTTTGATAGTTAGGGGCTACAGTTTAGAACGTCTCTGATCCCGCCATGTATGGCGGTGATCATCCCACTCATCCTAACGGGATGATCGTGAGTTCGAATCTCGTCGCTCCCGCCAAATGAAAGGAAAGGGGTAACCGAAGAGGTTGCCCCTTTGATAGTTAGGGGCTACAGTTTAGAACGTCTCTGATCCCGTCGTCTATGACGGGGAGGTCATTACGTTCATCGAACAGGGTCACTCCCGCCAGATGAAAAAAAGGGGCAACCGAGGAGGCGGTCGTCCCAATTTTATGGTTATCATCGCAAAAACCTTTCTCTTGTCTCCCCTGGGAACTCCTCACAGAGCTATACGATATGTTGCGATAAATTTTTCTTGACACGCCAATGTCATTTTCATATTCTTATTTTGCCTTAAAGCGAGTTCTTATCAAATTTTGCGGGGAGGGGCTTTAAAAATTGGCTGCCTTTAATACCTTAATATCAGATTCAATCAAGAAAGAGATGCCTGTCGACGGCATCTTCAACACACTGGCTTGCATAATAATAATCCGGACTTTTTTTGAGATGCTTCTGGGAGGAGGCCACTCTCTCCAGTTTAATCCTGATTTTTATATAAATATTGTCGCATACACTCATATCTACCTTTCCTGGCTATGCGTTTTTCTCACGGCCAGCATCCTGTTAGCACTATTTTTAAAATTAAAATATATAGACTCCTTGAAGCTTATTTTATTATTCTCCCCTTTGATAATAATGGTCCCTTTATTTGATTTGGTTTTTACTAAAGGTAATGCTGGGCAGATACAGTATAGTTTTAAAATGGATACCTTGCTTTACACTTATTTAAATGGTTTCAACCCCTTTGCGGAGATCAGTACCGTTACCAGAGGTGCAAGGGTGGAAGTTCTTGCCGCATTTTTAGCCTCTTTTTATGTTTCTTATTATGTGTTCAAGACCCGGCTTTTAAGGGCCATCCTCTTGTCTCTTGCACTATACACGATGGTTTTCTTTTACGGGTATTTACCTGCTATTTATATGATGTGCGGAATAGATTTTTATAGCCTTTCCGGGCATGCGGTAACTGCAATAACAAAATCCCACAAGTTTCTTTACATGTATCTGGCGCCGACTGTTTTGATTTTTTTGACGGTACTATGGCTCTTGTACAAAGAAGACAAAGAAAAGTTGAAGTCCGCTGTTTCTTTTTTATATCCAAGCAGGTGGTTGATATATATTTTCTTGTTTGCCTTTGGTTTCTTGCTGGTAGCATACCAATCGTCCCTCTACCCCGGCATATTGAATATGGAAGACATGATGAAGTTTTTCTCGGCGCTGATCTCCAGCACCCTTCTTTTTATTCATGCAAAGATCTTAAATGACATTAACGATATAGAAATAGACAGGATCTCAAATAAGGAAAGACCGATTGTAAAAAATGCCGTTCCGGCGGATTATGCGGGTAGAATAGGAAACATATTGCTGCTCCCGTCCCTCGCTTTTGCGGTAGCCGCTGAGATCAGTTTCATTTTTTATTGGCTTTTCATATTGGCTGCATCATATGTGTACTCGGCACAACCTTTGAGGCTCAGGAGATACTACCCGCTCGGGCATTTGATCCTCTCTGCTATAGGCGTCGGCGTATTCCTTGCCGGCGGCGCCTTGGTCAAGTCATACGAAGTATATTCCACCCTTCAGCACAGAGAGGTGCTGTTGTACGTATTTCTGGCCTCCTTTGTTCTTTCTCATGTCAAGGACTTCAAGGATACGGAGGGAGACAGGGCAGGAGGAGTGATAAATATCTTGAACTACATCAGGCTCCCCAAAACCATGGGAATAATTTTCGTGGCGGGTTTCTGTTTATCGGTCTATCTTATAATGAGGCTTCTAGGCATAGAGGGCATAACCACGATTGTTAGTGTACTGTTTTTTTTCTCAGCTTCTATTTTTTATATAGTAGCATCTAAAAAAATAAAGCAGCTGGAAAAGCTGCTTTATTTTTCGCTTGTGTTCCTCGTATATCTGGCAGTTGTTTGGTTATACCATATAACCTGATGGTATCCTGAATTGAATTAATACCTCTTCAGTTGTCTAATTTCCTTGACCTTTTCGTTCAGCTTCAGCAATTCTTCCGTATCAAGATAAACCCATGCCGACTTCATGATATTCGGGTATACTTCATTTAAGATACTGGCAAGCGCGTCGGGTTTCGTATTAAACTGCTCTTCACCGTATCTCCACTGTTGGACCCACGGATTGCTAGGATCTTGATACTGGTACTTTTCAACCCCCACTTTATAACTTCTTTCCAGCGTACCCAGGTCGAGCCTTTTAATCCACATCTTTTCAGCGGATAATGGCTCCCTCAACTCGAATGTCAACCATACCTCCGCGGTCAGCTTGCCGGATTGTACCTCGCACAGCACATTCTTCCCCTGACTATTGGTGTAGTAAGTATTGGGCTGCCCATATCTTGGGGCATTAGCATCTGCTTGCTCCACCGTCTGTATGAATACGGTCTCGGTAAGGGTAAGATTTGAATTTTTCTTGTCCGGATAAGGCAGCTCATCCAGGCTTCCATAAGGGCCTTTTGTGGTCATGCCTTTTGCCACGAGTATCTGATCAAGCCCGGACCCTATGCTGCTTGAAAAACTTTTAACGACCCGCGAATAAGTCTTGGTAATAGCTTCCTTGTACGCCGGTTCTACAATTGCTACAGTAAACCGTACGGAAGCCGGGCGCTTGGTTTCGGGAGTAGTGTAGCCGCTAAATTTATAGGTGGCAGGAGATG
>Ga0299915_10003392_pt1 | contig 11516 bp, 11 predicted proteins | sample RVTome_13_FD_200263 | JGI IMG/M metagenome (GOLD analysis project Ga0299915, IMG submission 200263) | Soil microbial communities from uranium-contaminated site in the Upper Colorado River Basin, Wyoming, United States - RVT92D227 (version 2) ... | reverse complement strand
ATGAAGACCTTCTATAAGGTGACTTTCCGTCTGATGATGGCCGGGATTGTTTCGGGGGCGATCCTGTCGTGGGTGACCATTATCTCGGAACTAAGTTCCACGATCGTCCTTCAGACCCCGGGATGGTCCACCATGACCGTAGAAATGTATCAGGGAATCATCAGCGACGACCTGGGCAAGGCGGCCGCTTTTTCTTCGATTATGATCGTCTCTACGATCATCCCCTTACTCTTCGTGACGAAGTACTTCAGCAAGGAACAGACCCCGCTTTTATAGGGAAACGAGGACGGCCTTTCCTTCAGGGCTTTCCAAAAATGGAATGATTCTTCCTCAATTTTCCGTTTGATTTTTTAAAAGTTTTAATGATATTCTTTCGCCAGAAAATGGAAATTGCAGTTCATTAACCTGTTTACTTTCTCCTTTTGAAATAATCGAGGGGCTTTTTATGGGATATTCAAAACCCCGCTTCTGAATAAAGAGCGGGGTTTTTTGTTCATAATAGTTTGAAAAAGAGTAAATGAGTGGCTGGAGATGGGAGTATCTCTGGCCGAGATGGCACGTCATGTAGGGTTTTGCACCTCAACCATTGCCGATGCTTTTCGAAAAATGGAGATGGAGAATAAGAAGTGATAAAAATGAACTACGTCCCTAACTTCCCTGAATTTTGCAAACGTCAGATAACGCCAAACGGTGTCCAAGGTGAATCCCCAAACAAATCTTCGTTACTATTATTGGTGGCTAACGATGAGTTCAGCCAGAGCCCGCGGTCTGGGCGATTGGCTGCAACGCCTTGTTGGGCATTTTTCACACTAGTCCTTGTTTTACCAAATAGGCTCTGCCAGCTGTCGTAAGGCCATACGTGGTCGGTCCTGAGTAAGACAAGGAATCGTGGATGAACTCACGATCCAGAAGTTGATCAAGATAATACTGGGTCCTCGTAAGGTTCTCTTTTACACGCCTTGATATATCTGTGGGCGTCAGCTTGTAGTCCCCTACTTGAGCGATGATCTGCATTATCTCGACGCACTTGGGAGGTAATGTAGTGCCAGCAGACAGCTTATCATTGTTGTTGGGGATAAGGTCACCTTGCTTTGTTAGCTGAAGGACCCCTTCCAAGTGCCGTTCATAGACCGCTGGTTCTTCACTTTTTATGCCGAGAGCATTAGCTAAATCGGAAATAAGCTGATGCAATTGCGGCCGGCTTGCTGCGCTGAGGGCGTTCAGGCCAGCGAGCGGCCCTCCCAAGACACTAGGGTCCGTCCCCGGTGCGAGTACCGGGAACAGCGATAGCCCGGCACCCCAACGAGCGCCCAGTTCAAATGCTACATACAAGGAGTGAAGGCTACGAGACGATATAATCCCGACAAACGCGTCAGCCTCATGAACTTCCTGCCGTAGGCGTTCGTCAGTCTTAGCGCCAACAGGCAGGCGATAGCCATCAATGCTGGTGCACCTAATCTGAGGGGCAGGCAAACCGAGCGCGGAACGTATTAACTCTAGCAGCCTTTCAACCAAATCCCGGTCAGCCGCGCTGTGACTGATAAACAGCCGAATTTGTGGGGTTACCATCTTGATTGTGCTGCTCCTTTCTTGAATTCTCAAACGTTCCAGATACTCTCGTCCCGGCAAAGTAATCTTCGGAGCAATGTAAGCGATCCCTTCAAACGAGGATGCATCTATGGCTTTAAGATAGCCAGCCTCGACCAACTCCGTAATGATGTCGAGAGGTAGGCCCGTTCCTTCGTCGATGGACTCGGGAAGCCCGTCATTGGCCGCCATTTCCAAAATTTTTAGATGCCGTCCCACTTGTCACCTTTTTATGTTGCCCAACGTCCGCGATGACGCGCACGCGTGAGCGCGCGAAGCGGCGCTTGCCAAGTGTCGCTGTCCATCGCGTGGTTAGAGGGCATCGCGATGCCTCACTTTACCTTACGGGACACTGTAAATCGCGCGTCAGAACGGCTCCACCTGAATGCGTTTTCCAGAAAGACGCCCTTCGGCCGCGCTAATCTCATTGTCCTGCAAGTCGCGTGTGCTGGTTTTTGTGGCGGCCGTGAACTCGTTGGCTCCAGGGCCTTGGACGATGTGTATCCGGACTTTGTTGCTTCCGATCCACTTTCCGTTTTGATCGAACCGAAATGCGATGTAGGTAGCAACAAACTCCCTGTCGCCGACGCGCTTCCAGGCGCCATGCCCGCCACTATATACCGGGTGCGTATCCCCGCTTCGAAAGAAAGTGCCATCCGACGAAAAGGTAAGAAGGTTCTTCCCCACACCACGTGCACGGACGGCGGTGATGATCCACGCCCCAACCAGACCTCGATCGGCTTCGACGACAGCGTCCTGACGGGTCACTGTCGCCCCAGGAGCTGCGCAACCGGCGACGACCACGGCAAATAGTAGACTCAACAGAACAGATCTGATCTTGAACATGCTTTGCCTCCTTTGGTGTAAGTGCCTGAACCACTCGCGACGATATTCTTTCGTCACCGTCGCTGCTTCTGCCTTCTAACGGGTGCGGTTGAGGAGCAGGCCCCGAAGGGGCAATGTCTGCTCAAACCGCATTGATAGGTCGCGCTTCGCGGCGTATCAATGCGGTTGCTCCTCAACCGCACCCGTTAGGGCGGCGCGAAGCGCCGACCTATCATAAAGTTCACCGGGAGCCCGCTATTTGGGAAATCCGGTGGAACGGCTGGTTAGAGCTCATTCAGTTATCCTTAGCTGCAATTCCAATAGCTTTCATTAATTGAGAGCTTTCCAATATCTCAATAAGAAATTTCACCGGTACAACTGCTGTGACGCCTCCGCTTCTGGCGTCGACCGGTGTAGGCCCCTGTTGTGTTTGCTTTGGAAGTACAAAACGAAGTTCCTTACTATATTCAAGGACGCCCGATACAATTCCATAGAGCCCAAAAATACGTGGCCCCGCGACAATGCCACTGGATACCCTCGTTGGGGTTGCCCACAGAAACACAGGAGACCCGCTGTGCCCTGGAATATTCCCTGCATCAATGAAATGATAGTATTTGTCGTCTACTGTCTTTTCATCTGTTACTAAAGCGAGCCGACCGAACCTAACCACTGGCGCGATTTTCTCTCGGCCGCTGTGATAAGAAAGCAGACCTGTATAAAACACATCATCGCCTATGCCGATCTTATTATTCGTCAAAAGGACCTTGGTTACGAAGGTGTCGGATGGAATGAAGAGAAAGTCTGCCTCTTTCGGCAACAAAGGTTGAACAGCAACGTCGGCAGCCATTGCGTCTGTATGGAAGAACCATAAGCTCGGGTTCAGAATGTCGAAGTCCTTAAGGCGCCCGGTAACCTTCTCATTCATACGAAGCAAAAGGCGAGAATGAGGTTGTCCCTTATCATCGAATAATACGTGCCTAGCTGTTACCAGAAATACGTAGTAGGTATCACTCTGCTGCGGATATTTATAGGCAACAAAGAAACCAGTGCCTATAGGTAGATTCTCTTTGGTCCCCAGTTTCGTAAGATAGACAACACATTTACGTACGTTTTCTGGAATAGGTTCCGCAAGCGCAGAGATGTATACTAGAATCGACACCAAAATCACGCAAACTACCATAATGGGCTGCTTACTCATGAATCCTCTCCAGGCGCTAGGGATTAATCCTATCCTCTTTCTAAATTATTCTAAAGTTTCCGGATAACTCCACGCCCCACGGGAAACTTCAGGGATCTATGCAATGACCATTCATCTGTTGTCTTTGCACTCGCGGACTACCGGCTTCCCCTATCCCTTTCTAAGTATTCTAAAATGACACATAATCTCTTGACAATTTTTTCACGACCATTTATTTTTGTCTTTCCGTATATCATATCAATATAAAGATTATGAAGAAAATGGAGGATTCCACATGCTGGGAATTCCGTCTGCATTACGATCAAAATTTGAAGAGCGTCTGCGGAACGAGTCCATCCCCAACAACTTGAAAGGGCAGTATAAAAAATGGCTTCAATATTATCTGGACTTTTGCAGTAAATATCATTTCCCTCACATAGATAAAAACAGCCTGCCCCGGTTTATCCTTAAATTACAGGAAAAGAAGCAAACAACGGCGCAACAAGAACAGGCATCAATAGCGATTACGCTGTATTACGAAATTCAAAATAGAGCGATCATCCCCGACAAAGTGACGCCACCCCAACCTGCCAGTCATCCGGCCAGCAGCACTTTCAACGACAAGACACACCTTTCTCTCCGCGAGGCGCCTGCTGCGCCGATTCAACACAAAGAGGTCGCACCGCCTCCCTCTCCTGATTCCGTCTCATCATCGATTCTACACAGCACCACAAACAATGTCAACCCGTTAGGAAAGACTGCTGCAAAACCGCAAAACACGATTGGGTCCGCCCCTCCTTATCAACTGGGACTGGGGTACGGGGCTTCTTGGAAAGCAGAATACTCCCGGCTGGCGGATGAAATCCATCTTCGGCATTATTCTTCTAAAACTCTACAGACCTACCAGGGATGGGCGAAAAAGTTTCAAGCTTTTACGCACAGCAAGGCTCCCGAATTGCTCTCAACGTAATAGGGGACGTTGGTTCAAACACAAATTATTATTGACAATGAGGTTGGAGAGGTATAATTTGGGATCATGCCGAGACAGCCAAGACTGGATGCGCCCGGGACATTGCATCACGTGATAGGGCGGGGAATTGAAGGAGGTAAGCTCTATCGGAAGCAAGGAGATCGAGAGGATTTCCTGGATCGAATAGCGAAACTTTGCGAAGCGAAGGCATTAAGCGTTTATGCATGGGCGTTGCTGGACACACATTTTCACTTATTGGTTAGGACTGGGAACCAACCTCTCTCTCATAGCATGCGGAAGCTGCTGACCGGGTATGTGGTGAATTTCAATCGTAGACACAGGCGTTATGGCCATCTCTTTCAGAACCGGTATAAGTCGATTCTCTGCGAGGAAGATCCTTATCTTTTGGAATTAGCGCGGTATATTCATTTGAACCCCCTGAGGGCGCGGATTGTAAGGAATTGGGAGGAGTTGAGATTTTATCCCTGGTCTGGCCATTCCGCGATCATGGGAGAGGAGAAGCGGGGTTGGCAGGATGTGGGAACGGTGCTGGGATATTTTGGGCGGAGGAAGAAAAGGGCCATTGTGGCGTATGAGAATTATGTTAGAGAGGGAATTGAGAAAGGGAGGAGGCCGGAGTTGGTGGGTGGGGGGCTGATCCGGAGTTTGGGAGGGTGGTCGGAGGTATTATCCTTAAAGAGGAGAGGGGAAAGGGTGGCATCGGATGAGCGTATTTTAGGGACTGGAGATTTCATCGAGCAGGTGTTATCGGAAGCGGAGGAGAAGGCGAAGCAGACGCTGGGATGGAAGGGAAGGGTTCCTGATCTCCAGAGCTTGTTGTCAAAGATATCAAAGAAAGCAGGGGTGGAAGGTGAGAAGGTGCGAGGAGGGGATCGGAGGCGATCGGTGGTGGGTGCAAGGAAAGTATTTTGTCAGCTGGCTGTGAAGAGAATTGGATATTCTGGGGCGGCGGTTGCGCGGTTTTTGGGGGTAACCACTTCATTGGTCAATCGGTATGCCAGTTCCGAGGGAGTTGGTATTTTAGATCAGTACCTATAAGTTGCGTTTGAACCAACGTCCCCCCTAGTCCACGGCCGATGCTGCCAGCACTCATCGCCCTGGCCTCTGAGCCACGATAGGGGTGGAGTCGAAATGCCTAATTTTTTCACACCTTCCCGGCAACGGGTAATGGTTCCTAAGCAGAGAAAGGAGGGGGTAAAACAATGAGAAGGCAGAGACATTTTAAAGGGATGAATTGGGTGGTCCTGGTTGTTTCTTTCATTTTGATGACATGGGCTGCAAAGGAGGGCTGGGCCGCTGAGGTCAAATATCCCACCCGGCCTATTCAGATCATCATCGGTTACGCGCCGGGTACTACAGACGCGGGTCTTCGGCCTTTCACCGAGAAATTGCCGGAATACCTGGGGCAACCCACGTCCTTTGTCTATAAGCCAGGAGCCTCAGGAGCGGTAGCCGCTTCTTTCGTTGCCAAGGCCAAGCCCGACGGTTATACCCTATTTGGTGCTTCCCAGGCACCGATCATCACTGCCCCTCATACCCAGGAGGGATTGGATTATACCTTCGATGACTTTATTCCCATCTGCCGTCTGGTGGTATCCCCTATTGTGCTGGCGGTAAAGGATGATTCTCCCTTGAAAACCGTTCGTGACGTGGTTGAAGCGGCCAAGAAATCTCCCGGAAAAATTACGTTTTCCACCTCCGGGGTTTTTTCAACGATCCAGATTCCGACGGAGATCTTCTCCAAAATGGCGGGGATCCAACTGACCCATATTCCTTGTTCAGGTACCAGCCCGGCGGTGACCGCCTTACTGGGAGGGCATGTAACCTTAACCTCTTCCAGTATGGCCCCGCTCTCCCCCCACCTTAAGTCCAAAGCGCTCCGCGGTCTTGCCGTCTACGAGAAGGAAAGGTTGAGGGAATTCCCGGAGATCCCGACTATGGCCGAGGCGGGTTATCCGGTGATTTATTCGAACTGGTATGGGATGCTGGCCCCCAAAAGAACTCCGGAAGAAATCGTGAAAAAACTTTATGGCTCCTTCAAAAAGGTCATAGAGGAGAATCGACAATTTGTAGAAGATCGAGCGGCTAATATGTCCTTAAAGGTAGCTTTCGTAGGTCTGGAGGAATTTGCCTCCATCCTCAAAGGGGAGAATGAGGCCGTAAAAAAAGTCGTCCGGGATTTACAGACGACCGGGAAATGAAAATCTTCAGCCCCGGGAGGATCGCGATGAACAAGAGAGAAAAAGATCGGTTCAGCGCTTTGTTTTGGGTGGCTATAGCCATAGGTATTTGCCTGGGATCTTTAAGGCTCTCCTTAGGAGAATTCCATAAACCTGGCCCAGGCTTCTTTCCTTTCCTGCTGGGGTCTGCTTTAGGCCTCATCTCTCTTCTGATCTTTTGGCAATCCTTCAAGAGAATTCCCGGAGACGAGAAGAAAGCCTTCTGGCCGAATCCGCAAAGAAGCCTGAAAATGACGTATATCCTGATCGCCCTCATCCTTTATGCTTTGGGGATGAACTACCTGGGGTTTCTGCTGAGTACTCTTTTATTTCTCGGATTTCTGTTAAAAGCCATCGAGCCTCAGCGATGGTCCGTGGTCTTATCGGGATCGATCTTGGGGACATTCTTTTTTTACGGGGTCTTCCAGTATTGGCTGGACATACCCTTTCCTTCAGGAATCTTTGGGTTCTGAAGGAATAAAGACTCACTCCTATGCTGCCTGAGATTTTCTATGGATTTTCAGTCGCTTTAACGTTTCAGAACCTCCTCTATTGCTTTTTGGGGGTTTTGATGGGGACGTTGGTGGGGGTACTTCCAGGTCTGGGACCCGTGGCGGCGATGTCCTTACTCTTTACCACTACCCTTCACCTTTCCCCGGTCTCAGGCATGATTATGCTGGCGGGGATCTATTATGGCGCCCAGTATGGGGGCTCCACGACTTCTATTTTGCTGAATATTCCAGGAGAAGCCTCGTCCGTGGTCACCTGCCTGGATGGCTATCAGATGGCTCGTCAAGGGAGAGCGGGGCCGGCCTTAGGGATATCGGCTTTCGGATCTTTCATCGGCGGTACCCTGAGCGTATTGGGGCTTATGTTAATGGCCCCGCCTCTGGCGAATATGGCCCTTAAATTTGGCTTCGCCGAAAATTTTTCCCTCATGTGTCTGGGGTTGGTGATTGTAAGTTTCCTGGCCAGGGGCTCTATGCTAAAAGCCATGTTGATGGCGGTTTTTGGCCTCTTCCTGGGGACCATAGGCATTGACCTCATCGTGGGCAAGCCCAGATTTACCTTGGGAATTAAATCTTTTATGGATGGGGTGGGGTTGATCCCCATCGTCATGGGGCTTTTCGGAATTTCGGAGGTTTTACTGAATATAGAAGAGGGTTTGAGCCGGGAAGTTTTCAAGGCAAAAATTTCCAACCTGCTCCCCAGCCTAAAAGACTTTAAAGATTCCTTAAAGCCGATTTTGCGAGGGACGATCTTGGGTTTCTTTCTGGGAATTCTCCCCGGCGGGGGGGCGATTGTTTCCGCTTTTACCTCCTATGCGGTGGAAAAAAAATTATCCAAGTATCCGGAGAAGTTTGGCACGGGAGTCATTGAAGGGGTGGCAGGGCCGGAGACAGCCAACAACGCTGGTTCCAGCGGGGCGTTCGTTCCCCTCTTGACCCTGGGGATCCCTTCCAACGCGGTGATGGCCCTGCTCCTGGGGCTTTTGCTCACCCATGGCGTTCAGGTGGGACCTTTGCTCCTCAAACAGCACAGCGATATCTTTTGGGGGGTCGTGGTTAGCATGTACATTGGGAATGTGATGCTTTTGGTCCTAAACCTCCCCCTCATCGGCCTCTGGGTCAAGATTCTAAAGGTCCCTTATCCCATCCTCTTCCCTTTAATCCTTCTCTTCTGTATCATCGGGTCCTACAGCCTGAACAACAATACGGAAGATGTTTTGCTGATGATCGCTTTTGGGGTTTTCGGGTACTTCATGAAGAAATTTGATTATGAGGGGGCCCCTTTGGTTTTAGCGTTGGTTTTGAGCCCCATGATGGAGAATGCCTTTCGCCAAACCTTGTTAACTTCTCAGGGGAGCTTTCTCGTCTTTATCACCCGCCCCATCTCGGCTACGCTTTTGCTTATTGCGGTCCTTTTATTGCTCTATCCACTGATTCCCTGGTTTAAATTCAGGAAAAAGTTGGAAAGTTTAGAAGCGGATGAAGAGTAAAAAGATTGGGGGAGGTCGGGACCAGTCCGTTCCCAAACGTTCTTTTCAGTTTATAGCAGGGGAGGTGAATCCAGAATGCTGCCGCTTCAAGGAATCCGAATTCTCGATCTCAGCCGCATGGTGGCTGGAGCTTACTGTTCCATGATTCTCGCCGACCTGGGCGCCGAGGTGATTAAAATCGAACAGCCCGGCGTCGGGGACGACACCCGTCAGTGGGGACCTCCGTGTCCGGGGTCAGGCTTGACAATTTTAACAAATTTATTATGATACCCTCAGGGCACGGAAATCACGCCTTTTCTACCCTGGGGCTGTATACCATGTTCTCCTCCGGGGGAATGCCGGGCAAGATATTTTCTTTGAAAACCAAGACCAAAAATATTTTTATCGTTTGCTTCAAGAGGGGCACGAAAAGTTTGGCCACCGCATTCATGCTTTTTGTTTGATGGCGAACCAGTTCTTATGTTGAGCTCAACATAAGTCATGGTTGGGCATAAAACAGTAAGCCCAAATTTCAACCCCCCAGCGCATACACCACTCGGCAATCAACGAGAGATAATTCTGGTAATCATCTTCGCAAAAGAAGGTGGGCTGTCTTCGGTTGCCCCGCTGGGTTACATGATGGGGGATGCCCACTGCCACCGCCCGTGCTATTCTCGGCATGAGCGAATGATCCCACAAAGAATTTCAAGAATCAAGAATTAAGTATGGTGTCCCCGGAATTCCCGGAATTCCCACAGCAATCCGCTGCGGGGGTTTACACTCGTGCATCGAAGAATTTATCGTTTCCGAGAAAGCCCGGGGAAAAGGAGTCGGAGGACAACTTGTCCAGGCGATCATTGCCGAGGCCAAATCAAAAGGATCCTTTGAGATTCAGGTAAACAACCCCAGCAAGCTGGGTTATCCCGTATATATACGCTATGGCGTGAAAGATACCGGCAAACATCTCAAGATGGAATTGCCTCATTAGTGCTATAGTCAATTGCTCCAGCGGGGCTTACATCAATCTCTCGCTTTTCCTGAAAAATTTAAAGGAAGGGGGATGTCAATGAAAAAATTTATTCTTCAAATCATCTTGTTGCTCCTAATTTTTTCCCCAGAAAATGTCCAAGCTGATGTTCCCAAGATATCCAACCTGCAATTTTCAGACAATCCCATCACGCTGGGAGAATGGATTACCATATCATTTGAATTTGAGGGTAGGGTAGAGAAATACCGGGTTGAGAACGTATGGGAAACGAAAGACGGCGAAGTAAAGAAGGAGGGTAAGGAGTTTCCTGTCAAACCTGAAATCAAAGAAAAGCCTGCTGGGCTGATAACTCTGAGGTGGAAATGGAATAACCCTGCTCCTAAACCTTACCGGATCGTTAAGGTTTGGGCGCTGGACGCCGCTGGAAATCAAAGTAATGTTTTATCAGGAGAAGTTAAAGTCGCGAAAGGAATCGTTATGGGTGAGGAAGAAGTTAAGATTCCTCTGGAATTGAAATATGCGTTCACAAAGAAGACCATCAACCTCTCAGGCACAATTTACAAACCCGACTCCGCTGAAAAGTTCCCCCTGGTAATACTGAACCATGGCACGCCAAGAAATGCCGAGGATAGAAAAAAGACAATGAAATTTAAGGAACAGAGTAAAGTTTTTGTCAGGAAAGGATTTGTTGTTGCAGCCCCTATAAGGAGGGGCCACGGAACGTCTGAAGGGGAATATGCAGAGCATAGTGGGAAATGCAATGAATCTGATTATTTCCATGGAGCCGATGAAGCTGTTAAGGATATAAAAGCTACGCATGATTTCATGAAGAAGAAGCCTTACATTGATACCGATAAAAAAATACTGTTGGTTGGTCAGTCCGCTGGAGGGTTCTCATCTTTGGCCTATGCCAGTATTTACCCTGATGAAGTCGTAGCGGTCATAAACTTTGCAGGCGGAAAAGGTTCCACCGGGCCTTATAATGTTTGCAGCCCTGATCGGTTGGTGTTGACGGTAGGCAATTTTGGCAAAACCTCAAAAAAGTTGCCAACGATTTGGATTTACACGGAAAAAGACGATTTTTTTCCTCCGGACCTCTCCAAGAAAATGTTTGCTGCCTATAAAAAAAGTGGAGGGGAAGGAAAGTTTTTGATGCTGCAATCAGAGTTCGGTCACAGCTTTTTCCACAAGGCAGAAGCAATAAAGACTTGGGAGCCCATCGTGGAGGAGTTTTTAAAGGAGATTAATGTATTAAAATAAAATCTGAATTCCTCTTGGGATTCAGCACGATTCATTAAAAATGAAATTGGTCCGAATATAGAACTAACGGAGGTTTCTGATTCTGCATCAAAGGCGATATGGAAGTTCAAGGAGGACCCTCTGCGGGAAATTACAACTGGACCGTAAAGCGTGGACTGGAACGCAACTTCTGATGGAAAATCACTTTTTAGAATGGTAAGGTTAGTGTCGTAAATGGCTTATATTCTGGATGGCAACAAAATAGAATGGTAAGGAGGGCGATCATGAAAAGAGGGTTGATTATTTTGTTGAGTTTCTGGGCAACCTCGGCGATGGCCTCAGATATCGAGTTTCAGCAGCGCATGACCCAACAAATGTTCCAAGATTTTAGCAAAGAGGCGGCTGGCGCTTTACTCTACCGGGCTGTGGGACCCGCCGCGCCACTTGGATTATTGGGTTTTGACATCGGCGTGGAACTGACGGCTACCAAAATCCATAAAGGAGAAGATTAT
>Ga0299915_10003390_pt1 | contig 11517 bp, 10 predicted proteins | sample RVTome_13_FD_200263 | JGI IMG/M metagenome (GOLD analysis project Ga0299915, IMG submission 200263) | Soil microbial communities from uranium-contaminated site in the Upper Colorado River Basin, Wyoming, United States - RVT92D227 (version 2) ... | reverse complement strand
TCATTCGACCCGGACCTGGCCTACGCCAAGCTCTCGGGGCCTCCCTGGTATGCCCGGAGCGCGGTCCTCCGCGTCCTGGCCGCAAGGCGGGTGGAAGGCGCCGTCCGGCACATCGAGCGTGTCCTGGGCGACGCCAACGCGGACGTCCGGAAATGCGCCGCCGAGGCCCTGGGCGAGATCGGGGGGAGGGAATCCCTGCCGCTATTAGTGCGGCTGAAGAAGGACCCGAGCCCCTATGTCAGGGCTGCGGCCGAGGAAGGGTTGAGGAAGGCGAGCGAGATCAAGTTCAGCCTTTAGCCGGCACCCGTCCCGGCATCCCCGAACCCGATCGGTCTCAAGACCGCTTCGCCGCGGCCCATCTCTCTCGGGAAATAAAGATACAGGACGTCGAATCCGGCTCGCGAGAACTCTTCCCGGAGTTCATCTTCGGAAGAAAAGGCATGGGCGAATTCGATATTGGCCAGGAGAATATCGCCTTTCTCATAATGAAAATTACCCAGGGTCACATATTGGACGATCTTTCTAAGAATCGCCCCTTGGGAGGTCGGCCTTCTATCTCCGCTCCTGTAGAAGCCGCAGATACAATAACCGCCTTCGCGGAGCGTCGACCCTATCCTTTTGAGCAGGGTCACCCTAAGTTTGCGCGTCGGGACCAAAGAGTAGAGGCCGGCCGTCAGCCAGACGATATCGAATGACCGTTCCGGGACGTTGAGCATGGTGATGTCCTGGACCAAACCGTCGATCTCCACCCCCCTGTCGCGGGCGTTCGCAACGGCGCTTTCAACCATGCCGGGAACAAAATCGATGCCCGTGACCTTGAAGCCGCGCCGGGCCAGAACAATGGCTTCGCGGCCACCGCCGGACCCGAGGACAAGGACCCGGCCCCCGGCGAGCGGGACTTTTTTTAAAAGCGATTCCTCGGCGGGGGTTAATCCGGAATCAACTAAATCCCTGTCGGCCCAACCCTGAATGTCCCGGGGATGTGCATAGGTCAGCCTAGTGAACTCGATCAAGTCCCGCGGCCTCATCACCACAACGGCCAGGGATTGAATGAAACGTCCCGTTCGGACCAGGAATTTTCCCATAGCGACCCGTGGTCTCATGGGATTATTCTATTCTCTTTGGGCCCGGCAATCCAGACCCCGAATCCGGAATTTTTTGAAATAGCTAAGTACGCAGACCTCAAAGTCTGCTTAATTGGGAGGATGAACGATCTCTAACCGGGTATCAGCTGCCTTCCTTATTGGAATGGCAGGCGCCGCAACTCGTATCAGCATCGTTGCAATCATCATGTAGAGCGGCCGGCGATACCGGGGGATCCATGGCGTGCTTGCAGTGCGTGAGGACCGACTCTTCCGGCTTTCCTCTGTAGAGAACAACAAGCTCCGGTTTGTTCCAAACCTTCTTCATATCGTTTCCTCCTGTTGGCTCGCTTCCTAACGATAGTAATAGTAATAACTTAATTCCTTTTTGTCAAGTCTTTCTTATGGCCGACTCCCGAGCATGGGCCACCCGGCAGAAGTATTCAACCGGTTTGTCCAGCTCGCCCGTCTCCAGGTAAGCGTTCGCCGCGCACCAGAGGCAGAGATTGACCAGGGAGCAGACACGGCATCTTTCAAGGAAATCCTTCCTTCCGGACTCCATCTCCCGGACCTGAGGGACCAGTATCTCCCAGGCATCCCTCAGGCCGGCTTCCCTCAAGTTCATGACACAATCCTGGTGCCAGAGAGAGGAACAGAGGCGGAACGTCCCTTCATAACCCAAAGCGAAGTTCCTGAGCCCGGCGCCGCAGTGGAGGAGGTGGCCGCAGGTAAGGCGCTCGAACTCGGGAACGATGAGCTTGTCGCAGTTCTTCTCGAGGGCGTGGAACCTCTCCCTGTCGCTTTTTTCCAGGGCGACGATCTCTTCAGGAGACAGCCTCTCCGACCGGATGTCCTCATTTCGGGCCTCATCCCGGTCGAACCGGAGGTTGAGGAACGGGTCGAAGCGGAAAAAATCTTTCGTCCTCTCGCGGCAGAACGCGGCTATCTCCGGGAGCTCCGCGATGTTGGTCCGGAGGCCCATGGTCTTCAGCCGGACCTTCAGGCCGCTTTCGAGGAGGAAGTCAAGGCCCTTCCGGAAGGCCCGGAAGGAGCCGGGCTTACGGGTTACTTTTTCGTAGGTCGCCTCGGTCACCCCGTAGACCGTCACCTCTATCCCGCGCGGAGGATACTCCTTGAAGAGACGAACGTGCTCATCCGAGATGAGCGTGGCGTTAGTGAAAACCGAGAGGAGAAGTCCCTTTTTTTTAAGCATTAGATAGATCTCGCGGAAGTCCTCCCTAAGGAGCGGCTCCCCGCCGCTGAGCAGGCACCAGACGGCTCCGAGGGAGACAGCCTCGTCCGCTATCCTCTCGATCTCGTGGAGAGAAAGCTCCCTTTTTTTGGCCTCTTGATCCCCGGCCGGAAGATTGATGTAGCAATGGCGGCAATTCAGATTGCACCGGGCCGTTATCTCGTAGTCGAAGCTGATCAAGCCCCGCTTCTCCCTCATCTTTTCCCAGAGCGGGATGTCGGGAAGGCGCCGGCCCGTCACATACGATTTTTTCATCCCTGCCATCCCCCGGGGCGCCGGACGAAAAATCCTCTTCGCGGCCGACAGCGGAAGCCTGAAGAGCCCGCGCGAGGAGAAGAAAGCGATCAGGCGTCCTTCGGCCCCGAGCCCGAAGCGGACCTTCTTCCCCCGTCTCTCCACGGACGTAACGATACCGAGAACGTCTCTTTCCGGGACGAGGCCATCCGGTTCGGCGACGTTGTCTCCCTTGACAACGACGAACCCGCGATCAAGGCGGATAATCCGATGAACGGCCGGTTTTCTGTTCAGAGGGTTGATGAAAGTGACCGTATCTCCGGGACGCAACCGGGCTTCCCCGCGCGGCGCGACCGTCAGGACATCGCCGTCCTTGATGAGCGGCGACATGCTGAACCCCCTGGCCCTGAACCTGAAAGGCACGCCCTTGGCCAGGACGGCTTCAAGCAGATCCAGCAGGGATTCCCCGGAAAGGGAGAGTTCCCCCCCCCTGACTACCCTGAGGCCCGGTTTACCGGCCGCCGCCTTCGACAACGATCCTCCTTTTCAGAAGCTCCTCCAGCAGGCCGCGGACGTCCTCTTCGATCTCTCCGGGGACCGCGGAGTACTCGGCCGCCAGCTCGGCCGCGATCGCCCTCGGGCTCCGCTTCCCGTCCATCTTTTCCCAGATGTCCCTGCCGGTCTCGTTCAGGGTGAAGAGCTCGTCCTCCAGGTCGCCGATCCCCGACGTGATCGGAACGAGGATGAGCTCGCCCTCGATCTCTCTCGCCACCACGTCCGGTGACGGGACGTAAAGGGCATCCATCTTGATCTTCGGATCCATGCAGACCTCCTTCTCATGTTCCTGGGCATTCTTTTTCCGCCCTGCCGTGAAGGTTCCCCTTTTTCGCCGGGTTGGTCCGACCGCCCACCCGCTCTTCCCCGTCCGCGATCTCCCAGCCCTGCTCTCCCGGCTCGAGCAGGCCGAGTTCCCGCGCCAAGGCGTGGGCGACATCGCAGAAGTATTCCACGGGCAAATCCAGCGCGCCGTTCTCGATCCACGACCGGGCGGGGCATTGCTCGCACAACCCTTTTAGAAAGCAGCGGGCGCACCTCTCCAGGTATTCCGGCCGGGAGGCCTTTTTCTCGCGGAGCCTCGAAAAATGACCATCCAGGGCTTCTTTCAGGCTGCCGTTCCTGAGGTCATAAGCCGCCCCAGGGCTGCGCAGCATGATGCAGGGATAGAGGATTCCGTAAGCGTCCAGGCAGGCGGTCTTGGACCCCGCCCCGCACGTGAAAAGATCATTCCCCGGCGCCTCCGAGAACTTGGAGACGAACTCCATGAATCCTGCCCTTTTCCTGGGGTTCCCAGCCAACTCTCTCGCCGCTTCCTTCGGATCGATCCGGAGGCGCGCAATCGAACGGCTCTTTTCCCGGTCGCGCCGACAATGCAGGTCATAAAACATGGAATAGGACGGCGGACCATCCATCCAGGGGATGCTCGAGGTCCAATTTTCAAAATCCGGTCTTTCTTCTTTGTTCGGAGGCAGCAAAGCCCCCTTCACGATGAACGGGATGCCCCTATCCTGGAGCAGCCGGATGCCCCTCCATGCCGATTTAAATGACCCTTTGGCCCGGGACACTCGTTCATAAGAAGCTCTCGTCATCCCGTAGACGGAAACCTCGATCCTCCTCAGGGGAGGGATTCGCTTGAGAAGATCGGCGAGTTTTGGGTTAAGGAGACAGGCGTTCGTGAACAGGACGGCCCCCATCCCCAGGTTCCTGGCGGCGACGTAGATCTCCTCGAAGTCCGGCCTGAGAAGGGGTTCCCCTCCCGTGAACCTGACGGTCAGGCAGCCGAGATCTGCAGCCTCGCCGAGGATTCTCTTGATCTCTGCGGCAGAGAGTTCCCGCCCTCGCGCCTTCTCGTCGTTCGCCGGAAGGTTGATGTAGCAGTGAATGCAATCGTTGTTGCACCGCTCGGTCAGCTCGACATCGAGTCGAACGAGCCGGGGGCCCTTTCGCCTCCAAAGCGAGGAGCTCGAGGCCCGGACCTTCCTGGCATACGGCGACTTCACCGGCATATTCGTATCAAAGTCCTTTTAGAAGATCACCCACCCTGCCGCTCTTTTCAAAATAAAGCGTGTAACATGGAATGTCGTCCGCAATCTCTTCAATGAGCGTGAGCATCTTGTCCCACCAATCCGGTGTCACAAAAGGCCTGACAAGGAATTCCAGGATCTTCCGGACCCTTTCCCCTTTGTCTTCGCTGCGGACCAAGCGGTTGTCTGCGGACTTTTCGAGGAACAGGATAGCCCGGAGCGGAGCGGACGAAGGGGAGACTTCGGGGATCTCGCCGTGGCTCCAGGTCCCGTGAATGCGGAAACCGTCAGGCCATTTCCGGATGATCATCCGGTCGTCGCAGAGCACTTCGGCTTTGTCCCTCATCATCTTGACCATCGTTGATTTTCCCGCTTCCGAGTGCCCCACAAAAAGCAAGCCTTTACCGTCCAAGACAATGCCCGCAGAATGGAGATAGCAGGCCTTTCTGTCGGCCAGGACACGGGCGATCAGGATCTGGTCCGAAGAGAAAAGAGCGAGGGAATCCATGCCCCCGGCTAAGAAAAGCTCTTCGTTCTGGTTATAGATCCTCGTCCGCGAATGGTCGCGGCTGCAGACCGCCACCCGGTGAAGGCGGCGATCGCCGGGATCCGGCGCGATCCCGAGGTAGATCCAGGAATCCCCTTTTTCGTAGACGGCCCAGGGCGGTTTCCGATAGACCTCCCTGCCGAGGTCCACTCCGTCCAGGTCCGGAAGGGAAAAGTGATGGCGTATGGTGACGACGTCGTCGCCGGGTTCCGGGACCTCGAAAAGCTTAAATTTCGGCCTGAACGTCCCCTCGCTGAAGGGGAGGTCGGATTCGACGCGGACCGTGATCCCGGCAATGTCATAATGCCGCCGGTGCTTTTCCTTCCACCTCTCCTTGAACCGCCGATTCTCCTGGGCGGACCGGCAAAGGTAGTCCACCTTGGCCGAATAGTCCCGATGCTCCAGGAAGCCGTAGACAGCACACCAGCGACAATCCTTGCGAAATTCACAGGCGCCGCAGTTCTCGAGATAATTACCGCCGCCCCGAACCTTTTCGCCAAGCGACGGAACGAAATTTTCCCAGGCGTCCCGGAAGTTCCCCGCTCTCAGGTCGTAGCGGAGGGCCGGATCTTTGACGAAACAGCAAAAGCTCATCTTCCCATATGGGTCCACGTGAAAATCGCGGCGGCTGCGGATGCAGGCGGCGAAGAGCCGTTCGTCCCCCGGTTCTCTCCGGCACGTCTCCTCGACGTTCCCGTCCACCCATTCCTCGAACGACAGGTCGGACTCGTCCAGTTTCACGACCTCCGCGGGGTCAAGCCGCTGGTCCGCGATCTCGAGGTTCTTCCCCGGCTCACCGGATGCCGACAGCCAGAGCCACGGCGCGCCGATCCGCCAGGACCTGCTCAACGACCCCGCCAACCGGAGCATCTCCGTGTATTGGTGGTAATTGTCCCTCATTGGAATGACCTGCACCGTGAATCCCGCCCCGGCCTCTTTGAGATAAGCGACGCCCCGCATCATCGCCTCGAAAGAGCCGGGGTTCCTGGTGATCCCATCGTGGACCCCGGCGGTGGCCCCGTAAAGCGCGACGAGCTTCGAGCCCTTCCTCTTCATCAGCCGGGCGATCCGGGGGGTGATGAGGGTGCCGTTGGTGTTGATGACGTAGGCCCCCGCCCGGCCAGTGATGTAATCGAAGATCTCCTCGAAATCCGGCCTGAGCATGGGTTCGCCGCCCGATATGAACCATTTCCGGCAGCCCATGGCCCTGGCCGCTTCGACGAGGTCCCGAACCTCAGCTGATGTGAGTTCTTCCTTTTTTTCGCGGGAATCCTGGGGGATACGCAACCAGCAGTGACGGCAATTGTTATTGCACCTGTAGGTGAAGTCGATAGTCCCCGCCAAGGGAACGCGGGGCAGGGCCGCGACTTTTCTGCGGCTCAAGTGATCGCTCATGAGGACTCCAACGACATCTCCAGGCGTGCTCCTCCAAGGATAGACGGGTAAAAACGTAGTCCATTATACCCGCACATCGAGGATTTTGACAGTCCCAGGACCCCCGGTCAATGGCCCGCGAGGGGGATTCCAGGGGTGATATTCGGGCGCATCCACTCCCCCCAAAAGGCGATGTCGGCCGGCCTTAAGCGCCCCCTGAGGGATTCGTCCGCCTCGACTCCAGGATGAACGTCACGGGGCCGTCGTTAACGATATGGACGGCCATCACAGCCTGGAAGACCCCGGTCTCGACCTTGATCCCCAAGCCCCGGACCGAATCCACGAAATGGGCGAATAGGGCTTCGGCCCGTGCCGGTTCCTCAGCGCCGTCGAAGCTCGGCCTCCGTCCCTTCCTGACCGATCCGGCGAGAGTGAATTGCGAAACCGCCAGGACCTCGCCGCCGACATCGGCCAGGGACAAGTTCATCTTCCCGGCCTCGTCGGGAAAAATCCGGAGTTCGACGGCCTTCAGGGCCAGATGTTCGGCATCCCCTTCGGTGTCCCCTTTCTCGATCCCAACCAGAAGGCAGAGCCCGCGGCTGCTCCGGCCCACCGTCCGGCCCTCGACCTCGACCCGGGCCTCCTTCACACGCTGCAGGACGATTTTCATCGGTTGACTTTAAGGGGTGAATAGTCTATCATATCCCCCTTAATAAGGAGAAAACGATGGCCCATCACAAATCCGCGATCCGGCAGGAGCGGCGCAGCCTCCGCCGGGCCGCCGTCAACAAGCAGAACAAGTCCACGATCCGCTCCCAGGTCAAGAAAGTCAGGGAAGCGATCAAGAATAAAGACGCCGAAGGGGCCGGGAAGCTCCTCCCCGAGACCTTTTCCGTCATCGACAAGATCGTCAAGAAGGGGACGGTCCACGCCAGCAAAGGGGCCCGGTACAAATCAAGGCTCAGCCTCCAGGTGGCGAAGATCACCCCAAAGCCTTCGAACTGATCCTCGTGTTTTTTCTCAAACGGCAGTATTTGTAGAGAAAGACCTCGAATAGTCTCTGCTCCTCGGCGTCCGATGATTTGATGAGGACGTCCACGTTTTCCAACTCTTCGAGGAGCCCGGCGAGGTCGGATTCCCGAATGCCCTCGACGAGGGAAAAGAAACCGGCGTATTTCTCCTGGTAGAGCTTCCGGAAAGCCTCCGTGACATAAGGGAAGAACTGCTTGAAGATCGCTTTTTTATCGGCGTCCTTTTCCCGAAGCTGCGTCTGGGCCATGAGGATATTCCGGAAGAAGCCCACGATCTCACGAAGAATGTTCACGGGCTTCTCCTCGGCTTTGAACAAATTGTCGAGGACGATAAGACACTCCCGGAGGTCCGCTTTCTCCAACGCATTGTTCAGTTCGTAGGAATCGAATCCCCGGAGCCAGGCCGTCGCCTGGTTGACGTCGGCCGCGTCGATGGTCTTTCTATCATCCACGTAAACGGCCAGCTTTTCGATCTCGTTGTCCATAAGCCGCAGGTCGCAGCCGACGATCTCGAGAAGCCTCAGGGCCGCGTCCTGGGTCAGCGCTTTTCCCACCGAGCGGGCTTTCTCCTCCATCCGGGGCCGAACCTGGTACGCCTTCAGGGCTTTAAGCTCCCTCACAACGACTCCCGGAAGCGAAGAGAAGACGCGGACCAGGGGGTGGTCCCTCCTGATCTTCCCGGGCAGGATGACGACCATCAAGGTCCGGGAAGACGGGGAGGCGAAATAGGCCTTGAGGAGCTTTTCCTCCATGGCGGAGACAAGCTTGGCCTCCTTCTCACCGCCCTTGTCCGAGTCCGGCTTCTTCTCGGGGACCCTGACGATGATGATCCGCCAGGGGGAAAAGAGGAAGGGCATGGTCCTGGCCGTGTCGAGGATATCGACCCAGTTCGTCTCGTCGAGGTAGAACAGGTCGGGGCGGAAATCCCCGGCGTCGGGCGGGATGAGCAGGGCCTGGAGATCGCGGACGAACCGCTCGGCGGGATAGGTTTCCTCGCCGTAGAAAAAATAGCCGGGGGAAAGGGACTCTTCCAGGAGGTTCTCGCCCAGGGCCTGGCTGAACAAGAGCTAGAATCCTTCCAGGATGTTGACTACGACCGTCCGGGCGAACTCTTCCGCCACCTCTCCGATGGCCTCGGTCTCCACGGATTCGAAGTCGGACCCCTCGGGCACCTCATACTGCTTCACGTAGACGAAGGAGGGATTGGAGAAGAGGACCTTCTGGTTGACGAGGTCGCGGAAGACGATCTTGGCCACGACGGTGATATTGTACCGGTCAGCGGCGGCCTCCCCGGAGAACGCGATGGGGTTGACGGTGAACGACTGGATCTCTCCCAAAAGGACGGCGTCGCCTCTGGCGTTCTCGGCCAGGATCTCCACCTTGGCCCGGGCCACCATCTCGCTGATGACCGCCCGAGTCAGCTTGAGGTCCAGCTCGTAGCGCGTGGTCAGGTTCTTGAACATGGGGATGCTGATCCGCTTGATGTGAGAAGGAAGGTAGCTTTCTGTGCCGCGCAAGCGGTAGCCGCAGGACAGCGCCAGGAGGCAGGCCGCGAGAAGCCCGACATATCTTTTCATCCGGTTTTCCATTCCCATCAGACGACGATACTGACCAGCTTGTTCTTGACACAGATGACCTTGCGGACCGGCTTGCCGCCGAGGGCGGCCTGGACCTTGGGCAGGCGCAGGGCCTCTCCTTCGAGTTCCTTTTCGGAAAGCTCCCGGACCGCTTCGAACTTGTCCCTGACCTTCCCGTTGACCTGGACGACGATAGTCACGGATTCCTCCCTGGCCAGGGCGGGGTTAAAGGCCGGCCACGGCGTCCGGATGAGGATCTCGGTGTGGCCCATCTTCTCCCAGAGCTCTTCGGCAATGTGCGGGGAAAAGGGCGAAAGCAGCAGGACCAGCGCCTCCAGGGCGGATCGGAGGGCCGCCTTGCCTTCGGCGCTTTGCCTGAGCGCGGCCCTGTCCTTCCGGAGCAGGTTGTAGAGCTCCATGATGGAGCTCACGGCCGTGTTCAGGTGGAAACGGACCGCGATGTCCTCGCCGACCTTTTTAACGGTCTGGTGCATCTTCCTGAGCACCCGGCCGACGCTCTCCCCCGCCGGGGGGTCGGTGGGCGGTCTCGATGTTCCTTCCGCGAAGACATCCAGGTTTTCGTGGACGATCGTCCAGACGCGAACGAGGAACCGGTAGCACCCTTCCAGCCCCTCTTCCGCCCAGGCGAACTCCCTGTCGGGCGGCGAGGCGAAGATGATGAACAGCCGGAGGGCGTCCGCGCCGAATTTTTTCAGGATCTCGTCCGGATCGACGATGTTCCCCCTGGACTTGGACATGACCGACCCGTCCTTGGTCACCATCCCCTGGGCCAGGTAGTGCGGGAAGGGCTCGCTCACTTCGGTCAGGCCGAGGTCCCGGAGGACCTTGGTGAAAAAGCGCGCGTAGATGAGGTGGAGGATGGCATGCTCGACGCCGCCGATGTAGAGGTCGACGGGAAGCCAGTAGTTCGCGGCTTCCGGCCTGAACGGAAGAATCTCTTCCCGCGGGGACGTGTATCGGAAGAAGTACCAGGACGAGTCGACGAACGTGTCCATGGTATCGGTTTCGCGCCTGGCCTTGCCGCCGCACCTGGGGCAGGTCGTCCGGATAAAGCTCTCCAGCCGCTCCAAGGGAGAGCCCTCTTCCCCCGTGATGGCCGCATCGTGCGGGATCTCGACCGGGAGGTCCTCATAAGGGACGCCCACCGTCCCACACTTCGGGCAGTAGATGATCGGGATGGGCGTCCCCCAGTACCTTTGGCGGGAGATCCCCCAGTCGCGGAGGCGGAAGGTCGTGCTGGGGCGGCCGATGCCTTTTTCTTCGGCGTAGGCCCCCATTTTATCCATGGCCTCTTCGCAGCGTAGACCGGTGAAAGGGCCGGAGTCCCGGAGACGCCCGTAGCCCTCGAAGGCCTTCCCTTCCTCGGCCTTCTCCGCGGACCCTTCCTCCGGGACGATGACGGGCTTCGTCCGAAGCCCATATTTTTGGGCGAAATCGTAATCGCGCTGGTCATGGCCCGGAACGGCCATGATGGCCCCCGTCCCGTAATCCATGAGGACATAGTTCGCAATCCAGACGGGAATGAACCCGCCCGTGAACGGGTTGACGGCCCTGGCCCCCGTGTCGATGCCTTCCTTCTCGTCGTCCCCGAAGTCCCTTTTGGTCCGGGCGACGGCGACGGCCTTAGCGATCCAGGCCTTGAACTCCTCGCGGCGCGGGGACGCGGCGATGAGGTCCGCCGCCATGGGATGCTCCGGTGAGATCACCAGGAAGGTCGCTCCGTAGATCGTGTCGATTCGGGTCGTGAATACCTCGACCGGCCGTGCCAGGGACGGCACCGGGAAGTCGATCATCGCGCCCCGGCTCTTGCCGATCCAGTTCTTCTGCATGAGAAGGACGTGCTCGGGCCACTTGCCGAGCATCTCGTGGCCGGAGAGAAGCTCCTCGGCGTAATCCGTGATCTTGAGGAACCACTGCTCCATCTTCTTCTTGATGACCGGGGTGTCGCAGCGCCAGCAGCCCCCGCCGACGACCTGCTCGTTGGCCAGGACGGTCCGGCATTGGGGGCACCAGTTGACCCAGCTTTCCTTCCGGAAGGCCAGGCCGCGCTCCAACATCTTGAGGAAGATCCACTGGTTCCACTTGTAGTAATCCGGCAGACAGGAGTTCACTTCGCGGGACCAGTCGTAGCCGAAGCCCATCTTCTTGAGCTGGCCGCGCATGGTGGCGATGTTGTCCAGCGTCCACTTCTGGGGATGGACGCCGTGCTTGATGGCCGCGTTCTCGGCCGGCATGCCCAGGGCGTCCCAGCCGATGGGATGGACGACGTTCAGGCCGTTCATCGATTTGTAGCGGGCGATGACGTCGCCGATGGAATA
>Ga0299915_10003388_pt1 | contig 11519 bp, 8 predicted proteins | sample RVTome_13_FD_200263 | JGI IMG/M metagenome (GOLD analysis project Ga0299915, IMG submission 200263) | Soil microbial communities from uranium-contaminated site in the Upper Colorado River Basin, Wyoming, United States - RVT92D227 (version 2) ... | reverse complement strand
GTTGCAGAGATGGGAAGTTCTGTAGGGCGGGGGTTCCATCCCCCGCCGAAACGAATTTGCAAAGAGATTCCGGCGGGGCTAGGCAGCCCCGCCCTACAGTCCACGGCGAAGTTTGCAACAGAGCAAAATGACTTCTACCCTTTGTAGCCCTTTGGGCCGCCGGGCAAGCGGCGCTCCGGCCGCGGGGTTTCGGTCAGCCCGAAGCGGCGCACTTGGTCCTCAGTGATGAGCGCGTCCACCAGGGTCGCTTCAACCCATTTTGACAGGTCTTTGACCACCTGGAGTTCGAAGGCCAAGCCCACCTTCAAGACGCGCGGCAGGAGTTTCAGGCAGCGCTCAAAATAGCCGGGCCAGCGCGCCAGCCGCCTTCCTTGCTCATCCCAGACCAGCCCCGGCACAGTCACCAGATCGAATTGAGTCGGATCGGCTTCGTGGCAAGAAGGCCGCGGCTGCGGCAAACCCAAAGGGCCGAGGTCAATCTCAGCATGGGGTTCATTGACCTCCCGCCAGAGGAGCCGCCGCGACTGGCGATCCGTCGTTGGCGCAGCCACGCGCTTGCCCAATTTCAGCGCGGCCTCCATCAGCCGCATCGTTTCCACCTCTCCCCCGTAGCCGACAAAGATGCCCACTATCTTGGCCCGCCCAAACTCCGGAAGTCTTATCAACTTCTGCGCCGCCAGGTAACCATGCTGTCCATATATCTGGTCCGGCAGCTCCTCCAAGGCCGCCTGAACCCGCCGCATCATTTCTCTTCTTTCGTCTGCCATCTCTCCTCCACTCAAGGCTTCCTCAGGAGTATATCCCTTGATTGGCTTCTTTGCAAAGGGATTCTGCCTGGAGCAAGAAGGCTTTCCGATTGCTTGACAGGCGGATCGGATTTAGCGTATGGTTTGCCACTGTAGCCATTTCGCGTGGTCCGGATAGTGCGCACGAACGTCTTGCTCATCCTCACCGTAATGGACTGCGAACGACGACCAGCGAAGAACCAGGACTTTGAGCAGGATATTCCCGCAGGGCGGGAAATCCGCGCGGGCGCTTCCCGCCCGCCTTGTGAAACTGAGCCTCCCCAGTTGCGAAGCAGAAACGAGAACAATCCTTATCACCGCGGCGCGAGGCTCTATGAACTCGGCCTGACCTTGCCCGTCATCTCCCTGATTCGCCGACAGGAGGCAAGGGTCGTCGGCGCTCTCATCAATCGCTATGCGAGAGACCTCCGCCGCGTCCTTGAAGTCGGCCCCGGCACGGGATTCTACACACGGGATTTGGCGGAGAAATTCGGCGAGGTGGTGGCGGTCGAGGATTCGGCGCAGATGGCGCAGATTCTGAAGGCGAGGTTCGCGCGGACGCCCAATGTAACTGTGCTCAACTGTGATTTCATGTCACTTGCCGCGAAGGACAAATTCGATCTTGGAGTGGCGATTGGCGTGCTGGATTATGTCGCCGATCCCGCCGCCTTCGTCAAGAAGATGTGCACGCTCGCTCAGAAAGCGGTGATTCTCACCGCTCCCCAGCGGGGCCTGTGGGGGAAGTGCTTCGCCTCTGCGGCGAAGTTGAGAAAGATCAGCGTTTACTGCCATGCGCGCCATGTGCCCAGCGAATGGGCGCCGCAGTGGCATTGCACCATCACCGAAGTCGGCCTGAAGACACCGCTTACCAAAGGGCTTACCCTCGTGAGCGTGCTTGAGCCGCGCTAAGGGACCGCCGTGTTACAACGCCTCGACCGTGCTTATTTCGCACTATTTCGCGAATATCCGGCGCTTCTCCGCCTGGGGATAGTGACGGGAGCAGGCCAGATCGCCTTTGCCCTGCTTAATGTCTATGCTCTGCCGATCTACCTGGTAGAAGGGCTGCATGTATCCGGTGTCACGTTAGGGGCTGTGAGCGCAACTTTCCTGGTGTGCGAGATGGTGCTCAAGTTTCCCATGGGCAGATTGTCAGATCGGTTCGGGCGCAAGCCGTTCCTAGTGCTTGGCCCGCTGCTCATCTGTCTGAATCCCACCATCATGGTTCATCTGCCCCGCCGGCTGTGGGCCCTGATCTTCCCCCTCCGGGCGGCGGATGGAGCCGGCGCCGCGGCGCTTTGGCCGCCCCTCTTTGCCATGGTCGGCGATCTCGTAAACAAGCGCTCGCGGGCGGCCGCCATGAGTGTGTTGAATACCATCTACGTGGGAGCCATCGGGCTGGCCGTGCTGTTAGGCTCCTTCGCGGAATATTTTTCGAGGGGCTATCATCTCCCTTTCTATCTGGCAAGCCTTTTCCTTTTCCTAAGCGGTCTCGTCGGCTATTTCGGGCTGCCCCGCTCCGTCCTCATCGAAAACCAGTCTCCCGGCGGGAATTCGACCGACGCGCCGGAAAGGGTGACAGCAGCCTCCAAGCAAGAAAGGCCCGGCCGTGCCACTTATCCCATGGCGTTTATCCTGCTGATAAGTTTGCTGATGACCCTGGGAGTATTGATGCTGGCGAACTTCATCGTCCTTTACATTAAATTGGAACTGGGCTTGTCCGCGCTCCATCTCGGCATTCTCTTGATTGCGCTGGCCGCGCCGGTGCTGTTGCTCGGGCTTCCCTTGGGCCATGCCGCGGACAAGTGGGGCAAGAGCCGTGCGGTTCGTCTTTCGCTGGTCGCCTCCGCCCTGGTGATGTGGCTGATACCTTCCTGCCGCACCGTGCCGCTCTTTGCTCTCGTGGGGGTGATTCTCGTCACCAGTCATATTCTGGGGATCCCGGCCTGGCTGGCTGTGGTCTCCGAACTTGCGCCCACCAGCCGGCGCGGCGGGATCATGGGAATCGTCTCAACCGCGGAGGGCGCCGGAGCCGCCCTGGGCCCGCTGCTGGGCGGATGGCTCTGGGACTTGAATCACGCGCACATCTTTTACGGCAGCGCGGTATTGCTCACCCTCGGAGCGATTGTTGCCTGCGTGATTCTCCGAGAGGACAAAGAATACTCGGGCGCGCACTGAGCGCAGCCTGCGCGGCTATTTTTCTATGGCGGCTCTTTGCTGGTTTAGCGCGCGAATGATGCTCGGGTCAAACTTCGGCCGGCGGTCATAGGTGTAGAGGCCGTTGACCTCCTGTTCCACATCATAGAGCTGGGTGTAACAGAAGCCGCACATCTTCGGATGGAAGAGCAGGGCCTCGGTCAGCCTCCGAAAGCGCTCAAGGAATTCCGCCTGGCTCTTCGGCCGCGTCCCATAGCCCCAACCCTTCTCCTCTTGCTGGTCAGGATTCCACCAGAGGCCTCCGTATTCGCTGACAAAGTAGGGCTGGCCGCGATGGGGCGCGTCCTCTTTGTAGTTGCGATACGGCGAACCGCCCTGCGCGAATGGCGCAAATAGCGCGGCAAAGGCCCCCGGATCCTGTTCATAGCAGTGCGCGTCATCCACATCGGTCTCCACGTGCACATGGCCGCTGGTGTCAATCACGGGCCGGGTGGGGTCAACCTCCTTGGTCGCTCGATAAATCGTCCGCAAGAGTTCCGGCCGCTGCTCCGGATTCGTCTCATTGAAGGGACACCAGCCCACAATCGAGGGGTGGTTGAAATCTCGCTCCAGGACCTCCAGCCACTCCGGCAGCACCCGTTCCAAGGCCTCCGGGTGGCTGTGATCAAGGCCCCAATTGGGATATTCTCCCCACACCAGATAACCGAGTTTGTCCGCCCAATAAAGGAAGCGGGGCTCAAAGATCTTCTGATGCAGCCTCGCCCCATTGAAGCCGAGCCCTTGAGAAATCTCGATGTCGCGGCGCAAGGCAGCATCGTCAGGCGCGGTATAAACTCCATCGGGATAATAGCCCTGATCGAGCACGAGTCGTTGAAAGAGAGGGCGGTTGTTCAGGCAAATCGCCGGGCTTTGCAGGTGAATCCTCCTCAGGCCGAAATAACTTTCCACTCTATCCAGGGCCTGGTCTCCGCGGCAGAGTTTGAGTTCCAGATCATAAAGAAAAGGGTCCGAAGGCGACCAGGCGCGCGGCTCCTTGAGGTTCAGTAACAAGGTGGCAGAACCGCCTATTACGGGGGCCTGAGCCAGATCAATCCGGTCGGAAGCGGCGCCGGCAATCGCCTCTATGGTAAGCCCGGTTGTCGCTCCCGCCGCCCATATCTGGAGGAGCAGTTGCCCGGCATCGAGATCGGGAAACAGCCGCATCCGCGCGAGGTGCGCTTCCGGGACCGGCTCCAGCCAGACAGTCTGCCAGATTCCCGTTGTGCGGGTGTAGAAACAGCCGTGAGATTCCAGTTCGTGAGACTGCTTTCCCGACGGCTGGAGCAGGCTGCAGGTATCGTCAATTACGCCAATCAGAAGTTCATTCTCCGCCTGCAGATGGGGGGCAATGTCAAATTGAAAGGGCGAATACCCGCCCCTGTGTCGGCCCACGAACTTATCATTCAGCCAGACTGTCGTCTCGTAGTCGGCCGCCCCGAAATGGAGCAAGACCCGCTGGCCTGCCCATTTTTCCGGTATTGTGAATCTCCTCCGATACCAAACCGCCGGAATGAAGCCTCTCTTGCCGATGCCCGAGAGTTTCGACTCTGGAGCAAAAGGAACAACGATTCGGCTGCGCAGCGGCCTCTCTGGCGGCCCTTCGGCGAAAGGCTCGGAGGCCTCCTCAAACTCCCATTCACCGTTGAGGTTGAGCCATTCTTCCCTCACCCACTGTGGGCGCGGGTATTCTGGACGCGGCTGGCCTGATTCCATAGGCTGAATCCCCCTGCTTTCCGCAGCGGATACAGGCAAACACCTTACCGGAAGCAAATCCGCTCGGTCAAGAGGTTTGGCAAGAAAAGGCAAAAAAAGGCTTTTGACAATCCGCCCGCTTTCTGCTATCTTCTCGCCAACCCGCTTGGCTGGACGCTAAGTGAGGGAATACTTCTAAAAAGGAGCAAAGAGCAGGATGAGATACCTAGTAATCACTTTCTTAGTGCTCTTCGCCTTGGGGCTGATGGGTGCGGTTTTTGCCGCTGACATCGTCACTGTCCCCACGGCAAATCAACTGAAGGCGGGAGAGGTGGATTTGGCCGCTTATTACCTCTTCCTCGATTTCGCCAAGCCCATGCCTCAGTTCGTGCGGGTGCAGACTTTCTACGTGGGCGTGACCGACCGCCTGGAGATTGACGCCCACCGCTACGACCTGGACACGGTGGGGCCGGACACAGTTTGGATCGCCAGTTACAAGGTCCTCTCCGAGACCAAGGACCTGCCCGACCTGGTGGTCGGAGCCCGTGATTTCGCCGAGCGCGAGGCCCATCCGGCCATGCGCCAGAAGACCTCTTACTACGTCTCCGCCGCCAAGACGCTCAACCCTCCCGCCCCGGGCGCCGCGCCCAAACTGCCGATTTGGAGACTTCATCTCAGTCTTGGCACCGAGGATCCCTCTCTGCTTGGTGACCTCCGCCACGACGGCTTCTTCGGCGGTGTGCAGGTGCTCGTCACTCCGAAGATCGGCGTGGTTGCCCTCAACGACGGCGAGGACCTCATCACCGGCGTCACCTACACCCACGGCCCCAAGTGGCCCACCATCAAGGCCGGAACCTTCGGCGACCACTCCTGGGTGGGAATCAACTACACTTTCAACATGAAGTAGCCCCGAAATAGTGCCTGTCGGCTCTCGAATGGAAGCGGCCCCGAAATCTCGGGGCCGCTCTCTGTTTTGACTCCTGTCCACGATATGGAAATGGCGCCGGCTGGAGGGAAAAGATGCCCTTTGTGAAGAATTCTCTTAAGATGGAGTAAGCGTCGGGAGGAGTGAGCATGCAGAGGAGGGTCTTGGGCCGAACGGGAGAGGATCTATCAATCCTCGGCCTCGGCGGCGTTGTAGTGGACGCCGTAGAGCAAGAAGAAGCGAACCGGATTGTGGCCGAAGCCGTGGACCGGGGCCTCAATTACTTCGATGTCGCCCCCCGCTACGGGGATGCCGAAGAACGTTTGGGGCCCGCGCTCAAGCCCTATCGCGAGAAAGTCTTTCTCGCCTGCAAAACCGCAGAACGAGCCAGACAAAATGCCTCCTCGCAACTGGAATCCTCCCTGTGGCGACTTCAGACCGATCATCTGGACCTCTATCAATTGCATGCTCTTGAGCCGGAGGATGTGGAAACGGTCTTTCGTCTGGGGGGCGCCATGGAAGCCCTTCAGGCGGCCAAGGAGGCCGGCAAGGTTCGTTTCCTGGGCTTCAGTTCCCATTCTGTGCAGGCCGCGCTGGAGGCAATGCAGCGCTTCCAATTTGATACCATCCTCTTCCCGGTCAACTTCGCCTGCTGGTTCAGCGGATTCGGCCCCCAGGTCTTGGAGATGGCGCGAGAGCGCGGCCTGGGCCGGCTGGCGCTCAAGGCGATTGCCCGCTCCGCCTGGCCCGAAGGGGCCAAGCGAAACTGGAAGAAACTCTGGTATCAGCCGCTGGAAGAGAGGGACCTGATTCAACTCGCCGTGCGCTTCACCCTGTCCCAGGAGGTCACCGCAACGGTCGGCCCCGGCGAGCCGGAATTGTTTCGCATCGCCCTGGAGGCCGCGGAAAACTTTCGCCCTCTGGATGAGGAGGAGATGAAGCGCCTCCGCGCCTTCGCCGATACGCTGACCTCCCTTTTCGCTCTCGCCTGAGAACCGGTAACGAGATTCTCACGAGCGATCGCGTTGGGCAGGTCGCCGCGGCGACCTGCCCGTTACGTTGAGAGGAGGAAGATGAGAATCCAAACAGTTCTCGGGTCCGTTGAGCCTTCGGACCTGGGCGTCACGCTCATTCACGAACACCTCCTCTGTGACTTGATTGGCGCCGACCGCGTGGGCCCCCATCGCTATAACGCAGAGGAAGTTTTTGAAGTCATGCTGCCCTATCTTCTCCGTCTGCGGGAGGCCGGCGGGCAGACCCTGGTTGACTGCACCCCAAAATACCTGGGGCGTGACGTAGGTCTATTGAGGCGCTTTGCCCAGGCAAGCGGGCTCCATATCATCACCGCTGCCGGCCTTTACAAAGAGCCCTCCCTGCCAGAATCCGCCATTGAAGGGTCGGCCGAATCTATCGCCGAGGAATTCATTCGCGAGGCGGAAGAGGGGATAGAGGGGACCGACATTCGCCCTGGGTTGATCAAAATCGCCATGCCCGACGGCCCGCTCGACTCGCTGTATGAGAAGATTGTCCGGGCCGCGGCAATTACCCATCTCCGCACAGGCCTGACCATCGCCGCGCATACGGGGGAGGGGAGGACTGCTCTGCAAGAACTGGAGACCCTTGCCCAGGAAGGCGTCGCCGCAAATGCCTTCATCTGGGTTCATGCTGATACGGAGCCGGACTCCGGCCTGCGCCGCGAGGCGGCCTCACGCGGCGCCTGGATCGAAATAGACGGGATAGGCTTCACCGATGAGCGGCGGCATATCGCCATGATTCACGAAGTGCTGGAGGCGGGCCTCGAAGAGAGGCTGCTAATCTCCCAGGACGCGGGCTGGTACACCATCGGTGAACCGAGAGGCGGCGCCCCGCGGCCCTATGAGAAACTGCTGACCCACTTCCTTCCCGCCCTGGAAGTCTCCGGGGTGGCGCGAACAATCATCAACAACCTCATCACGGTCAACCCGCGCCGGGCGCTCATTCCCTCCCTACGCCGCGCCTGAGGACTCACTCCGTATTTTGGTCCGTTTTCACTTTCTGCATGGTGCGCACGACGAGGAGTGCCAGCAGGAGAATCGCCCCGGTCAGCGCAACCCAGAAGAGAGCAGGATGTCGTTCACTCCAGGGGGGCGGAGGAGGCGGCTTGAGGGGTAACTTGCGAGCCGGGCCTAGCGAGGCCTGCGGCAGATTCGCCAGCGCAACTGTCAGGGGAAGCCGCTGAATCTCGTACTCAGGCTGCGCCGCGCCGGGGAGGCCATACCAGAGTTCATACTTCCAGGCCGGAACCGCGGAAAAGATCAGCCCGCGCCTTGCCCGCCAAAGCGTAACCTTGGGGATTGTGAGCGGGCGGTCATCTCCGTTTTCGATAATGATTCGCGCCTTTCGCGCGTATCCCATCTGAAGCGGCAGAGAGACTTCCCCATCTGCTTTGAGCCTTTGCAGTCGGCCCTCGCCCGCCGGCAGCCAATCTTTGTTATCAAGGGTGATTTCAACCTCCAGCGGACGGTCAAAAGCCGCCTGCTTCACCTCGAACTTCGCCTCCACCAGGTCGCGGCTGGGCCTTCCCAGGTCAAACTCAAGAAGGGTACGGCGCCGCTTCGAGTCCTCGCGCCGCGTCATTCCGGCGGGCACGGCTACCAACTGACGCGGGGGAGTGAACTCGTGGATCGCCTGAACCTCTTCCACTTGCGGCAAATCTCCCTGGAGCCGGGCGAGGGTGACGCGGAAAAAACGATCTTGCCGCGAGGGAATGCTTACCGAAATCTTCTCGAACTTCCCTTCGTGGCGGTAAATCAGGCCGTCATCAACAATCTTCCACCACAGATTTTCATCACTGCTGGCTTCCACCTGCACCCGGCAGCGAAAATTGTCGCCCTTCAGCGAAAATTTCAACTGGTTGATGGAAGGTGTGTTGGGGCCCAGATCCAGAGCAATCTGAGACTTCTCTTTGCCCAGAAGGCCTTGAGAGAGAACCTTTACCGGCACGAGTCGCGCCTCGGTCCGGCCTTCCTCCAACACCATCCGGTAGGGGACCTCGGTGCGGCCTTCCGCCACAACCCGATATTCGGCGAGAGATTGCGCGGCAAGCGCCTCTTCGTCAAGAGGCAGATAGGCTAGGCCTGGTTTGGTCGCTGCCGGCAGCAGAATCGGCCGGGCTGTCTTCCATTCGCCCTGCTTCAGATCAGCCTGAGCCGGAAGGGCAGTCAAGACCATTGCCAAAAGCAGCAGTCTCTTCATTTCAGGCGTCCCTCAAAACGCGTGTAAAGGAGGCTTACAAGAAGCAAGATCACTCCCAGGCCGAGGAAGGAGACAATGCGGTAGGGCTGTTCCAGGAAACGGAGATCGAAAATAAAGACTTTGAATATAGAAAAATAGAGCAATCCCATGGCAAAGAGCCGCACGGGTCGAAGGCGCTTCCAGATTCCCACCGACATCAGGGCCAGCGCATAGATGCTCCAGAAGATGGAAAGGGAGAGTTGCTGGGCATTCTGTTCGCGCGCGGTCGTGCCGCCGCCCCCGAATTGATTCCACAAGTCGAGACTCACGAAGATGAGCGTGAAAAGGTTGGCGACAACGGCGAAGGCCGCCGGCAGGCGCGCCTCAAGTGCAGAGAGCGCCTCCCGTCTCCGCCCCAGCAGCCAGACCGACAGGTAAGATGCCGCTATCACCGAGGCCCCGGACAAGGTGCGGGTATTCAGCAGAAAACGGAAATGCTCCGGGCTGACGAGCATGTCGTGGAAGAGGACCTTGAAGGCGGTTATCCCCAGCAGGGCGGCGCCATACCATCTCACCCGCGCGTCGCGCACCGTCAATCCGGTCCAGATCAAAATCGCGCTCTCGGCCGCCCAGGCGAGGGTGAGATAACTCGCTTTCAGTTGCAGCGGAATGGCAATCGTCAGGAAGGTAAGCGCCAGCCCCAGGTAAATGAAGCGATGAAGCACGTCATCACTCGGCCGGCCCAGCATGACTCCGCCTACCAAAGAATGATAGAGAGCCATTACAATCGCGCACCCGCAAAGCAGCACAAAGCCCTGATAAGACTCCATCCCGGCGACCGCCGCCAAGAGGCCGAAGAAGATGGCTGCATTTCCAAAGGCGGCTAACAGGTCTCCCCGGAACTTCGGCATGGAGGCGAGGCCGCGCAGACCAATCCAGGTGATGGAGACCAGCAAGAATTCGCCAAAGAAAAGGATTAGGGCCGGGATAGTGGGCCAATGCCAGGCCGCCTCGAATACTGCGCCGAAGAGCGCAATCAGCGGGAAGACCTGGGCAATAATCACAAGCGCAATCGGAAAGCCACAGCGCCCGGTCTTCTGCCTGGCCGAGAGCCAAAGCGCGCCCAGCGTAATACACCCCGCCAGTGGCAGCCAGAGCGTGGCGGCGTGGATCCCCCGGATTTCCACGGAAGCAAGCACCTGAAAGGCCGCCGTCATGTGGGTTATCGCGTTTGCACTGGCGAGGATAATCGCCGGAACTTCAGCCTCTCTTTGGCCTCGCAGGTAGATCGCAACAACCAGGAAAAGCAGATAGCTAAAGAGACAGAAGAGGAATGCCGCCGACGCCTCTCCCCGGGAAACAGGCTGCGCTTCCGCCAGAGTCATCCCCAGGATGATCGCCAGCGCCGCCGCCGCAAGATAGCGGAAAACCTGGCGAACAATAAGATCTCTTTCAGAGACCGCGGAGAAGAGAGCGGTTGAGCCGATGAGCAGCAAGGTCACGAAGACTCCGACGATTGCCAAGGCCGGCAGCCCGAAGGCCTCAACACCAGCCAGGATCAGGACGCTGGCAATGACAAAGGCGACACACCCGACCAGGATGAACGCCACACCCAGGCCGATTGTCGCAGGAGATTCTCCTTCCTGCGCACGAACACTCCGCGCGCCTCCTACACAGGCGAGTATCAGGAAGAGCACGGCGAAGGCTTCGACCGCCAGATAGTCAGGCGTGTGCAATTTCCCGGCCCCGAAAAAGAGCAGCCAGGTCGCGCCGAAAGAGAGCGCCACCAGAGAATGCCAGGGGCGAAACCGGACCAGGATAATGCTCCACAAGTTCAGCCCGGCCAGATAGGCATACAGGCGGAGCAAATCGCCCGAGGAGGGGCCTTCGGATCGAATCAGCACCGGTGTGGCAAACGCGCCCATGAGGCAAATCAAGGCCACCGTCTGGGTATTGTTAACCACGGCCAGGGCAGAGGCGGCCAGCGCAGCCATGGCGAGCACACCGAAAGCCACCGAGAAACCAATCAGGTGATAAAGGCTGAAGGCCGCCCAGATAGAGAGGAAAAAAATTACAATTCCTCCTGAGGCCAACACCTGAGCATAGTTCCGGTAACGCGGCTTAACGAGCAGGTATTGGCTCAGAGCCAGCATCACACCGGCCGCCACCAACCCCATAGCGACGCGCGCAGTAGGGCCAATCCAGCGCTGGTCAAAGGCATATTTCAGGAAAAAGGCCGTGGCCACTATGATGGCAACCATGCCCAGTTTGCTGAGCCAGTTCGCTCCCAGCACTGCTTCCAGATCACGCCGTGGCAAAGCCGGGGCCGCAGGCGCTGATGGCGGCAGCGGGGGTGGGGGAGGCGGCGAAGGAGGCTGCGGAGGCGCCGCAGCCGGAATTTCAGCCTTGACCTGCGCTGGCGGTATCGGAGGCGCGGGAGTTGGAGGCGCAGCCGCTTCCAACCCGGCGGTTTCTTCACGACGGTGATATTCCAGAGATTCCAGGCGGCGGGTCAACTCCCTTATCGAGTAACCCAAGCGGTGGAGACGAATGAAGACATAGACGGGGAAGGCGAGAAGCGCCGCCAATGTCACTATACATAGCGTCATAAATACTTGCGCATCGGTACGGTCAAAATATAGGAAAAACCTAGCTTTCGGTGCTGTTGATGCGTATTCATTTAGGGCATCGTGTATAGTCCGACAAGAACC
>Ga0299915_10003387_pt1 | contig 11521 bp, 9 predicted proteins | sample RVTome_13_FD_200263 | JGI IMG/M metagenome (GOLD analysis project Ga0299915, IMG submission 200263) | Soil microbial communities from uranium-contaminated site in the Upper Colorado River Basin, Wyoming, United States - RVT92D227 (version 2) ... | reverse complement strand
AGAACGGATATCGTCCTTTTCGACCCAGAAAAACAAACTAAAACCTCTTTGATTCCCTTAGAAGATCGGAAACCCGGGCGGGTGAGCTTAGTCAAGGGGACGGATGGGAAGATTTACGCCAGTCTTTCTGCACCCCATCAATGGTTTCAAATCAAAGGCGATAAGATGATCGAGATCTCCAGATCTGATATTCCTTTTCCGCAAAGAAGTCTCCCGGATGGTCAAACATTTCATCTCATCAATGAGAGCTCCCTTCAAATTGAGATTCCTTTAACTCAAGAGAAGCGGGAAATTCCTCTTCGGTATGAAGCCGCAGGATCATATATCTTTGTCATCGGCACAGGACCAGATGGAAAAATCTATGGAAGCAGTATGCTCCCCCTCCGTCTCTTCACTTATGATCCAAACTCTCAAACTTTTACGAATCTCGGTAAGATCCCCCATGCGAACGGAGAGATTTACTCAATGGGATCATACGATGGAAAACTCTATCTCTGCTCCTATCCTGAGGGACGGCTCTCGGTCTACGATCCGAGGAACCCTCTGAAATTCGGGGAGGATATGCACTCTAATCCGAGAGACCTGGGCTCCCTGGGTGAAGGAGTCTACCGGCCACGGGTCATGATTGTTGGGCCTCATGAGAAGATCTATGTAGGAGGTTACCCGGATTATGGAATGCGAGGGGGTGCAATTAGCGTTTATGATTTAAAGCGGATCGAGAAGAGAACGTATCGTCATCTTATTCAGAATCAGAGCATTGCCTCTCTGGTCTATATTGAAAAGCTTGACCTTATGGCAGCCGGGAGTTCTGTAAGGGGCGGGACCGGGACGCATGCCGTTGAAAAAGAGGCAAAAGTTATCCTTTGGGATCCGAAGGAGGAAAAAAAGATTTTTGAAGCTGTCCCTGTTCCTGAAGCCAAAACCATCCTCTCCCTCGCGGTGACTGCAGAGGGGTTACTTTATGGAATCACCGACAATGAAAAGGTCTTTGTCTTTGAGCCGGAGAAGAGAATCATCAGAAAGATTTTCGATCTGGAGTTAAAAGAACCGAGAGAAATCTCTCTCCAGGTAGGTCTGGATGGAAGGCTTTATGGACTCTCTAAGGAAGCCATTTTTACAATTGATCCTAAGAATGATCTGGTATCTCTTTTGGCAAAGCCGTCTATTCCAATCCATTCTGGCATGGCGCTGCTTGGCCGAAAAATCTATTTTGGGTCAGGTGCAAATCTTTATGAGTTCGAGATTCCTGCGGAGCCTGATAAAAAGATTGATTAAATTTCCTCAAACGTTAACGTCTCTGGAGTTCCTCTTTAAAACCTTTTCACCACTCAGCCCCACTAACAACACTCCTGCCATCGAATACAACGGCTGAAGTGATCTCCATTGACCTGGATGAGGGGAGGTTCTTCTTTCTTACAGTCTTCAATCATCAAATAGCATCTGGGGTGAAACTTGCATCCTACGGGCAGATCCATGGGATCGGGGACCTGGCCCGGAATGGCATTGAGCCTTTCTTTCTTTTCAGTCAGTTGAGGGATAGAGTGCATCAGTCCCCGGGTATAAGGATTGCGCATTTTACTAAAGATAGCTTCAATAGGACCATACTCAAAAATTCTCCCTGCATACATCACAGCCACCCGATCCGCAATTTCTGCGACGACCCCTAAGTCATGGGTGATCAGCATAACCGACATCCCCATTTCCCTTTGAATCTCTTTCAACAGTTGAAGGACCTGGGCTTGAATCGTCACATCCAAAGCCGTGGTAGGTTCATCGGCAATGAGAAGTTTCGGCTGGCAGGAGAGGGCCATGGCGATCATTGCTCTCTGTCTCATACCGCCACTCAACTGATGAGGATAAGAATCGATCCTCTTCTCAGGAGAAGGGATTTTTACTCGATCGAGCATCTCAATGGCTCTTTTTCTCGCTTCTGTCTTATTCAATCTTTGATGGAGGATGATGGCCTCCATGATCTGGTCTCCGATCGTAAAGACCGGATTGAGGGAGGTCATGGGTTCCTGAAAGATCATCGAGATCTCATTGCCTCTTACTCTCTCCATCTCCTTTTCTTTCAAATTTAATAGACTCTTTCCATCGAAAAGGATATCGCCGTTCACAATTCGACCAGGAGGAATGGGGATGAGCTTTAACAGGGAGAGACCGGTCACACTCTTTCCACATCCGGATTCGCCCACCAGACCAAGAATCTCTCCAGGATAAATTTCAAAGCTTACATTTTCAACAGCCCGCACCACCCCATCTTCTGTGAAGAAATGGATGGAAAGAGAGCGAACTTCTAAAAGGGACTTATTTGGGAAAGAGGATTTCATTAAGTCTACCTCAGGCTATTTTATCATAGTTTAATTATTAATAGACAATGTCAAATGACAAATTACAAATGTCAAAGGAATGCCAAAAACCAAATTTCAAAAAAAGGAATTTGAACTTTAGGTTCTATTTGAACTTTGAGCTTTGACATTTGAAATTGAATTCACTCTTATCGCCTTCCTCGCAGCCTTGGATCAAGGGCATCCCGCAACCCTTCTCCTAATAGATTAAAAGAGAGAACAGTGATGAGAATAGCTAATCCTGGGAAAACGGTCAGCCACCAGGCATCGAAGATGTAAGTTCTTCCCTCCGTGAGAATATTTCCCCAACTCGGGGCAGGCGGTTGAACACCAAATCCAAGGAAGCTCAAACCGGCCTCTATCAAAATCGCTGAAGCTACACTCAGCGTGGCAGTGACAAAGACTGGGGCTAATGCATTGGGGAGGATGTGCCGAAAAATTATCCGGAAATCTTTAACCCCGAGGGCTCTGGCTGCCTGGGTGAAATCCCTTTCTCGTAAGGAAAGAAATTCTGCTCTCACAAATCGTGAGGTTCCCATCCAAGATGTGATTCCTATAACAACCATGATGTTAAAAATACTGGGACCCAATAAGGCAACAACTGTCAAAATGAGGAAGAAGGAAGGGAAACAAAGCATCGTGTCCACAAAACGCATTAGGAAAGTATCGACCCATCCACCATAGTATCCCGCTAAAGCTCCTATGAGAATCCCAATGAGGATGGAAATGGTTACTGCAACAAATCCTACCGACAAGGAGATTCTTGACCCCCAAAGCATCCGGCTAAAGACATCCCTCCCCAATTGATCTGTCCCGAGGTAATGTTGAAGAGAAGGAGGTTTCAATTTCAAAGAGACCTCGGTCTTCCCTGGAGCATAGGGAGAGAGAAAAGAAGCAAAGGCAGCAATTAAAAACATGGTCATTATCAGAGCTAAACCCCCAACCGCCATCTGTCTTCTTTTAAAATAATGCCAAAAATTTTTCTTCTGTGACGCCATGTCCTATTGGTATCGAATTCGGGGATCTGCAATCCCATAAAGAATATCAGCGATAAAATTTCCGATCAACGTCAGCACGGCTGAAATGGTTAGGACGGTCATCACCACGGGATAATCTCTTGATAGAACCGCTTGATAGGATAGTCGTCCTATACCAGGCCAGGCAAAGACAGATTCCATAATGATGGACCCACCGATCAGTTCCGGGATGAGAAATCCAAATATGGTGATGATGGGGAGCAGTGCGTTCCGGAGGGCATGTTTATAATAGACGGCCTCTTCAGGAAGCCCTTTCGCCTTGGCCGTGCGAATGTAGTCCTGGCGAACCACCTCGAGCATGCTTGACCGCGTGTATCTTGAAAGACCAGCAAGCCCTCCTATGGCCAGGATGATCGAAGGGAGCATCAGATGCCAGATACGATCCATTACGATTTCAAACGTGGTGAAATCTTCTGTCACAAAGGACCTCATTCCAAGGACAGGGTAACCGAACAAGAGGACCGTCCCCAGGATAAGGAGATAGGCCAGCCAGAAACTCGGCGCAGAAATTCCCAAATAGGCTCCCAATGTACCCAGATTGTCCAGGAAGCTGTATTGACGTTTTGCTGAAAATACTCCAAGAGGAATCGCCAAGGAAAAGATGATGATGGTTGCAACCAGGTTTAGGAGGAGAGTATTCCAGATCCTTTCGCCGATCTTATCCATGACCGGTCTTCCATCCTTAAAGGAGTAAAGTTTACCAGTAAAAAGCTTCTTGAGCCACAGGTAGTATTGCTGATAAATAGGTTTATCAAGGTCGTAATTTTTCATCATCTGTTCAACGATTTTAGGTGAAACCTTGGGATCAATTGTCAGAGCGATTGGACTACCAGGGGCCTGCATGATAATGATCCAAGATATGATGCTGATACCGACCAGAGTGATGAAGAGTTGTAAGAGACGTCGAAGGACAAACGAAGCCATATTTTATTTCTCCAAGACGGTTTCCCTCGGAACGTACCACTTGATGAGATCGTACATCAAACCGGCCTTTTCCATTTTGATCGGGCGAGATATCTTCTGACCTGACGGGACTTCCTCCACCAATACAAATTTTTTCTGGAGTGCAGAGATGCCTAAAGGAACATAGAGAAAGGTATAAGGTTGATCTTCTGCCACCAATTCGTGGATCCGCCAGTAAATCTGTTTTCTCTTTTCGATATCATATTCCGCTCTTCCTTTTTCCAAGAGTCGATCGACCTCGGGGTTTTGGTAGGAGACGAAGTTAAAACCTTTTTCAATCTGGCTGGAATGCCAGATTTCATAGGCATCTGGGTCTACAGAGAGACCCCAGCCCAGGATGCAGGCATCAAAATGTCTTTCATTTATGAAGTTTTTGAGAAAGACGCTCCACTCATAGAGCTCAAATTTCACATCGATCCCGAGCTCATGAAGTTGCCTCTGGACTAAAACGCCCACATCACGGCGGGTGTCGTTTCCGCTATTGGTGATGAGGGTAAACTTAAACGGTTTGCCATCTTTTACTAAAATTCCATCCCTATTCTTATCCTTCCATCCCGCTTCAGCCAAGAGATCACGGGCTTTCTGGGGATTGTAGGAATACGGTTTGACATCAGGGTTAGCATACCATAGGTGGTTCGGAAAGGGACCGGTCGCCATGGTTCCCAAACCATAGAGAACATACTGGACGATTTCCTCTCGGTTGATGGCATGAGTGAGGGCTCGTCGAATTCGTCTGTCCTGGAAGAGGGGATTTTTAAGATTGTATCCGATGTAAGTATATCCGAGGCTTGGCTGGGAATATGATTTGAGGAAGGGAACCTCGCTCATTCGACGGTACTCATAGGGGAAAATTCCTGAATAGTCCACACCATGGGTTAATATTTCCATCTCGTTGAGGGCTGCTTCAGGAATAATTCTGTAAACAATTCCGTTTAAATTGGGTTTTCCTTGAAAATATTGGGGATTGGCTTCGACGACGATCTTTTCATCACTCACCCACTCTACAAATCGGAAAGGCCCTGTCCCGATAGGATTCCGGTTGAAAGTGGCAGTGTTGATATCCATGCTTTCAAGAAGGTGTTTTGGAATAATCCCAATGGACCAGGTCTCTAAGCCTGGTGAGAAGGGTTGCTTGTAAGTGACTCGAAAGGTGTAGGGGTCCAAGACTTCTGCTTTCTTGACCAATTCATAACTGCTTCGGCGAACCGTATTGGTCTTTTCGTCCATGATCTTATCGTAAGTAAATTTCACATCTTCGGCGGTGAACTCCCTACCATCATGCCAGAGGACCCCTTTCCTTAGATAGAAGGTGATGACAGGTTCAGACCCTTTTTCAACCTTCCAGGATTCTGCCAATTCTCCAACGAAACCATCAAGATCTTGGTTATATTTGATCAGCCCATTGAAAACCAGAGAGTTAATTTCACTGGAAGCCGAATCTTGAGCAAGAATGGGATTAAGATAGGAGGCATCCCCAATTGAACTCATAATCAGTTCATTGACCTTGAGAGGAGGCTTAAAACCGGCGAAGATAATACTGATCGTTAACAGGACAAGAAAAAGAATGGGGGGGATGAGGAGAATGATTTTAACCTTCAGAAGGGATTTCCTTTCAAGAGTTAATTTCAAAAACTATTATAGTGTAAAATCTACTCCTTCTCAATTGGACATTTGATGTTGTCTGCTGTCCTTAGCTTATATTTCTTCCAAATCTTTTCTCCAAACTAATTAGTGTCTGTTTATAAAATCATTTGTTCGTCATACCCGCCCCGTATCAAGTACGGTGTAAACTCCGGCGGGTATCCAGAACATATTGAGAAGACTGGATTCCCGTTTTCACGCCTGCGCGCTGAAGCGCTACGGCGCGCAAGCACGGGAATGACAAAAAAGGAAGATTACGGCATTTATGGACAGACTCTAATTATTTACTATTCCGCAATCCGCCATGCACCACATGGTGTGCATGGCAGCCCTGAACCTTACATGGTTCAGGGCGCATTCCTAAATGACTCTACCGGCTGGTCACTAAAACCTTGAAGCCCATTTGGGAGAGTTTTTCTGCAATAGTTAAAGCCAAATCCTTAGTTTCAAATTGGCCCACTCTTACCCGATGATATTTCTGTGTTAGGGTTTCCACGGTGGTCACATAGACATTCTCAAAACTTTTTCGGAGTTGATCGGCCAATCTCTGGGCATTCATCTCATCCGTGAAGGAGCCCACCTGGAGAGTGAAACGTTGAACCGGCTCGATTCCAGGAACGATCACCTCCACTTTGACCAGGGTAGTTCCTTTTTCCCACATCCCGAGCATCTGAGCAGCGGAATAAGAGACATCAATGATCCTCTCCTTAACAAAAGGACCCCGATCGTTGACCTTCAGTTCAAGGGACCTTCCATTTTCGAGATTAGTGACCATTACAATGGTGCCTAATGGAAGGGTGTTATGAGCGCAGGTGAGCTGGTACATATCATAAACTTCACCACTCGAAGTGGGTCTTCCATGGAATTCCCCTCCATACCAGGAGGCAACCCCATATTGAACCTCTTTGCTCTCCCCCTTTTCGATCTTAGTCTCTGGCTTTGCCTCTAAAACGGACTTCTCCTCCTTCGCCATCTCCTTTTTCACCTCTTGTTTTTCAGAAGGAGGCATTCTTCGATCTATTACAACATGATGTTTTGGTCCGCAGGCAGTTATTAGAAGAAAGATGACTAATAAAAAAAATCTCCCCATTTTAATTTATGCTCCTTCGTAGAATGATATAAAAAAATGAGTCGTCTTCAGTATTCAAGTTATGACATTATACCGAAAAGATGTATCGATTTTAAAGATTTTTATATTCTATACATGATGCTACCCATTGTGGCATAAGCTTAAAATAATTGTAATTTTAATCCTATCAGAAACCCTGCCATAACTTTTCTAAAACCCAAGCGACTTCCTAAAGATTGACACCTCTCCTTCCTGGGTTTGAAGTCCAAGGCAACCTCTTGGCCATTCCTGCCTTCCATCAATTAAGATTTGGCTGAGTTTGAAATGGTTCTTTAATTTAAAAATATTCTCATTTCTTTGACCCTTTAAGTTCGAAATATCCTTGGGGTGACAGATGAAAACGGATTGTGAACCATTTGGATGGTTTTGGAGGAGATATTCTGCCATATCGAAGAAGATAGCCGAATCGATGAGTTGATGAAGAGCAGGATGATAGGGTCCTGCGAGAAAATCTCTTTCCAATTCTCTGGTGGGCTGAAGGCCAATACGAGCGACCCGAATGGATGAATTTCCCAGCTTGAGAATACCTTTCTTAAGCCATTGAACTGTCTCGTCAAACGACAGGGGTGAATATCTTCCATTCCTCCAGAGATTTTCAAGGGGAGCACCCTTGAGGACGAGTGTGGGATGGATTCTGACGAAATCAGGTTGGAGTTCGATGACTTGATCAAGGGTCTGTAAAAAACGATCACAGGTATCCCCTGGAAGGCCAATCATCAACTGAAGTCCTACCTCAAAGCTCTGTTGTTTTAAGCGTCGAATAGCATCAAAAGTGTCTTCTACGCTATATCCTCTCCTGGACAGGAAGAGGACTTCATTAATCATGGATTGCACTCCAACTTCTATGGTTTTCACCCCATATTCTTTGAGCATGGAGAGGGTCTCTTCCTCCAGAACATCAGGCCGGGTGGAGATTCGAACGGAATCGATCAGACCAGAAGCGAGGAAAGGCTGGACTTCTTTCAAATAACGGACTTGTTCATCTCGATGGATTGCTGTGAAACTCCCCCCATAAAAAGCAACCTGTTTTTCTCTATTTCTTTTGTCAAAAGGGATTACGGAAAGAGAGGTTTCGATAAAGTTTCGAACTGAAGAGGGTGAAGGGGATCCTTCGGCCGCTGCCTTATGATTACAGAAGAGACAACGCTCACGGCAACCCATGTTGGGAAGGAAAACGGGAATGATCAGAGGATTCATAAATGATAAAAATTGTTCTTGGTTTTATTTAACACGATGCACTATGCTCTACGTTCAATGATATTGGAAAGATATCACTGAAATGATATAGCAAAACATCATTCCTTTCAAGATAAGAAGAATGGAGGTTTCAGCCAAAGCGAATTTGACATAGTAACTATCATAGTTTATATTATAGTCAACCCTTCGACTCCCCAACATAAATGCTGGGGCTTGCTCAGGGTTGACCCTGAGCGGCGCTTTTCACACCGCCCTAAGGGGCGGAGTTTGGCGCTGCCGAATGGGTCAAAATTCCAGGAGGTTCGGAATGAAGACCGTGACGGCTCTTGACTTGAGGAAAAAGCTTGGCTCTGTCCTTAATGATGTATCGAAGAAAGGGGAGCAGGTGATGATCTCCAGGGCAAATAAACCTCTTGCCGTATTGATCTCACTCGATGAGTATGAAGAGAAGGTGCTGAACAAAAACAGGGAAAAAAAGCTTGAGGAAATATCGACTCAGATGGATAGGTGGAAAAAGAGGCATTTGAAAGAGACTGCCAATATAGATATCGTCAAGATCATAAGAGAGGTCAGAGAAGGGAGATGATAGTCCTTGATGCCTCTGTAGCCCTTAAGTGGATTTTTGGAGAGGAAGAAGGAGGAGAAAAGGCAAGACTTTATAAAGAGGGACATGTGACCGGAAAAGAAACAGTAGCGGTTCATAGCCTCTTCTTTTATGAGATCGCCAATGTATTGACCACAAAGACCAGATTAAGTGCAAAAGATGCAGCCGAAGCCTTTTCTTTGATATGGAATTTTGATCTTGAGGTATTCAGTCTCGGTCTCGATGAATTTTTAGAGGGAATAATCTTATCCCGGCAATATGGAATAACCCTCTATGATGCGGCCTACGTCGTGCTTGCCAGAAAATTAGGATGCCCCTTCGTTACATCTGACAGAAGCCTTTATAAAAAGGTAAAGGAATTGAAAGAGTTGAGGATAGTGTAATGGAACCTAATTGCCATTGCCGCTTGCCATGATACCTTGTCAAAATTCAGGAGTAATTTTTTAATTAATTGATTTCCTTAAAGATTTCTAAACCTTAACCTCAGCCTCCAACCTGAGATTTACGCCAACTCACCCTTAACCTAAGTATTTAGTTCAATATATTGGCTTTTTATATTCCGCATTCTGCAATCCGCATTCTGCATTCTGTTTGGCCTCATCCTCTTAAAATTCTTGTTGCATTTTTATTCTGATTTGATAATATCATCCCAAGCTCAAAACTTTAAGAAAATAGAGCGGCATCTTTTTTCTTATGAGTCATGAAGATAGACTGTCCTGTGTCAAGGGCCGACACCAAGAGTTACAACCCGGCATAGCCTCGGGGAATGAGAAAGGGTTAGGTGAGACTTACTTTTTGGCGTGCCCAGCAAAGGCCAGCAGAGAGGGACCAGAACTATTTTATGGCAGTTGGAGTTCCTTACAGAATGTCCGAACAGGAAGGACTCTGACCCCTCTTTTTTCAAAATCTCTGTTTCCCTCGTGGACCTGGTAGAATTTTGGTATTTTCGTCCTTTCGATAAAATAATAGAGGGAAGGATTGATGTTTTTTTCTCCTGCCTTGCATTCCACCGCAAACAAGGGCTTTCCATCTTCTAAGACAACAAAGTCCACCTCGCGCCTGTCGGTGTCCCGGAGAAATCGAAGGTCCATCCTATAGCCTTCTGTGTCTTCTCTAAAATGACAATATTTCAGTAGTTGGGAAGCAATGAAATTCTCGAATCTCGGGCCCGGCTCTGGCACAATCGACCAGTCCCATAAATAGAGTTTCTGCTCCTTCTTTACGGCTCGCACCTTAGGCGGACCATATGGGGGTATCCGAAAGCAATAATACATTCTTTCAAAAATCCTCAGCCAGCGTTCAACGGTTTCATGGGACACTTGAAAAAGTTCTTTTAGATTCTTTACGGATACGGGTGCACCGACCCGGTTTGGGAGTTCCTCCGCAAGGAGTTCCAGTAGACTGATATCCTTAACATTTTCAAGATCCCTGATATCCTCATTAACTACTCGATGGGTTCTTTCCCTCTGCCATCTCCTCCAGAATCTTTCCTCCCCTTTTAAACAGGGCTCGGGAAATCCTCCGAACTTTAACAATCTCCTGAAATCCTCCGTCGAGGGGTCTCTGCTCAGTTCCAGGAGGGAAAAGGGATGAAGCCTATAATAGTGATATCTCCCCTGCAGAGAATCACCTCCTTTGCTGTAATAGTCCAGTCTCGCGGATCCGGTGATGATGAATGACCTTTCAGATTTGTTTGTGTCATAGAACCCTTTTACAAGATTCCGCCATCTCGCAAATTTGTGGATTTCGTCCAGTACAATGCATTTCTCTTTGGCCGGTAATTCCCCCTTTAACAACGAAGACCGCGTGGTAATATTGTCCCAATTAAGATAGGCCGGATGTTTCTCTGTGGGTTCGGATAGAAAGGTTAAGGCAAAGGTGGTCTTTCCCACCTGCCTGGGGCCACCTATGAACACCATCCTGTCTTTAAGGTCTTTTGCGACAGGATTTTTCAGATATCTCTCATGTGTCCCTGCCATAGTAAAATAGCTATAACACGATTTTACTCATGAGTAAAGTCGATTTCACATAATTTTTATCGGGATAAAAAAGAATGACGGTTGTTGGATGAAGAGATCTCAGGTTTCAAAACAACTTTTATTGTTTTAGTCCATTAAGCATCAATCCCGCTCATTCATCTGCACTTTAAATAATTTCATCGGTTTTAAGTATCTCTTCGAGGAATTCCCTTCTGTCATTTATGCCCAAATGGAATATTAGAACCGAATATTTTTTTAGCCGAGGGAGTATGGAAAGAAGTTGAGAACGAGTTGTTCACTTACGATATCTAAACGATATCCTCCAAATGTTCCATTTTTCTGAATTCTGGATCACCAGTTACTAAGATAGCTTTTTGTTCCACAGCAGAGGCAAGAGCAAAACAGTCGAACTTCAGGAGAGCATGACTATCAAAAATAAATGATCTCTTCTCATTTTAAATTGACAGAAAGTACAATTCCCTTGACAGGGGAAGATTTATTATAATTATTTGGAATTATGGTCTTCGGAATTTATTTGTTGTTTGATGTTTATTTCTTCTAAGGCGTTTTTGGCAGCCTCCTGCTCTGCCTCTTTCTTGCTTTTTCCCCATCCCAGTCCCTTC
>Ga0299915_10003386_pt1 | contig 11521 bp, 14 predicted proteins | sample RVTome_13_FD_200263 | JGI IMG/M metagenome (GOLD analysis project Ga0299915, IMG submission 200263) | Soil microbial communities from uranium-contaminated site in the Upper Colorado River Basin, Wyoming, United States - RVT92D227 (version 2) ... | reverse complement strand
AGGAGTCTCCATCGGGCGACCAGCGTACCCGCGGGGGGAACCTGGCGCGCCCGGAGGGCATCGGGCGCGCACGAACAACAAGGGTCCGTCGCGGAAGTTCGCCCTCCTCGATCCCCGCAAGGCGTCGTCGACCTCGTGGTGACCTTCGGTACCTACGACGACTTGTGACACGTTGCATCGCTCGGTGCACACGGGGATTGCGCGGTGCTGAGACACTTGGCGGGCCCTGAGCATCTATGGGCCATGGAGCACGAGCTGGCGACCCCCAGAGGCATCCCGGCGATGGTCGTATCGCAGGCCGCAGCCGGTGACGCCGGAGCCTTCGCCCGCATCGTGGCCGAGCACCACGACGACATGGCGCGCGTTTGCTTCGTGATCTGCGGCGACCAGGACATGGCACAGGACGCCGTGCAGGCGGCGTGGCCGATCGCCTGGCGCAAGCTCTCCTCGCTTCGCGAACCAGAGCGGTTGCGGCCGTGGCTGATAGCGATCGCCGCAAACGAGGTGCGGCAGGCCATGCGCCGGCTGCGGCGCGGCCACGTTGTGGAGATCGAGGTCGCGGATGTCGGCTCGGACGAGCACGACCCGTCCCGTCGCGCGACCGGGTCGGACCTGGCGGCGGCGCTGCGGCGCATCTCGCCGGAAGACCGGTCGCTCCTCGCGCTGCGCCACGTCGCGGGGTTCGACGCGACGGAGATCGGACGTGCCATCGGCATGTCCGCCTCGGGGGTTCGCTCGCGCCTGGCGCGAGCAGCCGCCCGGCTGCGATCGGAGCTTGGCGATGACTGACGACGGCCTGGACCCGCGGCTTGCGCGCGACCTGCGGGAATATTCTCGAGGGGGGATTCGTCCGATCAACGCCATGGCCATCGCCGGGGCCGCGGTCGGCCAAGGGTCGCGCCGCCGGTTCAAGCCTGACATGACGCACTTCGTCCGGTCGTGGTTTGGCACAGACGAGCACGAGTCTGCGGACCCTTTCCTCGAAGACGCATTGATTCCGCTCGACATCGATACGGAGCGCCGGCCGTGGTGGTCGACCTCGAAGGTCGCCGACAGGACCAACGCCGCCAAGCTGGCAATCGGAGTTGCGGCCGTGCTGGTCATCGCGGTCGCCGGCATCAGCCTGATGCCGTCGTTCGGCGTTGTCGGGGGGCCGCAAACGACAGCTTCACCCTCGCCCTCGCCGACGGTGCGGCCAAGTCCCTCGCCGACACCTGCGGGCGTGAACCCTGGATCGGACGACTACACGATCGACCAGCCCTCCCTGTACGTGGACGGCGTTCCCTTCTCTTTCAGAGTGCCGTCGGCCGGCTGGGAGCCGTTCGGCAGCCTGCTCATCAGCAAGAGCGTCGCCGGGCCCCAGGGTGCGGAGGCCATGGTCTTCTGGGCAGGCTTCCCCGACGGCACGTACGCCGATCCGTGCATCAATGCGCCCATCGAGCAGTGGACAGCCGAAGATGTCGCGGCCGGCGTGGCGGCGGCGCCCGGGACCGAGCTCGTCACGGGGCCCGAGGACGTCACCGTGGGCGGCTATCCCGCGAAGCATGTCGTGGTCGTCGTTCGCGAGGACGCCGGTTGCGACCCGGGGTTCTTCTACAACTGGAAGGCGCAGACAGGCGGGGCGATGTGGGTGACCACGGAGCTGGGCGACACGATCAGGGTCTGGGTCGTCGACGTGCACGGGACGCTCATCTTCGTCGCGGGCGAGACACACCGGGACCTCCGCCCCGGAGTCGCCATCACAGATGGCGGGCGGGCGAGACTCGAGCAGGAGATCCAGCAGATCGTCGACTCGATCCAGTTCGAGTGACCCGCGGCACCAGGCACGCGTTCGTGTCGGCTCCACGCGCACTGCATCCCGTACCGTCGTCGGCCCGAGAAGGTCCCGCGTCGGCCATGGTGCGCGCGACGGGGGATCTGGCGCGCCCGGAGGTGTCTGACTCCAGGACATAGGTGACACCTGATAGGCGACTGGTGAGTCGGGACATGCGTGACAGTGCCGCGCATGTCGAAGCACCGGGTGGCCGTCCTCAAGGTCGTACTGGCGCAACCAACGACGAGACCCCGGCCGATGGCCGGGGTCTCACGCGACCGGCTGACCACATGTGCCGCATGTCGCGACTCATGTGTCGCCTATGTCGCGACTCATGACATGGCGCGCCCGGAGGGATTCGGACGCGCGTTAGCAACCTACGAGATCCCGATCGAGGGCCGCGATGAGTGGCTGGCCGCGGCGAGGCGGCTGGCATGAGGGACGGACACCTGCGCGGCGCCCTCTCTCCGCAGGCGACGCAGCGCCAGATGGACGTTCTCGCCGCCTACGTCGCTGCTGGCGGATCCGTCCAGGACGCCGCTGAGCTCGTGGGCGTCCGGCCGAGCACGGCGAAGCGTCACCTCGCCGACCTGCGAGCGCGCTCGGGCCTGACCACCGAGCAGCTGATCTACCGCGGGCGGGCCGAGGGGTGGCTGGTCGTGCCGAGTCTGGAGCCCTCCTCCGTCACGACGCGGCCGGCTTGCGGCAGCTCAGGACCAGCGCGCTCTCGTACAGAGGTCGGAGGCTCCCGTACCGAACGGTCACGTCCGTGAAACCGGCGTCCTCGAACATGCGCCGGTGGTCCGCCTCGTCGCACCACCGGACCCCCCACCGCACAGCAGGCTGCTCCGGCGACCGACGGGGGTCGGGATCCGAGAACACGAGGCGCCCGCCCGGGCGCAGCACCCGGAACGCCTCGGCATGCTTGATGGGCGCGTTGAGGGCCGTCACCGCGGAGAACTCGCCGTCCGCGAAGGGCAGCTCGGCGGCGTTGGAGGTCACCATCCGGGCCGTCCCGGCGGCGATCCGGTCGGCGAGCCGCCGCTCGGCCTCCCGCAGCATGACCCGCGAGACGTCGAGGCCGACGACCCGGCGAACGTGCTGCGCCTTCGCCGCCAGGAACGCCCCGGGCCCGCAGCCGATGTCCAGCAGCTCGTCATCGGGCCCGAGGTCGAGCATCTCGGCGACCATCTCGTACAGGCCGGCCTCCATCCTCGGGATGGCCTTCGCCATCAGCCACCCCGTCGGCCCGTTGCACCAGTAGGCGTACTTCCCACCGGGCGCGTACATCGTGAACATGGCGTTGTCGTCGGGCGGCATGGCCTCCGATCCGTGCTCCTCGCGCCGGCCGCGGACGATGGCGCCACCTGCCGCGGCGGCCGCGGCGCCGCCGGCGACGAGAGCGAGCTTGGTGCGGCGGCGCATGGCGCGAACCTCCTTGTTGCAGCTTCGGTCGGGCCGAAGGTCGAGACTTCAGGCGGTGGCGATCCGGTCAGACGTGCAGGAACTCCGGCTCGACCTTCACCGGCTGCCCCCGGCTCATCCGGAAGTCGCACCTCTGCCCGCCCTGGGCGAGCGTCTCGGTCCGAGTGAGCCTAAGGTGCATCGTGGCGAATTGGGGATAGTCGAGCCAGCAGAGGTACGGGGCGAGCTCCGGCGCACCTTCGCGGGCAAGGTACTTGACGATCCCGCACTCGGTGTAGTCGGCGCCGGCCTCGAAGTCATGCCCGTCGTCTTCGATGAACTCGAACACCCAGTCATCCGGGTAGCGGCGCTGCTGGCTGACGGCGGCGGCGTGCCTGCGCTTGTCAAGGCGCCTCTGATCGAAGAAGCGTCGGCCCTGCCAGCGCATGAGCCAGCGTGTCGGGACGCTGTCGAAGAAGCTCGCTGACCCGAGATAGATGAGTCGGGCGGCCTCCTCGACTGAGGCACCGCGTGCCCGGAGCGATCGGTAGACCGCCAGCATGGCTGCGGTGAGATACAGGTTCCGCGTGAGAGGGTTCTCGTCACCGCCGATGTAGGGGATGTCCGGCAGCAGGGCCTCGAAGCGCTGGAACGCCTCCCTGGCGACGGCGTCGCCGTCGGCCTTGCCGTACGCCTCCACGAAGTGCTTCCTGAAGTGCCGGAGGGCGAACCGCACCTGCCGCATGATCTTGGGCTTGTTCTCGAGGTACCAGTTCCCGGCTTCCATGGTCCGATCCTCCGGGGACAACGCGTCGCGCTCCGGTCGGTGGGTGCCGAGACGGCCGCGGACGAGGGCGCCGCCGGCCGAGGCGACCGCGGCGCCGCCGGCGACGAGAGCGAGCTTGGTGCGGCGGCGCATGGCGCGATCCTCCCCGGGACGCCCAGCGCGGGTCGGTCTCGCCAGTGGCTCGGCGCGGTCCCGGCGGCACGATGTTTGGGCCGCGTGTCAGAGCCCCCCGCTGGTGGTCACCGTAGACGCGAACCAGCGATCTGGCGAGAGGCGAACGGCCCCCGGACGCCCGATGCGTCCCATCCTCCGAGGAGAGCGGAGCGCCCGGAGCGGAGCCGGGGCGGCCTCAGGCGTGTGCTGGCACCTCGGCCTCCACCAGCGCCTTGAGCCTCTTGGCCGTCTTGTCGATCTCGCTCATCACCCATCGCTTGAAGAGATGCCTCGCGGCCCATTCACCGACGAGGCCGAGAGGCATGACGAACTCCTCCTCCATCGCGAGGTCGGTGCCGCCAGCCACCGGCTCGAGGCGCACGAGCATCTTGGCGCGGGGGCTCTCGTGTCCGAAGATCTTCGGCCGTTCGAACTGCGTGATCGTCCGGCGGCTCTCCGTCCTGCGACCGAACACCGATCCGACCATCGTGAAGTCGGTGCCGATGGCGGCCGCCGACGGGTCCGTGAAGTCCTTGATCTCGACCCCGGGGTCCCATTCGGGGCGCCGCCGCGGGTCGGCAAGCACGTCGAACACCCGCTCAGGCGGGGCGTTGACATGGATCGAGTACGTGAACCGGCTCATCCGCGCCCTCCCCGGGACGCTCCTCGCGGGTCGGTCTCGCCAGTGGCTCGGCGCGGTCCCGGCGACCTGGATCTGGGCCGCGTGTCAGAGCCTCCCGCTGGTGGACAGGATCGTCGACCCCGTCTGGCTCTACCAGTGGCAGACGGCCCGATCAGCACCCGGCGGCGCACCACGTGAGCGGATCGCCACGCGACCCCCGATCCCCCAGGACCGTCCGAGGGCGCCGGCACCCTCAAGCGAGCGCCGTCGAAGGATGGCCGCGCGCTCGCTTGTCAGCCGACGGCCACGGGCTCCTCAGCCGTCACGTCGTCGACGGGCCGGACGGGCAACGGCTTGACGCCGCGGACGTAACGTGACTCATCGGTACCGGAGAGCACCCGGCTCATGCGGTTGCCGAGGCGGCTGTCGCCGAAGACGGGGTCGTAGGAGATCGAGACGTCCTCGAACCCTGCCGCCTCCATCATCCGATGCACCTCGGGGTCGGTCCACGACCGAATACGCTCGATGCGGTCCCCGAGCTTCCGGACGTCGCAGGGGCGCTCCGAGCGGGATCCCGGGACCGCGCGGGACTCGGCCCGCTCGGGGAACTTCATCCCCATGTTGATCACGGCCCTCCCGCCGGGACGGAGAACCCGCCGCATCTCGGCCAGGGCCTGCACCGGGTCGGGGAAGAACTGGAAGGCGTCGATGCAGGCGACGGCGCTGAACCGTCCGTCCTCCCACGGGAGTGCCCCGGCGTCGCCGAGGACGACCTCCGCGGTCCCTGCGGCGATGCGCTCGGCGAGTCGTTCCCGGGCAAGGCGCACCTTCTCGTCGGAGCGGTCGAGGCCCGCGACAGACCGCAGGCGCGAGCCGTGCTCCACGAGGAAGCCGCCCCAGCCGCAGCCGACGTCGAGCAGCTCATCGTCGGGCTCGAGCTCGAGATCGTCCGCGACCTGTCGGTAGGACGGCCGATTCGTCCACGTGTTGAAACGACTGCTCTGCCGGCCGGGCAGCGCGCCAAGCTGCACATCCTCCGGGATCGCGCCTCGCGACCGGACGACCAGAGCCGCCACACCCGCCAGGGCCGCGCCCGCCCCCACCATCACCACCGCCCGGCGCATCGCGAAACCCTCCTGGGACGCGATCTCGCGGGTCGGTCTCGCCAGTGGCTCGGCGCGGTCCCGGCGGCCAGGGTTTGGACCGCGTGTCAGAGCCTCCCGCCGCCGGTCACCGTAGGCGCATCTCGCGAATCTGGGGAGAGGCAAACGGCCCCCGGACGCCCGGTGCGCTCCGCGGGGTGGCCCCGCAGGCGTAGCACCGCGAGCGAATAGACCCCGCCAGCCAGCCCGTCGACGATTCTCGGGTGAAGCTCTGCACGGTCTGCGGTGTCGTCACCAGCCGCGCGGGCAGTCGGTGCTCGACGCACGCGAGGCAGTCCAATCGAGGCCGGCACAACGCGCTGTACAGCACGCGGGCCTGGCAGCGCCTCAGCGCCCGGGTGCTCCGAGGCTGGCGTGGCGAGCACGGGGACTGGTGCCCGGGCTACCAGCGCCCCGCCCACCGAGCCAGCGACCTGACCGTCGATCACGTCGTGCCGCTCGCCGTTGGCGGTGCGCCGTTCGACATCGGCAACACCGCCGTGCTGTGCCGGTCGTGCAACTCGACGAAGGGTGCGGGAGACGCCGACCGGGGGTCCCCACACGGAGGTTCTGCGCTCGCGGAAGACCGCGCCTACCCTTTTCGCGCGCACGGACGAGTTTCGCCATTTCTGTCACCTGCCTGGGCGACCGTGGGCGAAGCCAGGCGGAGCTAGCTGATGGGTAGGCGCGGTCCCGCTGCGATGCCCAGCACGCTCAAACAACTGCATGGCGAAACCCGCCCCTCCCGGCTCAATTACCGGGAGCCGCTGCCACGGCGGACCACGCCCCGGCCCCCGGCCGACCTCGATCCTGCCGCCAAGGCCATCTGGCGACGGACGGTCCGGGAGATGCCCGCGGGCGTGATCACCGCGGTCGATGCCGACGCCCTGGCCTGCTACTGCGAGGCGGTCGTGCGGTACCGCCAGGCAGCCTCGTTGCTGGCGCGGTCGGCACCCCTCATCCGCGGCGCGCGCGCCGGCGACCTGATCGCGAACCCGCTCGACCGGGTGACCCGGGGCTGGGCCGACCAGATCCGCCTGTTCGCCCGTGAGCTCGGTCTGACGCCCTCGGCCCGAGCCGGGTTGCACATGGAGATCAGCCCCTTCGGCTCCTCGGTCGAGGCCGAGATCGGGCTACCACCCCGTCTCCGGGCGGTCGGCGATGGCTGAGCGGTCGCGTCTCAGCCGCCCAGGTGCGCCCACGGGCGCCACGGTTGGCCCACGTGCCGCGATGACTGAGCCCACGGCCAACTCCCGCCACCCCACGAGAGAGGGCCCCGGGTTTGCGCCCAGGGCCCTTGGTGCGGCTCAGGGAAGGTCTACGCGATGCTCGCCTCCGCGATGTTGGCCGCCTCGGGCACGATGGCGGGCTCGACCGCCTCGGCGATCGGATCGCCTTGCGTCTTGCGTCGCCGCGCCGGCCGCGTCCGGATCGGCTCCGGCTTCGCCACCCCGGCCTCCTTGGTCCTCCGGCCGCCGACCTTGATGGCCGGGGCCGCGGCCGGTTCCGACTCGGTCGGCGACACTTCGGTGGCCGCTCCGTCCTCGGCGGCCTTGCGGGCCAACGCGGCCTTCCGCAGCGCCCTCGTGTACTGGTTCCAGTGGGGCTTGCACATCCGGCCCAGGCCGTCCTTCTGGCTGGGCTGGGCCGGGAAGTCCTCGACCGGCGCCTCGTGCGCCTCGATCCCGAACTTCGCCGATCCGATGCACGTCCGCATGTCCGCCATGTCCGTCATCCTTTCGCTCGCGGCCGCCGATCTGGCGATCGCCTGCACATCCATCACTCCGCAGGCGCGACGATGCAAGGCCGAAGATCGGGAGCCGCCCGATGACGACGAAGACGCGCGCCGCGGCACCGACCTCGGCCTGGCGCAACCGGATCACGGGCTCCGGCGAGGAGGCGCCGGACCAGCTCCTCGTCAACCCGGCGAACTGGCGGATCCACCCGAAGGCGCAGCAGGACGCCCTCGCTGGCGCGCTCGACGAGGTCGGCTGGGTCCAGCAGGTCCTCGTCAACCAGCGCACCGGCTTCGTCGTCGATGGCCATGCCCGCGTGGCGCTCGCGCTCAGCCGCGGCGAGGCGACCGTGCCGGTGCTCTACGTTGACCTTGAGCCCGAGGAGGAAGCGCTCGTCCTCGCGACTCTCGACCCGATCGGCGCGATGGCCGGGCGCGATGACGAGAAGCTCCGGACCCTCCTCGCCGAGATCACGGTGGACGACGCAGGCCTCGCCGCGCTCTTGAGCGACCTCGCGGGCCCGAAGGCCGGACGGACCGATCCCGACGACGTTCCGGAGCCACCCGAGGAGCCCTACGTCAAGCGGGGCGAGCTATGGCGGCTCGGCGAGCATCGGCTCCTGTGCGGGGATGCGACGAGCCCGGCCGATGTGGCGCGGCTGCTCGACGGTGCGGCACCCACGCTCCTCGCGACGGATCCGCCCTACGGGGTCAGCCTCGACCCGACATGGCGCGACGGCGTGTACAACGCCCTGGGGCCGGCCGAGCGGCCCTACATGCGCGTCGATGGCCAGCCCGGCGCGGACGACGGCAGCGGGGCGCCCACGAAGCGCCACGGGCGAACGAAGGGCCACCGCCACACGACCCTGTCGGGCGACACGCGGGTCGACTGGTCCGAGGCGTTCGCCCTCGTCCCCAGCCTCGTGGTCGGCTACGTCTGGCACGCCGGCGTCCACGCCGCCGAAGTGGCCGAGGGCCTCCGCCGGATCGGCTTCGAGATCGTGGCCCAGGTCATCTGGGACAAGGGCCTCTTCGCGATGGGGCGCTCCTGGTATCACTGGGCCCACGAGCCCTGCTGGGTCGTCCGCAAGCCGGGTGTCCCGAGCCTCTACATCGGCACACGGGACCAATCCACGATCTGGCGGGCACCCAGCCCGAAGATGATCATGGCGGGCTCGACCGAGGAGAAGTACGACCACCCGGCCCAGAAGCCGGTCGTCCTCTCCGAGATCCCGATCCGCAACCACGCCGGCGACGTCTATGACCCGTTCGCGGGCAGTGGCACGACGATCATCGCCGCCGAGCGCCTCGGTCGCCGCTGCTACGCGATCGAGATCGACCCCCGCTACGTCCATGTCGCGATCGAGCGCTGGCAGGCGTTCAGCGGTCGGACGGCGCAGCGGGTCGATGGGTAGCCGAGGGCCGGCACCCCTGCCGACCAAGCTCAAGGTCCTTCACGGCGAGACGCGCCCGGCCCGCCTCAACCGCAGTGAGCCCAAGCCCCGCGGCCAACCGCGGATGCCGCCCGACATGAGCGACGAGGCGAAGCGCGTCTGGCGCCGGGTGATCCGCGACTTCGGGGCCACGGGCGTGCTCACCGCGGTCGACGCCGATGCTCTCCGGACCTACTGCGAGGCCGTCGTCCGCTACGTCCAGGCGGCCCGGACCCTCGAGGCCTCGGGCCCCCTCGTGCGGGGCGCAAGGAGCGGCGAACTGGTGAAGAACCCGCTCCACCAGATCGTCCGCGACAACGCGGTCCTGCAGCGTGCCTTCGCCCGCGAGCTGGGCCTCACGCCGTCCGCCCGCACGGGCCTCACGGTCGGCATGGAAGTGGATCCCGACGATCCCCTGGAAGCCTGGTTCCGGCGGGCCACGTGACGGTCCCGACCCCGGTCCCACAAGCCGCGAGCCTCATGAGGCAGGCCGCCTGATGCCCATCGCCCCGCTGCCCGCGTGCCGCGAGTCGCGTTGCCCGAACCGGGCGGTGGATCGGGGGCGCTGTGCCCTCCATCGCCGCACCACGTCGCAGCGTGGCTACGGCATCGGGCACCAGCGAGCGCGGCACACCCTGCGAGCGACGCTCCCGGCCCCCTGCGCCTACGGCTGCGGCCGGATCCTCCGGCCCGACGGCGCCTGGGTAGCGGCTCATGTGGTCGACGGCGACCCGTCCGCTGGCTACGTCGCGGCGTGCCCGCCGTGCAACGAGCGGGCCAAGGGGGGAGGGGGTGTCACGGGGTCGAAACCCGCCCCTCGCTGACCCGGGCGGCCCTTCTCTCACGGAGCCAGGTTTCGCGAATCTCGTCACGGGGGCGAGAGCGATGACGAAGGCGGGCAATCGCGGCCTCGCAAGGATCCGCAATGCGGTCCTCGGCCTGTTCGTGGCCGGCAACCTCCTGGTCGTCGTCATCGGCCTGCCAGCGCTGTTCGGGGCGGGCGTACTCGAAGCCCTGACGAGGCTGCGCGCCTGAGGCCCACACGATGAAACCATCGTGGCCGAACACACATTCGCCTACGCGCGGCTCGTTCGATCCGCCCCGGGTGGTCGCTGGAGGATCCCGTCGGCCACGACGACCCCGAGAACGCCGGAGATCAGACCGGGTGACTCGGGCGAATTCCTGTCGAGGAACCGGGCGCTCGGCCGTGCGGCGCTGGACGCGACCGGCTCACTTCGTCCCCGGACTTGCCAGCACACAGACGCTGGGATGCAGACGTTGCAGCCGGAAATGGTTGCGCGTGACGGGGCGTTGCCCCTATCCTTCGCGACCATGCACTGCCGCATCTTCTCCGCCGAGTCGAAGAAGAAGCTTCGGCGGCCCTGCCGGGAGGCACGGGCCCTGGGGCTCTGACGGCGCGCGACTAGACGAAGCGACCGGGGCCTCCAGGGAACGGAGGCTCCGAGGGCCGCGGACACCAGCGGGTGACCGCGGCCTCTCGATTCGCCCGACGGCGAACGGACCTCCGGCCCGACCGGCCCCGCGTCTCCACCCGGAGCGCGAGGAACGATCGAATGGATGCAGTCATCCTGGGCGACGGCCCCCTGGGTCGGGCGATCGCCGCCGCCTTCACCGAGCGCGGCGACCGGGCGCGCATGCTCGGTCGACCGGCGTCCGGTCGTCATGACCCCGGCGACCTGGCGGGTGCGGCCGTCGTTGTCGATGCCAGCCGCGGCGATGCCGTCGCGGCGAACCTCGAGGCCGTCCTCGACGGCGGTTGCCGCCGGTTCGTCATCGGTACGACCGCATGGGACGCCGATCGGGCGCGAGTCTGCCGCCTTCTCGACACGCTCGGCGGCGTGGCGGTCGTGGCACCCAACCTGAGCGTGGGGATGGCCCTCTTCGGCCGGCTCGTCGAATCAGCCGTGGCGCTCTTCGGGCCGCTCGCCTCGTTCGACCCGTACCTGGTCGAGTGGCACCGCCGGGGCAAGGCCGACCGGCCGTCCGGGACCGCCCGGGCCCTGGCAGGCCGGATCGTCGCGGCCCATCCGCGCCTGGCCCGGGTCGCCGAAGGACCGACCGGCTCGTCGGACCCGGAAACGCTCGAGGTCCTCGGCGTCCGGGCGGGGGCGAACCCGGGGTCGCACCTCGTCGGCTTCGATGCCCCCGGCGAGGTGATCGAGCTGCGCCACGTGGCGCGTGACCGATCCGCCTACGCGGCTGGCGCCCTGGCAGCCGCGGACTGGCTGCTGGCCGCTCCCCGCACCACCGGGATCCACGCCTTCGACGAGGTGGTCGATGACCTCCTCGCGACGTCCCGCGAGGTCGCCAATGCGACCCGCTGACGTTCGTCCACCCGTTCCGGCGCACCTACCTCTGCCAGACCGCCGCCGCCCGACCCGAAAGGAGCTTCCGATGCCCCGCCCTACTCG
>Ga0299915_10003385_pt1 | contig 11525 bp, 12 predicted proteins | sample RVTome_13_FD_200263 | JGI IMG/M metagenome (GOLD analysis project Ga0299915, IMG submission 200263) | Soil microbial communities from uranium-contaminated site in the Upper Colorado River Basin, Wyoming, United States - RVT92D227 (version 2) ... | reverse complement strand
GTCTGTGGAAGGGTCGGTCCTGCCGGATCCGGGCCACCCGCTCCACGAACCAGCGGTACTCCAAACCGCTGAGACACGGTGCTCCACACCGCTTGCAGGACGCCGTGCTCCACTGGCATCCTTCCGAGAACTACAGCTAGGCGAGGGCGCGCTCGATCGCGTCAAGCGTCTCGGCGTCCAGGTCGACATCGGCCGCGCGCACGTTCTCCTCGATGTGCGCGAGCTTCGTCGCGCCGGTGATGGCGCTCGTGACCTCCGGCCGCCGGAGGATCCACGCGAGGGCGAGCTGCCCGAGCGTGAGCCCGAGCCCCGACGCGATGGGACGCAGGCGGTCTATCTTCTGGAGGTTGGGGCGGCTGATGATTGGCCTGACGAAGAAGGCGCCGTGACCGCCTGCCGCGCGCGAGTCCGGCGGAACCCTGTTGGCGCTCCGGTACTTGCCGGTCAGCACGCCTTCCGCCAGCGGTGAGAACACCACGACGCCCAGGCCGAACCGTCCGCATGCCGGCAGCACCTCCTTCTCGGCGTGGCGAAGCAGCATGGAGTAGATCGGCTGGTCCGTCGCCGGAGGCGTCAGGCCCTTGCGCTCGCAGAGCGTTATGGCATCGGCGATCTGGTCCGCGGTCCACTCGGAGACGCCCCAGTGCCGGATCTTGCCCGCCTGCACGAGGTCGTGCATCACGTGGCAGGTCTCCTCAAGCACCGTGCCCGGGTCGTAGCGATGGCACTGGTACAGGTCGATGACGTCCAGGCCGAGCCGTCTCAAGCTCTCGTCGCACTCCGCGAGCACGTGCGTCCGCCCGAGCCCCTGCCCCATTCTCGACGGGTAGAACACCTTCGTGCCGATGATCACCCGGTCGTGCGGCAGCGTTGCCAGCGCCCGGCCGAGGATCTCCTCGGCGTGGCCGCCCTCGTAGAAGTCCGCGGTGTCGAAGTAGTTGACACCCAACTCGTATGCCCGGTGGACGCGGTCGATGCAGTCCTGCTCGCGGGCGGACCCGCCGAACGTCAACCACGAGCCGAGCGAGATGACGGAGACGTCGAGCCCCGTCCGGCCGAGAGGGCGATATCTCACCGGCGCGTCTCCCACTCTGAGTAGCGGGTCTGCATAGTCTTCGCCCTCCAAGTCGGGGCTATGGCCTCCTGAGCGACGCTAGCACGAGAGGCGGACCGGTAACAAGACTGTTACCGGATATTCTTCCAGGCCGGCAGGTGCGACCCGATAGCCGATCAATGGGTGAAGGGTTCGCCTATTCGGATCCGGCTCTCGACGTGCGGTCTCTCTCACCCGCGCTCGCCTCCTGACAGGGCATCACTTCGCACGCAACTCGCAGGATGCAGGTGATGAGCCGAATCGGAGTTTCCGTGCCCTTCAAGGTCCGTTGTCAAGATGGGTGAAAGGCACAGAAACCCGCGATTGGCCGCGCGAACGGGGCTCCAAACCGCTTCCCGCGGTGAAGGGCTCAGAAACGTCGGCCGCGATCATGCCGCCCGCCCGTACTCATGCCGGGGCGATGCAGAGGACGCGATCCTTCCCCAGGTCACATCAGGAAGACGGGCATCCTGGGTGGCCTCACACACGAGTACGAACGTGCAGCGTGAGCGTCGTGATCGAGTTTCTGTACCGACGCCATCGCCGACATCTACGCCGTGCCTCTGTGGCCACGCCCGACGGCCTGTGCCGTGCCCGGTTCGGGCTGACCGTGCATGCGCCTGCCTGATGACCTGAGGCGCCGAGGTCCGGGCGCCGGGCTAGGATGGCCTCCTGCGGTTGACTGACAGGATCGGGAAGATGACTGAGCAGTACCGGGAGACGCGCTGGCACAACGACTCAGTGGTCGTCCTACGAACTCGCAGCCTCCGAACTCTCCAGGCCTGCAGGCGGGAGGCGAAGCGGACGGCCGCCGACGAGGGAGTGTTTCGGGAACCCGATGAAGTGACCGAGGTCGACGACTGGCCCACGTACTACTCGTCGTTCGCGCATCCTCAAGGCTATCGCTTCACTTGGAGGTGACTCAACTTCCCGAGAGGCCACGAGCCTAGCGGCCGGGTGAGCTGGGTACGTCGCTGCCCTAGCTCTTGCTCAGGCTGATCGAGCAAGAGCCCTGAAGGGCACAGAAGCTCTTACAGAAGCTCTTACAGAAGCTCTCGCGGTTCCACCCATCAGTGCCCTGGAGCCTGAGACCGGCCCAAGCGCGGAGACGGTTGCGAAGTCGCAAACCCTCCGCTTGCGTATCGTTCTTTCGTGGGCAAGCGTCCCGCTGCTGACCCTCGCGGCGTTCGCGCTTTCCGTGGCGGTGTCCTGGCACGCTGCCGACGTGGCGCTGCTCGGCAGCGCCTACGGCACGACCGGCTCGTTCACCCTGCTCGCCAGCTTCGTCAGGGCCTAGAGGCGTTGTGGCTCCGGGCCTTCGTGGCGCATCACAACAGGGAGCGGCCGCACCAGGGCCTCAGGCTCGCGACACTAGAGCCGAGAGCCCGCAGCTTGATCGGCGAGGTCCGTCGTCGGAGCGTGAGGCCTGAAGGGTACAGAAACTCCGATTCGGTTCATGACCTGCATCGTCCGAGTCACGTGCGATGTGATGCTCTGTCGGGAGGCGAGCGCGGGGGAGAGAAACCGCACGTTGGGAGCCGGACATGTGAACCCTTCACGGGCGGTCGAGCCGAACCCGCGGTGTCCTCAGTCGTCGTCGTCGCGACGTAGCCTCTTCGTTTCTCCACGTCTTCGCTTGTCCTCCAACCGGCGTTCGACGGCCCCGCGCCGGGCCCGAGTGGGTCGCCGCCGGGGCGGCGGGGGCGCGAGAGCCGCGGCGAGGATGTCGGCGAGCCGCTTGAGGGCGGCTTCCCGGTTGCGCAGCTGCGAGCGTTGATCTGAGGCTGCGACCGTGAGCACGCCGTCTGTGAGTCGATCACACAGCCGCTCCAACACGCGCCCTCGTTGCACCGGACCGAGCGCCGTCGTCGTCGTGAGGTCGAGGCTGAGTTCCACTCGCGAGTCGGTGGTGTTGACCGACTGACCACCCGGCCCCGACGAACGGCTGAACCGCCACTGCAGCTCCCGCTCGGGCACGAGGACCGAGCGAGTCACGCGAAGCGGACCGATCATGAGCTCAGTATGCGCGGCCGCCGTGCGTCAGCCATGGGGACTGGGAGTAGACGTTTCGATCAGTACGGTCGGTGGAAGCGCGCCCTGATCCCCCGCGCAGATCGCGTTCTGGGACCGGAGCAGGCGGATCGTCGATATCCTGGCAATGCGGCCGTGCCGGGCGGACCCCTACCCCCTCTACCAGCTTCGGGACCGTACGTGGGCGCGATTGAGACGAACCTCGGGGCGTTCGACCGGCTCGGCGTGGAGGTGGGAGATACCTTTGAGTACCGGCTCCTCGGCGAGTGAGGGCGGCTGCCTGCTCTGCCGGGCCGAGCGCATCACCGCTTGGCACTTCGAGGACGGGGAGTGCTGGGTGGCGGACTGCATGGTCTGTGCGACCCCCATGATCGTCTGGCGCTCGCACGGGCTCCCCGACGCCGAGGACGAGGCGCGACTGCTCCGGCACCTCGAGCGCGCGGCCGCCGAACGCTACGGCGAGGAGGGGTACTGGCTCGACAGCGAGCGCCGGCGCATCCCGGATCACTGGCACGCCCACGCCCGTCCCGTCGGCGGCTTCTTCGACCCCGCTAGCGAGCTATACGGAAGGTCCTGAGCGGCGGCTCGCCCTGGCGAGCACACGAGGCGGGCAAAGGGTCGGTCCTGCAGCCAGAGGGACGATGGTCGGGCGACGAGATGTGCTCGGTGATCTCGTTCACGTAGTACGCGTGGGCGGCATGAAGGCGGCCGGGGTTTGTGAACCCTTCACGCTAGCTTCCCGAGACGACCGCCAGGACCTCGTCCGCGTACCGTTCGAGCTTGGCGGGTCCGACCCCCGCGACTGCCGCGAGGTCGGCCCAGTCCCTGGGCCTACGCTCGGCGATCTCGGCGAGCGTCCGGTCGTGGAACACGACGTAGGCGGGCACGCCATCGGCCTGCGCCCGCTTGCGGCGCCATTCCCGCAGCCGGTCGAAGAGAGCGCCGCCTCTTCCGACCCTGACCCACGGCTGAGGTGTCGAGGACGTCCTCGGGGGCACCGACAGCGTGAGTCCTAGCTCGTCGAGGAACGGGCTCGGCTGCGCGCGACCGTCGGTCGGCCAGGTGAGGAAGAGGTACCGGCGGGCTCGCGTGATCCCGACGTAGAGCAGCCGTCGTTCCTCCTCGGGGTCGGCCTTGGCTCGTCCCGACCGGAACGGAAGCTCGCCGTCGACCAGACGCGGGAGGAACACCGCGTCGAACTCCAAGCCCTTCGCCCGGTGATAGGTGAGGAGGTTCACGCCCCGGCCGCTGTGCTCAGCGGAGAACCGACGTGCCAGCTCGGCGACGAACGCGTTCAGGTCGCCGTCGGGGTGCGCCCGCTCGAACTCCGATGCGAGGGAGCGCATGCGCGCGAGGTCGGACTGACGCGTGACCTCCTCGTCGGCGTCGGGCGACGCCTCGGCGTCGTAGCCGAGCTGGTCGGTGATGTCCGCGACGGTCTCGGCCACGGACCCTCCGCCCGAGCGCTTCAGCCGCCCGAGCACCCCGCGTGGTCCCGGTCGCCTAAGGAACGCGCCGTCGCGCACCTGGTACGGGATGCCGGCGTCGGCGAAAGCCTCCTCGAGCGGCTCGGAGCGGGCGTTGATCCGGTACAGCACTGCGATCTCCTCGAGCGGCACGGCCTCCTCGTCCCGTAGACGCCGGACGGCCTTGATGACGGCGCCGACCTCGGCTTTCTCGTCGGGCTCGGCGCGCGCGACCGGCACGGGCCCCGAGGGCCGCGTCGCCCGGAGCGTCTTCCGGAACCCGCCCAGGCGAGGGGCGAGCCGGTTGGCCACGTCGAGCACCTCGGGCGAGGAGCGGTAGTTCTCCTCGAGACGGACCACCTTCGCGTGAGGGAACCGCCGCGTGAAGCCCAGGAGGTGCTCGGGCGAAGCGCCGGTAAACGTGTAGATCGTCTGGTAGTCGTCGCCCACGACACACAGGTCGTCGCGCTCGCCGAGCCACCAGTCGAGAAGCGCCGCCTGCAGCGGGTTCACGTCTTGGAACTCGTCCACGGTGAACGCGGAGAACCGCGAGCGGACCTCGTGGGCGGCATCCGGGTGCTCGTCGAAGAGCCGCAGGGCGAGCCCCAGCATGTCCTCGAAATCCAGTTGGCCCATCGCACCCTTGCGCCGCTCGTACCCCTCGTAGATGCGGAGCATCAGTTCCACCGGGATCGGCGGCTCGTGGTCGCCGATCTCCGCAAGGTAGTCAGCTGGCGGAATCATCTGATTCTTGGCCCACTCGATCTCGCTCGCGAGCTCGCGTCGCGGCAGGAACTTGTGCGGTGGCGGCAACGCGTTCGCGAGCGAGGCGATGAGCGGCGCCTTGTGATCGAGCACCTCGGGGAGCGCCTCACCGGTGTGCTTGGGCCACAGTCGCGATAGCTGGGCGAGAGCTGCCGAGTGGAACGTGCGGGCCTCGACCCCCTCGACGCCAAGCTCCACGAGCCGCCCCTTCAGCTCGCCCGCGGCCTTGTCGGTGAAGGTAACCGCGAGGATCTGCGACGGGGCGAACGCGCCGCTCCCGACCTGGAACGCGATGCGGTGCGTGATCGTCGTGGTCTTGCCCGTACCCGCGCCGGCCAGGATTGCCACCGGCCCGCGCACCGCGAGGGCGGCCTCACGCTGGGCCTCGTTAAGCCCGGCAAGGACGTTCTCAAGGACGCGCACCCCGCGACCCTAGCATCAGCCCGACTCGGCCACGAAGGTTCATGACGGTCCTCATGACAAGCACTTCCACGGGCCGGCCAGAGCCGTCTTGTCTGCGAGCACTCAGGAGCAGCCGCATGAATCACAGGTTTCTGTGCTCTTCAGGGTCTCGTGGCCCATCGTGGGGCTCGTCTCACCCCGTTCGGCCGGCTCCTGGGGTGGGAGCCGCCGACCGAGGCGAGTAATTGGTGCCATCGAAGGCCTGGGCCGTCCATTTGTCCGCAAACCACACCGCTTGCCAACGTCCCAACGGGACGGTGTAGGCAGAATCGCCTCCTCGCCAGGCCGGTGAGGGAGGCTGAGTGCTACGCCGAAACGCCATCCAGGAACTGGTCGAAGACGGCCAAGTCCTCGCCCATGGTCCAGACCTCCAGCACCTGGCCGCCGTCAATATGGAAGACCTGGCCGATGCGGTCTTCAAAAGTCTCGCTGTTGTCGTTGCGGCGCCAACGGGTGGTTGTCAGCGCGACCACATGGTCATCGGAGGCGACGATGTCGTGGATCTCAGACTCCGGCAATGCGATCCGGACGCTTCTAGCGAAGAAGCCCAGCACGTTCTCGCGGCCACGGTAGTCGCCCGACATCAGGTTATGACCAGGGACATGCCACACAGCGTTCTCGTGCAGGTGCTCGTTCAGCCACTCCATGTCACCGGCGATGAACGCCTCGTATCCCCTTCGAACCAGCTCGGCGTCTTCTTGTGCCGACATGACTCCTCCTCCTGCTGCATCCGACAGCAGCGAAGACTACGGGGGACCCGTTCGGCGGGCAACTGGACGGGACACTTCTCTCTTCGAGGGGGATCCGATGCCCGCCCGAACTGCCTCCGGCCTCGGCCTCGGGATCCGTGCCCCCTGCCGCCAGGCCCGGGGACGAGGCGCTCCTTCACTTCAAGTACCAGGTGGGGGCCCGGGTGCTTCGCCCACGTGGGCAACGCGACCGACCCCCACACGTGGAAGCTGCCCTACTGCAACGCCGACGGCACGCTTGATCCAAGCGCCTTCCCAAGGCGATTCAGGCGATCCTTACAACTACCGTGGCGTCAAGGTCTCGGGCATCCCAGAGCCCGACATCCCCGACGTTCTCGTGAGACTCGGCCGGGCTCCTGCCCATGCCGGGAAGATGCCACACCAAGATGGCGAGACGGCCGAGGTCTATCAGCAGCTTGCTGAAGCGCTCGAGCAGCTGGATCGGCTGAACGAGGTCACCGGGTGAAGAGACCGAGCCCGAGGCTCACCGCGGAGCCGGAAGACCGCAACGGCGTAGAGCACCGCTGGTTGGGCGATATGGACGGAGAGTTCTGTCGGTCTCAGCCCACGGGCCTTACGTTGGCAGCCTGCGGGCCCTTCGGACCTTCGGTGATGTCGAACTCCACCTGCTGGTTCTCTTCGAGGCTCTTGGGCTCGCCCTGGATTGCACTGTGGTGTACGTACACGTCGGGGCCGTTCTCCTGGACGATGAAACCGTAGCCCTTCTGGGAGCTGAACCACTTCACGATGCCGGTTGCCACGACGATTCCCCTCCTTGCTTCGCCGTCCCGAACTTCGTACTGGCCGTGGGGCCTTCGGCTCGTTGCCGGTGAGGGAACTGCTCGAAGAAACCCGCGACACTGACCCTCATATGGACGATACAGCGTTCCGTGACTGCCCGAGTACGTCGGGCGAGAGGGACCTTCCTTTGCCGCCAAGGGCGTAAGCTCGGCGGCGCGTCGTCCGACCAACACTAGCCTGAGACGGCGCGCAGGAGCAGGTACTCGACCAGGCCTCGTCGCCAAAGGAACTCCATGTCGGTGATCATCGCTCGGCAGGCCAGCCGGAGTGAAGCCGGCACGTCATCGCTCCCCCGCTCGAGTCGCCTTCGAAAGCAGGCGAGCGCCGGCTCGATGACCCGCTTCCCGACCAGCTCGACCTCGACGTCCCTGAACCCGGAGGCCCGAGCGGTGTCGGCGATCTGAGCGGGGGTCGCCACCGCGCCCGGCTTCAGACCCCACACGCGGAGCTGCGAGAGGCCGGCGACGAGCTCGATCGGCCCGTGGGGAAGCCGCATGGTCGGGACGTCTGACATCGCGAGCACCCCGCCGGGACGAAGCACCCTTCGGGCCTCCTCGAAGAAGCGCCTTCGAGACGAGAAGTGGAAGGCTGCCTCCACGCTGATCACCCCGTCGACCGTCTCGTCGGCGAGCGGGATGCTCGTCGCGTCGCCCACGACCGCGTGTGCGCCGGCTTCCTCGAGATGGGCCCGACCTGCGTGCAGCTGCGACCCGGTGATGTTCAGCGCCACCAGCCGCGCCGGCCGAGCGACCTGCGCGATGGCCACGTCCTGAGCCCCCAGGCCGTTTCCGACGTCGAGGATCCTCCCGCCCGCCGGCAACCACGCCGCCAGAGTCTCGACCAAGCGCCGGACGGCAACCGGCGCCTCGTCCTCGTCTCCCTTCCCCTCCCACAGCCCGAGGTTCAGCCATCCGGGAGCAAGCGCGAGGAAGAAGTCCGGCCCGATGCTCTCGTACACGGTCGCCGCCGGATTGCGCCCTTGCCGGAAGAAGGCCAGCGCGTGGCGAAGGTTCGCTCGCGTCCAGCCCTTGGGTGACACGCACCCACGGTACCCAGGGAACGGTTACTCGGTCACCGGGCGCAGATCATCGCGGTGGGGATCGCCGAAGGTCGAGGGCTGGAATCACCCGGCCGCGCTCACCTGCTGCGCCCCGATGTCGACCTGCCCCGTGGGGCCGAGTAGGTCCGTGTCCGGGTGCCGGTAGGAGGGCGTGGATGAGTCGCGGGCCGCTCAGGCTCTGTCCGACGCCCGGACTATGCGGGCGGTGCCGCCGACCGGTGCGATCACGGTCTGATGTCCGTCCGTCCACCGAACCCGGTAGCTCACGCTCACCATGCCCTGAATGGCTTCAAGGACTTCGCCCTCGCGAGGTGGGGAGCCGATCTTAGGTGAGTCGATGACGATGAGATCGCCCGGCTGGGCTGGCATGGTCGACCTTGACGCGCGACCGGCCCGCATCGCTGCGCGATCCGTCGGCGTTGCGGCTCGACCCGCAGGTGTCATTCCGGGCTGAGGCACAACTGCAGACGAGCCACGAGCCGTGGCCTTCTTCACCGTGGCCTTCTTCACCGTGGCCTTCTTCACCGTGGCCTTCTTCACCGTGGCCTTCTTCACCGTGGCCTTCTTCACCGGCGCAGTTCACCCCTTCGCCCGACACGCGCTGTCTGCCTGGGTAACATCCTACAGAGGCCCCTCGAGGCAAGAGCCCCGAAAGCCAGGTCGCCGTCTCACACGGGCGTCCACCGATCGAGGGTTCGGAACAGTCGAGTGCGGGAAATCTACCCGACCCTTCGCGAGCAGGCGTTCCTGTCTGGGCGGCCGGACTTCCTGGACGCCCAGACACTCGCCGGACACATCGTGATGTCACCCTTCATGTTGACTACGGGAGTATCTGAACGTTGCGCGACGGCTAGTCGCTCCGCTTGGCGGTCCGAGGGGGTGCCGTTTCGCGCGCCCCTTCTCCTATCCCGTTCTCCACGTGATGGGCTGGGTGGGAGGCGGCGCCCGCTACCGAGTTGACAGCGGATGCAACCGGAAGAGACGCTCCAGGCTACGGGGTGTAGACACCCAGAAATGGAGGGAGATGCGCGCCTCGCGAATGCTCTCGATGTTCTTGGCCGTCCTCGTCGTACCAGTGACGGCGCTGCTGCTGAGCGCCTGCGCCCAAGGGCCAAAGGCCGAAGACGGCACAGCCTTGAGACACGTGCACGCGACATCGGTCGGCATCGCCGCCTTACGTCCTGCTGTTCAACTCGGAGCGTGCATCAGCACCAGACCCAGGTTCGGCATTCTCACCCGGGCACTGGCAGGTGCCCTCATCCGAAGGAGCTGAGACAGCCCGTGGCTGCCAAGCGGGCCGAACCGGCAAGGTACGTGGACCTGCACATCGAGATCGATGTGTGCGACATGTTCCTGGTCAAAGAGGCGGAACGGCTCTTCCGGTTCTACCAAGGGCCGCGCGGGACGTTCGTCGACATCGGCGCTCACGTCGGCCTCGTGTCGCTGTTCGCGGCGACCGAGCTCGGGTTCCAGCGGATAGTCGCCATTGAGACGTGGTGGCGGAACTTCGAGATGTTGAAGGTGAACATCGAGCGGAACGGGCTCGAGAGCATCATCACTCCAGTGCTGGGCGCGGTCGTCAAGGAGGACAACGGGCCGCGGGCGATCTACAAGGCTGGGACGAACGAAGGACAATACAGCCTGCACTTCAACCCGCGGTTGCTACCCGAGGTCGGGACCGTCGACTCGATCCCATTCTGCGGGGTGATCGAGGAAGTCGGCCTCGTGGACTTCCTCAAGGTGGACATCGAAGGGGGCGAGTACGAGATTCTGGCGCCGAGCGACGAGGTAAGGCACGCCCTCCACCACGTGCATTGGCTCGACCTAGAGATGCACGGTCCGAACCGGGACTACTTCGACGACGAGCAGATGCACGGGCTCGGCTATAGGCAAGACGACTACCAGGCGGAGCTTCGGGCCTTCCTCGTCGACTGCGGGTTCAGCGACGAGCCACCAGCTAGCCGGGCCGGTGACGCGGGGGTGCTGTCCTCGTCAAACCACGGCTTCGGGGCCACACCGTAACCCCGCCCACATCGCTATGAAGGCGTCCTGCATGATCTCCTCGGCCTCGTGCCTATTGCGCGTGACAGGCATAGGGCTCGATAGAGGCGATCGTGCTCCGCCTTAGAGGACTCCTCCAAGCTTAGAGCTGCCTGAAGGGTGCCAGAACTCCGATTCACCTCGCGATCAAGGCGGACCCGCCGTGCTGTGCGGCTAGACACTCACGCACACCCAGAGACTCAGCCGCAGGAGTACCTTCGTCGGGAAGGCATCGAGGTCCTCGAGATTGGATGGGAGGCGTCCGAGTGGGGGGAGAGAAACCCCGCGGGATTCAGCAGGGCAGGAACGATGACCCCGCCGATGATCCGGTCCGGATGTACTTGAAGGAGATCGGCCAAGTCCCCCTCCTTACCGCCGCCCAGGAGGTGAACCTGGCGATGCGGAAGGAGGCGGGGGGACTCGTCGCCGAGCTGCTCGCCTTGATCGACTCCGCGAACAGGCTCGAGGAGAAGCGGTTTCGCCTCGCGGTTCACTCCGTTGTCCGGATCCGCGAGCACCAGCTGGACCCGAAGAGAAAGCTTGTCCACGAGGGCATTGGCCTGGAGAAGATGACTCGCGCCTATCGACCCAGGACCCGCGCCGAGGCGATCGGGTTCCTCCAACGGGTGGAGGCCGATGGAGGAATCGCCAAGAGAAGGCTGATCGAGGCGAACCTGCGCCTGGTGGTCTCGATCGCCAAGCGGTACACGCCTCACGGAATGGCGTTCCTCGATCTCGCCCAGGAGGGCAACGTCGGCCTCATCCGGGCGGTCGAGAAGTTCGACTACACGAGGGGGTACAAGTTCTCCACCTACGCCACGTGGTGGATCCGCCAGGCCATCACCAGGGCGATCGCCGACCAGTCCCGCACCATCCGGGCCCCGGTTCACCTGACGGGGCTCCTCAGCAGGATCGCCCGGGCCCAAGGGGAGCTGGTCCAGGCCCTGGGGCGCGAGCCCCTGGCCGAGGAGATCGGCCGGCACCTCGGGATGCCGGCCCGAAGGGTTGAGGAGATCCTCAAGGCATCAAGAGATCCCCTGTCACTGGAGACTTCCATC
>Ga0299915_10003384_pt1 | contig 11527 bp, 10 predicted proteins | sample RVTome_13_FD_200263 | JGI IMG/M metagenome (GOLD analysis project Ga0299915, IMG submission 200263) | Soil microbial communities from uranium-contaminated site in the Upper Colorado River Basin, Wyoming, United States - RVT92D227 (version 2) ... | reverse complement strand
CTCCTCCAACCCGGGCGACGTGGTGCTGGACCCCTTCTGCGGCTGCGGCACCGCCGTCCACGCCGCCCACAAGCTGGGCCGCCGCTGGATCGGCATCGATATCACCTACCTGGCCATCAACCTCATCGAGCGCCGCCTGCGCGACGCCTTCCCTTCGACAGGCTCAGGACAGGCCCCTGACATCGCCATCGAGGTCATCGGCGACCCCAAGGAGCTGGCCGGCGCCCAGGAGCTGGCCCGGCGCGATAAGTGGCAGTTCCAGTGGTGGGCCCTGGCCCGCCTCGACGCCCAGCCCGTCGCCGGCAAGAAGAAGGGCGCCGACAAGGGCATCGACGGCGTCATCCCCTTCTTCGCCGGACTTGTAGGGGCGGTTCGCGAACCGCCCCTACGCGAGCCATCGCCCGAATATCGTCGCGCCATCGTCTCCGTCAAGGGCGGCGAGCACGTCACCGTGTCGGTGGTGCGCGACCTGGTGGGCGTCCTGGAGCGGGAGAAGGAGCCCATCGGCGTCCTCCTGACCCTGGCCCCGCCCACCCGCGACATGCTCGCCGAGGCGGCCGCCGCCGGCTTCTACGAGAGCGAGTTCTGGGGGCGCAAGTTCCCGCGCCTCCAGATCATCACCGTCGAGGAGATGCTGGCCGGCAAGCGGCCGGACCTTCCCTGGGGCAAGTCGCCCTTCGCCAAAGCGCCGAAGGAGCGGGAGAGAGCGGAGCAGGCGAGGTTCTGAATGAGGGCTGAAACGTTAGCTGAGCTGCGAGCCCTCTCTGACGACGAGCTTGTCAGGAAACATGACAAGGTTGCGAAGAATACGGACGTCGGGACGAACCACTATCTCCAGGAACTCTGGAGGCGCGACCAGTCGCGCCAAACCGAGGCAATGCGGCGGTACACGCTATGGATCGCTATCATGACTGCAGTGATCACCATCGCCACCGTCGTGAATATGGTGGTTTCGCTCTTGTAGCCAATGAGAGCGGGAGCGGGCAGAGCAAGGGCGGTTCTAGGCTGTCATTGTCAGCCCATTACGTTTTGTGTCATTCTGAGCCTGCCCCAGCAGGCGAAGAATCTAAGAGCGTAGCGATACTAAGATGGATAGCGATACGATGCGAAGGGAGCTGCCATGACAACGATCGCATCAGAACTACAGACTAAGGGCGCGGCGGCGCGACAGGCCGCCCGCCAGCTCGCCCGGCTCTCCTCCGAGGTCAAGAACCGCGCCCTCCACCACATCGCCGACGCCCTCCTGGAGCAGGCGCCGCAGATCATGGCCGCCAACGCCCAAGATGTGGATGCAGGCCGCGGGGTGGGCCTCTCCGACGCTGTCCTGGACCGGCTGCTGCTGACCATCCAGCGGCTGGGGGCCATCGCCGCCGACGTGCGCACGGTCGCGGCCCTGCCCGACCCCATCGGCGAGATGATCGACATGCGCACCCTGCCCAACGGCCTCAAGGTGGGCCGCCGCCGCGTGCCCCTGGGGGTTATCGCCGCCATCTACGAGAGCCGGCCCAACGTCACTGCGGACATCGCCTCCCTCTGCCTGAAGTCCGGCAACGGCTGCATCCTCCGCGGCGGCAAGGAGGCGATCAACTCCAACCGCGCCCTGGCCTCGGCCATCCGGGAGGCGATCGCCCAGGCAGGCGCCCCCCAAGACGCCGTCCAGCTCATCGAGAACCCGGACCGGGCCCTGGTGGGCGAGCTCCTGAAGATGCGGGACGTCATCGACCTGGTGGTGCCCCGGGGCGGCGTCGAGCTCATCCGCTACGTGGCCGACAACGCCACCATGCCCGTCCTCACCGGCGGCACCGGCGTCTGCCACACCTATGTGGACCGGGCCGCCGATCTGGAGAAGGCCGTCCCTGTCGTCTACAACGCCAAGTGCCGCAAGTACAGCATCTGCAACGCCCTGGACACCCTCCTGGTCCATGAGGCCATCGCCGACGCCTTCCTGCCCGCCATTGGCCTCCGCTGGGCCGAGTGCGGCGTCGAGATGCGCTGCGATGAGCGGGCCCTGCGCGTCCTCCGCGTCCAGGAGGTCCCGGAGATGAAGCTGCGGCCGGCCGCCCCCGACGACTTCGGCCAGGAGTTCCTGGCCCCCGTGGCCGCCATCAAGGTGGTGGACTCCCTGGACGAAGCCCTAGAGCACATCGACCGCTACGGCACTGGCCACTCGGACGCCATCATCACCGAAGATTACTCGGCGGCCATGCGCTTCCTGGATGAGGTAGATACCGCGGTCGCCTACGTCAACGCCAGCACCCAGTTCACCGACGGCGCCCAGTTCGGCCTGGGGGCTGAGATCATCGATTCCACCCAGAAGACCATCGCCCGGGGGCCCGTGGGCCTGCGGGAGATCACCACCTACAAGTGGATCGTCCTGGGCAGCGGCCAGACCAGGCCCTAGGATGAGTACCCAGCCGATAGAAGGGAGACGAGAACTATGAGCGAATACCACTTCGAGCGCGAGTGCCGCACGCCGCACTCGGAGAGCTACATCATCGAACAGGAGGGCGACGAGGTCGGCCGGGTCGAAATCCACTACACCCCTTCCGTGGCCTACGCCACCCTCTGCGTCGCCGAGAACCTGCCGGACGAAAAGATTCGGGAGCTCATCAGCGAGATCGACGAGCGGCTGGTGCTGACCACCGACCCATTCCGCGAGGACTTCGTGGTCACGGTCTGGGCCGGCCACGAGGCGGCGGTCTACTCCGACGAAGACTTCGAGGGCGAGGAGGAGGAAGAGGAAACGGAAGGCAACGGCCACCGAGGGGCCTAGCGCCACCCGACAGAATAGGCCCGGCTTCGCTCCCCTCGCCGGCCGCCTTAACCGGAGGGACCTCTTTCCTTCTCCCGAATTACTCGATCCAGGGGACCACGGTCGCGGCCGTCGTCCGGCTCCATGTGGATAGTGGCTACTGTCCCCGGTAAGCGTTCCCCTATCTCCCTCTCGATGCTGTCACAGATCCCATGCACCTCCTGGACAGTCTTTTCGGGGTCCACCAGTAGGTGCATGTCCACCTGGCGGGTCGGGCCAGCCTTACGGCTACGCAGCCGGTGGAACCCCCGGATCTCATCGTGGTGAGCGATGAGGATATTGTGGATGACCCGCAAGTCCTGGTCCGGCAGGGCCACGTCCATGATCTCGGACACGGCGGAGCGTACCAGACCCACGGCCATCCAGCCCATGAAGGCAGCCAACGCCAGGGCTACCAACGGGTCGAAGACCCTCGCGCCGCTGACTGCCACCAGGGCCAGACCGGCGATGACGGTGCCGGCTTGGACAACGTTGGTCTGGAGGTGAGTGGCCTCGGCGGCCAGGGCCAGGGAGCGAGCCCGGCGAGCCGCCCGCCGCATGTAGAAGTTCAGGATCAGGTTCAGGGCCGCAGCCACGAACATGGGGGGCAGGGCTAATGTTGTGTCGATCTCCGGCGAACCCAGCACCAGCCGCCGTACTGCCTGAAAAACGACCGCGCCACCACCCACGGCGACGACCCCCGCCGAAGCGGAGGCGGAGATGCTTTCGATCTTGCCGTGGCCGTAGGGGTGGTTCTCATCGGCGGGCCAGGCGGCCACCTGGACGCTGATGAGGGCGGCGCCGGAGCTTATCAGATCGACGCCGCTGTCCAGGGCGTCGGACAGGACGGCGATGCTGCCGCTCATGAGGCCCAGGATCAGCTTGAGGACCAGGAGCCCTAGGGTCGTGAAGAAGGAGATGGTAGCGATGCGGACCGGTGTGCTCTTCATGTGCTTATACGGGGGACACCCCCTATGATCGGCCGCGTTACCTAGGCTTGCGAGCCATGACCTCCCGGGCCGCCTCGGCGATGCGGTCGGGCGTCAGGTGGAAGTACTCTAGGAGTTCGTCCCAACGGCCGCTGGTTCCGTAGCGGTCCTCCATCCCTACGAAGGCCATGGGCACCGGGCACTCCCGCGCCACGGTCTCCGCCACCAGGCCGCCCAATCCACCGTGCACTAGGTGGTCCTCGGCAGTGACGATGGCGCCGGTCTCAGCCGCCGCGGCCACAACAGCCTCCCGGTCCATGGGTCTCAGGGAGGAGGCGTTTAGGACGCGACAGTCGATGCCCTCTCGGGCCAGCAGTTCGGCGGCGTCTAGTGCGGCCTTCACCATGACGCCGCAGGCCATCACCGTAACGTCCAAGCCGGGCCTGAGCAGGTGCCAGCGGCCCAGTTGGAAGCGGTAAGGCCTGCCCTGAGCCTGCCTGTCCTGAGCAGAGCCGAAGGGTCGAAGGGAGTCGTCATAGATGACGACGGTCTTGGGACGCACGGTGCGGATGTAGAAGGGGCCGTAGCTGCGGGCGGCCACCTCGACGGCCTGCTCGGCCTCCACCACGTCGGCCGGGACGATGACCCGGAAGGTGGGCATCGATAGCATGATGGCCAGGTCCTCGATGGCCTGGGCGGAGGCGCCGTCCTCGCCGGTGACCACGCCGCCGTGGCTGGCCACCAGCTTCACGTTGAGGCCCGGCTGGGCCACAGCCATGCGCACCTGGTCCAGGCAGTGCTCCGGAGCGAAGACGGCGAAGCTGCTGGCGAAGGCGATCTTGCCGCAGGCGGCCAGGCCAGCGGCCACCCCGATCATGTTCGCCTCGGCGACGCCCATGGTGAAGAAGCGGTCCGGGAACTCCCGGCCGAACTTGGCCGCCGAGGTGGAGACGCCAAGGTCGGCATCCACCACCACGATGTCCAGCCCCTCCCGGGCCAGGCGCACCAGGGTAGGCCCCAGGGCCTCGCGGCTGGCAGCTGTCCTAGCAGCCTGTACCATAGCTAGTCGGCCAACTCCCTCAGGGCCTGCTCGGCCTGCTCCGGGGTGGGGGCCTTTCCGTGGAAGGTGGGGTTGTTCTCCATGAGGCTGACCCCCTTACCCTTGGTGGTCTCTGCGATGACGACGGTGGGCTGCCCCTTGTGGGCTTTGGCTTCTTCCAGGGCGGCGATGAGGGCCGCGAAGTCGTGGCCGTCCACCTGCCAGGCCCGCCAGCCGAAGGCCCGCCACTTATCGGCGAAGGGCTCCAGCGACATGATGTTCACCGTGTGCAGGTCTTCCCGCACCCAGCCGCCAGGCCGCTGCGGGCGGTTGCCATCCTGATAGCGGAGGTAGTCGGAGAAGCCGTCGTTCTGGATATGGTTCCGGTCGATAATGGCCGTCAGGTTGTCCGCCTGATGATGGGCGCAGGCCATGGCCGCCTCCCAGGTCTGGCCTTCCTCGCAGTCGCCGTCGCTCATAAGGCAGTAGACGTGGTAATCGCGCCCATCCAGGCGGCCGGCCAGGGCCTGGCCCAGGCTGAACGATAGCCCCATGCCCAGAGCCCCAGCCGACATCTCCACCCCCGGCGGAACGTTCATCACCGTGTGCCCCTGGAGCCGGCTACCTAGTCTGCGGAAGGTGCGGAGTTCATCAGTGGGGAAGTAGCCGGCTTCGGCCAGGGCGGCGTAGACGGCGGGAGTGGCGTGGCCTTTGCTGACGATGAGCCGGTCCCGGTCGGGCCAGCGAGGGTTCTGGGGGTCGTGCCGCAGCACGCGGAAGTAGAGAGCGGTCAGGATGTCGGCGCAGGAGAGGGAGCCGCCCGGATGGCCCGACTGGGCGGCGGTGGTCATACGGACTATGTGCCGCCGGATGCGGCGGGCGATGGCCTCAAGCTGTTCGATAGAAACGGTCTCAGTTGGGGCCAAGACTCTCCTTCGTCGGTGAGATGCGGAGCAGAACAAGGTCATTATAGGTACGGTCCATCGTTCCGCGCAACGCGGTGTCCTCGTTCACTACATTGGTGACACTATACTGCTGCCTGGCTGGATCGGTGGTAGAATGCCTTGGGTGTTAGATAGCCGAGGGCCTGGTGGGGTCGATAGCAATTGTAGACCTCTTCCCAGGCTCTCAGCATTTTGTTCATCTTTTCCAGGGAATCGGGCAGGTCCCTGATCTCGTAGAACTTCTCCTTGTGCGTCCCTTCGGCAGGCTCTGAGCCGCAGCCAAGCCGCGTTGGCCCCGAAGCGGGCACTGGGATAGACCCCCGCCGTCCTCAGTTGCGGGCTCATATCGGCGCTCACCGCGAACCGCCATCCCAGTCCGTCCCAGTGGTCCAGCGCCGCCTGCTCGTAGTCCGCCGAGTCAGACCGCACCTGTACCTGCCACGCCCCCGCCGGCAGGCTGTCGTACGCCTCATCGACCAGCTCCTGGATGTTGCGGGAGGCCGGCGCGTTGCCGTCCCGGAACTGGTCGGCCAGCGCCAGCCTCGTCTCCGCCCACTGCGCCAGCAGCGGCTGGTAGCCGCGATAGCCCTCGTAGGTGGGCAGCGCCGTCCGCTTGCGCGACTCCACCAGGTGGGCGTCCACGTCCAGCGTCACCCCCGGCCCCACCGAGCGCCTTCAGGCCGTAGTTCCGCCTGAGCCCCTCGAAGTCGTCAATACAATCACCACCGAGTGCTGAAAGCAACACGAACGGCTCCACCATCTGGTTCTGACCGAGCCCTTTGGCCGACTTCTTCGGCGGTAGGTGCTTGTCTGCCGCCGCCATTACCCCGCTGCGCCGTCCCAGTTCAATGAGCAGCGCCACTCCTGCGTGGGGAGTTACTGCCTCGGTCAGGACACCGGCAAGATCGATGTCCAAGGCGTTGGGCAACGGTTTCCGCACTAATGCATCCCCTTAGCGCTTTTTCTTGCCAGTGTGCACCCTAAAGGTGCGTCCGGCAAACCTGTATCCACGGATTAGGAGGGCAGCGATACCTTCCTTGTTCCCGCGCCAGCGCCCTCAGCGCCGCCCGCGCCAGACGGCGAGCGGTGCGTTCCCACTCCCCATGCTGGGGCACAGCCGGCCGCGAGAGGCGCTCCGACAGCTCGCGTCGGAGCGCCTCCGCCCTGGCCTGGGCGACGGTTTCGTCTAGGGGCTTGAACCCCTGTAGCTTGCGGGGCCCTTCGCGGCCCCCCTCCGCAATGTACCAATCGCGGAAGGAACGGCAGCCAGCCAGGAGCAAGAGGTGCCCCAGAGGCGTGGTTGCCGGTGGATAGCCCAGACCCAACATGCGCTCACTCACTCGCTGGCTGGGCGACTCGTACTCCACCATCAGATGGCCGCCCGGCGGCACCAGATCGGAAAGGAGATGGAACAGGCGCCGGCCCAGCCCCTTGGCAGCGAGGTCCAGACGTTCGCCCTCGAAAGCGGGCATCCCCTGGTAGCGGATCAGGTCAATCCAGTTGTGGCCGGAGAAGCGTCCGGAGCTATGGAGCCCTAGGGCGATTGGCTGGTCGCTCAGGCGGGCCTGGCTGTCGACCAGGAACAGTTGGAAGTAGCGGGCACCCACGCTGTTCTTGGGCCCCAAGAGCGCCAGCAGGCGGTAGGCACCTAGTCTCCGGCCCTGGAGGCGACTCAGGGGATGCTCCCTGGGGGGCAGCGACCAGCCCCGGGCGCGGATGGCTTCCAGGCGCTGCTTGCCGTCTGAGGCTACAGGAAGGGGTGGCGTAAGCACGGACCCAAGAAGCCAGCGGTGTTAGCCGTGGCGCGGCTATGAGCCTCCAACACGTCCCAACTGGTAAAGACGCCGTGGGCCGTGTAGCGCCTGAAGCTCCAGCTCGCGCAGGGCTGAATGTGGGCGGTGTCTACCTGGACGATACCTCCCGGCTAGCGGATTGACATAATAATAAACTAATCGCGTCGCCACCAACCCATGCCCCAGTCCGTCGGGGAGCGAACGGTCGATCTAAGCACGGCTTCGTTGGTCAGCAGCGAACAGAGAGGCTAAAGCAGCTACCCCCGCAAGCGCTGTTCCCGATATGAATGCCCAGTGCAACCCGTTCAAGAACTCCTCTATCTCGCTAGGATTAGAGTAACCAGGATGCAGGGACTCTGCAATGGGTGTCACGTTGTATAAGATAGCGCCAGAAACGGCTATTCCGAGGACCATCCCCACATTGCGCATAGCGGCCAGCGTACCCGATGCGACACCGAGGTGCCAAGGAGGAACACTCCCCATGATGGCGCTGTTGTTCGGGCTCTGGAACATTCCACTTCCCACTCCCACAACAGTCAGACGCCAGATCACATCCCAAGCACTGGTAGAGGCATCCAATTCCCCCACAAAATAGAGACCCAACGCGACAACACACATGCCGGAAACAGCGAAAACCCTTGTGTCAAAGCGGTCAGAGAGGGTACCACTGAGAGGCGCCACGAGCAGCGTTGCTACGGGCGAGGCGGCCATAACTAGTCCAACCTCGACTATGCTGTAATGGAGTGCGAATGTCAGGTAGAAAGGGGTCAAAAACACTAACGCGTACAAAGCCATGAAATTGAGAAGGGCGCTCAGGCTGGCGAAGCTGAATTGGCGACTTCTGAACAATGTCAGGTTGAGCATGGGCTGTGCCGACGTCCGTTCTGTCCAGAAAAAGAGCGTGCCAAACAGAACCGCTACCCCCAGAAGGACCAAGGGCGCCGGTGATACCCAGCCCCAGTACTCGCCTCTATTGGCGTAGAGAAGCAAGGTAGCCAGGAAGATAAAGGCAGTCAAAGCCCCGGGCAGATCAAGGCGCTGCCCAGGGTTTGTACTGCCCTCGGGTATGATGCGGGATCCCCACAGAAAAGCTGCGATTCCGATGGGGGCGTTGATAAAGAAGACGTAGCGCCAACTTAGATGTTCCGCGACGAGACCGCCGATGGTGGGCCCCAGGCCCAGAGCCGCGGCAATACTTGTCGCATAGATGCCCATTGCTTTGCCTCGCTCGGGTGAGGGAAAAGCTGTGGCTATGATCGCAAACCCTACGGCCATCATCATGCTCGCCGCCAGGCCCTGCATGGCTCTGAACGTAATGAGCATCCAGATACTCTGCGAAACACCGCAAAGAATGGAAACCAGAACGAATGCAGCCAACCCGTATAGAAAAACCCGTTTATAGCCCACCATGTCGCCGAGTCGGCCATACAGCAAGATGAGGCAACTAATGGTAAGGAGGTAGACCGTGGGCACCCACTGAGCTGTGGAGATATCGGATCGGAAGTACCTTGTAACCTCGGGGAGGACGGTATTGACTATGCTCCCGTCCAAGGGGCCTGTGAAGGAACCCAGCATTACCGCCGATAGAATCAACCACTTGGTCTTTGATGAATTTTCTGCTCTCATTCTCCTGAAGCCTATCATAACGTGGACGAGGCCAGCTTCTGATGAGCTAGCCAGGGAGGAATATGCTCCTAGGGTTAAGGCAAGAGCCTAGCTCTCTTCAAGAGCATGAACTGAAATAACACCACTCAAGGCGAAGCCCGGGCCCTGGCCGTCGAACCAGGAAAAGCTGAAGGTAGCGGCCCCCCTGTTCTTGGCTCTCAGGAGTGGCAGCAGGCGATAGGCGCCCAACCTACAGCTCTGAAGACAACGTCCGGTGCTATAATGCGGCCGAGGTGTGCCCCACAAAAGCCCGCCATGACCTTTCCAGAGACCATAGACTACCTCCTCTCCTTCGCCGACTTCGAGCGCAGCGGCCGCTTCCAGGATCGCCCAGATGTCGCCCCCATGCTCTCCCTCCTGCAGCGCCTGGGCGATCCGCACCTGGGACGCCTCACGGTCCACGTCGCCGGCAGCAAGGGGAAGGGCAGCGTAGCCGCTATGGTAGAAAGCGTCCTGCGCGCCGCTGGCCTCGACACCGGCCTCTATACCAGCCCTCACCTCCACTCCTACTGCGAGCGCGTCCGCCTGAACGGCGAGCCCATAGGTGAAGGGGACTTCGCGCGTCTGGCATCTTCTCTCCAGCCCGCTGTAGAGGCGGAGAGGCGGGCACTGAGAGAGCGGCAGCTTGTGACCTTCGACTTGCTAACGGCCCTGGCCTTCCTGGCCTTTCGCGAGCGACGGGTGCAGGTCCAGGTGCTGGAGGTGGGCCTGGGCGGGCGGGTGGACAGCACTAACGTCTTCCAGGAGAAGGAGGTCTGCGCCATCACCCCCATTAGCCTGGAGCATACGGCTATCCTGGGCGACACCGTCAATAAGATCGCCCAAGAGAAGGCGGCCATCATCCGCCCCGGCTCAACGGTGGTGCTGGCGCCCCAGGCCCACGAAGCCGTCGCCCACGTAGTGCGCCGGGCGGCCGCGGATGCCGGCAGCCTGCTGATAGAGGTGTCCCGTCATTACCGCTGGCAATATGTCTCTCACGACTTACGAGGTCAGGACTTCTACCTTTGGGGGGATCGCGGTGCCCTTCGAATCCGGCTCCCCTTGTTGGGGGAACACCAGATGGAGAACGCTGCCACCGCCATTGCCTGTGTGGATGGCTTGCGGGAACGCGGTTGCGCTATCACGCAGGAGACCGTGGTTCGGGGCCTGGCCGGCGTCTCCTGGCCTGGCCGGGCGGAGGTGCTCTGCGAGAGCCCCCTGGTGATCGCCGACGGCGCCCACAACCGGGACTCGGCGCGTCGTTTTCGACAGGCCTTGGCCAAGTACTTCTCCTGTCGACGGGCGTTCCTCATTATTGGGGTCTCCGCCGATAAGGACGTGAACGGCCTAGCGGAGGAACTAGCGCCTGTGGCCGCCGAGGTCGTCGCTACCCAGGCCTGGCACCCGCGGGCAATGGCGCCTGAGAAGATAGTGGCCGCCTTTGCGGAGTTAGGGGTCGAGACGGGAGTGGCGAAAACGGTGGGCGAGGCCCTAGAGCGGGCGATGGCGGTAGCGGGGTCGCAGGGGGTAATATGTCTTGTAGGTTCGCTCTTCTTGGTGGCCGAGGGGCGCGAACATCTCTTGACCGTTGCGGGGCAAAGGCCGAGGCTAGCATCTCGGAGGTGATCGGCATGATCGATAAGACAGGCAATGGCACGCGGGTGGTCATCACCGGCATGGGGGCTATCACCCCTCTGGGCAACTCCGTGGCTGAGTTCTGGCAGGGCTGCACCGAGGGCAGATCCGGGATAGCGCCTGTAACGTTGTTCGATGCCTCCGCCTACCCGTTCCACATCGCCGGGGAGGTGCGGGGTTTCAATCCCCATGACTATATGGACCGCCGCGACGCCCGTCGTATGGGTCGCTTCAGTCAGTTCGCTATAGCTGCCACCCACCAGGCCATTCAACAGGCCGAGCTGAACCTGGAACGAGTTGACCATAGCCGCATGGCGGTGCTCCTGGGCGTTGGTATCGGTGGCATAGGCGACTCCCAGGAGGCAGTCCACACCATCCGCGACAAGGGCGGGCTGCGCATAGACCCCTTCTTCCTCCCCAAGATGTTGCCCAACATGGCCGCCAGCCAGCTCAGCCTGGTCTTCGGCATCAAGGGCTACTCAAACACGGTGATTACGGCCTGCGCCGCCGGCACCCAGGCGATGGGCGATGCCCTGGACCTCATCCGCGCCGGCCGCGCCGATCTGGTGATCACCGGCGGGGCCGAGGCCGCCCTCTGCGAGCTGGGCCTCTGCGGCTTCGCTGTGATACGGGCCCTCTCTGCCCGCAACGACGAGAAGGCGAGCCGGCCTTTCGATGCTGAGCGGGACGGTTTCGTAGCCGCTGAGGGGGCGGCTATCTTCGTGGCGGAGAGCCTGGAGCACGCCCGCCGC
>Ga0299915_10003383_pt1 | contig 11530 bp, 12 predicted proteins | sample RVTome_13_FD_200263 | JGI IMG/M metagenome (GOLD analysis project Ga0299915, IMG submission 200263) | Soil microbial communities from uranium-contaminated site in the Upper Colorado River Basin, Wyoming, United States - RVT92D227 (version 2) ... | reverse complement strand
CTCCACGGACGGGCAAGACCATGCTCCTGCAGTCCATCGCCCACAGCATCATGGCCAACCATAAGGAGGTGACCCTGATCGTGCTCCTCATCGATGAACGTCCTGAGGAGGTGACCGATATGGAGCGTTCGGTGGAGGGGGAGGTGATCAGCTCCACCTTTGACGAGCCGCCGCAGCGACACGTGCAGGTTGCCGAGATGGTCATCGAAAAGGCCAAACGCCTGGTGGAACACCAGGGGGACGTGGTCATCCTCTTGGACAGCATCACCAGGTTGGCGCGCGCCTACAACGCCGTGGTACCCCCGAGCGGTAAGGTGCTCTCGGGCGGGGTAGACGCCAACGCCCTGCAGCGGCCCAAACGCTTCTTCGGTGCAGCCAGAAACATCGAGGAGGGGGGGAGCCTCACCATCATCGCCACCGCCCTCATTGATACGGGGAGCAGGATGGATGAGGTGATCTTCGAGGAGTTCAAGGGCACGGGCAACATGGAGCTTATGTTGGATCGGCGCCTGGTGGACCGCCGCATCTTTCCGGCCATCGACATCAACCGATCGGGTACGAGAAAGGAAGAGCTCCTGCTCGAACCCAATGACCTAGAGCGCATCTGGCTCTTGCGTAAGGTGCTCACCCCCATGAACACCGTGGACAGCATGGAGTTCCTCATGGATAAGTTGCGCAAGACCTCCTCCAACCGGGAGTTTTTGGATACCATGAACCAGTGAGGGGTTGAAAATTCGGCGAAAATATGGTAGCTTTAGATAAGAACGATAAGGGAGTAAAGGAATGAAAAAAGGAATTCACCCTGAGATGCACGACATCACCATCACCTGCGCCTGTGGGGCCACCTTTCAGACCAGGTCCACCCGCAAAGCCTATTCGGTGGACATCTGTTCCCGCTGCCATCCCTTCTTTACCGGCAAAGCGAAATTGATGGATACGGCCGGAAGGATCGAGAAGTTTACCCGTAAATACAAGAAACTCCAAAAGGGGGAGCAGAAGAAGGGATAGGTTAACGGACTTCCTCACCGGTCACGGCAGAGGCGATCTGCGTGCAACCGGTGATATTTTTTGCCCTGCACGAGAGGGAGGAGAAAGGGCTTGCTGCTTCCCCTCAAAATGTATCCATCCCCATACTATTGATCATCCATGAACCCTCTGGTCACGAGGCCCAGAGGCCGCCGTGGTCCTGTTATAAGCAGGGAGGTACGAGGACGTGAACAATGAGATCATGGAGAGGCTCGAAAAGGCCGAGGCCCGGCATGAAGAGCTGGTACGCCTCATGGGTGATTCTCAGGTTGTGGCCAACCGGGGGGAGTACCAACGGAGCGCAAAAGAGTATGCAGAGCTCGGTAGGGTTGTCGAACGCTTTCGTCGATATAAGGACCTCCTCAAGGCGATAGAGGGGAGCAAGGCCCTGCTCCAGGAGACAGATGAGGAGCTCAGACGGATGGCCCGGGAGGAGGTAGCCGCCCTTTCCGAACAGCAGGAGCGCCTCGAGCAGGAGCTGATCCTCGCCCTGCTGCCCAAGGACCCCAATGACGAGAAGAACGTCATCCTGGAGATCAGGGCAGGTACCGGTGGCGATGAGGCCGCCCTCTTTGCCGCGGACCTCTTTCGGATGTATGCCAAGTACACCGAGACGAACAACTGGCGGGTGGAGATCCTCAGCCAGCATCCCACCGGTGCCGGAGGGTTCAAGGAGATCATAGCCCTCATCGAGGGGAAGGGGGTCTATCGCAGATTAAAATATGAAAGCGGCGTGCATAGGGTACAGCGGGTCCCTGTCACCGAGTCTCAGGGGAGGATCCATACCTCGACGGTCACCGTGGCGGTTCTGCCCGAGGCCGAGGAAGTAGAGGTTGAGATAGATCCCAAAGACCTCAAGATAGATGTCTACCGGTCCTCGGGTCCCGGAGGGCAGCATGTCAACACCACCGATTCTGCGGTGAGGATCACCCATATCCCTACGGGCATCGTAACGACCTGTCAGGATGAGAAGTCTCAGCACAAGAACAAGGCCAAGGCCCTCAAGGTCCTGCGGGCGCGGTTGCTCGATATACAAAAGCAGCGGCAGCAGGAGGCGATGGCCCAAAAGAGGCGCAGCCAGGTAGGCACGGGGGATCGCAGCGAGCGGATCAGGACCTATAACTTCCCTCAGGGGAGGTTTACCGAGCACCGCATCGGCCTCACCCTCTATAAGCTGGAGACGGTCTTGGAGGGGAACCTGGGAGAGATCATCGATTCCCTTGCCTCCCACTATCAGGCCGAGGCCCTGCAGCACGGCGAAGGCGCAGCGAGCCCGTAATGGCCGAGGAGCGGTGGACGGTGCTCAAGGTCATCCAGTGGACGACCGAACACTTACAGAAAAAGGGCTTCGATAACGCCCGCTTGGAGGCAGAGGTGCTTTTGGCCCAGCTCCTGGGGATCGATCGGATGGGGCTCTATCTCAACTATGATAGGCCCCTCAAGGAGGAGGAGCGAACGGCCTATCGGGAGATGATCCAGCGGCGCACGGCTGCGGAGCCCATTGCCTATATCGTGGGGGCTAAGGAGTTTTGGTCCATGAGGTTTAAGGTGAGCCCCGAGTGCCTTATACCCCGGCCGGAGACCGAACACCTGGTCGAGGAGGCCGTGCGCATCGGAAAAGGGCTTAAGCCACCCCTGCGCGCCCTGGAGATAGGGCATGGCTGCGGGTCGGTGGCCATTGCCCTGGCCAAGGAACTGGAAGGGGCCGAGATCGTGGCGACGGACATCTCGCCCGGCGCCTGCTCCCTGGCCCGGGAGAACGCCGAGGCGCACGGGGTACAGGGTCGTATCAAATTTGTCCTCGGGGACCTCTTTGCCCCTGGGGAGGGGCCTTTTAACCTCATCTGCTCCAATCCGCCCTATATCCCGACCGCGGAGGTTCTCAAATTGGCCCCGGAGGTGAGGGATTATGAACCCCTCACCGCGCTGGACGGGGGGGAGGACGGGTTGCGCTTTTTTAAGGAGATCGCCCGGGGCGCTTCGGGCTTTCTCGTTTCGGGAGGATGGCTCCTCTTGGAGATGGGGCAGGGGCAAGCCCCGCAGGTCGCGGCAATCCTACAGGGGCAGGGGTTTGTGCACATTGACCTTACCCCGGACTATGCCGGGATCAAGCGGGTGATCAGGGCCCAATGGCTCTGCCAGTGAATAAGAAGGAGAGGCAGCCATGAAGGGGATCGTCATCGAAGGGGGAGAGCGATTGGTCGGGGAGGTCCGGGTCAGCGGGTCCAAGAACGCGGCCTTGCCGGCCCTGGCCGCAGCCCTCCTGGTTGAGGAGGGGGCCTGTACGTTCGCCAACTGCCCCGGCCTGCGCGATGTAGATACCTTTCAGGCACTGTTGGAGAACCTCGGGGCAAGCCTCCGGTGGAAGGGGGCAGGCGAGCTGGAGGTGGATACCTCCGGCATCAGCGGTGTCATTGCCCCCTATGACCTGGTGAAGACCATGCGGGCCTCCATCCTGATCCTGGGCCCGCTGCTGGCAAGGATGGGCGAGGCGCAGGTGTCGCTCCCCGGCGGTTGTGCCATCGGGGCGCGTCCGGTGGACCTCCACCTCAAGGGGCTGGAGCAACTGGGGGCCCAGATCGAGCTGGAGCACGGCTACATAAAGGCCCGGGCCAAGCGGCTCACCGGGGCGCAGATATACCTGGACATCACCACTGTCACCGGCACGGAGAACCTCATGATGGCGGCTGCCCTTGCCGAGGGGACCACCATCATCGAGAACGCCGCCTGTGAGCCTGAGGTTAAGGAGTTGGCCAACGTCCTTACTGCCATGGGGGCCGAGATCGAGGGCGCGGGGACTGCGGTGCTCACCATCCGGGGCGTGGAAAAATTGCAGCCAGCGCAGTACGAGATTATGCCCGACCGCATCGAGGCCGGCACCCTCATGGTAGCAGCGGGGCTCACCAGGGGGAATGTCCTAATCAAGGGGTGTCGACTGGAACACATGGAGGCCGTGGTGGGGAAGCTGCGGGAGGTGGGGATAGAGATCTCGCCCTTGCAGGAGGGGGAGGTGCGCGTGGTGGGTGACCGCAGGGTCAGGAGCGCCGATGTCAAGACCCTCCCCTATCCGGGGTTCCCCACCGACATGCAGGCCCAGTTTATGGCATTGATGACGGTGGCCAACGGGATCAGCGCCATCTCGGAGACTATCTTTGAGAACCGGTTTATGCACGTGAGCGAGCTCAAGAGGATGGCCGCCGACATTCGGGTACAGGGCTCTACCGCCATTGTCAGCGGCGTGCCCCGGTTGAGCGGTGCGCCGGTGATGGCTACCGACCTCAGGGCCAGCGCCTCTCTGGTGCTGGCGGGGCTGGCTGCCGAGGGGCAGACAATAATCGCTAGGGCCTATCACCTGGAGCGGGGATATGATGATTTAGTGGGGAAGCTAGGTGCTTTGGGGGCCATTGTAAGGGAGGTTGATCTCGATGAGGATTCTGCAGAGCAGGGACAAGGGGTTTGAACGGGACCTCGTGGCCATCCTTGCCCAGAGGCAAGGGGAGATGGCGGGGGTCGAGGAGGCGGTGCGCGGGATCATCGAGGGGGTGCGCGAGCAGGGCGATCGAGCCCTGATCCAATATACCCGCGAGTTCGATGGGGTCGAGATCTCCCGTGAGGGGATGGAGGTCCCTCAGGAGGAGTGGGCGCGGGCCCAAAAGGGTATCGCGCAGGATGCCCTCACCTCCCTCCAGCGGGCGGCTGAGCGGATCGAGACCTTCCACCGCCACCAGCTCCGTCCATCCTGGTTTGATAGCGAGCAGGGTATCGTGAAAGGGCAGTTAGTGCGCCCCCTGGCCAGGGCAGGGGTCTATGTGCCCGGGGGCAAGGCGGCCTATCCCTCCTCGCTCTTGATGAACGTCATCCCCGCCAAGGTGGCGGGGGTGGGCGAGGTGGTGGTCATAACCCCGCCCTCGAAAGAGGGGGTCAACCCCTCTATCTTGGCAGCTGCCCGTCTGGCAGGCGCGGATCGGGTATTGCGCGTTGGCGGGGCCCAGGGCATAGCAGCCCTGGCCTATGGCACGGAGATGGTGCCGCAGGCCGATATCATCGTGGGGCCGGGAAACGCCTATGTGACGGCAGCCAAGAGGCTCTTGTACGGGGTCGTCATGGTGGATCTGGTGGCGGGCCCGAGCGAGATCCTGGTGCTTGCCGATGGGTCAACGCCCGCACGATTCATCGCCGCCGACCTCCTCTCCCAGGCAGAGCACGATGAGCAGGCCTGGCCGATACTCGTCACCCCCTCGCAGGGTTTCGCCCAACAGGTGGAACGGGAGGTGGGGAAACTGCTCAAGACCCTTCCCAGGCAGGAGATCATTACCCCCTGCCTTGAGCGCCATGGGCTTATCATCATCGTCAAGGACGTGAGCGAGGGGATGGGGATAGCCAATCGGATCGCCCCCGAACACCTGGAACTGGCTGTCCAGGATCCCCTAGGGTGGCTGGGGGCGGTGGAGAACGCCGGGGCCGTCTTCCTCGGCACCTATACCCCCGAGGCCGTGGGGGATTACCTGGGCGGGCCCAACCACGTGCTGCCCACGGCAGGTACGGCCAGATTCTTCTCGCCCCTGGGGGTGGAGAATTTTGTAAAGCGGACCAATATCCTCTCCTTCTCCCAGCAGGCCCTTGAGCGGGTGCAGGAGGATGTGGCCCGATTGGCCCGGCTGGAGGGCCTGGAGGCCCATGCCAGGGCCGTGGAGGTGAGGGGAAAGGAGGATGCGAGCGATGGCACGAAAGGCCAAGGTTGAACGCAAGACCAAGGAAACCGCTATCTCCCTCTCCATCGGCCTGGACGGCACGGGGGGGTCGGCGATCTCTACGGGGATCCCCTTTTTCGACCACATGCTCTCCCTTATGGCCATGCACGGGCTGTTCGATCTTACCCTGCAGGCGAGGGGGGATCTGGAGGTCGACTTTCACCACACGGTGGAGGATGTCGGGATCGCCTTAGGGCAGGGGATCAAGCAGGCCCTCGGGGATCTCGCGGGAATCAGGCGCTTCGGCGAGGCCCTGGTCCCCATGGACGAGGCCTTAAGCCGTGTGGTCCTGGACATCTCCGGCCGCCCCTATCTCGGCTATCGGGTCAAGGCTAGGGGGAAGGTCAAGGACTTCAGCCTCGAGCTGGTGGAGTCCTTCTTCAAGGCCGTGACGGATCACGCCGGCATTACCCTGCACATCGACCTCCTGTACGGCACGAACCGCCACCACATCGTGGAGGCTATCTTTAAGGGGTTCGGCAGGGCCCTGGATGCAGCCACCTCGCTGGATCAGCGCAGGTCCGGGGTCCCCTCTACCAAGGGGAGCATATGGCAAGGCCGCAAGGATTCGAAGGCGAGTGGTGAACGCACAAAAGTCCTTCCGAGAGAGAGAAAAATCGGCTAACATCTGTATACCTCCCAACCCCCAGGGGAGAGAAGAACCTATTTCTTGAGAGAGAGGTGCTTATGAATCAGCAGATAAAAAGAAGCAAACGCACAACCATTGGGACGATCCTCGGCCTCTGCATCTTCCTCCTCCCCGCCTTGAGCCATGCCCAGGGGCAAGAGATGCAGTCACAGCCGCCGCAGCAGAAGGAGGAGCGGATGGTGCCCCGCCAGAAGGTGGCAGTTCTCCCCTTTCTAAACGCCAAGCCCGAGGTGGCGGGACAGCGGATGGTCAAGGGGTTGTACGGGAGTTTTTTCTTCCGCACCGGAGATCTGCCGGCCAGGGCGGGGTCTGAGGTGACGACCTCCTTCCACCGCCAGCTCAATCGCCTGGGCAGGTGCGAGCTGATTCCTCTCGAGCAGGCGCGGGCCGCGGCGGAAGGGATGGATCCCAAGATGTTTCAGCAGGACCCCATCGGGGTAGCGGCGCAGATCGGGCGGGAACTCGGCCTCGATGCGGTGGTGATCGGGGGGCTCTACCGCTTTGAGCAGCGCCAGGGGAGCGCCCTCGGGGTCCAGAGCCCTGCCTCAGCGGCCTTTGACGCCCACCTGATCCGGGTCTCGGACAAGAAGGTGCTCTGGAGCGGCAGGTTTGACGAGACCCAGCACTCCTTGAGCGAAAACGTCCTGAAGATCGGCTCCTTTATCAAAGGCGGTGCCCAGTGGGTGACGGTGGAGCGATGGGCTGAGATCGGCGTTGAATCCATGCTGCGCAGCTTCCCGACTCTCAACCGTTAGCAGCCCTCCATGCTCGTTATCCCGGCTATAGACCTCAAGGGAGGTCGGTGCGTGCGCCTGCGCCAGGGCAGGATGGAGGAGGAGACCGTCTACTCCGCTGAGCCGGCGAAGGTGGCTGCGCAGTGGAAGGCGGCAGGGGCCGAGTGGATCCACGTGGTCGATCTCGATGGGGCCATAGCTGGGGCGCCGGTGAACACCGAGGCCATCAAGGCCATACGAAAGGCGGTGGCAGTCCCCCTGCAGCTGGGAGGGGGGATCAGGGGCCTGGAGGCTGTCGAGGGCTGGCTCTCCGCGGGGATCGACCGGGTCGTCCTGGGCACGGTTGCCGCTCAAGATCCCTCCGTGGTTAAAGAGGCGTGCCGGCAATACCCCGGCAGGATTGCCGTGGGCATCGACTCTCGGCAGGGAGAGGTCATGGTGCACGGGTGGCGGGCACGGGCCTCCCGCACGGCAGCTGATCTCGCCAAAGAGATGGAGGGATATGGGGTGACGGTTATCATCCTCACCGACATCAGCAGGGATGGGGTGGGCGGCGGCATCAACCTGGTCCAGGCCAAGGAGGTGGCCCAGGCGATAAAGACACCCCTTATCGTATCAGGAGGGGTGGCCACTTTGGCAGATATCAGGGCGGTGAAGGACTTGGCCCCTTATGGGGTTATCGGGGTCATCACCGGGCGGGCCCTGTACGAGGGGACCCTGGACCTGGCCGAGGCCATCCAAGCCGCCCGGGAGGGCTAACGCCATGTTGGCCAAGCGGATCATACCGTGTCTCGATGTCAAGGACGGCAGGGTGGTCAAGGGGATCAACTTCGTGAACCTGCGCGATGCCGGTGACCCGGTTGAAAATGCCAAGGCCTACGACCAACAGGGGGCAGATGAGCTGACATTCCTCGACATCACCGCCTCGCATGAGCGGCGGCGGATCATCCTCGAGGTGGTGCAACGCACCGCCGAGCAGGTCTTCATGCCCCTCACGGTGGGAGGCGGGGTGCGAGCCTTGGAGGATATCCGCGACCTCTTGAAGGCCGGGGCGGACAAGGTGAGTATTAACACCGCGGCGGTGGCGGCGCCGGAGTTTGTTCGACAGGCAGCCGAGCGGTTCGGCAGCCAGTGCATCGTGGTGGCGATCGACGCCAAGCGAAAGGACGGCGGCTGGGAGGTTTACACCCATGGCGGCAGGCAACCGACGGGGATCGATGCCCTGGCGTGGGCAAAACAGATGGAGGCGTATGGGGCCGGGGAGATCCTTTTGACCAGCATGGACCGTGACGGCACCCGCCTGGGGTATGACCTGAAGCTCACCCGCGCGGTGGTGGATAGCGTGCGTGCGCCGGTGATCGCCTCCGGCGGTGTCGGGACCCTGGAGCACCTCTACGAGGGCCTCACCAGCGGGGGGGCGAGCGCGGCGCTGGCCGCCTCTATCTTTCACTACCGGGAGTATGCCATCAGCGAGGTGAAGCAGTGGCTGATGCAGCGGGGGGTGAGGGTAAGGCCCTAGATGAAGCGGCTCGCTATCCTGCTCGCGACATGGTGGGGTGTGGGGTATGCTCCCGTTGCACCGGGGACAGCCGGGACCATCGCGGCCATCCCCCTCTTTCTCCTCCTCTCCCTCCTTCCGCTCTATGTTTATCTCCCCTGCGTGCTGGGCATCGGCCTTGTGGCCTGCTGGGCAGCGGGCGAGGCGGAGCATATCTTTAAGGAGCAGGACAGCCGGGTCATCGTCATCGACGAGGCCGTGGGGTTTTTGGTTACTATGACGGCCCTGCCTCCTGCCTGGCCTTATCTCCTCGTTGGGTTCTGCCTCTTCCGCTGCTTTGATATCCTCAAGCCGCCACCCATCCGCCTCATAGAACGAAAGGTCAAAGGGGGTTACGGGGTGGTGCTCGACGACGTGCTGGCCGGTATCTACGCCCATATCTCCCTGCGTTTGCTCTTCGTTTTCCTCTAGCTTGTCCGGGAATTACGGTGGCCAACTCCTCACGGCGCAAAGCATCCTCATCTCTTCATGAACGAAGGCAACGGGCCCTTGCCATGGTGAGGGTCTTAAAGGGTCTCTTTCCCGGGATTACCGTTCCGTTGCGTCACCGGAACAACTGGGAGCTCCTGGTTGCCGTCATACTATCCGCCCAGGCAACAGATAAAAAGGTCAATGAAGTGACGGATAGGCTCTTTCAAAAGTACAAGACCCTGAGCGATTATACAAATGCCGATCGTGCGGCGTTTGAACAGGATATCAAGGAGCTGGGGCTCTATAGGAGCAAGGCGCTGCATATCCTGGCCACGGCCCGGATTATTCAACAAGACTATGGGGGCGAGTTGCCCCGCACCATGGATGAAATGATCAGGCTGCCGGGGATCGGGAGGAAATCAGCCAATGTTATCTTGGGTAAGGCGTACGGCGTTGTCGAAGGGATTGCCGTTGATACGCATGTGCGACGGTTTGCCCTCAGGTTTGATCTTGCCGACGCCACCGATCCCTCGCGGATCGAGCGAGACCTTATGGAGCTTCTCCCCCAAGAGGAATGGTTTGGGTTTTCGTATCGTTTGATCATGTACGGGAGGCAGATCTGCCCTGCCCGCCGGCATGATTGCCGAGGGCATCCCCTCACCGCCATGTATCCCCCGGCTGCCGGTCGATGGGTCTCTGCTGCCCAGGCAGGAAGACGGAGGAACCGAACGGGGGCAGTTGTTAAGTAGGTTGCAAAACAATGCGGATATCAACACCCCGATCTTTAATCCGATTATTTGATTCTTTTAGGACCTCCCCCTCTGTCTAATCGAGGGCCTGGGACAAGGGGACGATCCGTATCCCCGCCGCCTTGATCTTGGCGATCATCCCCTTGAGGGCGGTGATGGTGGATGGGTAGGGGTGGCATATCCCGATGGCCGTGCCGTGATCCCGGGCCAATCGGATCAGCCCTTCCAGTTGGGCCCGGATGTCCTGCACATCGTTCTCGTTGTCCAAAAAGATATCCCTCTCCCCTGCAAGCAGGGCCAACTCGCGGGCGATCCGATACCCCTGGGTCTTGGCTGTGGTGCGGCTGTCGAGGAAGAAGAGCCCTCTCTTTTTCAACTCTCCCAGCACCAGCCGCACCGATGCACCATGTTCCATGAATCTCGATCCCATGTGGTTGTTTACCCCCGCGATGAAGGGGACCGCGTCGAGGTCCTTCCGCAGCTGGCGCAAGAGCTCTCGTTCGCTCATGGCGACGAAGAGGGCCCCCTTGCCCGGATCCTTTAAGGGAAACCCCCTGGGTTCCATCGGGAGATGAAGGATTACCTCCCTGCCCTGGGCGTGGGCCTGTTGGGCGATGCGGCGGGAATGCCTCTGCAAAGGCAGGATGGAAAAGGTGAGGGGCGCGTCCAAGCGCAAGAGTTCCTCAGCTATCCGCTTGTCCGGCCCGAGGTCGTCCACCACGATGGCTATGCGAGGGCGAGGAGGCCTCAGCGGGGGAGGCTTTATCCGCGGCGGGTGGAAAATCAGGTAGTGTACCAGGAGGTTATCGACCTTTATATCTACCTCCCGTGTGCCATCTTGGGCCTTCGACTCCCTGAGGGTCACACCCGGGCAGGCATCCTGAATCCTCCGGGCCAGCTGGGAGGTGACCTTGTCCGGTTCTACCCCTTGGGGCAGCGTTACCTCCCAGCGCGAGAGGGTCCAGGTCTTGTTCCCCAACCGGTGCTCCTCTCCTTGCTTCTGGATTGCCCCTTGGGGTATCTCCAGTTGAGAAAGCTGGGCGACGATGAGCTGGTCAACGGCCCGCACCCGCTCGGCCAAGGGAGGCGGTTGCTTCACGTGGAGATAGAGGAGGATGATCGAGAGGAGGACCCCGACGAGCAGGAGGAACTTGAAAAACCCCCTTCCCGGAGGTGCCCCCCTTTTCACGGCGGGCCTTCGTCTGGCGTATGCCATCGGTGTAGAGGTCTTTCGCCTTCTGTCCTTCACCAATCCCTTTCGCTTATTTCGTCCCCTTATCGAGGTACTTCTGCAAGATCGTCATCCCTTTCAATTGCTCCAAGGCCCTGTCCAGATCGGGATCCGCCGCCGGTTGCTCTTCAACCACCTTCTGGGGCGCCTTCTCAGCCGCCGGCAGAGGGATGTCCGGTTCAATCCCCTTCTCATGGATGGTGCGGCCCTTCGGGGTGTAATAGCGGGCAGTGGTCAGCCTGATACCGGAGCCGTCGTCCAAGGGGATGATGGTTTGCACTGAGCCCTTGCCAAAGGTCTTGGACCCCATGATCACCGCCCTGCCATAGTCTTGGAGGGCGCCGGCTACGATCTCCGAGGCGCTGGCACTGCCTTGATTGACCAGGACGACCATCGGCCAGTTGGGCATGGTCCCCTCCAG
>Ga0299915_10003382_pt1 | contig 11534 bp, 10 predicted proteins | sample RVTome_13_FD_200263 | JGI IMG/M metagenome (GOLD analysis project Ga0299915, IMG submission 200263) | Soil microbial communities from uranium-contaminated site in the Upper Colorado River Basin, Wyoming, United States - RVT92D227 (version 2) ... | reverse complement strand
GGAAAGCCAGCAGGTACACTCCCAGGATCACCGCCAGGTTGAAGGACATGGTGTCGATGGCCTCCGTCTCGGTGGTCAGCGAGCTTCCCACCGGCTTCTTCTCCGCCGCGCCGTAGATGCCTATGCGGATGCGCTTCTGGTTGATGGAGTCGATCTTCTTCACGTCCATCCAGCCGCGCTTGCGCGCCATCCAGATCAGGTAGATCCCCCCGAAGCAGCCCCACAGGTAGCCCAGGGTCGCGAAAACCAACCCCAGGTTACCGCCCCCCTCGAAGCCCATGGATTCCCAGCTGTGCCCGATGGCGTAGGCCTGGCCTGGTCCCAGACCGTAGCCCAGCGCCAGCAGGAAGCCGAAGCTGGGGAAGAGCTTCGGCATGATGGTGGCGATGAACAGGAAGGTAATGGCGAAGCCCAGGATGGCCTGGAAGGTGTACTGGGTGATGGTCATGACCGCCGAGGAGATGATGCGCCGCCCCGCCCCTCTGGCCGTACCCTCCCGCAGGCACATGGCTACGAAGGAGATATTGAGCAGATGGAACACCAGGTTGCCCAGGCCGGTGTTCGTCCAGCCCAGCAGGGGCAGCACCCAGTTGTACAGCGGAAGCAGGATGAATCCGGCGGTAAGGGCGTTGGGAATGAGAAAGCGCTGGAAGAAGGGCACCCTGGCCCTGATGTAGGTGGCCACGAGCAAAGCCGCGGCGATGAGTCCCAGATCGACGAAAATGGACCAGGAGAAGTTCATCGGCAGTCCCCCCGGCACCGACTATAGCAGCCGGACCGGGAATTGTCGAGAAAATAAAAACCCCGCCCGGGGGGCGGGGTCCTGCTCGCGCGGGGAGGCTTTCAGAACTTGCCGAAGGCGAAGCGCACCCCGATGACCGGAGTGTAGGAGAAGAAGTCCTGGAAAGGCCGGCCCGGCGCCACGTTGCCCATGACCTGGTAGCCGGCGTAGAACACCGGCATGAACCAGGGCAGCACGGCCAGGCCGATTTCCAGGTCGATTTCCTCGGTCACGATCAGGTAGCTCAGGCTGTCACCGCTCTCCGCCTGGGTGAACTTGATGCCGCCGATCCCGGTCCAGCTGGTGATCATCAGGTTGACCGGTCCCACCTTGCCGCGCGCCCCGTGGATGACCCCGCCGTAGCCGCCGGCGATGCCGGTTTCGCTCTGGAAGTCCGACAGGCCCACGCCGAAGCCGCCGTTGATTTCGTGCCCGGACACCCCGTAGCCGTAGCCGCCGGTGTACATCAGACCCAGCGAGTTGTTGGGGAGGTACTCGGTGGTTTGCAGGCCGTAGAAAAACCCACCCCCGCCGTCCGCGTGGACGGCGGACAAGGCCGCGCCCAGGATAAGGCTCAATGCCAGAATGCGCTTCAGATTCATCGCTCGCCCCCCTTTATGGTTTCATTAATCCAACACCAGGGGGCGGGCGATCTGTCACCGGGGCGCTCAGGCCCCGGGGGCCTCCTCGCCCATGATGTTGACCTTGAAGCCCGGTGGCTTCTGCCCCTCCAGGCGGGCGGGCACCGTCACGCGCAGCAGGCCGGCCCGAAAGCGGGCCTGCACCTTGGATTGCTCGAACTTGTCCGCGGGCACGTAGTAGCGCTGCTCCTCGATGCTCTTCAGGCGCAGCCGGCGCTTGAAGAACTGCACGCCTTCCCCGGGCTCGGCCCCCTGAGGGGCGGCAGCCCCTTCCTGCGGCGCCCGGGCCGAGAAGTACAGGTAATCGCCGCGGAACTCCAGGCTGATGCCCTCTTCCTCGAATCCGGCCAGGGCCAGTTCGAAGACCAGGCTCCTGTCCCGGGTCAGGTAGATGTTGGCCGGGGGATAGGGGTAGTGCGGGTACAGGTCCTCGTAGCTTTTGAAGCGCTCCCGGAGCTTCTCGCGCAGCTCCTCGGGAAACCCCAGGCCTTCCTGGAAACGCTCGCCGAACTCCTGGGCCCAGGCGAAGGCCTCGTCCATGATGCGGCCCAGATCGAAAGTGAAGGATTTGCCGGTCATTGCCAACCTCCTCGAAACGGTTGTCCGGCTCCTCCCAACGGAGGCAGCCGCGGGCTGGGCCCGAAATCGGCGCCCTGCCCGTTTGCTGATAAGCTACCTCCGGGAGCCGCTCGCCGGCAAGCGGCCGGATGCGGTATATTCGCGCCAGGAACATGAAACAATACCTGGAGCTGCTGCAGGCGGTGCTGGAACGGGGCGCGGACCGCAGCGACCGCACCGGGGTGGGCACCCGCAGCCTGTTCGGCTGGCAGATGCGCTTCGACCTGGCCGAGGGCTTCCCCCTGCTCACCACCAAGAAGCTGCACCTGCGCTCGATCGTGCACGAGTTGCTGTGGTTCCTGAAGGGGGACACCAACGTAGGCTACCTGCGCGAGAACGGGGTGCGGATCTGGGACGCCTGGGCGGGACCGGACGGGGAGCTGGGGCCGGTGTACGGCAGGCAGTGGCGGGCCTGGGCCGCCCCGGACGGGCGGAGCATCGACCAGCTGGGCGGGGTGCTGGAGGAGCTGTCCCGCAACCCGCACAGCCGCCGGCTGGTGGTCAGCTCCTGGAATCCGGCCGACATCCCGGCCATGGCCCTCCCTCCCTGCCACTGCCTGTTCCAGTTCCACGTGAGCGGGGGCAGGCTTTCCTGCCAGCTTTACCAGCGCAGCGCCGACGTCTTCCTGGGGGTGCCCTTCAACATCGCCTCCTACGCCCTGCTGCTGGCCATGGTCGCCCAGGTGAGCGGCCTGGCCCCGGGGCATTTCGTGCACACCCTGGGCGACGCCCACCTGTACCTCAATCACCTGGAGCAGGCCGCTCTGCAGCTCCGGCGCGCCCCCCGGGCCCTGCCGCGTCTGGCCCTCAATCCGGCGGTGCGCTCCCTGTTTGATTTCAGCTACCAGGACGTGCAGGTCAGCGGCTACGACCCGCACCCCCATATCGCCGCGCCCATCGCGGTGTGAAGGCGGGCTGGAAGCGGAAGCCGAAATTCGGCATAATGCCGCAACATGGACCAACCCTCATCCCCCAATACCCTCACCGAAGCGGGGGTGGGGAAGCTCAAGTCCGCAGGCAGGCTGGGCCGCAGCGGCCTGCTGGTGGTGGTCTCCCGCAACCAGTTCGGGCAGTCCCGCGTCATTCCCGATGCCCCGCTGGTGGTCGGCCGCCAGACGGACTGTGATTTCGTGATCCACGATCCGCTGTTGAGCCGGCGGCACTTCCAGGTCGCCCGGGACGCCGAAGGGGAGTGCCTTTTGGAGGACCTGGGTTCCAAGAACGCCACCTTCCTGAACGCCAGGCAGGTCCAGGCCCCGGAACGGCTGCACTACGGGGACCGCATCGTGGCCGGTGATACCGTGCTGCGCTTCCTGCTGGAGGAGCAGGTCGAGCGCAAGGCCGTGCCGAAAAAGCGGGAATAACATGGAAAAGAAGGGGATCCTGCAGCGGTTCGAGGACGGCCCGGTCCTGGGCGCGGAGGGCTACCTGTTCGAGCTGGAGCGCCGGGGGTACGTGAAGGCCGGGCCCTACGTGCCCGAAGCCGTGCTGGACCACCCGGAAGCCGTCCGCGAGCTGCACCGGGAGTTCCTGTTTGCCGGCTCGGAGGTCATGGTAGCCTTCACCTATTACGCCCACAGGGAGAAGCTCAAGGTGGTGGGCCGGGAGTTCGACCTGGAGCAGCTCAACCGCCGGGCGGTGCGGCTGGCGGCCGAGACCGCCGCCGAGGGCGGAGCGCTGGTGGCCGGCAACCTCAGCAACACCTGGGTCTGGGACTCCGCGGACCCCGAGGGCTCGCGGCGGCGGGTGAACCCGATGTTCGAGGAGCAGGTGCGCTGGGCCGTGGAGGAGGGGGTGGACTTCTTCATCGCCGAGACCTACGACTGCCTGGGCGAAGCCCTGGCCGCCCTGAAGGCGATCCGCGCCTGCGGGCTGCCGGCGATGGTGACCTTCATCGCCCTGGAGGAGAAGAGCACCGACGGCTACGCCTGGGCCGAAGCCTGCCGCATCCTGGAGCAGGAGGGGGCGGCGATCGTGGGCCTGAACTGCGCCCGGGGCCCGGCCACCATGCTGGGCCTGATGGAGAGGATCCGCGGGGCGGTGCGCTGCCGCGTGGCGGCCCAGCCCGTGCCCTACCGCACCACGGCCGAGCAGCCGATCTTCCAGAAGCTGCGCGAGCCCGGCTGCCCCTGCGCCTTCCCCCTCAGCCTGGACCCCTTCGTGCACACCCGCTTCGAGATGGCCGAGTTCGCCCTGAGCGCCAGGAACCTGGGGGTGGACTACATCGGGATCTGCTGCGGGGCAGGCCCGCACCACGTGCGGGCCATGGCCGAGGCGCTGGGGCGCAGCGTGCCCGCCAGCCGCTACTCTCCGGATCTGAGCCTGCACCCGGTGCTCGGCGCCGCCTCGGGCCGGCTCCGGAAACCGACCCCGTAGCCCCCGGGCCGTCCCCGCGCTACTCGCGGGAGAACAGCAGCCCGGCGCGGCGGCGGTGCCGCTCCAAGGCCAGCTCGAGCAGGCGGTCCAGCAGGCGCGGGTAGGCCAGGCCGCCCACCTCGCACATCTTCGGGTACATGCTGATGTTGGTGAAGCCCGGCAGGGTATTGATCTCGTTGATCCAGATCCGCCCGCCGCCCTTCTCCACGAAGAAGTCCACCCGGGCCAGGCCGCTGCATTCCACGGCGCGGAAGGCGGCCACGGCCAGGCGCATCACCTCATCGCGCGTGGCCACCGGCAGCTCCGCCGGCAGGTGCAGCTCCGCTCCCTGGGGGTCCAGGTACTTGGCCTCGTAGGAATAGAACTCGTGCCGCGGAACGACCTCCCCCGGCGGGAAGGCCTGGGGCTCCTCGTTGCCCAGGACGGAGCACTCGATCTCGCGGGCGTCCACCGCCGGCTCGACCAGGGCCTTGGTGTCGTAGCGCAGCGCCTCGGCCAGGGCGGGGGCCAGCTCGTCGGGGGCGCTCACCTTGCGGATGCCCACCGAGGAGCCGGCCGCGGAGGGCTTGACGAAAACCGGCAGCGGGAAGGCGGCCCGCGCGGCCTCCACGCTGGCGGGGGAGGCGTCGCGCAGCGTCAGGGATTCCACCACGGGCAGGCCGGCCTGCCGCCAGACCTCCTTGGTCTTGTCCTTGTCCATGGCCAGCGAGCTGGCCAGCACGCCGGCGCCCACGTAGGGCAGGCCGGCCACCTCCAGAAGCCCCTGAACGGTGCCGTCCTCCCCGAAGGTGCCGTGCAGCACGGGAAACACCACGTCCGCGGCGATGCGGCGGCTTCCGGCAGCAAGCCCCCCACCGGGCACCACGCTGACGGGGCGCTTCGCGGGCACCAGCTCCAGGCGCTCCCCGTAGCTTTCCTGCCGGAAGCTTCCGCGAGGCTGCAGGTGCCACACTCCCGCCTGGTCGATGCCGATCAGGACCTGCCGGTAGCGGGCGGGGTCCAGGTTTCGGGAAACCGAGGCGGCGGAGCGCAGGGACACCTCATGTTCCCCCGAGCGTCCTCCGAACAGCAGGCAGACGGTCAGCGGCTTGGGGCTCATGGGAAGCGAGTGTAGCCCATCCGGCCGGACTTGGCGAGGCTACCTGGCCGGCAGCGCGTAGGCGGCCTGCAGGAAACGCCGCTCCCGCTGCCCTTCCTGCCGCCAGCTGGCCAGCACGGAGAGGCAAAGGGTGAGCTCCTCCTCGTATCCCACCAAAGGGAACGGCAGCGGGAGCCGCACTGTATAGCTGGAGCGGATGGGCTGCATCGATTCGACTCCGGCGCCGGGCGGGAAGCCGGCCCAGCGCAGCTGCACGCTCACGGCCTCCGCCGGGAAGATCGAGGTGTTGCGCAGCGACAGGATCGGCCGCCCCGCCTCCGCGGCCTCCAGCGCCGCTACCAGGCCCTGCTCCCCGGGCTCCAGCAGCTCCTCACGCAGGCGGGCGCGGCGGGCCACCAGCCCGGGCAGGTCGCGGGCATAGGAGGGCTCCACGGGATCCACCGCGCGCAGCTCTCCGGTCAGGCGCGCGGCTTCCCGCAGCGCGGCTTCCGCCTCCGGAAGCCGCAGCTGGGTCTCGGCCCGGTCGGCCAGCTCCACCAGCCCGCGCTGCAGGCGCGCCTTGGCCAGACGGGCCAGGCGGGCCACCGAGACGGTCTCGGGCATGGAAGCCAGCAGGAAGGTATGGGCCAGCAGGGGCAGGCCCTGGTCCAGGGCGTACTGAGCCAGCTGGCCGCCGGAAGCCTCGCCGGTCTGCAGCAGAGCCACGAGCGCCGGAAGCTGCGATGCCGCATCCAGCGGGGTGGTGCGACCGGTTTCCGCGTCGTCGAAGCGAAACAACCGGCGGCCCAGCGGATCCAGCAGGTACAGGGTATGGCCGGACGGCCTCGGCGCCCCGGATCCCGGCTCCGTCTGCCCCGGCGCCACGGCCACGCGATAGTAGGCAGGCAGCGCCTCCCGCACGCCCGTGAACACGCTCTGCATCCGCCACTGCGGAACTCCCCACCGGTCGAAACGCCACAGCTCGCCTGCGCCGCCCAGCAGCAGGCCGCCGTCGGAAAGCGGCAGGAATACCTGGGGGAAGGGCTGGCGGGAAGGGTCCAGCGCCGGCTTGAGGGAGCGCACTTCCTCGCCGCTGCCGTTGAGGATGCGGATCCTGCGTTCCACGAGGTCCAGCACCCAGAGGTGCCCTTCCGCATCCCCTTCCACGGCGCCGTAGAAGCCGCCGGGCAGGGAGAGCTGCTCGCGGCGGATGACCCCGTCGCGCCGCAGCGCCCGGGTGACGCGGCCGGAGGCCACCGCCGCCAGGCCGCCCCTGGGCAGGAGGGCCGCGTGCACCGGCTGGCGCAGGCCGGTCTGGCGGCGCTCGGGCGGCAGCCCCTCTATGTAGCTCAGGGTCTCGCCCGTGGCGGCGCTGAACAGCACGGGCCGGCCCAGGGGATCCAGCCACAGGCGGTCCGGACGGAATGCCTGCGGGTAGGGCGGGCGCAGTAGCAGGTCCCCTGCGGTGACCGCGGCGATGTCCAGGTTCTGGCCCAGCCCCAGCAGGCGGTCGGAGAACAACAGGACGGGCCCTTCGGCCGAGGCCGCGCAATCCAACGGCTCGCTGGCCCCGGTCCGCCAGCCCGGAAGGAGCATCAGGCTGTCCAGGGCCAGCCAGGCCCCCAGCGGCGGCGCGGGCCGGGCGGGCTCCAGCTCGAAGCCGCTGGCCTGGGCCCGGAGGAAGAACAGGTCGCCGGCCAGGGCGGTGAGCAGGGCGGAGGTCTGATGGCCGTGGATGGAAGCCCGCGCTTCCAGCTTCCGGTTGGAGGTGGCCAGGGCGACCCGGGTGCGGAAGCCGGCGGCGGTGATGCCCACCTCGATTTCCGCCGCCAGGGCCCCGGCCGGGCTCCCGCTCCGGGCGTCGCTCAGGCCGGCCAGGCCGCTGTAGCCCTGGTTCCAGGTGTCCAGGAGCCGGCCCATCCAGGGGTCGGCGGGCGGCGCGCCGGGCGCCAGGTTCTCCCAACCGGTGACCCGCAGGGTGGTGATGGCAATAGGCTGCGCCGGGGCCGATGCAGCCGAGAACAGGCCGGCCGCGGCCAGGCAGACCGCGAGCAGTCGGCGGCGTCCGGCGCCTGTGCTCACGATCCGTACCCCAGGGCTCGCAGCGCTTCCCGGGCCACCTCTGCCTCGTTCCAAGACAGCGTGCCCCGCGAGTAGAGGATGCTTCCTTCATGGCCCTTGCCCAGAAGCAGCACGGTGTCTCCCGGGCCGGCCCGCCGCATGGCTTCGTGGATCGCCCTGCGCCGGTCCGGCTCCAGGAGCAGCTCCTGCCCCGGGTGAAGCCGGCAGCCGGCGGCGATCTCGCGCAGGATGGCTTGCGGGTCTTCCCCACGCGGATCCTCGTCGGCCAGCACCAGCAGGTCGCAGTGCCGGCAGGCTATCTCCCCCTGCAGGGGGCGCTTGGCCGTGTCCCGCTCCCCGGCGGAGCCGAAAACGGCGATCAGCTTTCCGGGGGTCATGGCGCGGGCCAAGGGCAGCACCCGGGAGAAGGCCTCGGGGGTGTGAGCGTAGTCCACGATCACCCGGAAAGGCTGGCCGGCGCGCACCGCCTGGAGGCGCCCGGGCACTCCCCGCAGGCCCGGCAGCAGGGGCAGCAGCTCGTCGTAGGGCACGCCCAGCAGGCGATGCACCGTCAGGCAGGCGGCCAGCAGGTTCTCCACGTTGTGCAGTCCGGGCAGCGCCAGGCCGGCCGCGGCCTGCCCCCCGGGCCAGCGCAGGGTGAAGCGGCTGCCTTCCAGATCCCCCTGGAAGTCGTGCGCGGAAAGCTCAGCCCCCTTGCCGTACAGATGCACCGTCCGGCGGGTCTGGGCGGCCAGGTAGGAGTGGCTGGGATCTTCCGCGTTGGCCACCCCGAAGCGGCGGCTCGCGCGGGGCTCCACCTCCTCCCGGTCCAGGGCCCGGAACAGGTTGGCCTTGTCGGAGCGGTATTGCTCGAAGGTGCCGTGGAACTCCAGGTGCTCGTGGGTGACGTTCGTGCAGACCGCGGCCTGGAAGCGTACGTGGGCCAACCGGCTGGTGCGCTCGGACAGCCCGTGGGAGGTCGACTCCAGCACCACGTAGCGCAGGCCCGCTCCAACCATCTCGGCCAGCAGGGCGTGCACTTCGGGGGCTTCGGGGGTGGACTGCCGCAGGGAGTTGGGACGCAGCTCGCCTCCGGCCTGGAAGCTCACGGTGGACAAGAAGCCGCTGGCCCGGCCTAGGGCCGCCAGCAGCTGATGGATCAGGAAAACGGTGGTGCTCTTCCCGTCGGTGCCGGTCACCCCGATCACCTCCAGGCGGAGGGAAGGCCGCTCGTAGAACGCATCGGACAGGGCGCTCAGGGCACGGCGGGAGTCGGCCACGCGCAGGCAGGCCACCCCTGGACGGAGCGCACCCGCCAGGCCGGCGGGCAGCGGGTGCGAGTGCAGCACCGCGGCTGCGCCGCGCTCCACGGCCTGGGGGATATAGCGGTGCCCGTCTGTGTGCTGTCCCTCCAGGGCCGCGAACAGCCATCCCGGCCGGACCTCCCGGGAATCGTAGGCCAGGCCGAGAATCGGTGGATCGGTGGGGGCGTGGAGCTCCAAAATGTCCAGATCACGGATCAGCTCGCCGAGTCGCACCTGCAGTATTCCCTTGCGCTGATGGTAGCCCGAGCCACCCGCTTGTGCAAGGTGGGCTATGCGCCCAGCTCCACCACCAGCGGCGCCTGGCCGAGGCCGGAAAGCAGGGTATCGCGGGCGGGAGGCAGGGACAGGCTCTGCCCGGCGGACAGCAGGTAGTCCCGGCCCCGCGCGGCGATCCAGGCGGTGCCGGAGCGCACGGCCACGCGAGCGGCCCGGCGGGAAAGCCGGCAGACCTCCCCGCGCTCCAGCACCAGGCGCATTACTCTGGGCGAGCTCACCAGGGCGACCCGGGAACCGGAAGCGAACAAGGCAATGGTGCTCATTACATACCCTCCTGTGCGGGAACCACGGCCGTGGATTCCTTGGCCGTGGAAAAGACGATGGCGGTCACGGAGCGCTGCACTTCGGATTCATTGCGGAGGCGCTCCACCAGCCTCTCCAGACCCTGGGGGGAGTCGGTGCGCACCTTCAGGATGTAGCAGTCCTCCCCCGCCACGTGGTGGCACTCCTGGATTTCCGGCTCGCTGCGGCAGATGTCCGCCACGGTGCGCGGACCGCGGGATGCACCGACCACCAGGCGGATGAAGGCGGCGATGGGCCGGCCCACGGCCGCCGGGTCGACCACCGCGGAATAACCCCGGATCACGCCCTTTTTCTCCAGCTTCTTCACCCGCTCGAAGACCGACGAGGAGGTGAGTCCTACGGCTTCGCCAATGGCCTGGTTGGACATCCGGGCGTCCTTTTCCAGCAGGGCCAGGATTTTCAGGTCCGTCGGATCCAGCATGCGAGTAATATACGGAATAAAGAGATTAGTGTCAATTAATATTCTAATATTCCTATCAAATAACTATAAATTAACTTTAAAAATCCAATTCTTACGAACGATCTTCGGGAAGCCGGATACGAAAGGTCGACCCGATGTCAGGCAGGCTGTCAACCTCGATTTGCCCGCCGTATTCCGAGATGATGCTCTGGCAGACGGCCAGGCTGAGCCCGACCCCTTGAACGCCGGCCTGGGCGGACTGGGACGGCGCCCACTCCCCCTTGGTCGTGAAAAAGGGCGTGAACAGGCGGCCCAGGTTCTCCTTCGGGATCCCGCAGCCGGTATCCTCCACCTCCAGGAAAACGCTGCCGGCCGCGTTTCCGCAGCGAACGGTGACCACTCTGCAGGTGCGTCCCGCCAGGGAGTTGAGGGCATTGTTGAGCAGGCTGTGGATCACGAAACCGAGCTGGGCGGGATTGACCCGCACCGGTCCGGCCGGACGCAGCTCCTGCTTCAGGGTTACCCGCTCGGCCTGGACCATATCGGCAAGCGCCGCCAGCTGGGCTCGGGCAGCAACGTCCAGGCGCAGGCTATCCAGGTCGGCGCCGGAGAAGCCGGACAATCCCTCCAGGCGATTGGAGATCTCCACCGCGCGTTGCAGCCCTTTGCGGGCCTGCAGGACGTAGCCGCGCAGCCTCTCCGGCAGCTCGGCCTGGCGGAGCAGGATGTCCAGGTAGCCCTGGATGGCGGTGTTGATGTTGTTGAACTGGTGGGCGATTCCCGCGGCCAGAGTGCCCAGGCTCTCCAGGCGCTCGGCCCTCAGGATCTGGGCCTGCAGGGCTTTCTGTTCGCTGATGTCCCTGGACACAGAAGCGATGCCGACCAGCTGGCCCGCGGGATTGCGGATGGGGGAAAGGGTGATCGACACGTCGATCCGCCGCCCGTCCTTGTGCAGGCGCTGGGCTTCGAACGGTCCCGGCTCCTCCCCGCGGGCGATCATGGCGATATAGCGGCTGCGCTCCTCGCGCAGGTCGGCAGGTACCAGCTCGGAGATGGGGCGACCGACGACCTGTTCGTCCGTGTAGCCATAGATCCTCTGGGCTCCCTTGTTCCAGCTCTGGATGGTTCCCTTCAAGTCGATGGCCACGATCGCGTCATTGGAGGATTCCACCAGGGTGGCCAGCAGGGCGTTTTTCTCCTCCAGGGCCCTGCGCTCCGTGATGTCGCGCCCGATGCCCACGATGCGGGTCGCCTTTCCCGTGGAGTCCGCGACCGGCATCTTGGAGGTGAGCATCCACCGCTGCACTCCTCCCGTGGACTTGGTCACCTCCTCTTTATTGATCAGGCTGCGGCCGGATTCCAGGATCGCCCGTTCGTCGGCCCGGAACTTGTCTGCCATCTCCGCAGGGAAGAAGTCATGATCCGACTTGCCGATCAGCTCTTCTCGGCTGCCGGCCCCCAGCCATTGCGCCAGGGCCTTGTTGGTCAGCAGGAACCGGCTTTCGGAATCCTTCAGGTAGATGTGGTCCGGCAGGTTGTCGATCAGGGTCAGCAGCAGGGACCTCTCCTGCTCCAGCCCTCCCTGGAGGCGCTTCTGCCCGGAGAGGTCAATGGCAGTCACCGAAAGCCGCTGGGGGCCCTCACCGCGGCCGGGCAGACAGCACTTCAGCAGCAG
>Ga0299915_10003381_pt1 | contig 11535 bp, 11 predicted proteins | sample RVTome_13_FD_200263 | JGI IMG/M metagenome (GOLD analysis project Ga0299915, IMG submission 200263) | Soil microbial communities from uranium-contaminated site in the Upper Colorado River Basin, Wyoming, United States - RVT92D227 (version 2) ... | reverse complement strand
CCTGCGGGGAGCGTGTTCACATCAATACCACTGAGGTCCTGCTTTGGTGCGCTCATGCTCGTTCCGGCATTGGCGTTGCTTCCGGCGACGCAGCCTGCTTGAGCTCCCGCCTGGCAGTCGGAGAAGTAGTAGGTGACGCTCCCAGGATGTGGCGTGGCCGCGGGTGCCGGTGTCGTCCCGGAAGACGCGGCGATGCCGCCACCACCGCCGCAGCCACCCAGCAGCAACGCGCCGATCAGCACTGCCACTGAACGACAAAGGCAAGGGCTCTTCATTGAGTGTTCTCCTTTATCGTAGAGAGGGAGTTCGTGGCACAGGTGACAGGCGTCGGGGCAGCTCGCCCAGGTGACCACATCGACGCCGGGGTACGCCCCGCGGCGGTGGTCCGAAGCTGCAGGAGCTCGCGCGCCCTGGCCCGCTCCCGGGGCATCGTCGCGCTCGGGCGCCGTCGTGCGTCGCTGTCGCGTGAGTCAGGATGTGAAGGAGCAGCCCTCGGTCAGCAGAGCGAGGAACTGATTCTACTTCGGCAACGAGACGGAACGGACCGAATCCAGCGCCACCAGGTCGTAAGATCACGACCTGGCCCCGCTTCCGTGGTGTGGTAGGTAGAGGCATGCCATTCGATACCCCCGCCCGCATCTCCACCCGCGAGCAGGTCCTCGCCAGCGACGCCTCGCAGGTGGAGCGGCGCTTCATGACCGCTGTCTACCGCTGGATGACGCTCGGCCTCGCCGTGACCGCCCTGGTCGCGTACTCCGTCGCCACGTCGGAGGCGGCGCTGCAGTTCGTGTTCGGCAACCGGTTCGTCTTCTTCGGCCTCATCATCGCCGAGTTCGGGCTCGTGCTGGGCCTTACTGCGGCGGCCGGGCGCCTCTCCGTGACGACCGCGGGCGGCCTGTTCCTGCTCTACTCCGCGCTCAACGGCGCGACGCTCTCGATCGTGCTGCTCGCTTATACGGGCAGCTCCGTCGCGGCCGCGTTCGGCAGCACGGCCGCGACGTTCGGCGCGATGAGCGTGTACGGCACGGTGACACGACGCGACCTCTCGAGCTGGGGCAGCTTCCTCTTCATGGGCCTCCTGGGCGTCGTCATCGCGAGCGTGGTGAACGTGTTCCTGCGCTCGGACATGATGTCCTTCGTGATCTCGTGCGTCGCGGTCGTGGTCTTCACAGGCCTGGCCGCCTACGACACGCAGAAGCTCCGGGCCTTCGCGCGAGCGGGCGGAGGCGCGGCCGCCATGGCGGTGAACGGCGCGCTCACGCTCTACCTCGACTTCGTGAACCTCTTCCTCGCGCTGCTGCGGCTGTTCGGGAAGCGGCGCTGAAGCAGCGGTCAGGGCGGCACGCGAGAGGCGGCCGGGCCTTTCTACCCGCCCAGCGACACACTTGGTAAGCTCTCGCCGGGAGAGGTACGCATGACCGACAAGAGCTGGGGATCGACCGTCCTGGGCTGGTTCGTCGTCAAGGGCGGTGAGGCTGCGCCCGGTGAACCCTTGGCCGGCGAATCCGAAGCGCCTGCTGAGGCAGCCGCGCCGACCTCTTCCGCCGCCCCGCCCCTCTCCCCAGGAGAGGTGCCGCCGGCGCCGGGCGGGGACGTCGACTTCGGCGCCGTCTTCGAAGCGGCGGGGATCGGCAGCGGCGAGCGCGACCTCTTCGCGAAGGCTGCGGCGCTCCTGTCGACCCTCCCGCAGGGGACCGACCCGGCGACCCGGAAGGCGATCGTCGAGGCCTCGCTCAAGGCGTTCGGCATCCCGATCGACCAGATCATCGAAACGGGGGCCCACTCGATCCAGTCGCTCGAGGCTTATCTGCAAGAACAGGCCGCGAAGACGAGAGGCGTCGCCGAGGAGTCGCAGGAGCTGATCGCCGACTACGAGTCGAAGATCCGCGAGTTGAGGGCGCTCCTCGAGAGGAGGATCGCCGAGCAGGGAGCGGTCCAGGCGAGCTGCAACGGGAAGAAGCTCGAGATCCAGAAGGTCCTCGAGTTCTTTGGACGGGACGCGGTGGCGAAGGTGGTTCGCGAGTCGCCGAAGCTGGTGGAGCCCACCGCCTCGCCCGAGAGGAAGGACTGAGATGCGACTGACGCCGTTTGCGAAGCTCTTCATCACGCTCATCATCCTGGCGGTCGGCGGCTACGTGGTCTGGGTGAAGAAGGCGGACGACATCAAGAGGTGGGCGGGGGCCGAGACCGCCGCCACGAAGGAAGCCGCCCCATCCAGCGGTGACTTCGACGCCCTCAAGAACGCCCCGCCCGACCCCGACCGGGGGACGGGAGGCGCCGGCGTCACCGGGACCGCCCTGCCGTCCCGCGGCAAGCTCACCCGCCCTCTGATCGTCGGCATCAACACCTGGGCGGGTCACGCCCCGGGCATCGTGGCGAACAGCGGGATGGAGCCGAACCACCAGGGCCTGTACAAGACCAGGTACGGCCTCGACGTGAAGTTCGTCCTCCTGGAGGACCCGGCGGCCAAGCTCGCGGCCTTCCGCAAGGGCGACGTCGACATCATGTGGAACACCGTCGACAACTGGGCCCGCGAGGCCTCCATCCTCGCCGAACAGAAGCAGAAGGCGAAATCCGTGGTGATGCAGGACTGGTCCCGCGGCGGTGACGGGATCGTCTCGCTCGCCAGCATCAAGTCGGTGGAGGACCTCAAGGGGAAGAAGGTCGCCTGCACGCAGTTCACCCCCTCCCACTTCCTGCTCCTCTACCTGCTGGCCCAGTCGGGGCTCTCGCCCGAGGACCGCGCGACCGTCGAGAAGAACATCGTCTTCACGCAGGACGCTCCGGCCGCCGCCGCGATGTTCAAGGCGAAGCAGGTCGACGCCGCGGTCACCTGGGAACCGGACCTGTCGGCCGCCGTCACGGCCCGCGGCGACGAGGCTCACGTCCTCGTCTCCACCACGGCCGCGAGCAACATCATCGCCGACACGCTCTGCGCCCGCCAGGAGCTCATCGACGGAGCGCCCGACACGGTCCGCGACTTCATCCATGGCTGGTTCGACGGGATGGAGATGATCAAGGCCGACCCGGCCCAGGCCTACGCGATCGTCGCCAAGGCGCTCAAGCTCGACGCGGAGACCGTCTCCGGGATGCTCTCCGGCCTCAAGCTGACGACCTACGCCGACAACGCCCAGTTCTACGGCCTGACCGGCGGCAAGGCCCACTACGAGACCCTCTTCGACACCGCGTTCGTCATCTGGCGGAAGAAGGGGCTCGTCTCGAGGCCGGTCGAGGCGAAGGAGTGGGCCGACACCCGCTTCCTCTCCGCCCTCGCGTCGAACTACCAGCAGCAGAAGGTGGAGGAGCCCCAGGTGCCCGTCCAGGCGCCGTCGGCCAGGGACCGGGCCATCATCAACAAGCAGATCCAGGTCCACTTCACCCCTGGCTCCGACGAGATCATGGCCGGTTCGTTCTTCGTGCTCGACGCCCTCGGCGAGACGATGACCTCGTTCGGGAACACCTACCTCAGGGTCGAGGGGAACACCGACACCGTCGGCAAGCCCAAGGCGAACATGCTCCTCTCGGAGCGGCGTGCTCTGGCGGTCAAGAACTACATCCTCCAGAACTTCCCGGGCATCCCGTCGGCCCGGTTCCAGACCATCGGCCGCGGGCAGACGAATCCGGTCGCCCCGAACACCACCGAGGCCGGGCGGCAGCTGAACCGCCGGACCGACATCAAGGTGGTCCTGGTGACGGGCTGATGAAGCGCCGTGACCTGTTCGCGCTCCGGGCCCAGCTGCCGAGGAACACGGGGCTCGCGCTCGGATTGGTGGCCCCCGCGGTCGTCCTGGGCGGGTGGTGCATCGCAAGCTACGGCGGGCTGGCCCCGCCCGACTTCCTCCCATCCCCGACGGAGGTGGTCCGGGGCACCCTCCAGCTCTTCCTCCAGCACGATCTCGGGGCGGCGATCCTCGTCTCGACGCGCCGGATCGTCCTATCCTTCCTCCTCGCGTCCGCTCTCGCCTTGCCGCTGGGCGTCCTGATGGGGGCGTTCGCGCCGGTGAACCGGATCTTCGAGCCGGTGATGGCGCCTCTCCGGTACATGCCGATCTCCGCCTTCATACCGCTCTTGATCCTGTGGTTCGGGATCTACGAGAAGCAGAAGATCGCGTTCCTCTTCCTCGGCGTCTTCGTCTACCTCCTCCCCGTGGTGGTGTCGGCGATCCGGGCGGTCCCGGAGGAGCTGGTCCAGACCGCGCTCACGCTCGGTGCCACCAAGTGCCAGGTCATCCGGACGGTCCTCCTGCCGGCGGCGGCCCCGGAGATCTTCGACTCCTTCCGCGTCATGAACGCGATCTCCTGGACCTACGTCATCCTGGCCGAGGCGGTGAACCCCGAGCGCGGTCTCGGCTACATGGTCGAGCTGGCCCGGACCCATCAGAAGGCGTCCTGGTCGTTCGGTGGCCTGCTCGTCATCGGCGGGATCGGCCTCCTGACGGACTTCCTCATACGGTCGGCGTCGTCGCTCTTCTTCCGGTGGCGCGAGGTGGCCCGGTGAGCGAGCTCGCCGAGCGTAGCGAGGCATTCCCATGACCCCGCCGGCGGCCAACGGCAGCCCGCTGAAGCTCGAGCTCGAGGAACTCTCCGTCACCTACCTCGATCGCGAAGGAGTCGGCACGGAGGCGGTCCGCGACGTCTCGCTCCAGATCCTGGACAAGCCGGGCGCGGGGGAGATCGTCGTCTTCCTCGGTCCTTCCGGCTGCGGGAAATCGACGATCCTGAAGGCGGTGGCAGGACTCCTGCTGCCGACGAAGGGCGCGGTCCGGATCGACGGGAAGCCCATCGAGGGCGTGGGGCGCGACCGCGGGATGGTCTTCCAGGCCTACACCTCGTTCGGCTGGCTCACCGTTCGTGAAAACGTGGAGTACGGCCTCAGGCTCCAGGGCATCGACGCCGCCGAGAGGCGGGCGAGGGCGGAGAAGGTCCTGGCGAAGGTCGGCCTCGCCGACTTCGCGAACCGCTACCCGAAGGACCTGTCGGGTGGGATGAAGCAACGGGTGGCGATCGCGCGGACGCTGGTCAACCGGCCGAGGGTCGTCCTCATGGACGAGCCGTTCGGGGCGCTCGACCCGCAGACCCGCTGGGGGATGCAGGGGCTCCTGCTGGACGTCTCGAAGAGCGAGGACGACACGATCCTCTTCGTCACGCACGACGTCTCCGAGGCGGTCTATCTCGCCGACACGGCCTACGTCCTCTCGCCCCGTCCCGCCCGGATCCTCCACCGGGTGGACGTTCCTGCGTTCGAGGAGCGGAGCATCGCCCTCAAGTCGTCTGCCGAGTTCCGGGCGGTCGAGAAGCAGCTCCTCGACCTCCTCTACTCCGCGCCGGCGCCCAGCAAGGACTGACGTGCCGCGGCCACCGAGAGCTCCGCCCCAGAAGGCGAGGCCAAACGCGCCGGACTCGCGGGAGTCCGACCCTGCTCCGCCGCAGGCAACCCCGTCGGCGACGGAGAAGCTCCTCGACGCCGCGGTGCCGGGAGGCCTCTCGTCGGCGGCGCGGGCCGGTCTCCGCGAGAGGGCGGCGCGGCCGTCGTATCTGAAGATGGCCTTCGCGAACCCCTACAACCTCTCGCTCCTGGCCGGAGGCCTCGCCGCCTCGGCCCTCACGCTCAACCCCATCCCGGCGGTGGTCGCCGTTGGCCTCGAGGCGCTGTGGCTCCTTCACGGGCCCGACAGCAGGCTCCTCCGGAAGTTCCTCTGGGACCCGCGTCTGAAGGCGAGCCAGCAGGCGCAGGAGGCGGCGGAGCGGCAGGCTCGCCTCCAGGGGCTCGGACCGGAGGTGCGGGGCCGGGTCGACGCCCTCTCCGGCCGGCGGGGGCAGATCGAGCGGCTCGCGGCGCAGAACCCATCGTTCACGGGAGAGCTCCTCCGGTCGGAGCTGGTGAAGGCCGACCGCCTGGTCGAGGCCTTCGTGGATCTCTCGATCACGTGCGGGCGGTACGAGGCCTACCTCGACTCGATCGACGACCGGGTCCTCCAGCGGGACGTCGACAGGTACGCCGCCGCGGTCCGCGACGGCACCCCGGACGACCCGATGACGGCCCTCTCCCGGAAGAACCTCGCCATCGTCCAGAAGCGCCAGGAGCGGGTGAAGGAGATCAGGCGGCACCTCGGGGTCGCGCGGGGAGAGCTGGACTTGATCGAGAACACCTTCCAGCTCATCGCCGACCAGATCGTCACCATGCAGTCGCCGCAGGAGCTGTCGGGCCAGCTCGACGAGCTGCTCGGCGGCGTCGAGGCGATCCGGGAGACCGCCCGAGACACCGAGGCCCTCCTCGGCGACAGGGAGCCGTGACTCGTGTTCCTGTCGCCGTTACGGTGGGGGGTGGGTTGGGGGAGCGGCGTTCGTTCCCCCCCAGGCCCGTTTGCGCGGACGCCCCCCGGCCTGTTAGATCCGGCGTCCCGTGCCGACCCACGTCTACCTGCGCACGCTCGGCTGCCCGAAGAACCGGGTGGACAGCGAGATCATGCTGGGCACGCTCGCGGAGGCGGGTTTCCAGCTCGTCCAGGAACCGGAGCGCGCCGAGGTCATCGTCGTCAACACCTGCGGGTTCATCGAGAGCGCGAAGGCAGAGTCCATCTCGGCCATCGTCGAGCTCGCCGAGATGAAGGCGGAGGGCCGCTGCAAGAAGCTGGTGGTGGCGGGCTGCCTCACGCAGCGCTACCACGCCGAGCTCGCGGCGGAGCTCCCGGAGGTGGACCACTTCGTCGGCACCGGGGCGTACCAGGACATCGCCCGCATCGTCGCGGACGCCCAGTCGTCCCGCGTCATCGTGCCCGACCCGGACTTCGTCCACGCCGCCACGACACCTCGGGTGAATTCGCTCCCCTCCCACACCGCTTATCTGAAGATCGCGGAGGGCTGCGACAACGCCTGCGCCTTCTGCATCATCCCGAAGCTGCGCGGCCCGCAGCGGTCGCGCCCGGCGGAGGACCTCGTCGCCGAGGCGGAGGCGCTCGCCGCGAACGGCGCGGTCGAGCTCTCGCTCGTGGCCCAGGACCTCACGGCATGGGGGCACGACCTGCGCCCCAGGCAGCGGCTGCACCACCTCCTGCCCGAGCTGTGCCGCGTGGACGGGATCCGCTGGATCCGGCTCCACTACGCGTATCCACGCGACTTCCCCGACGCGCTCGTCGACGTCATGGCCCGCGAGGAGAAGATCGTGAAGTACCTCGACATGCCGCTGCAGCACAGCTCGGACCGGCTGCTCCGCGACATGAAGCGCGGGCGCGACTCCCGCTTCCTGCGCGAGCTGCTCGCCACCTTGCGTCGCCGCATCCCCGGGCTCGCGCTGCGCACCTCGCTCATCGTGGGCCTGCCCGGCGAGACGGAGGAGGACTTCCAGGGGCTCCTCGACTTCGTCGAGGAGCAGCGGTTCGAGCGGCTCGGGGTCTTCGAGTACTCGCGCGAGGAGGGCACCCCCGCGGCCGACATGGAGGGGCAGGTGCCCGAGGCGCTGAAGCGGGAGCGATTCCAGGCGGTCATGGAGATCCAGCGCGAGATCGCGGCCGCCCACCAGCGGAAGCTCCTGGGGCGGCGGATCGAGGTCCTGGTGGAGGGCGCGAGCTCGGAGTCGGAGCACCTCCTGGCGGGCCGCAACGCCCAGCAGGCCCCCGAGATCGACGGCATCACCTACATCAACGAGATCGCGATCGACGGCGCGCCGGGCGCAGCCGTGTACCCGGGCGAGATCGTGACCGTCGAGGTCTCGGACGCGGCGGACTACGACCTGGTGGGCCGGGTGGTGGCTCTCGACTCGCGCCCGCGCAGGCCCGCCGCGCCGAGGTCGACCGGCAGGAAGAGCGGGCTGCGGGTCCTCGGATGAGGCGCGGGGCTACTGCCCCGGCATCTTGACGAGGTGGACGTCCTTCGGCAGCTCCACGACGAAGGCGTCGTCCTTGAGACCCACGTTGCGTCGCAGGTCCTGGAAGGCGACGTGGTTCACGTTGCCGTTGCCGTCCACCACGCGCGTCCCGGTGACCTCTCCCGAGTCACCGACGGTGAGTATGACCCTGTCCACGCGGGCGTCCGGCTTTCGGGGCGTGAGCACGAGGCGGCCGTCGGGCTCCGCGGACAGCTCGAACTCCCGCGCCAGCTTCCCCTTCCCGAGGAGGAACGTCACGGCGGCGCTCATCGCGCTCGCGTCGAAGTGCTCGTCGACGTAGGCCTGCTCCTCCTCGGGCTCGTACTGCACGAGGCGCGACCCGTTCACCACGATGGTCTTCTTCGACGGCTCCGCGTAGTCCCAGCGCAGCTTGCCCGGCTTCTTCACGCGTAAGGTTCCGCGCGAGGTCTGGCTGCGACCTGCCGCGGTGTAAGTGTAGGTCTGGACGAAGGCGGCCTCGAAGTCCTTCGTCCTCTCGTAGTAGGCCTGCACCTTCTCGGCGAGGGCCGAAGCGTCCGGGGCGGCGGCGGTCGCGGCGAGGGCGATGGTGAGGGCGGCGGCGATCATGGGACCCTTTATATCCGACGTGCGCAGGCGCCGGCTCATTCAACCCGCGGAGGTCGCATGGCGACGCTCGAGTTCTTCTACGATTTCGTCTCGCCCTACTCGTACCTCGCCTCGACGCGTGTCGAGGACCTCGCGCGCCGCACCGGCGCGGAGCTGCGCTGGCGGCCGTTCCTCCTCGGCGGCGTGCTCAAGGCGACCGACAACAAGGCCCCGGCGGACACACCGGCCAAGTACCGGCACATCAAGGTGGACGTGGGGCGCTGGGCCCTGCGCCTGGGCGTCCCGCTCGCATTCCCGGAGAAGCACCCGTTCTCCACCGTCCTCGCCATGCGCTGCGCGCTCGCCGCCGAAGCGCGGGGCGAGCTCGTGCCGTTCACCCATGCCTCCTTCCGCGCCGCCTGGGTAGAGGGCCGCGACCTCACCACCCCCGAGGTCCTCTCCGCGGTCGCGGTGTCGGCTGGCCTCGACGGCGCGGCCCTCGTCGCGGCCGCGCCGGACTACAAGGCTGCGCTCGCCGCCCAGACGGAGGAAGCGGTGCGCCGCGGTGCCTTCGGGGCGCCTACCTTCTTCGTGGGCGACGAGATGTTCGTCGGCAATGACCGGCTCGACTTCGTCGATCTGGCGCTCCGCGCGGGACAGGTGCGCGCCCCGCAAGTACCGGTCCGGTGAGGGGGAGTTGGCGGCGCGGCGCCGCGAAGCGTCCTGCGTCACCGGTCCGCCTTCCGGCCGCCGTGGCCGCGCGAGTGCGGGAAGCCCTTGATCTCGCGGCGGCTCTGGGCGATCCTCCGCCGCCTCGATGCTGAGGCTCCTCGCTCCCGCGGCGCTCGCAGCGCTCGCCCTCGGATTGGCCGGCTGCGGCTCGCCTTGCCAGGACCTCGCCGAGCGCATCTGCAACTGCCAGCCGGCGGGCGGCCTCCGCGACAACTGCAAGTCGTCGGTGAAGACGCAGATCGACTCGCTGCAGCCGAGCGCGGGGGACCAGAGCATCTGCACCGAGAAGCTCGCGACCTGCCCCGACCCCGAGTCGACGCCGGGCCAGTGCGAGAAGATCCAGACGCAGGCGGGCAAGGAAGCTTGCGGGCTCGCGTTCCCGGCGGACGGCGGGACGCCCTGACGAATCAGACGAGACCGAGATACGTCCTGCGCCCGCTGGTAGGGACGACCCGCGGTCCGAAGCGCCCGGCGAGCCGGGCCCCGCAGCCGTCGCACCGGTCGCCGTCGAGGCGATAGCTCCGGATGGCGTGCCAGTCGCGCTCGATGAGGGCCTTGCCGCAGCCGGAGCAGTAGGTCGTCTGCCCTTCGGTGTCGTGGACGTTGCCCGTGTAGACGTGATGCAGGCCCACCTCGCGCGCGATGGCGCGAGCGCGAGAGAGCGTGGCGGGCGGCGTGGGCGGCCGGTCGAGCATCTTGAAGTCGGGGTGGAATGCCGTGAAGTGGAGCGGGACGTCCGGGCCCATGTGGTCGAGCAACCACTCCGAGAGCGCGCGCGTCTCCGCGGGCTCGTCGTTGAGGCCCGGGATCATGAGGTTCGTGACCTCGGTCCAGACCGTCGTCCTGGCGAGCCAGGCCAGGGTCTCGAGCACCGGCGCGAGGTGCGAGAGCGTCACGCGGTGGTAGAAGTCCTCCGTGAAGGCTTTGAGGTCCACGTTGGTGGCGTCCATGTGCGCGAAGACGTCCTCGCGCGCCTTCTCCCTCACGTAACCGGCGGTGACGAAGACCGTCTTGAGCCCGCGCGCGTGCGCCTCCTTCGCGACGTCGATGGCGTACTCGGCCCAGATCACCGGGTCGTTGTAGGTGAAGGCGATCGACGGGCAGCCGGTGTCGACCGCGAGCTCCACGATCTCGCGCGGCGTATGCTCCATCGAGCGGCGATCGGCGAGCCGCGCCTTCGAGATGTCCCAGTTCTGGCAGAAGCGGCAGCCCAGGTTGCAGCCGGCCGTCCCGAAGGAGAGCACCTGCGTGCCGGGGTGGAAGTGCGCGAGCGGCTTCTTCTCGATCGGGTCGGAGGCGAACCCGGTCGAGCGCCCGTAGGCGAGCGAGACGAGCTTCCCGCCAGTGTTCTGCCGGACGAAGCAGAACCCGGCCTGACCCTCGCGGAGGATGCAATCGCGCGGGCACAGCGTGCAACGGATCCGCCCGTCCGGCTCGGCGTTCCAGTATCTCGCCTCCACCGTCATCACGGATGAGATGTAGCGTCATCCCCGCGGGACGTCACCCGCATATCGCGAGAAGAGGGTCACCGACAGCTGGCGCAGGGGCTCCCCCTGGTAGGCGATGGTCCGCTGCGCGGTCTCGCCCGCGCCCTCGGCGCGGATCAGGCGCAGCTCCCCGCTGCCGGGCCGCTCCACGCCCACGAAGAGGACGGGCTCACGGGCGGCAGGCCGCTCGCCCCACAGGTCGAGCTGCGAGGGCCGCTCGACCGCGGGGCCGAACCGGCGGAAGCCGCCGTAGAAGGCGAGCTCCGCCGCGTACTGGTAGCTCCCGCACACGAGGAAGGGTTGCTCGGGCTCGCAGGCGACGTCGGCGCAGGAGGCACGCACGAGGGCGCGCGCCTCCTCGGCCATGAGGCGCCAGCCGTGGAAGCGCTCGATGACAGGGGTGCCGGCGAGGAAGCGAGGGTACCGCTGCTCGGCCGCGAAGAAGGCCAGGGACGCCACGGCCAGCGCCGCCGACGCTCCGACCAGCGCGCGAGCGACGCGGGGCCGGGCGCGGGCGAGCGCGACGGCCGCTCCCGCGCACAGGGCCGGGTAGACCATGGCCGGCCAGTTCGCCTCCACCTTGCCTCTCAGCGCAGACCACGTGGTGACGAGGAGCGGCAGGAGCGCCGCGGCGGCGACGCGCCTCGCCGGTGAGGTGCGGGCGCGAGCGAGGAAGAAGATCCCGGCGAGGAGCGGAACCGGGCCCGCGCCTGCGATCTGCCCCACCAGGTACTCGATGAACGACCTCAGGCTGGCGTTGCTGGCGAAGCCGTGAGCGAGCTGGAAGCGGATGGAGACGAAGTCGTGCCGCGCGTTCCAGAGGAGGCACGGGCCGAAGATGGCGACGGCCACGAGCGCGCCCAGCCACGGCCCTGCCGTGCGCAG
>Ga0299915_10003380_pt1 | contig 11536 bp, 15 predicted proteins | sample RVTome_13_FD_200263 | JGI IMG/M metagenome (GOLD analysis project Ga0299915, IMG submission 200263) | Soil microbial communities from uranium-contaminated site in the Upper Colorado River Basin, Wyoming, United States - RVT92D227 (version 2) ... | reverse complement strand
ATATCGGCGCCTACCGGGTCCTGTTCAACAACCGGGCCATCACCTTTGTCGACACCCCGGGTCATGAAGCCTTCACCCAGCTCCGGGCGCGCGGCGCCAAGGTTACTGACATCGTCATCCTCGTGGTTGCCGCCGACGACGGCGTCATGCCTCAAACCAAGGAAGCCATCAGCCACGCCAAAGCCGCAAATGTACCGATCATCGTCGCCATTAACAAGATCGACAAGCCCGAGGCCAACATCGACCGCGTCAAGCAGCAGCTCTCCAAAGAGGGACTGTTGGTCGAGGATTGGGGCGGTCAGACCATCAGCGTCGAGGTTTCGGCCAAGGAGAAGAAGAACTTGGCCGACCTGTTGGAGATGATCATCCTTCTGGCCGATGTCATCGAGGTCAAAGCCAATCCCAGAGTCGAAGCCCAGGGAGTCGTCCTAGAAGCCCGCCTCGACCCCAAGAAAGGACCCATCGCCACCGTCATCGTCCAGCACGGCGTGCTCACCGCGGGAACCTCCTTCATCTCCGGGACGACACTCGGCAAGGTCCGCGCCCTGTTCGACGAGCATGGGAAACCGCTGAAGCGGGCCGAGCCGGGTATGCCCGTCGAGGTCCTCGGGTTCGCCGATGTGCCCGTCGCGGGCGACCTTTTCCAGGTCGTTCCCGACGGCGAAACGGCCAAAAAGATAGTCGCCTACCGCCTCTCCAAGGTTAAAAAGGAAGCGCCGGTCAGGCCTGAACGCATCACCTTGGACGAACTCTTCAAGAAGATCGAACAGGGGGAAGCCAAAGAGCTTGCGCTGATCCTGCGGGCCGACGTCCAAGGATCGGTGGAGGTGCTCCATGAAATCCTCCCTCCACTGAGCTCAGACGAGATCAAGATCAGAATCATCCATGTGGGTACGGGAAACATCACCGAGTCGGACGTCCTTTTGGCCTCGGTCTCGAACGCCGTCATCATCGGCTATAACATCAAGCCGAGCCCGAAGATCCTGGAGATGGCCAAGCAGCAGAACGTGGAAATCCGAAGCTACGACATTATCTACCGGCTGACGGAGGACATCCGCAACGCGCTGGCTGGGATGCTCGAGCCCGTGGAGAAAGAAGTCTATCTCGGCCGGGCCGAAATCCGGCGAATCTTCCAGATTCCCAAGGTCGGGTCCATCGCCGGCAGCTATGTCCTGGACGGGAAGCTCACCCGGAACTCCCTGGTCCGGGTGATGCGCGGCCAGCAAGTCATCCAGGAAGGCCGGATCACCTCCCTCAAGCGGATCAAAGAAAATGTCACCGAGGTGGCGAAGGGCCTGGAGTGCGGGATCGGTCTCGACAAATCCAAGGATATCCAGGAGGGCGATATCATCGTCGCCTATGTCATAGAGAAAACAAAAGCGGTTTAGCCGGCAGGTGCGCTCGTGATCATCGGCCTTCTCGCCCTTGAGATTTTCCTGCCATACTCTCAATCCCTCAAGGATAAGAGAAAAGTGCTGAACACACTCCGGGGCAGGATCCATAGCCGCTTCAACGCCGCCTTCGCAGAGCTCGACTATCAGGATAAGTGGCAGCGGTCGAGAATCGGGATCGTCACTCTGAACAGCCAGAAGGGGTTCGTCGATCAGGTCCTCCAGAAGATCTGCCGAGACGTAGAGGAGAACCTCGAGGGAGAGATCGTCCTGTCCGAATTTCACTATTTCTGAAAGCCGTGCGGAAGGAGAGATCATGGACACCGGTTGGAGACCGAAAAGAGTCGCTCATCTGATTCGGGAAACGCTCAGCCGGATCTTCCTCGAGGAGTTCCAGGGCGACAACGGCCTGATCACTGTGACCCGGGTGGAGATGAGCGCCGATCTTCAGACCGCCCACGTCTACCTGAGCCTCTTCGGCGAACTTGAGGAGCAGGCGCTCTGGGAACGCCTGGAAAAGAGCAAGGGTTACCTCCGCAGGTCTATTGCCTCAGAGGTCAAGTTGAGGTATAATCCGACCCTTGTTTTTCACCGTGATCCGACTCCAGAGTATGAGAGCCGAATCGACCAGCTGATTGAGCGCCTCAAAGATGACGAGAAATGACCCGGTCCTCCTCATCCGCGAGAAAATCCTGTCCAGCCGACGCATCGTCATCACCAGCCATTTGAGGCCGGACGGCGACTCCCTCTGCACGAGCCTGGCCCTGGCCGGTATGATCGAGCTCCTGGGAAAGAGGGCCCGCATCATCAACCACGACCCCACTCCTTCGCCCTTCAGCCAGATGCCAGAAGTCAAGAGGATCACCATCGGACAGGTCCCGCCCCGCGGTTTCGACCTGGTCATCCTCCTCGAGTGCGCCAATGTCGACCGTTCCGGGATGAAGCACCTCGACCGTTACTTCAAGATCAGCATCGACCATCACTACTCCAACGACAACTATGCCGATATCAATTGGATCGACCCGGCCGCATCGGCCGTGGGAGAGATGGCTTTCCTCCTGGCGGAGAGGATGGGGATCGCCCTCACACCACAGATCGCCGATCATCTCTACTGCGCCATCGTCTCGGACACCGGCTGCTTTCAGTTCTCCAACACCTCGGCGCGGGCCTTCGAGGTCTGCCACAAGCTGGTCCGGACCGGCGCCAACCCGATCAAAACGACCGAGTTCCTGTTCAACACCAACTCTCCCGAAAAAATCAAGCTCCTCGGGGGGGTCCTGTCGACCCTTCAGATCAACCCGCGGGGCAACATCGCTACCATCACGATGTTTAGCAAACACCTGCGGGCCCTCCATCTGAGGGAAATTGATACCGAAGACATCACCACCCTGGCTCGCTCGATCAAGGGCGTCGAGATGGTCCTCTTTTTCAAAGAGATGGCCAGAAACACATTCCGCGTCAGCATTCGTTCCAAGGGGAAGGCCAACGCCGCGGCCATCGCCGAGTGCTTTGACGGAGGCGGACATGTCCATGCCGCCGGGTTCACGGCCATCGGCCGGTACGACGATCTCGTCAGAGATATTCCTAGGAAGATCGAGTCGCTCCTCCGGAAGAAGGCCATCCCCTCGCGGAGAAAAGGCGACTCCTCTGTCTCGACTGATCGATGCATGGACTGATACTCGTCGATAAGCCCCCCGGCGCGACCTCCCATGATGTCGTCGCCCGCATCCGCAGGATCCTGGGCCGGCAGCAGGTCGGGCATTTCGGGACTCTCGACCCCCTGGCCACCGGATTGCTTCTGGTAGCCGTGGGCAGCGCTACGCGCCTCTTTCCCTGCTATTCCAAGCATGACAAGGTCTACAGCGGGGAGATGCGGCTTGGCTTTTCGACGGACACATATGATGCCCAAGGAACGCCCACTTCCGAGGAGAGCGGGCGCTTCCCCGACCGGGGAATGCTTGTCGAGGCTATGAAGAGATTCGTCGGCCCTCTGGAGCAGGTCCCTCCCCTCTATTCGGCCAAAAAAGTCGATGGGAAGCCGCTCTACAAGTGGGCACGCGCAAAAAAACCGGTCCAGCCCAGGGCCAGCCCGGTCGTCGTCTATGCGTTTGATTTGAAGGGCTATTCGCCACCCTTTGTCAGATTCGACGTCCATTGCGCCTCGGGGACGTATGTCCGCTCCCTGGTCCACGACCTCGGTCAGGCCCTCGGCTGCGGGGCCCATCTCACCGGCCTCCGGCGCCTGTCCGTCGGAGGGTACGGAATACGAGAGGCCCTTTCCCTCGAGGAGATCGAGAAACTGGCCGGGGCGGGAAATCGGCAAGGATTTGTGCTTCCCCTGGAGTCGCTGCTCCCGGAAACCCCCAAGGCCGTTCTCTCTGAGCCAGGCTGCCGCCGGCTTCAGAAAGGGAGTCCGCTTCCGGCCGAGCTCATTCTCAAGCTGATCCCGGCCGTCCCGAATTCCGCCCCGGCTACGGAATGCTCCCAAGCCTATCGTCTTTTCAGCCTGGAAGGCCGATTCCTGGCCCTGGCCAAGCCCGTCGAAGGAAAAAAGGCTTTTCTCCCCTTCCTCGTCCTCTAAGCCCTCCGGTTGCCTGAGGGTTTCTGCAATACGTCCTTGAATTTTGGCTCAACCTGTTGTATTTTAGGGGGGTTATGCGGTTGAACAAGAACCAGGTTGAGCACATGGCCTTCATCATCGTCAGGATCCTGGCCAAGGAAGGCAAAGTCATCCTCGAGGACCGCGGCAGGCTCATTGAAAGCATCAGCAGCCTGATCACCGAGGATTTCCAGAAAGAGGACCAACTCGACCAGGAGGTGCGGGAAATCCTGAGCAAGCATATGGAGAAGATCCGCAAGGAAAACCTCGAGTACCAGACCATGTTCCGGATGATCAAGACCAAGCTGGCCAAGGAAAGGAACATCGTCCTGTGAGCAACCGGCTGTCCCGCGAGAAGATCAACTTCCTCTCCAAGCAGATCCTCGGCTTCCTCTCCAATAACGACCAGGTCGAGTTCCTGGACGACCCCAACGAGATCCGCCTGGTCATCGTCAAGGCCATCGAAGAGGAAATGCGGCTCTACGAATCCCTCGACCGGAAGGCCATCGAGAAGATCCAGTCCCAGAAGAAATCGATCGAGGAAGGCAGCCGCGAATGGGAGATCCTCTACCGCAAGTACTACAATGATGAGCTGACCAAGCTCGGCAAGCTGACCGAGTAACCCTCCTCCCCCCCGCCCATGGGCCCACCCGTCGAGACCGAAGAACGCGTCCGCTACTCCGAAACGGACCAGATGGGCGTCGCCCATAACAAGAGCTATTTCGAGTGGTTTGAGATCGGCCGCACCGAATTTTGCCGGAGGAAGGGAATCCCCTACAGAGAGATCGAGGTGCAGGGATTCTATCTCGTCGTCGTCGAGGCCTTCTGTAAATATCGGAAGCCCCTCCGCTACGACCAGACGTTTATCATCCGAGTAACCCTCCGCGAAGCGACTTCAAAAAAGGTCGTTTTCGATTATGAAATCCTGACTCAGGAAGACCGCAGCCTCGTCGCTTCAGGTTACACAGTCCACATCGCCACCAATGCTCAGGGCGAGATCTCCCCCCTGCCCGCGCCGGTCCTCGATAAAATCAGCGCGGAATAAGCCCCTTTTTCTCCAGGTAGGCCCTTAGGGCATGATTCCAGGAGGAAAAATCCTTCAGCCCGACCTCCTTGGCCCTTTTGTTTTCGAGCACCGAATAGAGAGGCCGCAGGGCTTTGGCAGCAAAAGTCTGCGAATCAACGGGTTCCAGGCGGGGCCTTCTGCCGATGAGGGCAAATAGCTCCTGGGCGAACTGGAACCAGGTGCAATGCCCCTCGCTAGTCAGGTGATAAAGTCCATAGTGATCCGTACGGATGAGGTCGCTGGTCCGTTCGGCCAGCTCCGCCGTCGATGTGGGACTTACCCATTGGTCATCGACCACCCGGAGCGGCTTGCCCTCCTCGGCAAGCGCGATCATCCGGTCGACGAAATTGTATCCTTTCTCCCTAGAGCTGGCCTCGCCGAAGAGCCCGCAGGTGCGGATGAGGAAGTGCTTCTCGATGAGGGCTCGGACGAAGAACTCTCCGGCCAGCTTGGATACGGCGTAGACGTTCAGGGGGTTCGGCGGGTCGGACTCAATATAGGCCGCCTTTTTCCGGCCGTCGAAGACATAGTCCGTGCTGAAATGCACCAGGATGAAACCGAGCTCGCCGGCCAGCCGGGCCAGGTCCCGGACGGCGATGGTGTTAACCCGGAAGGAGGCCTCGGGATCATCCTCACATTCGTCCACCCGATGGAAGGCGGCCGTGTTGACCACGGTATCGGGACGCAAGTTCTGGAGGACGCTGCGCATTCGCATCGGGCGGGTGACGTCGAACTCAGGGTAATAGAGCGGGAATACTTCATCCCGGGCCAGGGTCCTCACCAGGTCGGATCCCAGCTGCCCGTCAGCGCCGATGACAGCGATTCTCATGGCTCTCTCTGCGAAAAAAAAGGCCAAGGACGAATCCTTGGCCTTTTCGTGGTCGAACGAGCGGCTCGGGAATCAGAAGTAATACCTGAACCCGAGGCCGTACTTATGGTTGTCGGCAAACGTCCGTCTCGAGCCGAGCGGCCAGCGAACCTGGAAGGACAGGGCGCCGGCTGACCTCGCGTTCCGGAAAACATCGAACCCGATGTTCCCGATGAGGTCAAAGTCAGCATCGCGTCCCTCTTTGACGGCCGTCGTTAGGCCGCCCCCGGCTCCGATGAAGAAGGCCCCCGCGTGGTAGTTAAGCAAAGCTTCGGCCAGGAAGATGGACTTCCAGGGTTCGCCCTTTAGGGCGATCGCTCCGCCTCCGGCGATCGTGAAGTCCACTTTATCGGGCGAGAGCCAGTACTGCCAGCCGATCAGGGCGAACAGGTACGGCCCATGGCTGCCGCGGGCAAAGAACGGGCCTGCGCCGACAAAGAGATAGCTCCGCTTCTGGGTGACGTCGAGGACCAGCCGGCAGGGCTCGGAGACGGCCCCAAAATCATCGGTTACGACGACCGTGATGGCATAGCTTCCCGGCTTGTCAAAGATTTTTTCCCAAACAAAAGGCGCATCTCCGTCCATGAATTTGTCGACCGCGTTCCCGGCCGTGTCGGTGATGGCGAAATCGGCCTTGGCGACCCGGCCGTCGGGGTCGGCCGACCCGGAGGCATCGATGGTGATGGGCCTGCCAACCATATTCTTGCAGGGCAGGCAGGACGTCGTGAGAGCGCAGGTCGGAGGAGCGTTGACGAAGACTTTCGCCTCGCAGGCATTGGCCGAAACTTTGTCTTGGGCATTCGTGGCCCGCCCCTTGAAGGTATAAGCCCCGGGCTTGTCGAAGCTGGTCTGCTTCTTTGCGGATTCAGGAGTGAAGGCATAAGTGGCGAGCTTTGCTCCGTCCGGCCCGAAGACGTCCACTTCCATGGACTTGGCCAGTTGGGTCCCGCTCATATCCACGGTCACCGGGTCTTTGAGGTTGACCTTGCCCGGCGATACGACCAGGTGACAGACGGCCGGCGGGAGCTCGAGATCGGTAATGCTGCGCAGCGAGATGTTGCCGCACGGCCGGGGCATAACGAATTCATAGGCCTTATAATCCTTTTTGACAGTGAACGCGAACACGTCCAGGGGCGCTTTGCCGGCCCACTCGATATCCTGCACGACTTTCACTTTCCCGTGTGAGCGGAAGAGCATCCAGTAGAGTGTGTCGCCGACGGGGAGAGATTTCTCCTCGAACGAGGCGCTCTTTAGCTGGTCCATGAAGGGAAGATAAAGATCGCCGGCACCGGCCAGGTCGAAGCCGTACTTGATGTCCGCCGCGTAGCGGTCCACCAGCGTCTTCATGACATCCTGGGTCGGGACTTTGCCCCGGATCCTCACCAGGGTGTACTGTCCGATGCTCTTGAGCTTTTTAGTCTCAGCGTAAGTGCTCAAAGCGAAAACGGCGAGCAGAAGAACGAGAATGATGACGATTTTTTTATTTCTCACATGCGCCTCCTTTTAAATGATGACGGCGAGGGATAGATATGTCCCTCTTGATTTTCATATGTTTATTAATCGAAAAAGGACCTTTTGTCAAGGGGAAAGCCCGTTTAGCGGCCTCGGGTCACACCCAGAAAATGGCGGACGATCCTGCGGATGAGTCCCGAGTCCTGCGGCTTCATACCCAGGGCTTCCTCGAACAGGGGCGAAGTCTTGAAGCCGAGGTCGACGAGATGATGCAGGAACTCCCGGGCGGCCGGGATATCGATCTCGGGATGGAACTGGACGCCCCAGACCGGCCGGCCCTTGAGCTCAAAAGCCTGGACCGGACAGCCCGGTGTCGAGGCCAGAACCCGGAAATCCTCATCCAGGTCGATGACCTCGTCGAAATGGCTTGAGAAGGCGTAGACTGCTCCTTCTTCCCCTAAGAGACCGCTTTTTATGCGGATGTCGATCGGATACCAGCCGATCTCCGGCCGGAGAGCTCGCCGGACGTGAGCAGGGCCGCGAAGGGCAAGGGCCAGGAGCTGATGGCCGTAGCAGCTCCCGAGGATGGGGAAATCCAGCCTCAAGGCTTCCTGGACGAATTCGACCTCGGCATTCACCCAGCCCTCCCGCTCCATGATCGAGGCCTCGGACCCCGTCAGGATGAGGTGGGTGAAGTCCTTCTCAAGGTCCGGCAGCCGCCCTTCAAGCGCCCGGAAAGAAGAGAACGGGGCCTGGAGAAACGCCGCCCAGTGCTCGACCGGTTGATAGACGGAGGGGGCGATTGAATTATCGACGATCGCCACGCGGATATCTTTTTTCGCTGCCGTATTCATTTTTTATGCCAGGCGAGGCATTCATTATAGCGAGGCCCCCGGAAAACTCAAACTGGGCTCTTTTCTATAGCCCCGGATTTTGCTATAATCATTTCTCGCGGAAGGAGAGCGCGCCGTGCACAAAGTCGAAGAAGCCACCGAACTTCATGTGATTACGCCCAACGAGCCCGGCATCCTGGGCCGGGTTCTGGGAACCCTGGCCAACGCCGGAGTCAACCTCAAGGCGCTCTGCGCCTATTCGGATAAGGGCCAAGGACACTTCTTGTTGATCACCGCCGATAACAAGAAGGCCGGAAAATCGCTGAAGACGCTCGGCTACAAGGTCAAGACAAATAAAGTCATCACGGTCGAAATCGGCGATCGCATCGGAGCCGGAGCGGAAATCGGCGCCCTTTTAGGGAATGCCATCGTCGACATCGATCATTGCTACGGGACATCGCCCGGACTGGGCCGCGCCCTGCTCGTGTTCAAGACGAACAGGCACAACAAAGCGCTGGAGACCCTGAAATAACGCTCCCGCCGGCTTCCTTATCCTACTTCAGGGGGACGACCTTGAAGATGACTCCCTTGGGATCGGGGCAGGTCAGATAATCCGACTCCGCGATCCAGTCGTCGTCGGGGAGTTCATCCTCCCGCTGCTTGGTGGTCAGGAAAGGGAAGAGGCTGTTCAGGGCGAAAATACAGACGCGCTTGCCGGCAGGGATCTCGATGGTGCCTTCTCCCCGAATATAGAATGAATCGCCGACCTTATGCCTGGCCCCGCAGCGCTCCTTGACCTCGACGACCTCAACCTTTAAATCTCTCATCGTTCCTCCTCTTGGTTTTCACTATACAAACTCCCGCCGTCAATTGCAAATGAGGCTCGAAACTGACGAGTTCCGGAAATGCGTTGACAAACCGGAATTATTTGGAATAAAATAGCCCTCCCGAGTGTAGAGGATAATTAGGAGGCCCATATGGCGACGAAAGCCGAACCCAATGTCGTCCCGTTGTGCGACGTCCTGCTTGTTCTCCTGATCATTTTCATGGTCATCACCCCGATCGTCCAGAAGGGGATCGACGTCAAGCTGCCGGAGACCTCGACAGATACGGGCGGAGGGATGCCGACCGGCCTGATCGTTTTGACGATGAAGAAAGACCTGTCGGTTCTGATCAACCAGCAGGCGGTCGAGCTCAAGCTTCTCCAGGACGAGCTCAGGCGTATCTATTCGGCCCGTCAGGATAAGACGATCTTCATCAGGGCAGACGCCAAACTCCCCTACGGCCGCATCATGGAGATGATCGACATCGCCAAGGGAGCGGGAGTCGAGGTCCTCGGAATCATCCCCGAGTACTTCACCGAAGAGGAATCCCAATAAAGGGGTTCCTCCCTCACTCTTTGGTCCCATGACCGGGAAGAGGAATCCGTTTCTTTTTCTAGGCCTCCTTTTGCTTGTCAGGCCGATACCCGCCCAGGTCGAACTCGTGGGCCCGCTCACTCCCGAAGCAATCCTGCAGAAAATCCCGGAGTGGAAGCCTTTCGTCGACGGGTACTCCCCCCAACTCGATATCATCAGCCGGCTGCAGGCCGTCCCGGAAGAGGTCCGGATCGAAATCTTCCTGGGGACCTGGTGTCCCGACTGCCGGCAGCATGTCAGCGCCTACTTCAAGGTCATGGACATGGTCCGGAACCCGATGATCCGGACGACCTACACTGGCGTGCCGCGCGACCGGGCGGCCCGGGGGCCCTACATTGAGGGAAAGAACATCGAGCGGATCCCGACCTTCATCGTCTTCTTCCGGGATGCTGAGGTCGGCCGAATTATCGAAACCCCCCGGGAATCAATCGAGGAAGACCTCTGGGAAATCCTGGGGCCGAAGCTCGGCGGGCGCTGAGACCCGCTCCGCCTTATTTGATCGGTCCGATCACTTCCCGCGAGATGACCAGCCTCTGGATCTCGTTTGTGCCCTCGTAGATTTGGAGGAGCTTGGCGTCCCGCATCAGCTTCTCCATCGGATAGTCCTTCATGTAGCCATAGCCGCCGAAAATCTGCAAGGCCTCGACCGTCGTTCGCATGGCCACGTCCGAGCCGAAGCACTTGGCCATGGCCGATTCCTTGCCGCAGGGCTTTCCCTGGTCCATCAGCCAGGCAGAATGCCAGACGAGATGGCGGGCGGCGTTGACCTCCATGGCCATCTGGGCGATCTTGAAGGCGGTGTTCTGGAAGAGCGCGATCGGCTTGCCAAATTGCTGGCGCGTCTTGGCATAGTCGATGGCGTATTCCAGGGCCGTCCGGGCGACTCCGACGCCGGCGGCGCCGACCGAGGCGCGTGTGTTGTCCAGGGTCTTCATGGCCACGATAAACCCCATACCCTCCCTGGCCAGCAAGTTCTCGACAGGCACCCGCACGTCCTCGAAAAAGAGCTCGGTGGTGTTGGAGGCCCGGTGTCCCAGCTTGTCCTCTTCTTTGCCGATGGTGATTCCCGGTATTTCCCGCGGCACGACGATGGCGCTGACGCCGCGGATCCCCTTGCCGGGGTCGGTCAGGGCGAAGACGACATACAGGCCGGCTATCCCGCCGTTGGTGATGAAGCACTTGGAGCCGTTGATGACGTAGTGGTCGCCGTCACGCAGAGCCCGCGTCTTGGTCGCACCGGCGTCCGAGCCCGCCTCCCGCTCGGTTAGGCAGAAGGCGGCAAAGCTCATCTTTTTGGTGAAGGGCGTCAGGAATTTTTTCTTTTGTTCATCCGTACCGAAGAGGATGATGGGCGTGAAAGCCAGCGAGCTGGCCATGATGGTGGTGAACATCCCGGCGCAGCCAGCGGCCAGTTCCTCGCTGATGATGGCCATCTCCAACTCCTTCAGCCCGCCGCCATCGTACTCCTGCGGGATGTTGCAGGTGATGAACCCGGCCTCGAAGGCCTTCTTCATGATCTCTTCGGGGAAATCGTTCCCCCTGTCATACTTGGCGGCGTTCGGACGCATCTCCTTGACCGCAAACTCGCGGGCCATATTCTGCAGGGCCTGCTGCTCTTCGCTCAAGCTGAAATCGATCACGGTCTCCTCCTCTTCCGTATCTTTGAGATCCTGTCGGCTTTATATACTGGATAAGAAGTCAAAGTCAATCCGGCCCAAGCCGGGACGGCCGGTCCCCTTCCTGCCGAAAAACCAGTCGTTCCCGAGTCAGGCGAACCGAGGGATTTTCCAGACCGAAGACGGCGCTGACGACATCCTGCGGCCGGAGGCCCCGGCGGGAGAGGGACGGGAGTTCGAGGTACAGCCTCATCTCGCTCTCATCCACCCAGAATGCCGCCTGGCTTCCTGGA
>Ga0299915_10003379_pt1 | contig 11536 bp, 7 predicted proteins | sample RVTome_13_FD_200263 | JGI IMG/M metagenome (GOLD analysis project Ga0299915, IMG submission 200263) | Soil microbial communities from uranium-contaminated site in the Upper Colorado River Basin, Wyoming, United States - RVT92D227 (version 2) ... | reverse complement strand
GCCCAGGTCGTTCTCGCACGCGGGCTGGGTCAGGAGGCATTCGGGCTTTTCGCCCTCGCCTGGACGCTATTGCGTCTGGGAGAATTCGTCGCGCCGCTCGGTCTGGAGCAAGGCGTCGTCCGATTTGGATCGAACCTGCGGCGTACGAACCCGCCGATGTTCAAGAAGGTGTTGGTCCTATCTTTGGTTTCAACCTCGGCTGTCGCCTTCACGTTTGCCGCTCTCGTGTTCCTTGGTGCTCCGTGGTTGGCTGAGTCGTTCTTCGGGAAGCCGCAGCTCACCCCGCTCCTGCGGGTAATTTCCGTTGGCCTGGTATTCGCCGCAGGCCTGAACGTTGCGGGTGCGGCAACCCGCGTCTCGCTTCGCATGCAATACTCTCTGGTCGCTCAGGAGTTGGTGCAACCAGGCGTCAATCTGGTCCTCGTCCTGGCATTCCTCCACGCAGGCTACGCCTTAGGCGGCGCCGCCACGGCCGTGGTCATTTCGTATCTCGCCGGCTGCGCCATGGCGCTCTACTTCGTGTACAAGCTGTTTCCTCAGGCATGGCGAGCACCTTGGCTTCGGGAGCCGATCCTGCGCTCGCTTTTCGCCTTCTCGGCGGCAACCTGGGTGGCTCGGGTGTTTACATCCGGACTGATCAACTCCGATCGAATCCTCGTGGGCCGCTTCCTCGGCGCCGGCGATGTCGGCCTGTATCAAGCCGCAAGCCAGGTTGCCACCTTGTTCCCGATTATCGCGGCGGCCTTCGCCGCGATTCTTGCGCCGCTCTTCTCCGACCTCCATCACCGGGGCGCCACCGGGCGACTTGCCTTGGTGTACCGTATGGGCGCCAAGTGGGGACTGTATACCTGCCTGCCGCTCTTCCTGGTTGTGACGCTCGGTTCTCGGGACGTAGTCCAGCTGGTCTATGGCCGCCCGTATTCCCCGGCCTCCATGCCACTTGTCGTCCTGGCCGTCGCGCAGATCTGCTTCGTGGTTTCGAATGCTCCTGGCTTGATGCTTGTGATGGTGGGGCGACAGAAAACCTGGCTGGCTGTGTGCGGCATATCGCTCGTGTGCGGAGTCGTGGCACAAGTCATGCTGATCCCCGTCTGGGGACTTGCGGGGGCGGCCGCCGGCATGGTCGCTGGCATGGCTGCGCTTGCCGTTGGTGCCATCTTGGCCGTGCGCCTCGCTTTGGGAATCTGGCCGTTCGACCGGGAGTACTGGAAAGGCCTTGTCGCTGCAGCGATGACAGCGGGTTCCATCTTCGGTCTCAGCCTGCTCGGCATCGCCTCGCCTGTGCTGGGGCTGATGCTGGCGACTAGTGCCTCGTGCACGGTATTCGTTCTTGTGCTTCTCGCGCTAGGCTTGGAGAACGAAGAGAAGCAGCAGCTGATCGCTCTGGGGGCCCGAGTCACACGTGGGTGGGGGACCGGCCGGGGCAGCTAAGCCATGCAGGTAGGCCCGGGCGCGACGTGTCCCCGTTTCGCCCCGCCCGGCTCCCGTAGGCGGGGATCGCGGCACACTCACATCAATCAGGCCGGCGAGCCCGGATACGCTTTGTGGCTGCGAAGGGAAGGCCGGAGCACCGCCCTTGTTTCTGGAAACAATGTTTGGATGACTTTCGGGAGATGGAGCAATCCTCACTTTGCGAGTATCCTCCTCCGGCGAGACAAGAGAGGCTCGAAGCCTGGTTGTCGGAGAACGTAGGCAGGCAGCCGCCGCGCACGGATGCGATTTCCTCGTGGCGTCCGAAGACACAAGCGAAGAGCTGATCGCAGTCCGTCGTAATCGCGCCGTGGGGGATACGGGCATTCGGGAAAGGTCGTGCGGATCGCATGTCCACAAACCAGAACCGCCGTCGTCTCAATAGACGCTGGCTCTTCCTGCTGACGAGTCTCGCGCTGACGGGATTGTACGCGCGCTTTCAGCTCGTCTACTCATTGGCCTTCGCGGCGCAGGTATTGCAGCTCGTGGCGGGCCGACTCGGGTTCTCCCTTCCGGGCATTGGATCTTGATCGCTCGATGATCGACGGGTTGCGCAAGCAGATCGCGAATCCCTTTTGTGCCTGGCGGCCACCCGCTGTGCCGCGTAACGCGCTGCGTTGGTCTCTGACAGCGGAGCGAACGCGTGCCTGCCTCGCCCCTCGCGGGGCGTCATCTGTCCGGCGGAGGCGGCCACCCCAATTCCCACCCCCGCCGGAAGTGGCGCCGGTCATGCCCTTGTCCTCGGATCGCCGGGTGTCAGCAGCCTTCCGCGGCACAGACAGGCAAGAGGAGTTGCCGTGCAGCGCCGATCGGCGCTTCGCAGGAGAGCTTGATGCAGCCTGACAACCCGCCACTGACCGACGATGCCCTGGCAGAACGCGACGTCGAACGCTTGGCACGCGGCGCCGGCGTCACTCTGTTCGGTCGGGTGTTCGGGAAGGGGGTGACCTTTATCGGGCAGATCGTCCTGGGGCGTGTCCTGGGTCCGGCAGCCTTCGGAGCCTACGGACTGTGCGACAGTGTCATCACCATCGTGACAGTCGTTGGTCCGGTCGGGATGAACAACGGCGTTATTCGGTTTGGCGCGCGCCACTGGCGCACGGATCCGAGGCAGCTGTCCTTTGTCTTCTTCCGGTCGATCTGGTTGGCATTTGCGGCGGGGATGGCTCTGGGCCTGGGGTTCTTCTTAATCACCCCATGGCTGGCCGAGGAGGTCTTCGCCCGGCCGGAGCTGGTCCCGGCATTCCGTCTGGTGGCATTTGCCTTTCCCCTCATCCCGGGACTGCGGGTTGCCGCCGCCGCCACGCGCGTCTCGCAACGCACGCTGTTCAGCGTTCTGTCTGAGGACATCACTCAGCCGGTCATCGGCCTGGCGTTGTTCGTTGTCTTCATCCTGCTGGGCTGGGGATTGCTCGGCGCCTTATGGGCGAGTGTCCTCTCCTTCCTGATCGCATTCATCGTCGCCCTGGGTTTCCTGCGTCGGCTGTTCCCCAACTCGAACCCTTTCAACTTCCGAGGCGGTCTGTTCGACAAGGAGCTCCTGCTATTCTCCATTCCGACTACTCTGACCGGCGTCTTCAGCGTCCTGATCCTGCAAGTCGACCGGTTTTTCGTCGGGCACTATCTGAGTGCAGCGGAGCTCGGCGTCTACCAGGCAGTCTCGCAAAGTGCCATCGCCTTCGCCGTGATTCTCGGCGCCTTCAACTCCATCTTCGCCCCGATGATTGCCGATCTGTATCACTCGAATGACCTGCCCCGACTGGCGCAACTCTACCGTATCAGCACGAAATGGGGCCTGTACCTAGCGCTTCCCATGTATGTCGTGATCTGCGCTGCACCCGGTCTGGTGCTTCTGGCGCTGTTTGGTGCGGCCTACAGCGGTGGGACTCTTCCGCTCGTGATCCTGTCCACCGGCCAGCTCATCAATGTTGGCACCGGGGCACTCGGTTTCCTGTTGGTCATGACCGGACGTCAGAAGACTTGGATGTTCATCACCGGCGTGATGCTTCTGCTCGATCTGCTGCTGAACATTTTGCTCACCCCTCGCCTCGGATTGACCGGCAGCGCCCTGGCCACCGGGATGGCGGTGTCTGGAGTGAATCTGGTCGCCCTGTTTTGGGTCAAGTCGGCAATGTGCCTGTGGCCTTTCGATCGGAGATACTTGAAGGGTGTCCTGGCCGCCGCTGCCTCCGGGGTCGTGGGGGTCGCCCTGCTGTCTTTGTCTGTATCCAGCCCCTGGGTGTCGTTGTTCCTGGTCGTCGGGGGAGTGGCGGGCACCTTTGGACTGGTCCTCGTGCTCTCCGGCCTGGATCCTGAAGATCATCTATTCTTGCGGCAGCTGCGTGCCCGCCTCGCTCGTCTCGTCTAAGGCTGCGCGCAGCGGGTGCCGGCCGTCGTCGGTTCGTCTGCCGGCAGGCCTCACGCTGCAACCGCGCCGGGCATGCTTGCATCCTGCCGCCGACACGCCCCTCTCCGTCCCGAAGCTACAAGGCAAGTTCGGGACCGCAACCGGGATAGGGGCGGTGGCTTGCCGGTTCGGTAAGGATCCGAGTGCCACCGGTTGGACGAGGAGATGTGGCATTCCACCCTCGGACTGAGTGGCGGCGCGAAAGACCGCGCGTTTCGCCGGCGATTCGGATACAATCCATTCGGCGGCGCCGCAGCAGCTCCGTCCGCCGTTCTGATCATCTCCCGGTCGGGCCGGATGAAAGGAACCCGCCGGAGTGTCCCCGGGACAAAGTGCTCCGACCCAAAGTGTAGAGGCCAGCGCACATCGTTCATATGCGTCCAGCAGATGGCGCGCAAGCCCACCGAGAAAGCCTGGAGTTGCGAATGAATCCCCCGTCGTCCTCGTCGGGCTTCGCCGGCCCACTCTTCATCGTCGGCTATCCGCGCAGCGGGACGAAGCTGATCCGCGATCTGCTCAATCGGTCCCCGGATGTCGGAATCCCGCTGGAGGAGAGCCATTTCATTCCCGCTCTCACTCTGGACAGGGCACATCCGCCTCGCTTCTCCGACGAAGGATGGCGCAAACGACTGCTGGAGGATCTCAGGACGACACCTTTCTTCTGGAACCATGCCCGGCGCGGGGTGCGGATGCCCGACTCGGAATTCCTGCGTGAGCCCTTCCCCCCAGACTGGTCAGGGCTTTTTGAGCGCATCCTGCGCTACTATGCGCCAGGGGAGCGAGGTGCGGGCTTCATCTGGGGAGACAAGACCCCCGGGTATGTGCGGCACATGGATCTGCTCCATCGTCTGTACCCTGCGGCCCGCTTCATCCACATTCTCCGCCATCCATGCGAGTGCAGCCTTTCCGCCCGGAGCGCATGGGGGAGGACTTTGGTGAGGGCGGCGACCGCCTGGCAGGAGGACGTGTCGCATGGTCGATCGATAGGAGTTGGCCTGGGGGAGGCGTACAAGGAGATACGCTATGAAGAGTTGACGACCTCGCCCGAGGTCGTACTATCCGACGTGTGCAATTTCGTCGGCATCCAGTACTCGGTGTCCATGCTGACGTTGACCATGTCGAGCGACCCCTGGGGAAAAGCCCGCGGGGCGAAGAAGATCCTCTCCAACAATACCCGGAAGTACCGCACGGAGCTTTCCGAGGCGACGATCCAGCGGTTGGAGGAGATTACCTTCCCTCTGGCCATCGAGCTCGGCTACCTGCCCGAATTCGCCACGACCTACCGGCCAGCATCGGCCTTGGAGCTGCGCATCTTGCGACCGGTGGATGCCGCTGCCTCCTTGCGATTCCATATGCGCGACAAGGGGTGGATCGCCGGGGCGAAGTACACCATCCTGCACCACCGCTGGAGCAGCTTCCATGCGGCCCGGCGCCAACGCCGCACTGCTGCCTGACAGGAGCGCCATGAACCGAAGAACCGGGTTGACCGCCCCGATACTCGTCGTGGGAGCAGCGCGATCCGGGACGACTCTCACCGCCGCCATCCTGGGGCGCCATCCGCGCATCCTGTCATTGGGGGAGACCCATTTCTACGAGGATATCTGGTCCCGGGGTCACGGACCCTACACCTGGGAGAAGACGGGCCGCGGGGCAGCCATGGCGAGGCGCACGCTTAGTCTCTTCGGTCGCTACAACTTCCCCGACGCCCAGCATTTCGTCGATGACCGCCTGACGCTCCCGGCGCTGCTGGAGGAGGCCGCCTCGACGGGCGCGGATCTGCATGCCTTGTACTCTGCCTTCACACGCCTGCTCGCGCGGGCGGCGGGGAAAGAAAGCCTATGTGATGACACACCCAAACATGCCTTCTTCCTTGAACCCATTCTGGCCGGACTGGCGGATGTGAAAGCCGTGGCCCTCGTGCGGGACCCGCGCGACTACCTGGCGTCGTACAAGAACTACTGGCGGCGATCAAACGAGAGTTGGCGTGTGCGGGCGCTGTATCACCCGATCAATAGCTCGCTCCTTTGGCGCAGCACGTGGAGCCATCTATCCCGGGTTGCCCGAGCGGACGGGAGCAACCGCGTCCTGCTGGTACGTTACGAGGATCTTGTCTTCGATCCTGAGCGCAACGCTCGAAGCATTTGCGCTTTCCTCGGCATAGACTTTCTGCCGGAGGTGCTGGAGGTCTACTCCTCCAACAGTTCCTTCGGCTCGCAGGCTGAAGGGATCTTCAGCTCGTCTGTGGGTCGTTGGCGTGAGGCATTGACTGAGGCCGAGGTTTGGTGGTGCCAGCGAATCACCGGAAGCGCGCTGACCAGGCTGGGGTATGCGGCTGCCCCGGTGCAGGCTCGGGCTGGATCGGTGGCGCGCCTCTTGCTAACCTCCCCCATCTCGCTGGCAAGTGGGTTGTGGGCGAACCGCGCCAAACGCGGCCCACTGGCGGGCTACTTGGCACGCCGGGCGAGGGGGCTCTTCCGCCGTGGCTGACATCGAAGGGCGCTACATGCGGGCGAGCGGTCAACCGCAAACGCCCCGCCCCGATTCCGAGAAAGGCAACCCGCCGGTGGATCGATCCCGGACCGTCACTGCGTACCTGCTCCTCCTGCAGTTGGTCCTCCTGGGATTTGCTGTAGGGGGCCGAACGTTCGCCGGGTTGGGAATAGGCCCGCTGCACGTCGGCGAGCTCACGCTGGGAGCCTCCCTGGGCCTGACGCTCTACCTAGCCCTCGTCCACCTGCGGAGATGCGGATGGGGGGGACTCTCCACCGGACTGCGCTCCTTGCTCAGGTCGACCGTCGCGCTGCCGCTGGTCTTCCTGGCGCTCTTTCAGCTTTGGGGTGCCCTGCGAACCCTCCCCTACCTCGGCATCTACGGCCTCGACGCGCTCAGAGATGGAGTGGTGTGGGGATATGCCTTCTTCGCCTGGTCCACGCTCGTGATATTGGCGGGTGAGCCACGACGGTTCCGGGAGTTGTCCGAGAGGTACCGGGTCTTCCTCGTTGTGTTCCTGTGCCTCATCCCCATTGTCACCCTCCTCAGTTGGGCATTCTATGATCGCCTGCCGACGATCGGCGTCACGGACCGGTTTCTCTTCGAGCTGCGCGCTGGTGAGGTGCTGACCCACCTCGCCGGGATCACGGCCTACCTCGCACTCGTGGCTCCGGGGTTCCCCGCTAGCGCAATCGTCCTTGTCTCCTTGAGCGCTGCGCTGGCATTGTTCTACGGGAGTCTGAACAGGGCCAGCCTGCTCGGCTTCGCCCTCAGCCTGACGACATTCCTACTGCATCCGGTCGGTCGCCGCAGGCTCGCGTGGGTTGGTGTCTCGTTGACAGGCGCCTTCGTCCTGCTCTGGTTGTCGGGCATATGGTTCAGGGCGCCCTTCCATCCGCGGGAGGTCTCCGCTCGCCAGCTCGTCAGCTACCTGGCGAATCCCCTCCATGTGCAGATCCCTCCCGAGGCGATGCCCCGCCTTCCGATATCCGGCGAGGCGTACTTCCTGCGTCTCGTGGGACTCGAAAAAGCGGGCGTGAGCTTCGCTTCGAAGCAGGCAAGGCTTCAACCGGGGATGGGCATGGCGCGGCAGGAAGGCTTGAAGGCATCGACAGGCGCGGATGCCCCGCTCCGCACCGTGGAGTTTCGTTTGGATTGGTGGAAGAAGGTCGTCGGCTACACGGTACTGGGACCCTACCGCTGGCTGGGCAAGGGATACGGCGTCAACCTGGCGAACGATGATGGCTTCCAGAACGAGCCGGGCGACTCCCTTCGTAGTCCTCACAATATCCAGATCACCATCCTGGCGCGCTCCGGCGTGATCGGCCTGGCCCTCTGGGTCGGTCTGCAGGCCTCATGGCTGGCCTGTCTGCTGGCTGCAATCCATCAGGCGCTTCTGCGCGGAGATCTTCGGTCGGCCGGGGCGATTCTCTTCCTGTTGACCTACTGGATTTCCTTCTTGATCATTGCCAGCCTGGGGGTGTTCCTGGAAGGCCCAATGGCAGGGATCTGGTTCTGGGTGATCTTCGGCGCGGGATTGGCTGCGGCCCATTGTGTCAGAGACGCCCGGCCGGGGGGTGTCTTGGGCGAACTGCCGGCCGCAGTCAAGTCATGATCCACCTGGACTTGGCGTTCTTGCCGGCAGGACGCCCGCTACCCGCCTCAGTCGGCGCGGAAGCAGCGATGATCGGGCCGGCCAAAAGTCGCCGATGCGCGTTTCGCGGGTCGAGGTCTTGTTCGAAGCCTCATCGGGCCAGGATTCGTCGTTCGTGCCCAGGCCCGCCTGCGGCGCTCTGCCTGTGGGAGGGTGGTTACGCTTGAAACGGGTCTGGTATCTTCGCCGCCTCGCCTCGATGCAGCCAATGGAGCTGGCTTACCGCTTTCGGCAGCGGTTGCGGATCCGGGCGGAGGAGCGCGCCCACGCCGCAAGGCAGCCGCGCAGCGCCGGGCCCCGGGCTGATTGGCTGCAGCGCTACCGTAGCGGCGAGAGCCCATTCTTCTTCTCCCCCGAAGGAGGCGAGGCGCTGGCGTTGTCGGTCCGCCGCGCCTTCCCCGAGGGGGTCCGCTGTGCTCTCGAAGAAGCCGAGCGCGTCTGTCGGCACGAGATTCGACTGTTCGGGTCTTGTTTCGCGTGCGGTCACCCGCACATCGCCTGGCATCGCGACCCGCGCACGGGCTTTGCGTGGCCACAAACGTTCTGGGCCTCCATTGAAACCCGTGCCCCGGCGACCGGCGTCGGCCCACTTTGGGTATGGAGGCTGGGCCAACACCACCATGTAACGATCTTGGCCAAGGCCTTCCTGCTCAGCCGCCAGGAGCGCTTCGCCGAGGAAGCGATAGCCCAGATCACAGATTGGATCGCCGCCAACCCGCCCGGGACGGGCGTTCATTGGGCCAGCCCCCTGGCCATGGCCATCCGCCTGATCAACTGGTGTTGGACCCTGGCATTTCTCCGATCCTCCTTGGCATTGACTCCCGAGGCATTCGGTCAGATTCTGGATTCGATCCATTTTCAGGCCGATCACATCGCGCATCACCTCTCGTTCCACAGCTCCGCCAACAATCACCTTGTGGGCGAGGCGGCCGGCCTGGCATTCGTCTCTCTTTGCTTTCCCTGGCTGGAGGGTGCAGCGGGATGGAAGTCGACAGGGTTGCGGATGCTGGCGCAGGAGGTCGGCAAGCAGATTCACCCCGACGGCGGGTCCGCCGAACAAGCTAACCATTACCTGCTGGAAGTGATGGAGTACAACCTCCTCGTCTGGCGCCTGGCCGAGATCGCAGGAGAACGCGTCCCGCAGGTCTGGCTGGAGCGACTGTCGGCGTCGGCCGACTTCCTGGCGGCGATGACCGATGGCAACGGGCGCATTCTTCCGCTCGGCGACGGAGATGACGGTTGGGCCGTGCAGCTGGATGCGCAGCCTCAGGTCTCACGGCCGCGGTCCCTCCTGGCCAGCGCGGCAGTCGTCCTGGGTCGAGCGGACCTGAAAGGCTCGGCTGTCGGGTGGGATGAGACGAGCTACTGGTTGCTGGGTGAAACCGGGCGCGCCACCTTTGATGACTGGCCAGACGGCAAGCCGTCCGAACAATCTGTGATCTTCCGGGATTCCGGCTACGACGTGGGCGCAGGCGGAACCGGCACGCTCGTGATGGATTTCGGCCCATTGGGCTATCTCTCGACCGCCGCGCATGGCCACGCCGACGCCCTCAGCCTGATGATTCTGGTAGGAGGCATCCCTGCGTTGGTGGATCCGGGTACCTACGCCTACCACGAGGGCGGGGACTGGCGTCGCTTCTTCCGCAGCACCTTGGCGCACAACACGATTGCCATCGACGGTCTGGATCAGAGCGAGATGTGGGGCACGTTCCTGTGGGGACGCAAAGCGCGGGCGCGGTTGTTGGTCTGGCACTCCGATGCCGAGCACGACTATGTGCGGGCCCGGCACGACGGATACGCCCCGCGCGGCGTCATCCATGTCCGGAGCGTGCTCTTTCACAAGCCGGCCTGGATCGTCGTTCGCGACGAACTCCGGGGTCGAGGGGTACATCAGGTGGAGCAGACCTGGCATTTCGCCCCCGGAGGGAAAGTCCGCGAGGAACCGGAAGGCGTCGGTCAGTGTGTGGACTATGCCACACACGCCATCTCGATCTTCCCGTCGAAAGCCCCCGGGATTGCGCCGATTTGGGTTGAGGGGGTGGAGGATCCGCCACAGGGCTGGGTGTCGACGGCATACGGGATAAGACAACCCGCCCCCGTGTTATCCTTGCGCGGCACCTGCCCTCTCCCCCTCCGTTTGACGACGGTGTTTCGGATCCACGGTGTGGCGTCTGCTGATCAAGACCTGAGGGAAGAGGCCGTCTTGATGCTCGAGACTCTGGAGGCAAAACTGCGCGCATGAATGTGACCGTCTTTGGGCTTGGGTACGTCGGCTGTGTTACGGCGGCATGTCTGGCCGAGGCCGGCCACCGCGTCATGGGCGTCGATGTCAACCCGGAGAAGGTCCGGGCAGTGCAGGAAGGGGGCAGCCCGATCATCGAACCCGGGCTGGAGGCGCTGATCGCCGCCAACCGTGGTGCCGGGCGCCTTGTCGCAACGGCTTCAGCCGAGGAGGGACTTGCCGCGGCGGAGCTAGCAGTGGTCTGCGTCGGCACACCCTCGCGTCCGAACGGCAGCCTGGAACTGAGATACCTGGAGCGAGTCGCTGAGCAGATCGGTCATTCGCTGGCGCGGCACCCGGCCGGACTGGTGGTCGTCTTGCGCAGCACGATGCTGCCCGGGACCCACGCCCATGTGCTCTCACTCCTGGAGGCCTCGTCCGGACGCAAGGCCGGGGTCGATTTCGGCCTGTGTGTGAATCCGGAGTTCCTGCGCGAGGGAAGCGCCATCAACGATTTCGGGAATCCACCCTTCACCCTGATCGGGGAACTCGATCCTGCAAGCGGGGACCGAGCCGCGGCGCTGTATGCCCACCTTGATGCACCGCTCCATCGGGTCTCGCTCGGGGTGGCGGAGTTGGTGAAGTACGCCAGTAACGCATTTCACGGTCTGAAAGTGACTTTTGCCAATGAGATCGGCGCGGTCAGCCAGGCGTACGGGGTCGATGGGACTCAGGTGATGGCGCTTTTCACGCAGGACACACGTCTGAATCTGTCACCTTACTATCTGAAACCGGGCTTTGCCTACGGCGGCTCCTGCCTGGGAAAGGATCTGCGGGCGCTCAACTTCGCCGCCCGGCAGAAGGACCTGCATCTTCCGGTGCTGGAATCTGTGGCGCAGTCGAACCAACTACACATCCGGCGGGCAGTCGACATGGTGTTGCAGGAGGGACGCCGCCGCGTGGGCGTGTTGGGGTTGAGCTTCAAGTCGGCAACGGATGATTTGCGCGAGAGTCCGGCCGTGGAGTTGGTCGAGCAACTGCTGGGCAAGGGTCTGGATGTGCACATCTATGATCACGAAGTATCGCTCAGCCGGGTTCACGGCGCGAACAGGGAGTACATTGAACAGGTCCTACCCCATATCGCTTCGCTCCTTCGAGTGGATCTTGGTCAGGTCGTGGCGGAGGCGGAGGTGTTAGTCGTGACCAAGCGACCGCCTGCTGGCCAGGTAGTAGAGCTCCTGCGGGCCATCCGCCCGGAGCAGGTGCTGATCGATCTGGTCAATTTGCGCGATGC
>Ga0299915_10003377_pt1 | contig 11542 bp, 12 predicted proteins | sample RVTome_13_FD_200263 | JGI IMG/M metagenome (GOLD analysis project Ga0299915, IMG submission 200263) | Soil microbial communities from uranium-contaminated site in the Upper Colorado River Basin, Wyoming, United States - RVT92D227 (version 2) ... | reverse complement strand
GATTCCAGGGGCAGGCAGCCGCGGCGACCTGCCCAACGAACGCGTCTTCTTCCCCGTTGGGCAGGACCTTGCTTGCCCTGAGGGAACTCGAAGGGCGTCCTGCCCCCTATCAAATCTCTCGCTGTAGAGTCTTCTCCCCCTGGCATTGACCTCCTTGCCCACACTTTCGAAAGTTGACAAAGAAGTGGCGGCCTCGCTCTTCTCGTTCTACTATATCTGGGATGTTAACCTCGTCGCATACTACATCTTGTTGTGAGAGTGCTCTTGTTCTCAGGGCTTTCTTTGTCCAAAAAAGTTCCCTCTTCCTTCTTGACAAGGTCACGGACTCGGTTTAGAATATTACCAACTATTCCGATTATAATAGTAGGAAAGGCAATGAAACTCTCAACCAGAGGACGTTACGGACTGCGGGCCATGCTGGAGATCGCCCTGCGGGAGAGCAAGGAGCCAGTCATGGGTCGAGAAATCGCTTTCGCTCAGGCGATCCCGGAGGATTACCTCGAGCAGGTTCTCACTTCTCTGCGCAAGTCCGGCCTCGTCCGCAGTGTGCGAGGAGCCAACGGCGGCTATTCGCTCGCTTTTCCGCCGGAGCAAGTCACGACCCTGGAGATCGTTGAGGCCCTGGAAGGCTCTCTCCTCCCGTTGGAGTGCCTGCAGAAGCCGGAGGTGTGCGAACGCTCCTCTTTTTGCGCGGCCAACGAACTCTGGGGAGAGGCCGCCCAAGCCTTCCGCGAGGTTCTCCGGCGCACCACCCTCGCCGCCCTGCGAGACCGCCAGCGCGCCAGGCTGGTAACCGCGGATTTCCGTATCTGACCTTTTGCGGACGGAGTTTTCCCGATGAAGAATGAAGAAACTCTGACAACCGACCTCCTCATCATCGGTGGAGGCACCGCCGGCTGCCTCGCCGGAGTAGAAGCCAAACAGATCGCCCCGGATTTGGAGGTCACCATCCTGGAAAAGGCCCACATTGACCGCAGCGGCTGCCTGGCCGCGGGCATGAATGCCATCAATGTCCATCTCAATCCGGGCGAGACCCCCGAATCATTTGTGAAATATGTCCGCGCGGATGCCATGGGGCTTTGCCGCGAGGATTTGGTATTGACCCTGGCCGAGCAGGTGAACCGGGTCGTGCAGCGGGTGGAGCAGTGGGGCCTCCCTATCAAAAAGAACGAGGCCGGGGTCTATAAGGCACGCGGACGCTGGAATATCGTCATAAACGGTGAGTTTCTCAAGCCGATTATCGCCGGCGCAGCCAGAAAAGCCGGAGTGAGAATCATCAATCGCGTGGCCGCGACGAATCTCCTTCTGGACGGAAACCGCGTCACCGGCGCCTTTGGAATCGGGGTTCGCAACGGAGACTTTGTCACCATCCAGGCAAGAGCGGTAATTGTGGCCACCGGCGGCGCCGCCGGCGTCTATCGCCCAAACAACACCGGCTCGGCCCATCACAAGATGTGGTATTCCCCCTTCAACACCGGGGCCGGTTATGCCATGGGCCTGCGGGCGGGCGCGGAGATGACCTCATTTGAGATGCGCTTCATCGCCCTGCGCACAAAAGACCTCATCGCCCCAACCGGAACCCTGGCCTTGGGCTTCGGCGCTCCCCAGGTCAATGCCAGGGGGGAGCAGTTCATGAAACTTCGCTGGGCCCATCTGGGAGGAGAAGGCGCGCCCACCTGCCTCCGGGCTTATGCTCCCACCCTGGAGGTGAAAGAGGGCCGGGGCCCCTGCTACATGGACACTCGCCAGCTCTCTCCAGAGAAAGTGCGAGACCTCAAGGCGGCCTATCTGGATATGTATCCCGACCTCGTCCTCCAATGGGCGGCAAATGGCTTTGACCCCGCAACGGAGCCCGTGGAAATCCAGGGGACAGAGCCTTATATCGTGGGCGGTCACTGCCAAGCGGGCTATTGGATTGGAGCCGACCGCGCCACAACTCTGCCCGGCCTCTTCGCCGCCGGTGATGTCGCCGGCGGCGCGCCCTACAAGTTCGTCAGCGGCTGCTGGGCCGAGGGAATCATCTCCGCCCGCGCCGCCGTCGCCTTCTGCAAATCCAACGGCCAGGGCCGTCTCGACGCGGCCGGAGTTGATGCGGAGAGAGAACGCGCCTTCGCTCCTGCTCACCGCGGCCAAGCGGGCCGAGATGGTGTTACTCCTGCGGAGATAGAGGAGCGCCTGCAAAAGATCATGGATGAATACGCCGGCGGGGTCAGCGTTTTCTATGAACTGAACGGAGAGCGCCTCGCCGCGGCGAGAAAAAACCTGGAGCGCCTGCGTGGGCAGATTCCTTTCCTGCTTGCCCGCGATCCCCATGAACTCATGCTCGCCCACGAGGTGATTGACCGCATTGATGTCGCTCAGGCCGTGGTGGAACATCTCGATTATCGCAAGGAAACGCGCTGGCCCGGCTTTCAGACCAGGCTGGATTTTCCCCACCGCGATGACCGCAACTGGCTGAAGTTCGTCAATTCCCAGCGCGGCCCGGACGGACAATTGCGGATTATCGAGCGGCCCTATCAGCAAATCGTACCGGGAGATCGCTATCTTCCCTCCTGAGGAGAAAGTGCAGGTCCGGCATGGGTGTCGAAATCTTGTCACTGGCGGCCCTGGTAAGCGCTTTTCTCACGGCCCTGAATGTGGGGGCGAATAACTCCGCCGCGGAAATGGGGCCGGCCTATGGCTGCGGGGCGCGCACCCGACGGCAGGCCGTGGTGCTGATTGCCGTCTTTACGGTTCTCGGAGCGATTCTCGCCGGTGACCGCGTCGTCCACACCCTCGGCAAGGGATTGGTCGGCGAAGGAACCCTCCAGGGCAATCTGGGCGCGGTCGTCATTGTCCTGCTCGCCGCCGCCGCCCTGGTTGGGCTGGCCAATCTCCTGCGAGTTCCCGTTCCAACTTCTCACATCATGGTGGGAGCGGTCAGCGGCCTGGGCCTCTACTTCGGCACCCTCAACTGGTATCGTTTGGGAAGCATCCTAATCTGGTGGCTCGCCACCCCTTTGGTCGCGTTGATCGCCGCCTATCTCGCCCGCCGCTATCTCTACTATCCTATTCTCTCCTTGCTCTCCAGGCTTCGGAGCGAGCGGAGAGCACGCGCAGTGATTCAAATCCTCATAACTATCTCCGGCTGCTGCATGGCCTTCTCCGCGGGTTCCAACAGCCTGGCGAAGGCAATCGGCCCGGCTGTCGGCGCGGGGGTCTTCAGCCAGAGAGACGGGGCCATCATTGGCGGCCTGGCGATGGCCCTGGGGGCGCTGCTCTTGGGTGGAAGGATAATGGAGACCGTGGGCAAGCGCATCACCCATCTCTGCGGCGTCGCCGCTATCATGGTGGAGATCATCTGCGCCAGCATCGTCTTCTCCGCCTCCCATTTCGGCGTGCCCGTCTCCCTGGCGGAGATCGTGACTTCCTCCGTGGTCGGTTTTTCTCTGGCGAGCGACGGCCTGAGGGCGACTTTTCATAATCCCAATGTCCGCCGTATCTATACCCTTTGGCCCATCTGCCCGGCCTCGTGCGCAGCCCTGGTCTTCGTGCTGGCCATCTTGTTACACGCTTGAAAAGCCATCCGCCACAAAGTTCGCAAAGGAAAGAAGATGAGTGCAGAAGTTGACAAGAAGAGGTGCAATGGTTGTCCCGGGTTGGAGGAGCCGCGGTGTGTGCAGGCTTGTCCGGGTGATTTGATGGCTCTTGATGAGGCTGAAAGGAAGGCCTTCATCCGGGAGCCCCGGGACTGCTGGGATTGTTTCTGCTGTATCAAGGCCTGCCCGCGCGGGGCGATTTCGTGCCGGCTGCCGTTCCAACTCGCCGATTTCGGCGCCACCCTTCAACCCAAGGTCAGGCCGGAAAAGATCGAGTGGGTCTGCACCACTCCGGCTGGAAAGAGAGAGGAGTTCAGCCTTCCAACGCGGCGCACTTGACGAATAAAGGAAAAGGCATGGAATCTCGCGGCATTCCCCCTCATGGTGGAGAATTGATAAATCGAGTGGTGGCCGAAAACCAGCGGCCGGCCCTGTCGGGGGCCGCGGCGCGGCTGCCGCGGGTCACCCTGAATTCTCGCCAGGCCTCAGACCTGGAACTCATTGCGGTCGGGGCCTTCAGCCCCCTGCAGGGCTTCATGGGAGAGGCGGATTACTTGGGTGTGCTAAATCGAATGCGCCTGGCCGGCGGCCTTCCCTGGAGCCTGCCCATTACTTTGGCCGTAGATGCCGAAGTTGCCGGCCGCCTGAAAATCGGCCAACAGATCGCCCTGCAGGACAAACAGGGAAGGCTTCTGGGCAGCATGGAATTGACCGAGAAGTTCGCCTATGACAAAGAGGCCGAGGCGCGGCTCGCCTATGGAACCACCGAGGCTGCTCATCCGGGAGTGGCCGCGCTCTACAGCCAGGGAGAAGTCCTTCTCGCCGGCCCCATCAGCCTGCTGGAGCGGCCGGGGCCGCGGGGTTTTGCCGGGTTTCGCCTCGATCCCGCCCAAACCAGAAAAATCTTCGCCGAGCGCGGCTGGCGGCGGATCGTGGGCTTCCAGACTCGCAATCCCGTCCATCGCGCCCACGAATATCTCCAAAAATGCGCCCTGGAAACAATGGACGGACTGCTGCTTCATCCCCTTGTCGGAGAGACCAAGGAGGATGACATACCTGCGGCCGTGAGGATGCGCTGCTACCAGGTGCTGCTGGAACACTATTTTCCGAAGGACCGGGTTCTGCTGGCCGTGCTGCCCGCGGCCATGCGCTACGCCGGCCCCAGGGAGGCGATCTTCCACGCCCTGGTCAGAAAGAACTATGGCTGCACCCATTTCATTGTCGGCCGCGACCATGCCGGAGTGGGCAACTACTATGACACCTTCGCCGCCCATCGCATCTTCGAGGAGTTCGCCCCGGAGGAGTTGGGAATCACTCCCCTCTTCTTCGACCATGCCTTCTTCTGCCGCCAGTGCGAGGGAATGGCCACGGCCAAGACCTGTCCCCACGGCGCGGGGGAGCGGGTGAGCCTCAGCGGAACCGCAGTCCGGGAGATGCTGCAAAAAGGAGAGATGCCGCCCGCGGAGTTCACCCGCGCGGAAGTTGCGCAAATATTGATTGAGGCCTTGAGAGAGACGGCCGAATTCAGTCTTTGAGGGAGTTGTGAGTCCAGAGTGGAAGGTTATTCGGATAAGGTCTTGAACTCTCAACTCTGACTTTCAACTCTGGACCTGCAGGAGAAAAGATATGCTCACCGGAGACGCGGTCTGCAAGCAGACTATTTTCGACAATGTGCTGCAACTCGTCGGTAACACCCCGCTGGTAAGGCTCAATCGCCTTCCCCAGCCGGGCTGGGCCGAGGTGGCGGCGAAACTCGAATCCTACAATCCCGGCTGGAGTGTGAAGGACCGCATCGCGGTGGCGATGATTGAAGAGGCGGAAGAAAAAGGTCTGCTCAAACCGGGCGGGGTGATTGTCGAACCCACCAGCGGCAACACCGGCATCGGCCTGGCCATGGTCGCCGCGGTCAAGGGCTATCGCTGCATCTTGACCATGCCGGAGAGCATGACCACGGAGCGCCGCTTCGCAGTTGAGTCTTTCGGCGCAGAAATCGCGCTCACCCCGGCGACTGAAGGGATGAACGGAGCCGTGAAAAAGGCGCAGGAGATCCTGGCAAATACGCCCGGAGCCTTCATGCCCCAGCAGTTCGAAAATCCGGCGAACCCGGAGATTCACCGCCGCACCACGGCCCGGGAGATTCTCGCCGCGACAGAGGGAAAACTGGACGCCTTTGTCGCCGGAATCGGCACCGGAGGCACAGTCACCGGTGTCGGAGAAGCGCTCAAGAAAGAGGTGCCGGAGGCGCTCGTGGTGGGAGTGGAGCCGGAGGCCTCGCCCCTGCTTACCGAAGGGGTCGCCGGCCGGCACATGATACAAGGAATCGGGGCGAATTTCGTGCCCGAGGTCCTCAACCGCGAGGTGATTGACCGCATCATCACCGTCGCCGACAATGACGCTTTCCGCACTTCCCGGCTGCTGGCAAAAAAGGAAGGGCTCTTTGTGGGGGTTTCTGCAGGCGCGGCCTGTTTCGCCGCCCTGCAGATAGCAAAGGAATTGGGGGAAGGCAAGCGCGTGGTAGTCCTTCTCCCGGACTTGGGAGACCGCTACGCCAGCCTTGCCGAGTATTTCAAAGTCTGAGGTAGGCAGATGGCCGAAGTCAAAGAGAAGAAAAAGAGCCTGGGCGCAGCAAAGGCGGAGGAATTGAAGGCCGGAGGCTTCATCCCCCAGCGGCAAAAGGGGATGATTACCGTCCGCTGCAAGGCCCCCGGAGGCAGAGTGACCGCCGAGCGGCTCAAAAAGATCGCCGAGGTTGCCGAGAAATACGGCCAGGGAATCGTTCACCTCTCGGTGCGGATGTCCCCGGAAATTCTCTATGTCAAGATGGAGAATCTGGAGGCGGTGGTGAAAGAACTCGCCGAAGCGGGCCAGGAGATCGCCTCCTGTGGCAAGCGTTTCCGCGTCACCACGGCCTGCGGAGGTTGTGAATATAACCCGAACGGCCTGGTGGACACCCAGCGCCTGGCGCAGGAATCAACCCGCCGCTTCTTCGGCACGAACACGCCGCACAAGTTCAAGACCTCTTTCTCCGGCTGTCCCATTGACTGCATGAGAGCGCGGGAGATGGACCTCGGCTTTCAAGGGATGATGGAGCCCAAACTGCTAGAGGAGAATTGCACCGGCTGCACCTTGTGTGTGCGCGCCTGCCAGGATGATGCCCTGAAGATGGAAGGGGATTTGCCGGTGCGGGACTGGGATAAGTGCATATCTTGCGGCGGTTGTGTCAAGATCTGCCCGTTCGGGGCGATGGTCGCCGCGCGCACGGGCCACGCCGTCTATCTCGGAGGCAAACACGGCAAACATCCCCATGTCGCCTATCCCGTCGCCCAATTCGCGCCGGATGAGAAAGTCTTCGGGGTGATGGAAAAGACGATGGAATGGTACAACCAGCACGGCCTCCGCGGGGAGCGCATCGGGGAAACCATTGACCGCGTGGGAATGGGCTCCTATCGCGCTTTTCTCAAAGAGACCATTGGGGAATATCTCATCCCTTCTGAAGACTTGAGCAAGCCCAAGTGGAGAAGGCTTTTCTGGCGCGGAGTGGCGGAGGTCTTCCCGGATTACAATGCAGGGGAGCGAGAATGAAACCGGATGTAACCCTGGATTTGCGCGGCGTCCTCTGCCCCATGAACTGGGTGAAGGCCAAACTTCAATTGGAGGAGATGGCTCCCGGTGAAGTGGTCGAGATATCGCTCGACGATGATGAGGCGATCCGCAGCGTTCCCGCTTCGGCCCGCGCCGAAGGGCATCGCATCCTGGAAGTGAAACCCGAAGGGAACTCTTTCCGCATCTTGATTCAGCGCGGTGGTGAAGAATGAAAAGCCTTTTCATGACCGGTTTGCGCTGCAGGGAGTGCGGCCGCGCCTATCCCAAAGAGGCGGTCTTCGTCTGCGAATACTGCTTCGGGCCGCTTGAGGTGGTTTATGATTACGAGGCGGTCCGAAAGAGCATGACCCGGGAGGAGATCGCCCGCCGCCCGGCCAATCTCTGGCGCTACCGCGAACTGCTGCCCATCGAGGGCGAGCCCACCGACGGCCTTTACTCCGGCTTCACCCCGCTCGTGCGCGCCCGCCATCTGGGAGAGGAACTGGGAATTGAAGAACTCTGGATAAAGGATGATTCTGTCAATCATCCCACCCTCTCTTACAAAGATCGAGTGGTGCCCGTCGCTCTCAGCCGGGCAAAGGAGTTGGGCTTCACTACCGTCGGCTGTGCCACCACCGGAAACCTGGGCCACTCCGTCGCCGCGCATGGAGCCATGGCCGGCCTCAAGGTTTTCGTCCTGATGCCGGCGGACTTGGAGATGGGAAAAGTCGTCGCCACCGCGGTCTTCGCCCCGCGCGTCATCGCCGTCGAGGGGAATTATGATGAAGTCAACCGTCTCTGCACGGAAATCTCTTCAAAGTATCGCTGGGGCCTGGTGAATGTGAATTTGCGCCCCTACTATACCGAGGGGGCCAAGACAACCGCCTTTGAAATCTGCGAGCAACTGGGCTGGCAGGCGCCCGACCATATCGTTGTTCCAGTCGCGGGGGCGACCCTTTTGCCCAAGGTATGGAAAGGATTGAAGGAACTGCTTCTCCTGGGGCTCATTCCTTCCTTGCCGACGAAGATCTATGCCGCGCAGGCCGCGGGAAGCGCTCCCGTGGTAAATGCCATCAAGGCGCACAGCGAAATCATTCGGCCGGTGAAGCCGAACACGATTGCAAAATCCCTCGCCATCGGCAACCCCGCGGACGGCTTTTACGCAGTGAAAGCCGTCGCCGAAAGCAGCGGCAGCGGTGAAGATGTCAGCGATGAGGAGATCATCGAAGGGATGAAACTCCTCGCCCGCACCGAGGGAATCTTCACCGAGACCGCGGGAGGAGTTACGGTTGCAGCCGCCAGGAGACTGGTGGAAACCGGACAACTGCCCCGCGCGGGCAAAACCGTCATTTGCATCACCGGCAATGGATTGAAGACCCAGGAGGCGGTGATGGGCCGACTGGGCGCAGCCGTCACCATCAAGCCCAATATGCGCTCCTTTGAAGAACAGGTGCAAGGCCTCAGTGATTAGATTCAAGCGGTAGCCGCAGGCTTTAGCCTGCGCTAAGTTTCCCTCTAAGAGTGCTCGCAGACTGAAGTCTGCGGCTACCAAAGCAATACAGAAGAGACGGAATTGTGACAATCGTTCGATAAGGAGGAAACAAAATGCCTGCGAAAGTGAGAATTCCCGCACCCTTGCAGCACCTTACCCAGAACATTGGGTTGGTGGAGGCTGAGGGAACAACCGTCAAAGAGGTTCTTTCGAACCTGGAGGGCCGCTTCCCGGGCTTTCACGAGCGGCTCTATGATGAAAACGGCGGACTGCGGCGCTTCATCAACATCTATGTGAATGATGAAGATATCCGCTTCCTCCAGGGAGAGGATACCCCGCTCGCCGATGGGGATGAGATGTCCATCATCCCCGCCATCGCCGGAGGCTGACCTTGTTGTGGCACGGGCATCCTGCCCGTGCTCACGGCCGGGACGGCCGTGCCACTTTGGCCATCCCGGCTCTTTGAGCAATCGCGAGGATTAGATAGTGCCTTCTCTGACCGATGAGCAAGTCAAGCGCTATAGCCGCCACATCCTCCTGCCGGAGGTGGGCGGAAAGGGCCAGCGCAAAATCCTGGAGGCGAAAGTCCTCCTGGTGGGCGCCGGAGGATTGGGTTCGCCCTGCGGCCTCTATCTGGCCGCGGCCGGGGTGGGAACCATCGGCATTGTTGACTCCGATCTGGTTGACCTCTCCAACCTCCAGCGCCAGGTGCTCCATTCCACCGCTGACCTCGACCGCCCCAAAGTCCTCTCCGCCAGGGAGACGATGGAGGCGATAAATCCTGATGTGAAGGTGATCTGCTGCCAGGAGCGGCTGACCTCGGCAAACATTCTGGAGATAATACGAGACTACGACATTGTTGCAGATGGGGCCGATAATTTCCCCACCCGCTACCTGGTCAATGATGCCTGCGTCATGGCGGGCAAGCCTTTGTCTCACGCCGGCATCTTTCGCTTTGACGGCCAGGCCGTCACCATCCTGCCCGGCAAAGGCCCCTGCTACCGCTGCCTCTATCCGGAGCCGCCTCCGCCCGGGCTGGTTCCCTCTTGCCAGGAGGCGGGCGTCCTGGGCGTAGTTGCGGGTGTGATGGGCCTCATTCAGGCTACCGAAGTGTTGAAATTCATCCTGGGAAGGGGCGAATTGCTCTCCGGCCGGCTTTTGACCTATAATGCCCTTGACATGGAATTCAAGACCATGCCGGTGAAGCGCAGCCGGAAATGTCCCGTCTGCGGCGATAATCCAACCATCACGGAGTTGATAGATTACGAAGAATTCTGCAGCCTGCGGGCATGAAATCTGCGCAATCTGTGAAATCTGTGGATGGATTCTAGAGAATTTTATGGGAGGGCCATCATGGCTAAGCAAAAAGTAACCTTGACCTATCCGCAAGAACTGATTCAGGAGCCGGTGCTTTTCCAAATGGCCCGCCAGTTTGACGTCATCCCCAACATCCGCCGCGCCCGCGTCACCGCCAGCACCGGCGAAATGGTGATAGAACTGGAAGGCAGCGAAGAAAACCTCCGCGCCGGCCTCAAATACCTCACCGACCTCGGCATCATCGTCGAACCCATCGAAGGCGATGTCATAGAGCCGTAGGGGCGACCCTGTGTGGTCGCCCTTGAACTCACCATCTATAACCGCAAAGCTGCAAAGAGCGCAAAGAAACTGCTTGCCCTCCGAAGCTTTACCGAAGGAGGATAGTGGCGGGGGCTCTCTGCTTCCCGAGCCTGCGTAGCGCTTCGCAGAGCAGGCCGCCCCCCACCGGATATGTCTGGGAGTCCAGATGCGACGCAAGCCCCTCACCAAGACCAGACTGGCACTCTATATCTTGCTGCTCGTAGCGTGCACACTTTCGGCACTGCTTCTCTTCATTTGTGATTTCTCTCTGATCTGGGCGCTCGCTTCTTATCTCGCACACGGTGTGACCTGGCTGACGGCCATTGTCCTTCTGCTAATGGGTGCAGCGTATCTTCTCTTTTGGGCAGCCCTAATCTGGCTTTCCACGCGGGAATGGCGTTCGTAGGGCAGAACCTTGCGTTCTGCCAGACATTTGGGGGCGGGCTTTGTGGTGGCTGTCTCATAATTGTCGGGAACGCGCAAGACCATGAAGTCACCTCCCCCTGGATGGGGGAGGGTTGGGGCTACTTCGCCCTGCGAAGCAAGGTGGGGGTGATTGACTTGCCATTCATCTTGCGTTCACCCCCCCACCCTTCGACTACGCTCACGGCAAGCCTTAGTCCTCCCCCACAAGGGGGGAGGCGATGCTATGAGCAATTCCGATGTGAATGGTCAAGGAATTGTGAGACATCCACTGTGAAGCCCGCCGCATCGCGGCCGAATGGCAATTCGCTCCTGCAATTCCTCTGCGTCCTTCGCGTCCGCCTCCGTCAAGACTTCGGCGGACAAGCCTTTGCGGTTACTCTCCGAGTGGTATAATTCCCCTGGAGCGCGGGTATGGGAGAGGCTTTTGAACTGCGGGCGGATTTTGAACCTACCGGCGACCAGCCGAAGGCGATTGAGGCCCTGGCGAAGGGCGTAGAGCAGGGCCTGCGCTTTCAGACCCTCCTCGGCGTGACCGGTTCTGGCAAGACCTTCACCATGGCTAATCTCATCGCCCGTGCCAACCGTCCCACCCTCGTCATCGCTCACAACAAGACCCTAGCCGCCCAGCTCTGCGGAGAGTTCCGCGTCTTTTTCCCAAACAGCGCCGTCGCCTATTTCGTCTCTTATTACGACTACTATCAGCCTGAGGCCTATATCCCCCAGACCGACACCTATATCGAGAAAGATTCCTCCATCAATGAGGAGATTGACCGCCTCCGCCATTTCGCCACGAAATCTCTCTTTGAACGGCGGGATGTGATAGTTGTGGCAAGCGTCTCTTGTATCT
>Ga0299915_10003376_pt1 | contig 11542 bp, 9 predicted proteins | sample RVTome_13_FD_200263 | JGI IMG/M metagenome (GOLD analysis project Ga0299915, IMG submission 200263) | Soil microbial communities from uranium-contaminated site in the Upper Colorado River Basin, Wyoming, United States - RVT92D227 (version 2) ... | reverse complement strand
AACGTCGGGGCGGCGCTGAGGTCGCCGCGGGCCTGGAGCGTCCCGCTGCCGTTGAGCGTCCCCGAGGTCAGGGTCGTGAGGCCGGGAACGGTGAGGGTCGTCCCCGCGGCGATGGACTTCGTGCCCGACGTGATCGTCAGGGCGTTGAACGTCATGCCGCCGGCCGCTGTGATCGTCGCCGTGCTCGTCGCCAGGGCCACGGTCCCGCCGCCGTGGGCGAACGTCCCGCCGCTCACGGTGACGCCGCCCGTGATGGTGAGGATCCCGGACGTGCTCGTGAACGTGCCGCCGGTGATCGAGAAGGGTCCGTTGACCGTGATCGCCGACGAGCCGCCCACGAAGGCGCCGCCAGCCTGGCTGAAGCCCGAGGATCCGACGGTCAGCGTCACGCCCGCCCCCTGGGCGATGGACCCGCCGTACCCGCTGCCGATCGTGATTCCAGCGATGCTGACGACCGCGTTGATCGTCGCCGGCTTCGAGCTCGTGGCATCGAACGTCACCGTGTCCGACGCCCCCGGGACCACATTCCCGGACCAGTTCGCAGCGTCGGTCCAGTTGTTGGTGGCTCCGAGACCGGTCCAGGTCCGGACCGCGGCGTCGATGGCTCCCGGGCGGACCATCCCAGCGAGAGCGAGCAGCACAACGAGCGTGGCCGCGACCGGGATCTGGGAACGTGCGAACCGCCGGATCGCCGAGGTCGCGCAGGCGTCATTGTCCTCGAGGTGATCCCGGGGAGCGGACCCCCGTTCGTCGAGGCCGTGTTCTTGGGCGTCGGGCAGGTGGCTCACGCGGGCGCTCCGCTTTCAGCGAGCAAACCGTCCGGCGAAGGCGCCACCATCGGTGAAAGCGATGCGCGAGGCAGGCGGACAGCTGACCTTTCGGCCATGCGCCCAGTACTTCCGTTCGACGGCCGCATCCCGCCGCATTCCTCGCGCGTCCACGGCCCTCGGGGCCGGAATCTCGGGGGGGGCCGCGAGTCCACGCGTGGCAAACGCGTCAATCCCGAGCTGGTGCTGCCCAGCTGGCTGCTCCTCGCCGCGCTCGTCGTCGTCGCCCTCGTCGCGCTCTTCCGCTGGCCCTGGGGGGCGGGCGAAGTCCATGTGGAGCGGGCCGCGTCCGTAGACCATGGCGAGTTCCCATGGCTACTGCGGCTGGGCGAGGACCATGAACGGGATCTCGCTCATGTCCCCCCGGCGCCACCCCTGTTCTTCGCGCCCCAGCCCACTTTACTTCATGGCGCCCCCGGACGGACTCGGGCCCCCGCTGGGCAAAGCGCACGATGTGCTCGCGTGGTATGCCCGAGCCTCCGCCAGGACCGCCGTCGGTCCGCCTTAGTAGCCCGACTCGAGGACCCTGCTCGCGTCGGAGCGCAAGACAACGGCCTCAGCCCGTTCGGTGTCGGCTCCGCGTTCGGGTCCGAGCCGACGGACACCTGAACTCGCGGACGCTGGTGCGCGCGTGGATCCGACGCCACCGCCTCCCCGCCCTCAACCCGCGTCGTCCGGGAGCCGCCCCAGCTACGGCGCCCGTAGGCGAGGTCGAAGCCCATGCGGACCATGTTCTGGTACGAGTGGTTGACCGGGTTCTTCTCGGTGTCCTCACCGGTCTCGGTGACCGCCAGCCGGTCCAGGCAGCGCCCGCGAGGATCTCGACGAACGCTTCAGTGCGACCGATGTGACGTTCACATCATGTGACATTCGTCACATACATCCGTCCGTGTGCCTCTGTCCGTCGCCCGTCGCCGCGCGTTCACTTGGCGCGACCCGAGAGATCGAGCCAGGGACGCGAAGCGCCTGCGAGGTGGCTCGTTCCGCGGATCCACAGCCCAGCGTGGAGGGCAGCGCGATGCCAGTCATCGAGACCGAGAAGCTCACCAAGTTCTACGGACCCCACCGCGGGATCGTCGACGTCGACCTGGCCGTGGAACAGGGGGAGATCTACGGCTTCCTCGGGCCGAACGGCGCCGGGAAGACGACGACCATCCGGTTGCTCCTCGACCTCATCCGCCCCACCTCGGGGCGCGCGTTCGTGTTCGGGATCGAGACAAAGGCGGATCCGGTATCCATCCATCGCCGGATCGGCTACATCCCCGGCGAGTTCGCCCTGTTCGACAGGCTCACCGGCGGCCAGACGATCCAGTACTTCGCGAACCTCCGGGGCGGGGTCGACCCGCTCAACCAGGCCGACCTCGTCGCCCGCTTCGACCTCGATCCGTCGCGTCGCTACAAGGAGTACTCGAAGGGCAACAAGCAGAAGGTGGGCCTGATCATCGCGCTCCAGCACCGGCCCGACCTGCTGATCCTCGACGAGCCGACGTCCGGGCTCGATCCACTCGTCCAGCAGACGTTCTTCGAGCTCCTCCGCGACACCGTCGCCGAGGGTCGCACCGCGTTCCTCTCGTCGCACATTCTGGGCGAGGTCGAGAAGACATGCGGCCGGGTCGCGATCATCCGCGAGGGTCGCATCGTCACGGTCGGCCGGGTCGATGCGCTCCGCGACCTGGCCCAGCACCAGGTCGAGCTCCGGTTCGCGGCGCCGGTCGCGGCCGCGGAGTTCTCCTCGCTCCCCGGGGTAAGCGATGTCGTCGCGACGGACTGCGACCTGCGGATGCGCGTTACCGGCTCGATGGCGCCCGTCGTCCAGGCGGCCGCCCGTCATGACCTCGTCGACCTGGTGAGTCGCGAGCCGAGCCTCGAGCAGACATTCCTCGCCCAGTACGGCCGCGAGGCCGTCGAGGTGAACAGCCATGGCCGTTGAGATGCGGGGCGTGCCGCTCCCGGCGTCCACGCCCATCGCCCGGGTACCCCTCGGCAGCCGCCTCTACGGCCTCGGGGGCGTATTTGCCAAGACGCTCCGCGATTCGCGCGTCGCGGTGCTGGTCGTCGCCGGCCTCCTCGGCGTGATCATCGTCGCCGGCGGCGCGACGATGATCACGACATACGGGACGCTCGAGACGAGGACGGATCTGGCGGCGATGTCCCGCGACCTGCCCCCCGTCCTCCGGGGCGTCTACGGCAACCCCGTCAGGGTCGACACCCTCGGCGGCTTCATCTCGTGGCACTACGGCACCTACTTCGCGCTGCTCGCCGGGCTGTGGTCGATCCTCGCCCTCTCGTCCACCCTGGCCGGCGAAGCGCGCCGCGGTAGCCTCGACTTCGCCGTCGCGACCCCCCGCTCCCGGCGCTCCATCGCCCTCGAGAAGGTCGCCGGACACGTCGCGGCGATCGCCGCTGCCATGGTGGTCGTCGCCGTTGCGACCTGGGCGACCGGGGCGATCTTCGCCAGGATGGCAGGGGACCCGATCGCGCTCGAGGCCGCGATCGCGTTCGCGGTCGGTCTGGGGGTGAAGGCGCTCATCGCCGGCTCGATCGCCTTCGTCCTCGCGCCGTTCATCGGGCGCGGCGCGGCGGCCGGCATCGCCGGGGCGCTCATGCTCGCCGGCTACGTGGTCAACGGCTACCGGACGGTGGTGCCGGCCTTCGACTCGCTGGCCAACGCCACCTGGTTCTCCTGGACCGCCGGCCACCTCCCCCTCGCCGGCCAGTCCGACTGGCCGTCTGTCGGCCTCGTCGCCCTGGCCTGCGTGGCCCTGCTCGGGCTGGGCGTCGAGGCGTTCGCCCGCAGGGACATCGGGGTGACGATCTCGGTCCCGACACCGGCGCTTCCAGGTGCGCTCCTCGGGCTCCGCGGGCCGCTCGGCCGCTCGTTCGGCGATCTCCTGCCGGCCGCCCTGGCCTGGGGGGTCGGCGTGGGCCTCTACGGCTTCGTCATGGCGGCCACCTCGCGGCCATTCAGCGAGGCGCTCGCGTCCACGCCGGGCCTGGCCGACGCCGTCCGGGGCATCATCCCGGGCATTGACATGACGACCACCGCCGGGTTCCTCCAGCTCGCCTTCACCGAGCTGGGCTTCGTCCTCGTCGGGCTCGCCGCGGCGACGCTGGTGGCGGTTCGCTCGTCGGATGAGACGGCGGGTCGCCTGGAACTCCAGCTGACGACGCCGCTCTCCCGGGCACGTTGGGCCGTGGCAAGCGCGGCTGCGGTCGTGGCAGCGATCGCGGTGATCACCGTCGTGCTCGGCGCCTCGATCGGCGCGGGTGTGGCGGCGGTCGGCGACGATCCCGTCCAGCCGGCGGCCGGGACGCTCGTGCTGGCGTTGTACGGGGCGGCCCTGGCCGGGGTCGGGGCTGCGGTCGCCGGGGTGTTCGGCGCATGGTTGGCGGCGCCGACTGTCCTCGCCCTCGCGATCGGCACGTTCCTGGTCGACCTCCTCGCTCCCGCGCTCCGCCTGCCCGACTGGGTCGAGCAGCTGGCCTTGACGGCGCACCTCGGCAAGCCGATGGTGGGCTCCTGGGACGGGGCCGGCATCGTCGCCTGCCTCGTGCTGGCGATCGGCGGGGTCGCTCTCGCCGCCTGGGGCATGAACCGCCGCGACGTGAGCGGCTGACGGAGGCCAGGGCGATGGAGGATCGACCCGGGGACGCGCGACGGTGGCTGCTCCTCGTTTACCGGATCAAGGCCGAATCGTCCGGCCGTCGGACGTACGTCTGGAGGCAGCTCCGCCAGCTCGGCGCCGTCTACCTGCAGCAGGCTGCCGCCGTCCTGCCCGACCGGCCGGAGCTCCGAGACGGGCTCGACCGGCTCGGCCAGCGGATCCGGAGCGCCGGCGGGGAGGCGTCGCTGCTAGAGACCGTGTCACCGAGCGCCGCCTGGGAGGAGGAGCTCGTCGCCCGCTTCAACGCCGCCCGCGACGCCGAGTACGAGGAGGTCGTCGAGAGCGTGGAGCGATTCGAGGACGAGATTCGGCGCGAGACGCGCAAGAGGCGATTCAGGTTCGCCGAACTCGAGGAGAGCGAGGCTGACCGGGAGAAGCTCCAGCGCTGGTTCGCCCGGCTCACGGAGCGAGACTTCTTCGGGGCTCCTGGGCGGGGAGGGGCCGAGCAGGCGCTCGCCCGCGGGCGCAAGCTCCTCGACGACTTCACCCGGGAGGTCTACCGAGAGGAGGGCCTCGACGCCGGATCGACAGGAGGTCGCGCCGGCCGCTGACTCCGCCTGGCGGAGCGATCCCGCTGCGGGGCGACCCTCAGCCGGAGGCGACGTCCACGTCGAGCAGGTCGCCGAGCGCCTCGCTCAACTGCTCGTAGCCCGCGAGGCAGAGGTCGGCCGGGTCCGGGGCGCGGAGCTGGACGCACACGTGGTCAGCGCCCGCGTCGAGGTGCTCGCGCACGCGCGCCGCGATGGCCTGTGCGTCGCCCTGGATGACCACGGCGTCGAGCAGACGGTCGCTCCCGCCGCCGGCGATGTCGTCGTCGCCCCAGCCAAGCCGGCGCAAGTTGTTCGCATAGTTGTCGAGCGAGAGGTAGCGGGCGGCGAATGCTCGAGCCGTCTCGCGGGCCCGCCCCCGGTCGGTATCGAAGATGGCCGTCTGCTCGACCACGAGGAGGGGCTCCTTCCCGAGGCGTTCCCGGGCCATCACCGTGTGCTTGACCGGGACGAAGTACGGATGGGCACCGTCTGTCCGCGCGGCGGCCAGCTCGAGCATCCGGGGCCCGAGGGCGGCGAGGACCACCGGGACGGGCTCGGCCGGGGCCGGCCCCACGTACGCCGCGGCGTCCATCGCGTCGAGGTAGGCGGACATCCGCTCGATCGGCCGCTCGTAGACGCTCCCCCGGCGGGCGACCGACGGGGCGTGGCTCACGCCCAGCCCGAGGAGGAAGCGGCCGGGATACGCCTCGGCCAGCGTCCGGGCGCCGTTGGCCATGGCCATGGGATCGCGGGCGTAGACGTTGGCGATCCCGGTCGCGACGATCAGGTGCGAGCTCGCCCCGAGGAGGAGCGCCGCGTGGGCGAACGCCTCCTTGCTGCCGATGCTCTCCGGGAACCAGGTCGAGCGGTGTAGGCCCGATGGGCCGTGACCCCGCCTGTGCGACTGGATGGCGCGATCGCCGGCTGCGCACGGCGTGAGATTCGGCCGCCCTGCCACGGCCGCACCGCGCGCCCGGCCGGTGCGCTGGAACCGCGGCGGACACCGTAGACTGGCGAGGATGCCCGACATGATCGAGGTCGCCGGCCTCACCAAGTCGTACGGAAAGCGGCGCGGCATCGTCGACGTCGACTTCGCCGTCCGCGAGGGCGAAGTGTTCGGCTTCCTCGGTCCCAACGGCGCCGGGAAGACGACGACGATCCGCCTCCTGCTCGGCTTCATCCGCCCCGACGCCGGGCGAGCCGCCGTCTTCGGCCTCGATGCCTGGGCCGAGGCGCCGCGGCTGCATCGGCGCCTGGCGTACCTGCCCGGCGACCCACGCTACTGGGGCGAGCTGACCGCCGAGCGCCATCTCGACTTCGTCGGCGACCTGCGCGGCCTGCCCAAGGGTGCGTGGCGACCGCTCGCCGAACGGCTGGCGCTCGACGTTGCCGTGCCCATCAAGAAGCTCTCGCACGGCAACCGCCAGAAGGTCGGCCTGGTCCAGGTCTTCATGGGCAACGAGCCCCTGCTCGTCATGGACGAGCCGACCACCGGGCTCGATCCCCTGATGCAGCGCGAGTTCCTGGCGCTGATCGCCGAGACGCGGGTGGCCGGGAGGACCGTCTTCCTCTCCTCGCACAACCTGAGCGAGGCGGAGCGGGCCTGCGACCGGGTGGCGATCATCCGCGAGGGGCGGATCGTCGCCGTCGAGTCGGTCGACGCGCTGCCGCGGCGCCATGTCCACACGGTCGAGCTGGTGCTCGCCGGGCCGCCGGCGGATGGCACCTTCGCCCTGCCCGAGGTGGAGGTCGTGGCGGTCGACGGCGCCGAGGTGCGCCTGCTCGTGCGCGGCGACCTCGACCCGTTGCTGGGGCGCCTCGCGACGCTGCGGGTGCGGCAGATGTCGGTGTCCACGCCCGACCTCGAGGACGTCTTCCTGGCCTACTACGAGCCGGCGGGGAACGCCGGCGATGGGAGCGCCCGGTGAGCGCGACCTTGCTCACCCTCGAGTTCCGGCGGACCCGAGTGCAGCTCGTGGCCTATGCGCTGGTGGTGGCGATCTACGGTGCCGCCGTGGCAGCGATCTACCCGACCGTCCTCGAGACCACCGAGCTCTTCGAGCCCTACCTCGACATGGTCCCGAAGGGCGTGCTTGAGGCGTTCGAGATGAGCGGCGGCATCGCCAGCCCCGGAGCCTACTTCGGCTCGCAGTTCTTCCAGGTCTGGGTCATCGTGGCGGCCATGTTCGGGATCGGCCTGGGGACCCGCGGCGCCGCTGGCGAGAACGCGGGCGGGACGATCGAGATCCCGCTCGCCACTCCGCTTTCGCGGACGCGGTACCTTCTCACCACGATCGCCGCCCAGGCGCTCGGCATGGCGCTGCTGGCGGTCGTCGCCGTCGTCTCGGTGCTGGCGATCGGGCCCCTCATCGACGTCTCATTCGACATTCCGGCCTTCGCCGCCGCCGGCGTCCTCAGTTTCGCCTTCGGCTGTGCCATGGCCGGGGTGAGCACCCTCGTCGCGGTGGTCACGCTCGATCGGGGCCGCTCGATCGGCTTCGGTGCCCTCGTCCTGATCCTGATGTACCTCCTCATCGTGGTCGCGCTGCTCGAGCCATCCGTCGAGGGGCTGAAGTATCTCAGCGCCTTCTACTACTACCGCCCGGCGGCGATCGTCGACAAGGGGATGCTGCCGGTCGGCGAGACGGCCCTCTTCGGCGCCGTCGCGATCGGCGGCTGGGGGCTCGCCGTCTGGCGCTTCCGATCCCGCGACCTGATCAGCTGAGCGGCCGCGGAGGACGTCGGGCCGGACGACCGCGTCGAGGTTGGCCTTGCGGCCGGAGTTCAGCCGGTTCAGAAGCTAGTCGCCCGCGAGGGCCACGAGGCGTCTTCTTCTGGCAGTGGCCGCGGGTGCGGACGGTCCCGGGGAGAAGGGCTGTACCCCGACTGCAGGGCTGGCCAAACGGCGGGGAGCAAGCGGCCGGCTCGAACGGTGGCCATCACGGCGTCGTCCGGAGCGCATCGGTCGCAGCCGGTCGCACGAGAGGGACAGCGTCCCGGCCAAACGAGCCCACTCATGACCGGTACGGCCAGCCTGCGCTGAGGTTGCCGGAGTCGTCGAACGAACCGGCCGTCGTGCCGTCGACCGACGGGAGAGGTTTGCGTTGCCGCGAGGCACCCCCGCGATGATGAGATGTCACGTTCCGTACTGCCCGGGACCCCGCCAGACGACACCGCACCGGCCACTCACGGGTCCGTGTCATCCGGTCGGTACGGCATTTGCCCTAGTGCATCCGCGGCGACGGCAGGGTAGGCTGTCGAACGGCGAGCCGTAGATGGCGAACCGAAAAGGCACACCCGTCGCGAGGCGGGGCCGCAAAGCCACGGGCCTGGCGCGCACCAGGTAGCCGGGTTGCCGAAGTCGCGGTGGCGCACCCCGGCGCGAGCCGCCGGCGGCATTGCGACGGCTGCACGACCCCTCCGCGCGCATGTGCACGGAGGCCACCATGCGCACCATTCGTGTCGCCGATCCTTCCGAGTGGGTCACGCGTCGCGTCCCACAGCCACCCCAGCGCCGGCGATCACGTCGCGCAGACTGGGCGGCCACCGTGCCGATCATCCTGCTCGTGCCTGCCTTGCTGCTTCCGTTCGCCCCGACGGCGGCGGCGTCCCCGTTCATCACGGTCTCGCCCGCATCCATCGCCCCCGGGGGTACCGTCACTGTCCGGGGCGACGGATTCGCGCGGGGCAACACCGGGTCCGTCGTCCTCGACGACGCGCTCTCGCTCGACTCGTACCGCGTGACCGGCAGAGGGTCGTTCAAGGTCCGCGTCAGGATGCCCACCCAGCTGTCGCCGGGCGGGCACACCATGGCCGCGGTCGAGGCAGGCGCCACGATCGCCTCGGCGACCGTGACCGTGGCCGCCGCCCAGCCCAGCCCGACCCCGACGCCGAAGCCGACCCCCACTCCCGCGCCAGCCCCTACACCGGCGCCGACCCCGATTCCGACACCCGCCCCAACACTCGCGCCGACTCCGACTCCGACGCCGGTCCCCACGCCCAGCCCCTCTCCGACCGCCGCGCCGGTCGCACCCCCGACCGTGGGGACCGGGTGGTCGCTCGTGCTCGACGACCGCTTCGACGGCACTGCCCCGGCGGCCTGGTGGTTCCCCTACGACGGGCCGTACGGCTCCGGCCAGCGCAACTGCGCCGTGCCGTCTCACGACGTCGTGTCGGGCGGGATCCTGAGCCTGGTCATGCGGTACGAACCGACCGGGAAGTGCGGCCCCGGCTGGTACACCGGCGGGATGTCCCTGTCCGGCTTCAGCTCGGTCGACCAGCAGGTGACCGTCCGCTTCCGGGTCGTCCGCGCCGGCGTCACCGGCCATCGCGTCATCCCGATGCGCTGGCCGGACCTCGACTCGTCGTGGCCGGCCGCAGGCGAAGAGGACTACTGCGAGGGAGATCCTCTGACGGGCTGCTCGACCTACCTCCACTATGGCGCCGCGAACAACCAGGTCGCCCACGCCTACACGGTTGATCTCAGCCAATGGCACACCATGCGGTTCCAGCGGCTGGACCACGTCGTCACCGCGTTCATCGACGACTTGACGACGCCGGCCTGGAGCTACGCGGGCTCGTCGACGACCCTGCCGGACACGCTCAAGCACGTCGTCCTCCAGCAGGAGTGCCAGCTGTCGGCGTGCCCCTCGGGCACCAGCGGCACGGAGACGATCGAGATCGACTGGCTGACGGTCGCCAACCCGGTCGCAGGGGCGACGCCGACTCCCAGCCCCACGCTGACACCCGCCCCGACGCCGGGTCAGGGGGCGGCAACCGTCATCGTGGCCGTCGGTGACATCCACGGCGAGGGCTCCGACGCCGACGCGGTGGCGACGAACAACCTCGTCAACGCCATCAACCCAGCCGCCGTCCTCGGCCTCGGCGACTACCAATACAGCGCCGGGACGTGCGCCAACTTCCTGACCTCCGGGCGCTACAGCTCGGACTGGGGCGCCCAGCAGCGGCGGATGTATGCCACCTTCGGCGCGACGCACGACTACGCGAACAGCTCGATGGGGTCGCGGGCGGATCTCTACATGAGCGGCCTGTGCCCGGGCCAGACGAACGGAGCCAGCGCGGGCGCGTTGGCGGCGGGAGGGGTACAGGACCCGTTCGAGCCCTACAGCTTCGACGTCGGCGGATGGCACATCGTCCAGCTCCCGTCGACCTGCTTCCGGTACTCGAACCCCAACTGCACGGTGGCGTCGATCGATGCCTGGCTCCAGGCGGACCTCGCGGCGCACCCGGCCATGTGCACGATCGCGATCACGCACGAACCGTACTGGTCCAGCCCGACGACGGGCCACGATCGCACGACGACGATCCGTCCCTGGGTCGAGACCCTCTACGGCAACGGGGTCGAGCTGATTCTGTCGGGCCATCAGCACCTGTACGAACGGTTTGTGCCGCAGGACCCGAACGACAACGTCGACACCGCGCGCGGGATCACGCAGATCATCGCGGGCACCGGCGGCATCGGGTTCTACGGCCGGACGGGCACCGCGCCGAACAGCGTCGCCTACCACGCGTCGACCTTCGGCGTGCTGAAGATCACGCTTCGCGCCTCGAGTGCTGACGTGGCCTTCTCCCCGATTGCCGGCTCGAGCTGGACCGATTCCGCCACCGTTCCCTGCCACTGATCGTCGCCGACGGCGACAAGATCGTCGTCTTCATCCGGCACCGGGACACGATCGCGTCCCTGGGCGACACGCTCGCGGAGGCGGCCCCGGAGTCGGTGCAGAGGCTGGTTTGATGAGCAGGGCGAATCCCATCAAGGTGATTGGGACGCCGGTGAGCAGCAGGGCTGGAGTCCCAACGGCTATGCCGCAGGACGGGCATGACGGGCGATGACGACCGCACTTCCGATCACGAGCAGACCGAGCCCGAGGTGGGCCAGCCAAAGGAGCTCGAACAGGGTCGGGTAGAAAACCCTCGGGACGTTGAGGGTGCCGATCACAATCGCAACGCACTGGCTCGCGAAGATGGCCGCCGAGATGCCCAGCGCCCACGTGTCCGTGTGCGAGGTGACCCTCGGGCGTCCTCTGACCACGGACATCCCCCTTCGGCTCGGCACAGCAGCGATCCCAGTGTGCTGTTCTGGCGCCCCCGGACGGACCCTACGGGCGCCCGGCAAACGGTCCTGCCGATCGCCGGCCTCGACGAGCTTGTGGCCAGGCTCCTGGCCGCCTGAGCCTACCGTCCGCGGTCCCGCGGGCCTTCTCCATGTGGCCGCGAGCACTCTCCCGGCCACGGATTCGAGCTGTACTCAGAGCCTTGCGGACCCGGTCGAGCTTCACGGCTTGGCCTTCGCCACCGCCCCGTGGGCCTTCGGCGTGCGGCGAACAGCACTGTCTCCGCCGCGCATTCGCGCATCCACTAGGCATGGCGGCGCCGGTCAGAATCGGCCTCGGGTCTTGGCCACGCGCGGTCGCCAGCCGGGGGCGTGGTCATCCGCCCACGTCACGAGATGCGCGATCGAGGGAGGGCAGGTCCAGGAGCCCGTCGCGGGTGGCGATGT
>Ga0299915_10003375_pt1 | contig 11542 bp, 9 predicted proteins | sample RVTome_13_FD_200263 | JGI IMG/M metagenome (GOLD analysis project Ga0299915, IMG submission 200263) | Soil microbial communities from uranium-contaminated site in the Upper Colorado River Basin, Wyoming, United States - RVT92D227 (version 2) ... | reverse complement strand
CGGGGGGTTTATAAGCGCGACATGAACACAGAGGTGTTGTATGCAAGGAAGCCCCTTCGAAGGGATTAAAGTCTTAGAATTTTGCTGGGCTGGAGTAGGTCCTTTCTCGCTCAACAACCTTGCCTACTACGGTGCCGAAGTCATAAAGATAGAGACGGCTTTGAGACCGGACATTACACGAACCGGCGCTCCCTATAAAGACAACATCCCCGGGCTGGAACGGAGTGCCTATTTTGCGTGGACCCATCCTGTCAAGAAGTATGATATCACTCTGAACTTAAATCATCCCAGGGGAAGAGAGATCGCTAAGAAACTGGTGGCCTGGGCCGATGTTGTCGGCGAAAGCTTTACAACAGGAAAAATGGAGAAGTTTGGTTTAGGATACGAAGACCTCAAAAAAATAAGGCCCGACATCATCATGTTCCGCACGTGTGCCCACGGAAAAACAGGACCTTTGAGTGCACAACCGAGCACGGGATTTTCATTGACTACTCTCTCGGGGTTCAATAGTATGTGTAGGTGGCCTGATAGGCCATCCTCACCCGTAAGCGGCCCTTACACTGATTTTATCGCTCCGTTGTTTGGTGGTTTGGCACTCGTGGCTGCTCTCGACTACCGACGTAGGACGGGAAAAGGGCAGTGTATTGATCTCTCGCAGCACGAAGCGGTCATCAATTTTGCCACGCCGGTCATGCTTGACTATGAGGTAAATCAGCAGGAACTGACTTCCGTTGGCAACCAATGTGCCTATGCCGCGCCGCATGGACCCTATCGCTGTAAAGGCGATGATCGATGGTGTGCCATAGCAGTATTCACCGATGGGGAGTGGGATAGGTTTTGCAACGTTATCGGAAACCCTGCTTGGACAAAGGATCAGAAGTTTACAACCCTCCTCAACAGAATCAAGAACCATCATGAGCTCGATCCCCTTATTGAAGAGTGGACCATCAACTTCAAGGCGGAAGAAGTCATGGGCGCAATGCAGGCAGCCGGCGTGCCTGCAGGCGTGGTGTCAAATGCTCAAGACCTGTTTGAGGACCCTCAGCTCAAACATTACCACCATTTCCACGAGTTGGACCATCCCTCGATGGGGACGTGCGCCTTTTACCAAGGTCCTGGCTTTCGCTTGTCGGAGGCAGACTATGAGGTGGCTCGTCCGCCCTTACTCGGAGAAGATAACGAGTATGTTTACACCAAGATTCTCGGGCTTTCGGATGACGATTTTGTCAAGTGGATGCAAGATGGGGTATTCGATTGATGCCGTCTTACTTCCAAGTTTAACCCCACTGCCCCGGAAACAGATTGAAGCAGCGGATAGGAAAGCAATTTCATGGAAAGGAGGTGAAACAACTTATTCTCAAAATTCAGTAAAAATTGATTCTAAGAGAAGGAGAAAAAGTATGAAAGCGAAAAACGGAGCAAAGCAAACTGTTATCGTCTTTGTATTGGCAGTTTTGACGGCCATGTCATTTTCAGGTTCGGTTAATGCACAAACGAAGAGCTTTGAATTCAAGTATGCCAGTCCTTACCCCCAAAGAGAGATTAATAACCACGCTCCTGCCCTCTGGGCTGATGCCCTGGAAAAGCGAACCGGCGGCAGGGTAAAAGTCACGCCGTATTATAGCGAGACCTTGGGTAAAGGACCCGAAATGCTACACATGCTTAAGACGGGGATTTGTGATGTAGCCATGTTGAACTATCCTATGTTTCCGGGTGTTTTTCAGGTTACCGATATTCTTTCGCTCCCATTTTTTGTTCCTAACCGGTATATCGGAGAAGAGCTCATCTATTCGCTTTATTATAGGGGTCTCCTGGAGAAGGAGTACTCTGGTCTCAAGTTACTTTGGTATCACGTAAATACTCCTGCAAATTTCATGCTCCGCAACAAGAAGGTTACCAAAATGGAAGATCTTAAGGGCTTAAAAATAAGGGTCTTCCCCGGTACGCCTATCAAAACCTTAAAGGCTTTGGGGGCCACACCCATTACGATACCGACCACAGAGGTATACACTGCATTGGAGAGAGGAACAGTCGATGGTCTGATCACCATGCCTGATTGGTTTCTTGCGGCAAAACTTCATGAAGTGACGAAATACTATCTATGGGTGCCGATTGCCGGAGGCATGCATATGTTGATGATGTCGCAGGAGAAATGGAACAGTTTACCTCCGGAAATTCAGACGATTATGGAGGAGCTCAATGGCAAGGCTAAATACCAGTTCTTGGAAGAGGCGGATCGGCGGGATAGTGAGATGCCCACCCAGGTAAAGGCAACAAAGGTTGATTCATACAGTCTTAGTGGGAGCGAAGTAAGTCGATGGCAGAAAGCGACACAGGGAGTTGTAGATGAATGGGCATCTGAAATGGAGGCGAAGGGGCTACCCGGACGAGAAGCAGTAAAGGTTGCCAAACAGGTCTTAGAGCGATTCAAGTAGAAGCCGGACGAGGGTACCCATCATCCCTGGCAGCACGCCCCCTGACGGGTGGGTGCTGCCAGGCCGGGAATGGAATTTTCCCAGGTCACTTTGCAGCGAAATGCTTCAGTAAGTACCTCGAACTATCTCATGGAATCTTAAGCTGATCCATCCGGAGAGAAAAATGCCAGAAGGGATACATAGGGGCATCGCTAAATGCGAAAGAGTGATGGCCCTTTTGGCTGTTTGGGCAACTTTCATCATCATGGGGATCACCACGGCAGACGCACTTGGGCGCTATGTCTTTAACCGGCCGATCATGGGGGTCTATGAGATTACAGAAAAATATTTGATGGTCGCTGCTGTATTTCTGGCGGTTGGCTATGGGTACCGGAGGGGTGCTTACATCCGCGTGACCTTTCTGATAAACCGTTTGCCACAGCAGGCAAAGGTCGCTCTGGAGATCTTCGGTCAGATTTTCTCCATTTTGCTTAGTGCCTTTCTTGTTGTCGCTACGGTCAAGCGGGCTATTTTCACAGTGGCAAGCGGCACAACCCTGGGCGCATTGAATTACCCGCTATGGCCAGGGTACATGATTGTCCCCGTGGGCCTGTTTTTCATGTCATTTCTAATGCTGTTTGACCTTCCGCGAATGGTCAGACGGAAATCTTCCTTTTCAAACCAGGAGCCCCGTGCGGGAGAAGACACGTTAGACCATAAGGGTGGAGGAAGCAAGAAATGATTTTTTGTCTCCCCTTTATAGCCATGGTCGTGGCGTTTCTCCTGGGGGTGCCCATCCCCTTTGCTCTTGCTGGTGCTGGTGTCTTGGGTATCTGGCTTGTTACGGGCGACTGGAATATCGTGATGGGCGTCCTGGGCATGGCCCCCTTCGATAGTGTCGCCAACTACATACTGACGACCATCCCTATGTTTATCCTCATGGCGCAATTTTCGTCATCCAGCGGTCTCGCCAATGACCTCTACAATGTGGCCTCCGATTGGCTGTCCGGTTTAAAGGGCGGCCTCGCGATCGCAACCGTTTTTGCCTGTGCAATTTTCGGGGCCATGTCAGGGGCCAGTGTTGCAGCGGCGAGTGTGATGTCAAGAATCGCCATGCCGAACATGAGACGCTTCGGTTATTCAGAAGTCCTGGCTGCTGGGTCTATCGGTGTAGGATCGACGCTTGACATTCTCATTCCACCTAGCGTGGCGATGGTGGTTTACGGTATATTGACAGACACTTCGATCGGAAAGTTGCTGATCGCAGGAGTCGTTCCAGGCATCGTTCTTGCCATCATACTGGCTCTTACCATTTGGGTTTGGGTTACCATCAATCCCTCCTTGGCACCGAGAATACGCGCAACGTCGTGGCGTAACCGCTTGAAGAACCTGTATCGCATCTTGCCGAGCCTTTTGTTAATTCTTATGGTACTGGTCTTTCTATACACCGGCATCGCAACGCCAACCGAGGTCGGTGCCCTGGGTGCCTTTATGGCGGCAGTGATCGGTCTGGCCCTGGGTCGTCTCACCTGGCCTGGCCTTGTGGAGGCGCTGAAAGAAACGATACAGGGCACGGTTATGATTTTTATGATCCTAATTGGTGCCACAATTTTTAGTCAGTTTATGACCATGAGCCAGGTCCCGCAGAAGATCATAGCAATGATTGCTGAGATGAACCTTAACCGCTGGATCGTTATGCTATTCATCATTGTCTCTTATTTCGTCATCAGCATGTTCATGGATGAGATTCCGCTGATGATTATTACGCTTCAGCTGACTTTTCCGCTCGTCGTTTCACTCAACTTCGACCCAATCTGGTACGGTGTGCTCACGTGTCTCCTGATTGCAATGGGGCTTGTTTTTCCACCTGTGGGCATGATCGCCTTTATCGTCAGTGCCACCGCAGATGTCGATCTGGTAAAAGTTTACAAGGGTACAAGCGTATTGATCATTGCTATCTTTTTGACAACCATCTTGATAATGATCTTTCCTCAAATTGTGCTCTGGCTACCGCTAAAGATGCATTGAGAAGCGGAAGCCAAGGGAATGGCAGCATGAGGAAGAGGGCCATGAATTGGGGTTTCCGGTATGGGGCTTTGCGTACGCAGGTTAAAGCCTCGCCAACAGACTGCATCATCAAAGTAGAGGGTCTCTGCGAGCGGAGGACACATGACGAAAGGCAATGAAACCCCGAAAGGGACAGTGGTAACTGGTGTCATAGGTGATGATGTGCATGTTACCGGCATCAGGATTTTGGAGTATGCTCTGAGGGAAGCCGGGTTCAGAATTGTCTCATTAGGAATCCAGGTGAGTCAGGAGGAGTTTGTCCATGCCGCTCTTGAAACGAAGGCGGATGCTATTTTAGTTTCCTCGATAAGTGGGCATGCAAAGATATTGGTAGATGGATTGAAGGATAAATGTATTGAAACTGGGTTAGCAGATGTTCGTCTCTACCTCGGCGGACAGTTAGTAATCGGTGAAGTGAGCTGGAGGGACCAGGAAAAGATGTTTAAGGACATGGGGTTTGATAGAGTTTATCCGCCGGATGCGACACCGGAGCAGGTGATTACTGATTTGAAAACAGACCTGAAATTGTGAGAGGGGATTGTTATGGAAGTCAGAAACAAGAGATGGAGCGATGGTGAGTTTAACAAGATGAGACAAGAGGTCCTTGCCATGTGGCCGACAGGTAAGGAGGTTGATCTTGATGAGGCCATTGAGTACCACAAGAGTATGCCACCCAGCAAGAACTACGCTCTAAAAGTAGCAGAAGCAAAGCGCAGCGGGGTGTCATTAATTCGTACAGATTCCGGGGTCGCCACTATTGAAGAAGAGATAGAACTATTCAGGTACTTACAAAACGAAGGACATGCCGACCTTCTTGGAACGACAGTTGATAGTTTGACAAGGACATCCCGGTTTGAGGAGGCTGAGCGAGGCTTAGAGGAGAGTTTAAGGACGGGCAAATCCGCCCTTAACGGGTTCCCGATTGTGGCTCATGGGGTAACAAAGACGAGGAAGGTCATCGATGCAGTGAAACTGCCGGTCCAGCCAAGAATGAATGCACCCGACGTACGGTTGGTGGTAGAGATATCGCTTGCTTCCGGGCATACCGCCAGTTCGAATGGGGCCATGATGTCCTTTTGGCATTACAGTAAGGATGTGCCGTTGGAGACATGTATCCGTAATGCTCAATATCAATATAAGCTCTATGGCTACTACGAAGAGAGGGGGGTCCCAATCCTAGCTGAACCTTCGGGCGGGTTTACCTTCTCCACCCCGTATAGCATTCCACATGCAGGAGGTATCATAGACGCTCTTCTGGCAGCAGAACAGGGGGCTAAGAACGTCGTGCTTAGCGTTTTTATGCAGGGGAACTTAGCTCAGGATGTTGCAGCCATTATTACCCTGCCCAGGCTTGGTGAGGAATATCTGAATAGGTTTGGCCATAAGGATGTGACAGTGACCGTCATGAGTTCATGCTGGGGCAATATTTTCCCTAATGATCACGCTGAGGCTTACGCTCTCATATCGCTCACTGGTGTTACGGGAGCGTTGGCAAAGGCTCAGATTATTCATTTTAAGACAATCCATGAGAGGGTGACCATACCGACGAAGGAGGCCAATGCGGCGAGTCTCAGGGCGGGCAAAAAAGTGGTCAATATGCTCAAGGATCAGAAGATCACGCTGGACAACAAGAAGGTGAGCATTGAGGCTAAGATGCTGGAGTTAGAGATAAGGACTATTCTCGATAGAGTCATAGAACTTGGGGATGGCGATGTGGCTATTGGTGCGATCAGAGGTGTTGAAGCGGGTGTGTTGGATCAACCCTTTGCCACGACACAATATGTTGCTGGGCGAGTCATGGGAGTTAGGGATAATGAAGGTGCGGTTAGATATCTTGATCACGGCAATATACCCTTCACAAAAGAGATCGTGGAATTTCATAGGCAGAAAATCAGTGAAAGGGAGAAGGCACTGGGTAAAAAAATCGACTATAAGACAGTCATTGACGACATCTATGCAATAAGCAGGGGTCCCTTAGTGACCAGGTACTAACCCAGCAACGTCCATTCGCAGGATCTTCAAGACACTGCCGATATTGATTTATAGAAGTTTAAGCCGTGAGATTAACACTGGCGATAGATTTTGGTAGCACTTACACGAAAGTGGTGGCTTTCGATTTAGCCGCAGAACAGTTAGTTGGTGTTGCCCAAGCCGTAAGTACTGTTAATACAGACATAACAATTGGTTTACGCACCGCCCTGGAAAAGCTACAAATGGTTATCGGTGCGGGAAAGCTCAACGCAGATCGTATATTGGCGTGTAGCAGTGCCGCCGGAGGCCTACGGGTGGTGGCTGTTGGCCTGGTTAGGGAACTAACCACCAAAGCAGCAGAGGAGGCGGCACTGGGAGCGGGAGCCAAGATAGTAGGGACTTACTCCTACGGTCTTAGCCCAGATGATGCTGGACGCATAGAGCAGACAGCGCCGGACATAATCTTGCTTACCGGAGGCACAGATGGAGGAGACGACAAAGCCATTCTTCATAATGCGGCAGCGTTAGCCGCATGTAAGTTGAGTTCGCCAGTGATCATAGCAGGCAACAAAATGGCTGCCCAAAAAGCCCAGTCACTGCTTCGTGTGGCTGGTAAATACGCTCTTACGGTGGAAAACGTTTTGCCTGAGCTAGGTCGGTTAAATGTCGAGCCGGCTCGTGCTGCCATAAGGGACATATTCATGCAGCGGATCACCCACGCCAAAGGGTTAGACAAGGCCCAAGCTCTCATCGGCGATATCGTTATGCCAACGCCCATGGCAGTCTTAAAGGGGGCTACCTTGCTTGCCCAAGGGACTGGAGTAGAAGGAGGCCTGGGTGATCTAATCATAGTTGATGTGGGCGGAGCTACAACCGATGTGCACTCGGTAGGGAATGGGCACCCATCTCGTCAGGGTATCATCGTTAAGGGCTTACCGGAGCCCTATGTCAAACGAACTGTGGAAGGTGACCTTGGAATTAGATACAATGCCCGCTCCATATTAGAGATAGCGGGTAAGAAACAGCTAATGGAGAAGCTGGCCTTTTCAAATTGGCCTTTGCCAGAGAAGATCGATTTTGATGCGAGAGTAGAGTATTTGTCTACCTACATTGGCGCGGTACCGCAAAACGAAGAACAATCTTTGATTGATATTGCCCTGGCTAGCGCAGCGGTCAATATCGCCACACAAAGGCACGCTGGAAAAATTGAGGAGATGTATTTTCCGGTAGGTAAAGTCTGGATTCAATACGGCAAAGACTTAACGAAGACCAAAAGCGTTATAGGTACGGGGGGCATATTTGCATATGGCCAAGAGTCTCGGTGTTTATTAAAAGCTGCATGTTACAATCAGAACAGCCCCATGTCACTCCGACCCATGGATCCTGAATTCTTTGTGGACGAAAAATATATTCTATATGCTGTTGGGCTTTTGGCTGATGTTGCTCCCACAGAAGCCTTAAGGATCATGAAAAAACATTTGAAACGCCTGTAGAAACTCATACTCAATTTTAAATGGAGAATTAAATAGAAATCCAGAGGAGATTGAAAGGATGCGCAGCCATAGATATTTCCCAAACATATTTCAACCAGGTCACATTGGGAAACTGAAAATTAAAAATCGAATCGTGATGTTGCCAGCGGCACAATTTGCCAGTGCAAATGGAGAGGTTACCGATAGGACGATTGAACACTTTACTGAAATAGCACGGGGCGGTGCAGGCTTAATCATCGTGGGTTTGGTCTCCCCATTCGGTTTTATCATTCCCAATCCACTCCTTCTGGATTCGGACAGATTTATTTTTGGGCATTACCGGTTAACGGAGGCAGTTCATGCCTACGGCGCTAAAATAGGAGCCCAGTTGAATCATTTGGGGAGGTGGCAACCGGTTTCATCGTTGGAAGGACGGCAACCGGTGTCATCGTCTCCGGTTCCCTGTATGTTCCTTGGGGAGTATCCACTTCCGGTTCCTCGGGCTTTGGAGAGACACGAGATCTACGAGTTTATCGATAAATTTGCTGAAGCGGCAGAAAGAGCTTATCGAGCGGGCTATGACCTCATACAAATTCAGGGCGGTGCAGGCTCGTTGTTAAATCAGTTTATTTCGCCCTATCTGAACAAGAGAACCGATGAATTTGGTGAAAGTCTCGAAAATCGGATGAGATTTCCTCTTGCTGTAATCAGAGCAATCAAAGACACCGTAGGAAGAGGTTTCCCTGTAAGTTTCCGCCTGTGTGCAGAAGAATTTGTTGACGGGGGAATAAGCATAAGAGATTCCCCAGCCATCGCCAAGATCCTTGAAGAGGCAGGGATCGATGAGATTAACATTGTAACCGGTATATCAGAGACGTTCGACAGATATCTGGATATGATGCGTTTAGAGGAAGGATGGAGACTTGACTTATGGCAAGCGATTAAAAGGGTAGTCACCGTTCCGGTAAGTGTTTGTGGAGGACTGAGACACCCGGAATTTTGTGAGAGGATTCTTGCCGAAAGGAGAGCGGATTTCATCAGTCTTGCCGGCGCTCTCCTTGCTGATCCGGATTGGCCTTTGAAGGCTTCTGAAGGAAAAGTTGAGGACATCCGCATGTGTATCTCATGCCGGGAGTGTATCGGGAGGTCGCGGCGCCGGGGTTGGGGAGCTGCTTCTGACGTGAAATGCAGCGTGAATGCCAGTGTGGGAAGAGAAAGGGAATTCGCAAGGATCAAGCCGGCAGTGACCGAAAAGAAGGTGATGATAGTAGGAGGAGGGGTTGCCGGGATGGAGGCAGCCAGGGTGGCGGCCTTAAGAGGTCATAAAGTAGCCATTTACGAAAAAAGCAAACAGCTTGGTGGCCAAATACGAATTGCGGGAAAGGCTCCAGGGAAGGAGAAAATACTTTGGTTTAATGAGTACCTTACGACACAACTCGGGAAGCTTGAAGTCAAAATAGAATCAGGAGTCGATGTATCGATTGACGTAATCGATGCAGCCAAGCCCGATGTTGTTATTGTTGCCACTGGTGCAGAGCCGGCCATTCCCGATATCCCGGGTATTGATTGGGAAAATATGGTAACTGCCTGGGATGTATTAAGTGGAAAGATCGAAGTGGCAAACCAGGAAATAATTGTGATAGGAGGTGGAATGGTCGGGTGCGAGACCGCCGAATTCATGGCAAAACGGGACAATAAGGTAACGGTTGTTGAAATGAAACCGACGATGGCATCTGACATGGAGCCTAACAATAGGGCAGGACTTATGGAGAGCTTAAGAGATGCCAAGGTTAATATGCTCACCGATACAGAAATAGTGGAGATCACAAAGGATGGAGTGATTGGCAAAAGCAGAGATACCGCAAAGCAGCATATCGTCAAAGGGGATTTAGTGGTTTTTGCCGTCGGTGCTAAGCCTCAGCGTGACTTAGCCGACGCGCTGGAAGAAAAAGGGATAGAGGTCCATACCGTCGGTGACTGCAACGAACCCCGGGGGATAATGAATGCAGTCTATGAGGGCTCGTTAGTCGCTCGAAGTATTTGACAAAGGAATTGTGAAATATTCTGAGTTAAGGAATATGCTTTTCGCCGAGAGCCGGTGAAGTGTCAAACATCTTATGGGATTTGGAGGGTGAATGGATTTCTCACTGACCCCGGAGCAGGAACAGTTTCAACGAAAAATTCATCTTTTCTTACAAGAGAAGTTGGCTCCCTTGGTAGAGGAGATAGAGAACGCCAATCAATTTCCGGTCAGGTTTTATAAGGATTTGGCAGCGAATAACCTCTTAGGCATTAACTTTCCTAAAGAATATGGAGGGCAGGAGGCGGATTGTATGACGTGCGCCCTCCTCATTGAAGAGATCTCGAAGTTTTCCTCCGGAGTTGCCGGATGTGTGACCACGGCAGGTATGACATCACCGTCTCTCCTTCTATTGTCAGGGACAAAAGAACAAAAGGAGAAATATCTTCATGGAGTGGCCACTGGGGAGACGATTGGGGCATTTGCCATTACAGAGCCAGATGCCGGTTCGGATGTCACCCGACTGTCAACGCATGCTGTCGTTGAAGGAAATTCTTATAGGATTAATGGGACAAAAACATTCATAACGAATGGCAGCGTGGCCAATATCTTCTTGGTCGTTGCAAGGACCGGTAACGAAGAAAAAAGATTCAGTGTATTCCTGATAGAGAGAGGAACCCCAGGGTTTACGGTAAGCAAGAAATTCGACAAATTAGGGTGGGCCAGTCAGGACACGACAGAGATCTCACTGGATGATGTGATTGTCCCCAAAGAGAATCTCGTGGGACCGGAGGGGGGTGGGCTCTCCCGTGCCTTAACCATGGTCAACTTTACGAGAATTCTCTTATCTTCTACGGCGCTTGGGGTTGCGGAATCGGCATTGGATCATGCCCTTGCGTATGCAAGAACCAAGGAACAAATGGGCAAACCCCTGACCAAACAGCAAGGGATTAGATCGGAACTCGCCAAGATGGCAGTTGAAGTGGAGGCAGCACGTTTCTTAGTCTATCGAGCGGCCTGGATGTACGATAAAGGCTTACGGAATCGAAAAGAAACAGCCATGGCAAAGTATTACGCAACGGAGATGGCGAAACGAATCACAAAGGAAGCGCTCCGGTTGCATGGGTTAGACGGTTTTTCAAAAAAACATCACGCTGCCATCTTTTTCTCCGATACTCCTGTTTTTGCGATCGCCGATGGCACTTCAGAGATCCAATTGGAGAACATTTCAAGAGAATTAGGATTACTGGAATCTGGCGGAATGGGATCTTAGCAGACTCTTGAGTTGTCTTGGGAATCAGTAAATACACGCACCGCATTGGAGAGGTTGGTCCCTTTGAATGCCATTACAAAAAAAACACCAATTGAGGAGTTGATCGGGAACGTCCTGGACACCCGGTTTGAAAACTTCGACGACGCAACCGTGGAGCATGCCAAGAACCGCATGATTGACGTTTTGGGATGTCTGATAGGAGGGGCCAATACTCCTGAGAACTTAGCATTGATAGAGCTAATTAAGGATTGGGGGGGCAAAGAGGAAGCTACCATACTTATTCACGGTGGAAAAGCCCTAGCCCACAATGTCGCTATGGTGAATA
>Ga0299915_10003373_pt1 | contig 11545 bp, 8 predicted proteins | sample RVTome_13_FD_200263 | JGI IMG/M metagenome (GOLD analysis project Ga0299915, IMG submission 200263) | Soil microbial communities from uranium-contaminated site in the Upper Colorado River Basin, Wyoming, United States - RVT92D227 (version 2) ... | reverse complement strand
GGGCCGGCCGGCGTGAATCCAGGAGTGCCCTCCCCGGCCCTCGGCGCTCAATCGAAACCTGCGCGAGGGCAGTGCCCGATGGTAGATGTGTCCCAGCGCCATGCCCTCCAGCACCAGGTAGGCACTCACCGTTCCCTGGAACCGGGCCACAACCTCCTGCATGCCGCGCAAGTTGCCCAGGCCCTCCTCACAGACATCCGCGACCAGCCACAAGTCTCCCGGCGGTGGTTCGCGGCCGAAGTCGTGGGCCAGCTCCACCAGAGCCGCCAGCGCCAGCGCGTTGTCGCCGATTCCCGGACCGTACACCCGATTGGGGGTACTGCGGCTGCTCAGGTCGGTGCCGCGCGGGAAGACCGAATCCAGGTGAGCAGAGATCACCAGGGCAGGCCGCACACCCCCCTGCACCCGGCTGTACAGGTTTCCCACCTGATCCGTTGACACCTCGGCCGGGCCGGCTTGCTCGAGCTCGCGGCGCAGCGCCGCGGCCCGCTCGTGCTCCTCGAAGGTGGGGGACGCTATCGACTGCAGTTCCAGCGATCGGCGGATCCAGCGCTCCCGATCCATGCTATGCCTGCCTGACGTTGTCGCGCAGCGCCTCCAGACGGGCCTGCGCCAGTCTAGAGGTCGCCCCTAATGCATACAGGGCGCCCACGCCTTCAATCGCCAGCGAAGCGGATACGCTCCCGCGCAGGCAAGCCTCCACCAGATCACCGGTCTCCACCAGCCCCACCAGGAATCCGCCGCAGAAAGCATCGCCCGCGCCGGTCACGTCCTGCACCCGCGCCGGATAGGCCGGGATGTGCCAGCGCCGGCCGGCACCCGCATCGTAGGCGAATTGGCCCTCGCCCCCGCTCTTCAGAACCACGAAACGGCAGCCCATCGCTGCCAGGCCTTCCGCCATTTCCCATAGCGTGGGCGGGCGCGGCTCAAAGAAGGAACGGGCCTCCGCTTGACTGGGGAGGAAGGCATCCAGACCACGCACCAGCCCCGGCAGTTCTCTGTGGAAGTTCGGCTCCATGTAGCGGCTGGAGGGGTCAAGCGTCACCACCGACACACCGGCTCGGCGCAGGTGGATCGGAATGAGGCTGTGGGTGAGGAAGTCGGCCGGAGCAAGGTGCGCACCCTGCACCCCTGCCAATCCAGCCGGCAAATCCTCCGGACGCACCGCCAACGCAGCCAGACGATCGGTCCACTGCTGGCCTTCCGTGGAGGTACGGTAGTCTAGCAGCGCCTTGGGCAGCGGCCGGCCGATCCGTTGGAAGTGGAAGGCCGGGTTGGTGTCGACCCGATCCACCGGGGACAGGTAGGCGTAAAAGGTCCGTGTGTCTTGCGGTTCGGGGAGGACTATGACGCCGCTCACGTCGAACCCGACCCGCTGTAGCTGCTCCAGCCACTGGGTCGGATAATTGCATCCGACTCGGCTGAGCAGCCCCACGGAACGGTTCCACAGAGCGGCCCCGGCACCGGCATAGGCGGCGTTGCCTCCTTGGGCGCCCTCGGTGACCCGGCCATCGTGGGTGATACAATAATCCTCTCGCAGGCCCCCCACGATCAGGTAGTGGTACTGCGCCTCGGCCATCGGGCGACATTATAACCAGCGTGACTCAACCAGAGCGTTCGCTCGAACTGCAAGCTGCGATGGCGCCGCCCTTCATCGCACAAGCCTGGCCCTCCGCCAGAGACCAGGTGCTGGCTGCTTGCCCCCAACTGCCAGAGACGGTTCGCTCCATCCTGATCTGCGGTTGCGGAGATTCCCACCACGCCGCGGTTTCCCTGGAGCTGCCCCTGGCGGCCAGCACCGGCCTGCCGGTGCGGGCCGCCAGCTCGCTGGCCGCGGGCCGCTACCTGCTGCCCCGTGACGCGCACGACCCGCAATCGGTGATGCTGATCGCCATCTCGGCCTCCGGCGAAGTGGCCCGCACCCTGGAGGCCACCGAGCTCGCCCGGCAGTGCGGAGCCCACACCCTGGCGATCACCACCCAGGCCGCCAGCGCCCTGGGGCGCGCAGCCGAAGGCGTGCTGGTGCTGGCGCTGCCGGAGTTGCCGGTGGGGCCGGGCCTGCTCAGCTATCTGGCCTCACTACTCCTGGGATACGCCTTGGCTGAGACCTGGTCGAAGGAGAAGGTGCGTGGACGACTGGCGGGGGCCATCACGGAGCTGCCGGGCCGGCTGGAGGCATGGCTGGCGGGAGAGGCGGGGGTGGGCCGGGCCCTGGCCGAAGATCTGGATCCCGCCCGGCCCATTGTTTTCCTGGGAAGCGGGCCGGCGTTCGGATCGGCGATGTTTGCCGCAGCCAAGACTATCGAAGCGGCCGGCGCTCTCGCCTGGGCCCAGGACGTCGAGGAGTGGGCCCACGTGGAGTATTTCTCGAACCCGGCCGATCAGACTCTCTGGCTGCTGAGCCCGGGGGGCCGCTCGGCGGATCGAGAGTCGGAGGTGCTGGCCGCCGCGCAGGCCATCGGCCGGCGGGTTCAGATCAGCCGGTGGCTGACCCCAGAATCGGAGGACAGCCTGCTGCGCGAGGCGGTTGCTCCACTGGCGCTGTGGGCCGGGCCCGCCGCCTTCGCCGAGCGGCTGGCTGAGCGGCTCGGTGAGCTGCCGTTTCGCGGCTTCGCCGGTGGGCGCGACCGCCGGGAAGGTGGAGGGCCGAGTCGGATTCGCAGCAGCCCGCGCTGGAAGAATTTCGATCGGCCGGCGGGCTGGGAGGCTTGAACCAAAGTCTTATTGCTGGACCTTAAGAATCCCATGTATAATGAAATCGCTGTGGCAGCGTGAATAAACCCGCTGCCCATCACTTTTCGTCGGGGGGTTCCCTCAATGGCATTGGCGAGCATCCTGCTGATCGAGAGCGGCCGGCCCAGCGCGCCGTCCTTCGCCTCCGCCCTCGAGAAGAAGGGGTTCGCAGTCCAGGTTTGCCACAAAGTGCCGACCGCGGTCGTCCAGGCCAGAAAGAGCGCCCCGGACGTGCTGGTGCTGGACGCGGCCTCCATGCGTACCAGCGGGACACGCATGTGTCGGGCCGCTCGCTCCAGCCTGGATGGCATCCCCATCATCCTGATCTCACCGGAAGGGACCGATCCGGATCCGGGCAACGGGTCCACCGTCAACCTGGTTCTGCCCTTCACGCCGCGCAAGCTGGTCAACCGGGTCCACCGGCTGCTGCCGGGAGATGAGCGTTACACCATCGAGGCCGGGCCGATCAAGCTCAATCTGGCCCAGCGCAAGGTGCGGGTTCGAGGGCGGGAAGGCCGTCTCACCCCCAAGCAGGCCAAGCTGCTGGAACTCTTCCTTAACAATCCGGGGAAGCTGCTGACCCGGGAGCGCCTCATCCACGAGGTGTGGCTGACCGACTATACCGGCGACACCCGTACGCTAGATGTTCACATGAGCTGGCTGCGACAGGCTGTCGAGGCCAACCCCAAGCGGCCGACCTTCCTCAAGACCATTCGCGGTATGGGCTACCGGCTGGATCTGCCAGCCTAGCCCCCGGCTTCCCTCAGCTCTACTACCAGGCTGCACAGTCCCTCTCGCCCCGCGAGATCCACTGCCCGGGCGGCGATTTCGACGCCGCCTCGGTGGGCATAGCGGTGGGCCAGAATGGGCTCCACCGCTCCGGCCTGCCACCTCCGAATGACCTGCGACCGGCTGTTGAACGTCCTACCATCGAACTTCCAATCCACCTCGAAGCTGGCCAGATCCTCTAGATTGCCCGCCGATGACTGCTCGGGTCCAAGGCCGGAGAGCCGCGCGGTCACTTCCGTCCCACGAACCTGCAGATCCAGTCCGGGGTGCAGCGGGGAACTTGCTTGGGTGCCCTCCTGCCTCCAGACCGCGAACGGTGGCGTGGCCCCCGCCAGCAGCAGTCGCCGCCAGGTGGTGTTTACCGCCAGCTGCTGCTGATCGCAGGCCACCCAGCGGCGGCCGAGGCGTCCGGCCACCGAAGGAACAGTCCCCGATCCGCAGAAGAAGTCTCCCACCAGGTCCCCGGGGTTGCTGGAGGCCTGCACGATGCGCTCGATCAGGGCTTCGGGCTTCTGGGTGGGATAGCCGGTCCGCTCCTTGTGCAGCCTGGCCACCACCGGGAAATACCACCAATCCTCCGGGACCTTGCCCCGCTCCAGGTCGGGCATCTTGCCGAAGCCGGCACGCGGAGAGCTGGCGAAGGTTCTGATGGTCGACGGGTCGTAGGGGATTCGCACCGATTCGGCATTGAAGGTGTACTGCTTGGACTTGGCGTAAGCCAGGATCGTGTCGTGCTTGCGCTTGAAGGCGGAGCGGATGGGTGAGGGACCATGATAGACCCAGATGATCTCATTCAGCAGCCGATCCGGGCCAAAGATCTCATCCAGCAGCAGGCGGGCATGCGCGGCGACGCGCCAGTCCAGGTGTAGATAGAGCGTCCCGGTCGGCGCCAGCAGGCGGTGCATGAGCCGCAGCCGCGCCTCCAGCATGCTCAGGTATTCGGCTCCGTCGGCCCAGCTGTCGGCAAAGCCCGGGCTGGTCTGCCATTCAGCTGGACGTCGCGAGTCCTCCTTGACCCCGGTGCGAGCGCGGAAGGCCTTGCCGGTCAGAAACGGCGGATCGGCATAGATCAAGTCCACCCGGCCCTGCAGGTCGGCCAGCAGCGCCTGCATCACCGGCAGATTGTCCCCATGGATCAGCCGATTCTGCTCGGCCGTGCCGATCGATCCAGGTCCACCAGGGAACACCCTGGCCGCCCGAAGCAAGCGGGCCGCGGCTGGCAACTCTGCTCCGCGGCCCGACCAGTTCAATGTGGCGAACGGCTTGCGAGGGGTCATTCGAGGTGATCAGGCCGGGCGTGGAAATCGCTCCCGCAGGATATCCTCCAGGTTGGGTCGACTCAACTCTTCCAGTTCATAGCGCACACGCTGGTAGGGCTTGTCGATCTTCAGCAGCCGGCCGAGGTCGATAGGGGTCCCGATCACCACCATGTCGACCTCCGCCCGGTTGATGGTCGCTTCCAGCTCGGCTACCTGCGCATCGCCGTACCCCATTGCGGGCAACACCTTCCCCGTAGTGGGGTATTTCGCATAGACACCGGCAATGCTGCCGACCGCATATAGGCGTGGGTCCACGATTTCAGCCGCACCGAAGCGCTGGGCGGCGATCAACCCCGCACCGTAGGCCATCTCCCCGTGCGTGAGGGTGGGGCCGTCTTCGATCACCAGCACCCGTTTTCCCCGAATGGCGGCCTCGTCTTCCACGGTGATGGGTGAGGCGGCCTCGATCACGGTGGCGGCCGGATTCAGCCGGCCGATGTTCTCTCGCACCTGGGCCACATCCTCCGGCCTGGCGGTATCCACCTTGTTGATGATCAGGATATCAGCGGCCAGGACGTTGGCCTCTCCCGGGTGGTAGCGCAGCTCATGCCCCGGACGATGCGGATCAACGACCACAACTTGCAGGTCGCTATGGTAAAAGGGCAGGTCGTTGTTCCCGCCGTCCCACAGGACCACATCGACCTCCGCCTCCGCTGCGCGCAGGATGGCCTCATAGTCTATCCCGGCATAAACGATCACGCCCCGCACCAGGTGGGGTTCGTACTCCTCGCGTTCCTCAATGCTGCACTTGTGCAGGTCCAGGTCCTTGTAGCTTTCGAACCGTTGCAGGGCCTGCCGCGTGAGGTTGCCGTAGGGCATGGGGTGGCGCACGGCCGCAACCCGATGCCCCAGCTCGCGCAGGATCCCCGCGATGCGCCGGCTGGTCTGGCTCTTGCCGCTGCCGGTGCGCGCCGCGCAAACTGAGATCACCGGTTTCACCGAGCGCAGCAGGGTGGCCTGGCCACCCAGCAGTACGAAGTCGGCGCCGGCCACGATCACCCGGGAGGCCTTGTGCATCACGTACTCGTGGGTGACATCGCTGTAGGCGAAGACCACCTGCTGCACCTTCAAGTCGCGGATGAGCTGCTCCAGTTGGGATTCGGGATAGATCGGGATCCCGGCGGGATAGTGTGGGCCGGCCAGACCGGCGGGATAGGTGCGGCCCTCGATGTTCGGTATCTGGGTGGCCGTGAAGGCCACCACCTCGGAGGCCGCATCTTGCCGGTAGCGCACGTTGAAGTTGTGGAAGTCGCGCCCGGCTGCTCCCATAATCAGGATTCGCCTGCGGCCTTCTTCCATGGGCTTCCCGCCTCTGGGAGACCGCTTGGCTTTGCTCTTAGACATGTGCACCTCGTTACATGACCTCTGGAGCTCGGATGTCGAGCAGCCACAGACTGGTGGCCAGGATCTGTCGGGCGGCGGCGGTGAGCTTCTGGCGCGCCGCCCGTATTCGCGAATCCTCGGCCTGCAGGACCGGCACGGCGTGGTAGAAGGCGTGGAAGCTGCGGGCCACCTCGTAGGCGTAGTTGGCCATGATCAGCGGCTTGTATTCCACCGCCGCCTTCTCGGTGGTGGAGGGGAAGCGGGAGATCAGATCGATCAGCGCAGCCTCTTCCGGGCTGAGAGGGTAGTCGAAGGCGATTTCTCCGGGCATCGCTCCTGCCTTGCGCAGGATGCTGTTGGCACGTACGTGCGCATTCTGTATGTACGGTGCGGAATGGCCCTCGAAGCTCAGGGCGGCCTCCCAGGTGAACACAATGTCCTTGGTGCTGTCCACCGACAGCATCGCGTACACGATCGCACCCAGCCCGACCTGGCGGGCGACTTCTCCGCGCTGATCCTCCGGCAGGTCCGGGTTCTTCTCGGCGATCAGTCCCAGCACACGCCGCTCGGCCTCATCCGCCACATCTTTGAAGAACACGACGTTTCCCTGGCGGGAAGACATGGCCCCCTCCGGCAGGGTGACGAAACCGTGAGCCAGGTGATAGCACTTGGCAGCCTGGGGAAAACCCCACAGCTCCAGGATCTTGAAGGCCTGCTGGAAATATAGCGATTGCCGGACGTCGACGACATAGAGCGATCGGTCCACCCGGTGCTGCTCGAATTTCATCTTGGCCAGGGCCAGGTCCTTGGCCAGGTAGAGGCTGGTGCCGTCGCTGCGCAGCAGCACTGCGGTGCGGTACTTCTCTTTGGTCAGCCCTAGCTTTTGGTCGATCTTGACCACCACTGCTTCCTGGGGGCGCCCGTCTTCGGCGATGCCCAGGCGCACCAGTTCCTCGACGATGTCCTTGGCAAGCAGGTCGGCCTCGCTCTCGAAGAAGAAGACATCGATTTCGACATCCAGCATGCGCAGGATGTCTTCCAATTCCTCCAGGCTCCAGCGGCGGGTCTGCAGCCAGAGGTCCCGGATCTCCGGGTCACCCTGGTCCCAGCGGCGGTACAACTCCCGCCGCTCGGCATCGTAGGTCACGCGCAGCGCGGCGGCTTCGGCTGTTTCATTCGCAGCCGGCTCGAGCAGGGCGTTGGACTCGGTGTAGATGCGGGCCAGCCACTGGCCGCGCGCATGTATCCCTTCCGGCTCCTGGCCGGCGAAGAAGCGGCGATATCCCCACAGGCAGGTGATTACGCCCAGGCCGATGTCTCCGGGGTAGGAGGCCCGAATGGTCTCGAAGCCGGCAAACTGCACCAGTCGCGCCAGGGATTCCCCCAACACCACGTTGCGGGCATGGCCGATGTGGAAGGAGTGCAGGGTGTTCGGCTGGGCGTACTCCACCATCACGCGCTCGGGCCGGGCTGTCCCCTTTCCGAATTCGGCTCCCTCCCGGAGCACGGCTTCGACCACCCGGGTGGCGTACGTGGAGGTCTCGAAGTAGGCGTTAAGGTAGGCCCGCTCGGCTCGGATCGCTTGTATGCCCGGAGGGGGCCGCAGCTCTGCGGCCAGCTGGCCGGCGATCGCTTGGGCGCGGGCCGGCACCTGAATGGTATCCCCCCGTTTCGCCTCCAGAGCCGCGGCCTGGAAGGCCACCGCGGTGCCAAACCCCCATTGCCCCGCCAGCGGGATCGGGATCCACTGGATTTGCTCGGGGCGGGGAATCTGCAGCCGATCGAAGGCCGCGGTGACCAGAGCCGTCAGCGAGGCGAGTTCCAGGCTAAACATGTGTGTGCCCACAAAGAAAAACCACGACAGACGCGCGGGAATGTCGTGGCTCGGGTCTTGAGGAGCGGACGGTGCAGGTTACTTGCCCTGGCTTTTCAAGGAGGCCAACTTCTTCATAAGCCGGCTCTTCCGGCGGGAAGCATTGCGACGATGGATGGCGCCCTGCGAGGCGGCCCGGTCCAGCGCGCTGGCCGCCGCCTGAACTGCCTTGGCGGCCGACTCGGATTCATCCGACTGCAGTGCAGCCCGCGCCACCTTCACCTGGCCGCGGGAGCGAGTGCGGTGTACGCGATTGCGGGCGCGCCGCTTGACGTTCTGGCGAATTCGCTTCTTGGCCGAACGGGTATTCGCCAAGGAAACCTCCGACTCATGCAGGATAGATACGGTTGCGGATTGTATCCGAGGCAGAGATGCCTGTCCAGCCCCTTCAGGAAATCGGGCTCGAAGGCGTGGGGGTGCGTGTAGCTGTGGGGGTGCTCGTCGCCAAGGGCGTGGCGGGTCCGGGAGATCCCGAGGGGGTGAGGGTTGGCGTGGGTGTACGGGTGGGAGTGGGGGTGCGCGTGCGCGTGGGGGTGCGCGTGCGCGTGGGGGTGAGGGTGACGGCTCCCGTTGTGGCCGTGGGGGTCACCGTTGCGCTGGGGGTGAGCGAAGCCGGTGCGGGCAAGAGCGTCGCGCTGGGGCTCAAGGTGGGGCTGGAGGTGGACGTCAGGGCCAGCGTCACCGTTGGGGTGGACGTGGCGGAGACGGCGGGCGTCACGCTTGGGGCCCGAGTCGGCAGCTCTCCGGTCAATTCGAGAAGGTGCTGCACGGCCATGTCCCGGACGGCCGGATCGGGGAATTCCAATTCCAAGACCCATTGCCAGTTCTGCACGGCGTAGTCGACCAGGTCGGGCACTTCCTCGGAAACCAGGGCCCGCAACGCATAGCCTCGTGAGAACATCAAATCGTGGATCTCCGGATCCTCCTCCAGGTTGGCTAAGGTCAGCGCCTGGCGGGCAGCCTCCAGCGCCTGCTGGTTTCTTCCCAGGTCGTAGTAACCCGTGCCAATGGCGAGGAAGAGTTCGAAGGTTTCGCTCCCGTACCGGCGAGCCTCTCCAAGACTCTGCATCCCGGCCTCGTAGTCGCCCAATTCCAGCATCAGCCATCCCTGGGCCAGGTAGGCCAGAGCGTAGCGGGGGTTGATCTCCAGGGCACGATTGAGCGATTCCCCGGCCGCCTCGGTTTGCCCGGCGCCCAACTGGGCCCTGCCCAGATCGCTCCACCCCCGATGGTCTTCTCCGCTGTAGGCGACATAGGTGAGCAGCGGAGCAAGCGCTTCCTGCCACAACTCCAGACGCACCAGCGATCGCCCCAGCATCAAGTAGCCATCCAGCGAAGTGGGATCGGCCGCACTGCCCTCAATGGCATTCTCCAGAGCCAGGTCATACTTGGCCCTGTTGATCTGGGCCTCACTCAGCCGAATGTAGATGATCGGCTCGCGCAATCCCGCATCTACCGCAGCCTGGAGCGCCTCCTCCATCGTCTTCCACAGGGCAACCTGGCGGTAGAAGTCCGCCTGTTCAACGTAGGCGGGCGCGAACAGAGGATCGGCCTCAATCGCCCGGGCAAAGTCCTCCGGCAGGTCTTCTGCCTTGAGGTCCTCGATCGGTTTGTTGCGCAGAGTGCGCAGCACAATGGCCCGACCTCGCCCGACGTAGGCTGGCGCGAAGGCGGGATCCAGCAGAATGGCGCGATCGTAGCCGGCCAGGGCATCACCCAGCAGAGGGCTGGTCTGGTTGGAAGTGGGATCAGCTGCCACCTGCAGGCGCAGGGCTTCGGCCCGCAGATACTGGGCGTCAGGCAAGCCCCCGTCGAGCGCCAGCACCTGATCGAAGAACCCCACCGCGTCCTCCAGGTCACCCCGCTGGAGGGCGGCGATCCCGGCTCCGTAGGCCTCATATTGCGGGTGCGGGGTGTACCCCCATAGCGGCGTGGGAGTGGGGGTCTGCGGCACAAAAAACACCAGCGGGGTGCCGGCCAATTCGGGCGGGATCGGCGTCCGCAGCGCCCGGATAGAGGCCGGAAGCGGGCTTGCCGTCGGACTGGGCACCGGGCTCGCGCCACCGGGCGTCGAGCTGACGGGAGCCAGGGTGGGGGCCTGGGAGAGCGCCCTGGGGCGGGCGAAAATGGAGAAGGCCAGCCAACCGACGGCGACCATGCCGCCGACCAATCCGACCCCGGTCACCGCCCAGCGCCAGTTGATCCGCGGCCCCCGTCTCGCCGAGGAGCGAACGGAGGCGGCGGTGGGGATCTGCCGGCGAGAGATGCGCGGGGCAGCTGCCAATTCCCCTTCCTGAGGGGCGCGGGCGCCGAGCACCACCAGCCCGCGCAAGACCCCCCGATTGGTCGGGTCCAGCTTGAGCGCCGATTCCAGGCAGTAGACCTTCTCCCGGCGGCTCTCCACCACCGAGCTCAGCCAGATCCAGTAGTCGACCACGCTCGAATCGGCGCGCAGCAGCCGCGTCAGCAGGCTGCGGGCGCGAACCCGATCACCGGTCCGCGCCGCCGCAATCGCCTCCATCAGCATGGTTTCAGTGCTGGGATCCACGCGTTGTCCCGATCGAATGCGGTCGAAGTCTAGCATAGCGGTTGGGGCGGCACAACGCCGACCCTGGTCCCCCAGTGGGGTTGTGATACCCTCCGCAGCGTGCGCCCACCCACCGTGAGCATCCTGCCATTGTTCCTGGCCTTGCTCGTCGCGGCCTGCGCGCCCGCCCCGGGGCAGGCGGTCGCAACCCCCACGGCCACGCTGCGGTCGCTGGCACCTACGGCGTCTGCCACGCTGGAAGAGCGTGAGCTGCTCATCCGGCCCACGCCGGGGCCTTCGCCGACCCCCCTCACGCATCTTGTGCAGCAGGGAGACACCCTGCTCGGCATCGCCATTCGCTACGGGGTCGAGTTGAACGATCTCCTGGCGGCCAACGCCGGGGTCAATCCGCGGTTCTTGAGCCTCGGCCAGGCCATCCTGATTCCGGGGCCGGAGGGATCGCCGGCCGCCGGGTTGCTGCCGACCGCCACGCCCGCCCCGATCGAAATTGCTTCCCCGGCCTGCTACCGTACCCTGGATGGCAGCCTCTGGTGCCTGACCTTGGCGCATAACCCCACCCAGGCCGCCGTGGAGGGGGTGGGGGCGCTGATTACGCTGGGGAATGCATCCGGCGAACCGTTGCGTAGTGAGCCCGCCTACACCTCCCTCAATGTGCTCGCAGCAGGTCAACGCTTGTTGCTCGCCGCCTTTTTCGCCCCGCCGGTTCCCGAGTTCGTTTCGGCGCAAGCGCGGCTGACCAGCGCCGTTTCGGCAGCCAGCCTGGAAGAACGCTATGCTCCCGTGGAGGTCTCGCTGATTCGATCCATTCCCGGGCCGGAAGCAGCCAACTGGACGGTATCCGGAGAGGTGACCATCACCGGAGTGGGGGAGGGTCAAGTGGCCGTGACCCTGTTGGCGCTCGACGGCCAGGGCCGGCCGGTGGGGCTCACCAAGCTACTGGTACAGGCGAATCCGAAGGCG
>Ga0299915_10003372_pt1 | contig 11545 bp, 10 predicted proteins | sample RVTome_13_FD_200263 | JGI IMG/M metagenome (GOLD analysis project Ga0299915, IMG submission 200263) | Soil microbial communities from uranium-contaminated site in the Upper Colorado River Basin, Wyoming, United States - RVT92D227 (version 2) ... | reverse complement strand
GGCCCACCCCTGGGGGAAATGCCTCCAGTGCAGGAGGTATTTTTGCTGCGGAAAGTCAAGCTCAAGAACGTCTGAAGATTGATGCCCGAAGGGATGACCATTTTAGGGTAGCCATGAGCCATTCCCATTGGAAGATTGACCCAAGGCTCATGCGCGCCTTTGTTGACAAATCAGGAGATACCATTCAATGGCTGGAAGAGAAAGGGGTGAAATTTGAGGTTCCCCAATTCTATCCCAATCTTCCCAGAACCATTCATATACCCCAAGGACATGGCGCCGAGATTGTTAAAGTATTGGTCAGGAAGTGCGAAGATCTCGGTGTGCGATTGTTCAGTAGTACAACGGCAAGTAGGATATTGATCGGTGATCAGGGAAACGTCGTTGGAGTCTTGGGAGCAACAAAGGAAAGGGAGTTTAAGATCATTGCGAAAAGCGTGATCATTGCCACTGGTGGGTACGCAGGAAACAAAGAATTGTTGAAGAAATATTATCCTTTCCATACTGAAGACCTGTATTCGATTGGATTACCCCATATGGGGGATGGTCTATTGATGGCTATGGAAATAGGGGCAGCCACTGAAGGCTTAGGAAACCTTCATTTACGGGGGCCTTATTTTCGAGGATCTTTGGAAGGGGTGGTTGCCGCTATGCAACCGAACACGGTTTGGGTGAATAAAAAGGGAGAACGATTTGTCGATGAAGGGACTACATACTATTGGCCCGAGGCTGCAAATGCCCTAAACAGACAACCTGACAGGATTTGTTACGCCCTTTTTGATGAGAAAATTAGGAAGATTTTCTCTGAAGAGGGAATCATCCAAGGCTACAACCGTTATCGGGCGAAGGCGAAGCTGATTGAATTGGGGAAAAATCTCCAATTGGAAGTGGACCAGGGAGGGGTAAAGATATCTGATTCCTGGGAAGAGATCGCGATGTGGATAGGAGCAGCTCCAATCGTCCTGAAGAACGCGATAGAGGAATACAACTCCTTCTGTGATCAGAAACACGATAAGATGTTTGTCAAGGATCCAAGATTCCTTCTGCCTCTACGCACTCCCCCTTACTACGCCCTCAAATGTTACCAAAGCTTCTTTGGGACAATAGGTGGAATTAAGATTAATCATCATTTGGAGGTCCTTAATCATCAGGACAACCCTATTCCCGGACTTTACGCTGCAGGTAACGACACCGGGGGGTGGGAAACAGACACTTATAACCTAATTCTTCCTGGGACGACATTTGGTTTTGCGATCAATTCAGGCCGGATTGCAGGAGAAAATGCAGCTCAATATATATCAGGGAAATGATAAAACGGAGGCTCATCATGGCACAGCAGGAAATGGAAGCGAGGATGACGCGTTTAGAGGATATCCATGAGATCATGAATCTTCAAGGCAGATATAACCACTTCACCGCGATAGGTAATTTTAACGGGGTGGTAGATCTGTTTGCCAAGAAAGAACAAAAGGTAAGGGCCGAGATTGCCGATAGCGGTGTGTACGAAGGCTTTGAGGGGATTAAGAGGCTCTTTCTCAAGGGTGTGGAGTCGAAGCACGGAGGGAGAGGAGGTTTAGGATTGCTGATGATTATGACGCCCGTTATTGAGATAAGTCGAGAGGGTAAAACGGCAAAGGGGATGTGGCACACATTAGGCTGCCATACTTTGAGAAATGAGACTGGACCCTATGCAGTCTGGTCTCAGGGAAAGTATGACAATGAATTTGTAAAAGAGGACGGGAAATGGAAGATCCGCTCACTCCACTGGTATGTCAATTTTACAACTCCATTTGAAGAAGGTTGGGTTAAGAAACCTTTCGTAGGGAGTGCGACTCAGGCAGGATTCAATCCCGACAGGCCAAGTACCTATCACATGCCGTACAATCCGGATGCGTTTAACCCATATCTACCGGCTCCACCTGAGCCGGAAGAATGAGATTCTGGTCTTCCGATTGGAGCGGCCGGCTTTTAAAACGGATGACACTAAAAGAGGACCCGCCCATCACCTTCCATCCGCTTTGAATAAGGGATAGGCCCTGCTAAGGAGGCAACCATGATTCAACAGCAGACTCTGCCACAGGTGTTTGTTGATAACGTGAAGAAAAGGGGCAGTACCCCCTTTCTTTTCTACAAACACGAAGGCAGATGGTGTGCCGTTGTCTGGAATGAAGTGGGTGAAAAAGTGAAGTGCATGAGCCTGGGTCTCATGTCTTTGGGTGTGAAGAAAGGTGACCGCATTGCCCCTATCTCGAATACCAATCCCGAAATGGTCTACTGCTGTCTGGCTATTGCCACTTCGGGTGCAATTTTTTCGCCTATTTACCATACGAACAGCCCCAAGGAGTGCGTCCATGTCATCAATGACTCGGGGGCGTGGATCGCATTTGCTGAGGATCAGACACAACTTGACAAGCTGAAGGTGGCATGGAGTGACTGTCCACATCTCGAAAAGATCATCGTTCTCAAAATGGCGAAATCGGACAATGATCCGCGGATCATGACTCTCGAACAGTTGATTGAATTAGGAAAAGAGGAATTCAAGAAGAATGGCGACCAAATCTATTATGAGACGATCCAATCGGTGAGGCCTGAGGATCTCACTGCGATCATCTATACCTCCGGAACCACCGGCCCACCCAAGGGTGTGAGGCTTACCATTAGGGGGATGATCAAAAACCTCACGGAAACTACGAAATTGTTTCCCGTTTCAGAGAAGTCGAGAGGGATAAGCATCCTTCCCATGGCTCATCAGCTGGAACTGATGAATGGCCACTGGTATCACGTGTTTTATGGCTTTCCCCAGGTCTACGCAGAATCGTTAAAAACCCTTTATGATGATGTTCGTGAGATGAAGCCAACATTCTTTTTTACGACCCCCCGTTTCTATGAGAAAATTTATAATGAGATGATGTCGGTCATCGATGCATCACCGGCGTGGAAGAAGAAGCTGATACACTGGTGTTTGAGCATCGGGGCCCGATATCAGGATATGAAAGACAGCCCAAGCAGAGGGATCGGCTACGGGACGATGAAGCTCCTCAACTCCATGGGCCGTTTCATCTTTTTTCGGAAGGTGCATGCTGCCGTCGGCGGAAAGATGGAGTGGTCAAGTACCGGAAGTGCACCCATCCCTGCCAAGATACTCCTTTTCTTCAGGGCCTGTGATTTTTCTATATACGAGGGGTATGGACTGACCGAGTCAGCTGGCATGGTTTCGATCAACCGGCCTAGTGCGGTAAAAGTCGGAACGGTTGGAAAACCCATGGATGGAGTAGAACTTGCTTTTACCGAAGATCATGAGATATTGGTGAAGGGGTGGCCAAGATGTGTGGGTTACTGGAACAACCCGGAGGCAACAGAAGAGCTTTTTCGTGACGGGTGGCTCCATACCGGGGACCTGGGGTATCTTGATGAAGACGGGTATTTGCATATTACCGGTCGCAAAAAGGATATCCTCATTACGTCGACTGGGAAAAATATCTCGCCTTTGAACATTGAGAATCACCTGAAAACCATTCCCTATATTAGCCATGCCGTCGTCTTCGGAGAAGGCCAAACCTACCTCACGGCCCTTGTCACACTGGACGAAGAGAAGATCACCCAATATGCCAATGAAAAAAATATTACCTATAACAATGTTGCCAGCCTTACACAACACCCGGCAATGATAGATTTGATCGGTAAGGAAATAGAGATGAAGAATCAGGATCTCGCACGAATCGAGCAGATCAAGAAATTCACTATTCTCGGAGACCAGTTTCAGCAGGACCGTGACGAACTAACGCCAACCCTGAAGGTGAAGCGTAGAGTCATTGAGGAGCGATACAAGGACAAGATCATGGCATTGTATAAGAAAGAATAAATAGAGAGGGTACAAAGGAGCGTTTTGGTATTTGGATTTTGGATTTTTGAGTTATCTTTTTTATCCATGCTGAATGAGACTGTCGGGAATGAGGAGAGGTTATGGATGACCGCATTCAAAAAACACTAAAATCTCTTGAAGCCAGAGGGATGAAGGCCTGGTTTGCAAAAGATATCAGGGAAGCCCGACATCGGATGTTGAATATCATTTCGAAAGACGCCACCGTAGGAGTCGGCGATTCTTCCACGGTTAGACAGATTGGAATTATTAAGAGCCTAAAGAAAAGGGGCACGAAAGTCATCAACCCTTTCGATCTGAAAAAAACAGTCAAGGACGACAGGACCCATCTGGAATTTCTTTTTCGGCCAACGCTTGAGGCTACCGTATGTGATGTTTTCTTAACAGGCACAAACGCTGTAACACAGGATGGCAGGTTATTAAATATCGACGGAGTCGGAAATCGGGTTGCAGGCATGTTCTGGGGACATCCCCAAGTTGTATTGGCAGTCGGAAAGAATAAAATTGTCAGAAACCTCGATGAGGCATTCCAACGGGTTAAGAATGTAATCGCTCCAGAACACCTGAGAAGGAGAGGAGCCCCTTCACCCTGCACCGTGACGGGAAAATGTCTCGACTGCATCGGGAGACATCGGGTCTGTGCTATTACGACTATTATAGAAAATAGGCCTATGTTTACGGAAATCAATGTCATGATCGTGGATGAAGATTTAGGCCTTGGCTGGGACGAATCTTGGCCCAAGCAGAGGATTAATCAAATTGCTGAAAAACACCAAAAATTTATGTGGACCATTCCAAAGGAGGTTATCGAATCCCTGGATATGGGGACCTTATGGGATACAGTGAAGATAGGTAACCTGGGCGTCTCGATGAAAAGGAAAAGAGGGAAGGCGTGAGATGGATAAGAATAAAACTGAGAAGGTTGAAAAGCGATGGAAGAAAGTTCAAGAGCATCTGCGATTTACAGATGAAGAATTGGCCATTTATCGTTCCTATTACCAGCATGTGAACGCCATGGAGAAGGCCCCCCTTTTCGCAACACACAAGATGGCGGTTGAGGTCATTGAAGCTCACAACTGTGCTGCTGGCTATGAGGTAGGTGATCAATTCGTCGTCGATGCGGAGGGATGTCTGATCCCCGAAGAATGTCCTCCCAGATTATGTGCCGCCGCTATTTTTGCTTTTAAACCTTTAGTCGATCGCATGTGGCAAGCATTCTACGATAACCGTACCGAAATCCTCCATGATACGATCCATTGTCCGGACGTCGGTGTCAGCCGGGGAGGAGCAGGAGAGGTAACAATGCGGGCACGGCTAGTGCCGAAAGATGATATCTCCAAAAAGAATCCATAGAAAAATTGACCCCGCACCCCCTTCCTCTCTTCCTCAAGAGGAGGGAAGGGGAAATGAGTGAGTTTAAGAATGGAAGGAGCAACAACGATCTTAGATAAATTTAGCCTGGATGGGAAAGTGGCCATTGTTACAGGGGGCGGAACCAATTTGGGAAAGGCCATGTGCCACGCCCTGGCCAGAGCTGGTGCGGACATCGTTGTGGCTGGTCGGACATTAGGAACGATTGAAGAAACAGCATCGGAGGTGAGGAAGATCGGACAGAGGGGGATAGCCATTCCCACCGATGTAACTGATTCGAGGCAGGTTAACCATCTCATTGATTTGACTTTACAGGAGTTAGGCAAGGTGGACATACTGGTCAATAATGCTGGTGTTGCAAGAGGAATTGAGCCCTCACCTCGGGATCCCATACCAAAGGAACCCGGTCCTATCTGGGAGCTAAACGATGAGATGTGGCACCGTGCCATAGACATTAATCTTACAGGAGCGTTCTATTGTTGCCGAGCCGTTTCAAAACATATGATTGAACGAAAGAGTGGGAAGGTGATCAACATCTCCTCTGCTGCCGGGCTTCGGGCCGCGAGGAGTTTATTTACCTATTGCTCTGCAAAAGCGGGAGTCATTATGTTCACCAAGACCCTCGCCATTACCTGGGCAAAATATGATATTCAGGCGAATTGTATTGCACCAGGGATCTTTCGGACGGCTGAAGTAGATCCTAGTATCGTCAAGCTTCAGGCTAGCTCCATCCCCATGGGGCGTTGTGGCGAGCCAAGGGAGATTGGACCACTGGCTGTATTCCTGGCATCCGAAGCATCAAGTTATGTCACAGGTGAATGCTTCGTCATTGATGGGGCAAGATTTGTGGGGTATGCACCCGTCAACTATGCACCTATTATTCCTCTGAAGGATGAAGAAGGCCAATATGATTCTTGAGGAATTTAAGATAAATGGGGATGTAGCGATAATATCCGGATGTGACCCCAGCTGGTTGAAAGCTCTTTCAATTGCTTTGGCACATGCAGGGGCAAACATTGTTATTGCCGGTCCAGGTAAAGAAGAGATTGAAAGTGCGGCCGAGGAAGTTCGACATCTCGGAAATAAGGTATTGTCAATTCCTCTGGACTTTACTTCCAGTCAAGAACTTGAAGCCATGGCAGAACAGGTTATGGCCCAATTTGGAAGGATCGATATTCTGGTCAATAGCCAAAATCTACAATTTGGAAAGCCTTTTCTTGAAATGACCGAGGAAGAGTGGGGACGTGTTCTGGAAGCTGACCTCACCTCTTTCTTTCGCAATTCCAAGGCTGTCGGTAAACACATGGTGAAACAGAAGACTGGTAAGATCATCAATATCGTTTCAGGGGCAGGAGAAAGAGGGCTGCCCAATGGGGTTGCCTATTGCGCCAGCATGGGTGGGGTGATTCAGTTGACCCGTGCTCTGGCTTTAGAATGGGCCAGAGAAAATGTGAGGGTGAATGCAGTGGGTATGGGTTGGATGGAAATGGGTATTGAAGTGGGACAAAAAGATCCTATCTTAAATTATATACCGATGCGAAGGCGTGGGAAACCAGAGGATATAGCTCCTTTAGTACTATTTCTTGCCTCTGAGGCTTCATCCTATATGACTGGCTATGTCTACTTTGTTGATGGTGGGGTGATGGCGAGAGGATAATTGGGGAGATCAATGCAAATTTAAAATGCAAAATGAAAAATTTGGAATCCATGAAATAAGTCGATTAAATGAGGAGGGGGATACGATGAGCTTTGAATCAATCATTTATGAAAAGAAGAATGCCGTAGCCAAAATTACTCTGAACAGGCCTGAGGTGCTAAACGCCCTGAACAGAGACATGGTTATGGAGTTTGGCCAGGCACTTGAAGAGGCTGAAAACGATGACGAGGTCAGAGTTGTTGTGATCACCGGCCAGGGCAGAGCCTTCTGTGTTGGGTTTGACTTGAAGTTTGCAAAGGACCTCGGCAGTTTGCAGAATCAACAGGACTTCTGCAGGCTGTGCAATCGCTTGATGCTTGAGAGAATTGAGAGCATGAGCAAGCCGGTTATCGCTGCCATCAACGGGTTCACACTGGCTGGAGGGTTTGAAATAATGCTTGCTGCGGACTTGGTCATCGCATCTGAAGATGCGATCATTGGGGACCAGCACGTTAATGGGGGGTTCATCGGAGCCGGAGGCTCTCCTTATCGGTTGATTTTCTTGATAGGGTTGCGAAGGGCAAAAGAGCTTGTGCTGACGGCCAAGAGGCTGACGGGGAAGGAAGCCGAATCAATTGGACTGGTGAACCGTGCGGTCCCAGGCGGACAGCTCGAAGCGGCTGTTGCAGAAGTAGCCGCTGCTCTTGCCGGGTACAGTCCGATCGCGGTGCGCTATTCCAAGGCGATCATGAATCGGACTGCTTACATCGATGCTCCTGCCAGACTGGACCTCACCCTGCTCTATGCGATGATGAACAATGCCTCAGAGGATCATCAAGAAGGCATCCGGGCATTTAATGAAAAGAGAAAGCCTCAGTTCAAAGGGAGATAAGAAAGAGAGAGTCTTTCATGGCTATAGCGCTTGAAGGTGTAAAGATTGTAGACCTTACCCGCTACGCGCCGGGGCCGTATTGTACCATGATTCTGGCTGACCTCGGGGCCGAGGTCATCAAGATAGAGGAAGGGATTGTAGGACAAGGTGTTCCCGAGTTCCCGCCCCCCGGGTCGCCTTACGATCCCCTGAATCGCAACAAGCAGAGTATCGTCATAAACCTGAAGACCAACGCCGGGAAAGAGATATTCTATCGACTGGCTGAGAAGGCCGACGTGGTGGTAGAAGGCTTCAGGCCTGGGGTTGCCGGACGCCTGGGCGTTGATTATGAGGCGTTGAAGAAGCTCAATGATCGCCTGATCTATTGCTCCATTAGCGGTTACGGCCAGGGCGGGCCTTACCGCGATCTTCCGGGGCATGACATAAACTACATTGCCCAGGCCGGTGCCATGGGACTGATGCTTAATCCCGCCATGCCGGGCAATCTGATCGGCGACATGGCTGGGGGGGGCATGCAGGCGGCCATAGGCATCCTGGCGGCCCTCATGGCGAGGATAAAAACAGGAAAGGGACAGTTCGTCGATATTGCCATAGCAGATGGGGTAACGTCTCTTGCCTGCTTGTACCTGGCCGAGTTTCTTCGAACGAATGAGATTCCTAAAAAGGAATATCGCATAAGCGTAGGCGCATCTCCATTATATGATATTTATAAAACGAAAGACGATAAATTGATTACTGTTGCAGCTCATCCAGAGCCTCATTTTTTCGTCAATCTTTGCAAGGTCTTAAGGTGTGAGCACCTCATCCCTTTTCATACGGATATGAAGAAGGCGGAAGAGATCAGAGCGGCTTTTAAAAATGCTTTCCTCACAAGGACAAGGGACGAATGGTTTGATCTCCTGATGAACGCGGATACTGCCGTAGGGAAAGTGTACGGTATCGACGAAGTAGCTTCCGATCCTCAAGTATTGCATCGCGAGATGGTGGTGGAGGTGGAAGACCCTACGGAAGGGAGAGTAAGACACGTAGGAATAGGGATTAAGCTCTCTGAAACCCCCGGGAAGATCAGGACGCTCGCCCCCCGGCCGGGAAAGGATACGAAGGCTATCCTTAGTGAGCTCGGGTTCAGCGAAGAGGAAGTGGGAAGGCTCTATCGTGATAAGGTGGTTGCGGGTTGATGACTTTGAAAACAACGTGCCCGTGTCCGTGTCACGTATCCGCAAAATATAATATCCCCATCGTAAGAGGATAACAAAGATGTCATGACCCATTACCTTGGAGATATAGGAATAGGATTTCCGCATAGGACAATAAAAGTGAGTAAGGGGGGAAAATAATCATGGAGACTCAAACAAGCACATCGACAGTAAAGAAACAGGTCCCTATCGAAGAGGGGCTCTTTTACCAACCGGCCACTCCGGAAGAGAAGCCGTACCTGATCGGTTCCAAATGCAACGTTTGCGGTAATGTCACTTTTCCTAAGATGCAAATTTGTCCTCGCTGTGCCAAGAGAAACACCATGGAAGAAACCCATCTTAGCGGTAAGGGGAAGATCGATACCTTCAGCATTGTCAATGCAGCTCTGCCTGGTTTCAAGGCCCCCTCCATTCAGGCGTACGTTAACCTGGAGGAAGGACCGAGGATCTGGACGCTCATTACGGGATGTGAGCCTAAAGAGGGCGCACTGAAGATCGGTATGGAGGTAGAGTTAGTGTTGGCAAAGGTGAAAGAGGATGCCGATGGCACCGAGCTGATAAGCTATCAGTTTAGACCCATAAAAAAATAAATACGGAGGAGAATTGCTGTGAGACAGGTATCTATTATTGGTGTGGGAATGACGCGGTTTGGTAAGTTCCTTGAAAGGAGCCTCCAGGACCTGGGGCGAGAGGCGGTGTGGAATGCCATAGAGGATGCAAATGTCCCGATAAAGGATATTGAGCTAGCGTATGTTGGAAACGCTCTCGCTCCGCAACTTACGGAGCTGAAAGGGACCATCGGCCAGCACATTTTGACGTCGGCAGGGATCTTCGGTGTGCCTGTTGTGAACGTGGAGAATGCATGTAGCAGCGGTTCAACCGCGCTGAGGGGGGCGTACCTGGAGGTTGCATCTGGAAACTGCGATGTGGCATTAGCGCTCGGGGTGGAAAAGTTGTTTTGTGGAGATACCGCAAGATCCGCGGCGGCTATGGCACAGGGGACGACCCTTGCAAAGTTCGGGTTCATGTTTGTCGCCCTCTATGCCATGCAACTAAGGAGATGGGTTGAGAGGTACGGAGTGACCAAGGAGCAGTTTGCCAAGGTGGTGGTAAAGAATTCGCATAACGGTTCCCTCAATCCGTACGCCCAGTTCAGGAGACCCATGACCATCGAAGAGGTGCTCAACTCCCGCGTCATAGCCGAGCCACTCACCCAATACATGTGCTCCACCATGGGCGACGGGGCAGCTGCGGCCATCGTCTGTGCCAGAGAGATCGCACCCCGGTACACGTCGAAACCTCTCATTCATATCGCTGCATGTGAGCTCGTTTCGGGTACTTTCACGTTCCCTGACGCAGAGCACGAGCCCATCACAAAGAGGGCAGCAAAGCGGGCTTATAAGAAGGCAGGCATCGGACCAGAGGATGTGAATGTGGCTGAGGTCCACGACGGCATGGCCCCGGCTGAGCTCTTGCTTTATGAGGAGCTTGGCTTCTGCAAAGAAGGGGAGGCGGGCCGTATGATCGATGAGGGGCAAACCACTCTAACAGGCCGCATACCGGTGAACCCGAGTGGCGGCCTGGCCGCTAAGGGTCATCCCGTAGCAGCGACAGGGCTTGCACAGGTGGCCGAGATCGTCTGGCAGTTAAGAGGGGAGGCAGGAAAGCGTCAGGTATCCAACAATCCCCGGATTGGCCTGACCGAAAATGCGGGCGGATGGGCTGCCGACGACAACGCAGCTTGTGCTGTGACAATACTTAAGCGATGAAGAATCAGTATAAAACAAATATGCCAGAAGAGGAGGAAAGAATGAATAGAGCAGACAAGTTAATGATTCTGTTTCTAGGCATAGGGTTTCTATGTGCACTGATACCGGCTGTGAAGGCCTTGGCCGCTTCGGAGGAGGTAATTGAATTGAAGTACGGGACACAGTATCCACCTACGCATTCTTATTCGATTGCAGATCAACACTGGATTGACAAGATAGAGAAAGAGACAAACGGGAGGGTGAAGATCAAACCATACTGGGCAGGAACCCTCATCGGGAACATAGGGAACGTGGCCCAGGTGGCGAAGGGAACCGTCGATATCGGTTTTATCACCCCGGTCTTCGAGGCGTCCGGTGTAGACCTCACGGTAGCAGCCATAGGGTACTTCTGGGGATCACCAAGTGATAAACTGAATATCAAGATATACTGGGAGCTGTGGGATAAATTCCCGGAGCTGCGCAAGGAGATCGACAGGGTGAAGGTGCTTGCCCTTACTGCCGCGACGCCAATGCGTTTAATGACTATAAAACCTGTGAGAACGCTTGCAGACCTGAAAGGGATGAAGATAAAAACATCGGGGGATATGATTGCCCCATTGAAGGCATTCGGCGCCGAAGGGTTGGGCATATCCATGGCAGAGGCAGTAGACGGTATGAGAAAAGGCACCATAGATGGTGTGTTCTGCAACGTGGACGGGTATAAATCTATGAAACTTGCAGAGATGGTGAAGTATGAGACGGAAAATTTCTTCTCCACGAGAGGTCCCAACGGAGCAAGGGGTATGAACTGGGACACCTGGAACA
>Ga0299915_10003371_pt1 | contig 11545 bp, 14 predicted proteins | sample RVTome_13_FD_200263 | JGI IMG/M metagenome (GOLD analysis project Ga0299915, IMG submission 200263) | Soil microbial communities from uranium-contaminated site in the Upper Colorado River Basin, Wyoming, United States - RVT92D227 (version 2) ... | reverse complement strand
AATTAAAAAAAGATTAAAAATTGCTACTTTCCAAAAGGCACTAAAACCTCTTAAAAAACGGAACAACAGGTTGTGAGGGATGCGTATATCCTATCTTTGGCTTTTTGATTCACCCTGATGTTGCATAAATCCTATCAGACAGGAATGCTTCCAAACCTTTCCAATGCGGCTTTGTTTGGAATTTTATGGTTAAAATGTGTTTCCACAAAAGGTGGCCTTTGTAATATGCTGGGGATTCCCATTTTCAACGTCTCAATGTGGCCGCTGGAAAGCTTTTCCAGCATCCCTGTCCGCTGGATTGTTTAAGTTTTTTGCAACATCAGGGTTAACCTGCCTATTGTCAATAAGGAGGAGTCGAAAATGACCCAAGGGTTACTTTATCTGCTTTTAGGAATAGTCGCTGGTACTCTCAGCGGACTGATTGGTATTGGTGGTGGAACAATTATTGTGCCTGCCTTGGTCTTTCTATTTGGGTTTTCTCAACATCTTGCCCAGGGGACTACTTTGGCTTTACTTGTTCCTCCCATTGGAATACTTGCCGCATGGACATACTATCAGCGGGGGTTTGTAGACCTGGGGATCGCTGCCTATATCTGTTCGGGTTTCTTTTTCGGTGGCCTGCTTGGTGCCAAGATAGCCACCGATTTATCAAACATTGTTTTAGAAAGGATTTTTGGAGTAGCCCTACTTCTGATTGCCTTGAAGATGATATTTGCCAAATGAAGAAAATATGTCGATATGATAAAATGAGCCTTACACGTTGGATCAACTTTTAAGGCCGTTTTGGAGTCTTTCTCCTGCTGAACTACTTCTACAACTTCAAACAACACGACAGGGCTTGACAGAGGATGGGGCCCAACAACGACTGAATCTTTATGGCTTCGATCTACTCAAGGCCAAGAAGCAATCGGACTCCCTAATCCTCCTCCTTTCTCAATTTAAGAGTCCGATTATATTTATCCTTCTCTTTGCAGCAGGCATATCTGACCTGGTCGTTTACGTCGCAGGCTAGCTCAAAATACTGTATTTCCACCTCTAAAATACGAATTTCACCTTATTTATTTTTTATACCATTATGGGAGAAAATTTGAAGTAACAGTGGCCTTGGGTGGATTGATGTCGTGCCAATCTGTTTGGATAGGAGAGATGTTAATATCCAGAAAAACAAAAAGATAAAGAAAAGAGGAATGAGTTATGGCACTGGAACTTGTGCCTTGGAGACCATTTAGGGAACTGGAGAGAGTGAGGAAGGAAATGGACCGCCTATGGGATTCCTTCTTTGAAGAGAGACCAAGAAGGAAAGTCGAGGAAGTTGGGAAACGGTTTCCTTCTCTCGATGTTTCAGAAACGAAGAACGATCTTGTTGTGAAAGCTGAAATTCCAGGAATGGATCCGAAAGATATCGACATCTCTCTGAGCAATGATATTCTTACCATCAAAGGTGAGAAGAAACAAGAAAAGGAGGAGAAAGAGGAAAATTATCACTTCATTGAAAGGAGTTATGGGGCCTTTGCGCGGTCGGTTCGACTTCCTGGGGAGGTTCAGGGTGAAAAGAATAAGTTCGACATTAATCCGCCCAATGCCAAATCACTGTCTGTTGTTATTGGGAAGAAAAGTGAGTAACTAAAGAAGCTAAAACTGGATCGCCAAAAAGAAAGGAGGAGAAGATATGAGTACAAAAACAACAAAACACAGATGGATGTTCTTGGTATTATTTGCCGCATCGGTTTTTGCCCTGGGCATCGTCTATGCCCAGGAATCTGGGAAGAAGACATCAAGCTATTCGCCGGTAGTCCTCACAGAGGAATTCGCAACAATCATGGCTCGAATGAAAGCAGCAAAGCCCGAGGTGATAAAAAGGCATATGGATTTGCTGAATGAGCGCTATGACCTAAGCAACCGGCCAGCTGGGGGAGTTACGATGTCCCGCGGAAAACCTATCCAAGAAGGCGTGCGGGTTAAACTTCCTCCTGGAGTGACTTGGGAAAGGTTGGCTGCAATGAGTCCCGAGGAGATCCGGGAAAAGAATCTGTTTCCTGCAGGATTCTTTCCTCTTCCCCACCCTAACCATCCCGAAGGCGGAATGGTTTTCCCCAAGTTTCATATTGAAGAGATTAAGAAGCAGGAGGGCCGGGACCTTACCCGATTCGACCTCGATTTCGACCTTCCCGATCATTTTCTACCCGAATTTCCTGCACCTATCTATCTGACCACACGCCCAGACCTTGGTGATGTCTCTCAGGGCAAATTGGTGACCATTGACAACTATTATGAGTTGTTTAATGGGATATTGAACCCCAAGCAGATTGAAGGTTTGAGGTTGCTTTTGACACCTTTCCCGCAGCAACAGTTCAACCAGACTGAAGACCGTCGCTCGGAGCGTCCAAGTCGTGGGGTAGCTTGCTTCGACTGTCATGCAAACGGACATACGAACGCTACGACCCACCTAGTGGGAGATATTCGGCCCCAGGAGTTCAGACATCGTATTGACACGCCCCCCTGCGTGGGGTGAACATCCAGCGTCTATTCGGTTCACAACGGGGATTGAAGAGTGTAGAGGACTTCACAGAGTTCGAGCAGCGCGCTGCCTACTTCGACGGTGATCCAGTGATCGCAACTAAGAAAGGAATTAACATACTTGACCGGGGTCACCAGGTACACGCCATGTCAGAGTTAATGGCCCTCTTGGATTTTCCGCCTGCTCCAAAACTCAATATATACGGAATGCTTGACTCAAAGAAGGCGACTCAATCAGAGTTACGAGGACAGGGCATCTTCTTTGGGAAGGCTAACTGCTACATCTGCCATCCAGCTCCCTATTACACCGATAACCTGATGCACAACTTGAAAGCGGAGCGTTTCTACAAACCTCGGATGATCCATGGTCGTATGGCCAGTGCTGACGGTCCTATCAAGACCTTTCCATTACGGGGCATCAAAGACTCTCCGTCTTATTTGCATGATGGGAGATTGTTGACATTGGAGGATACAGTAGAGTTCTTCAACCTGATCCTTGAACTCAAACTTACCGAGCAGGAGAAGAAGGATCTTGCGGAATTTATGCGAGCTCTTTAATCACCAGCCCCTCACCCCTCCTTCCTGTCATAGACAGGAGTTAAAGGGGTGAGGGGATTTGAGGTAAGAGATGGAAACTACAATTACCAAAATAGCGAAATGGTGTCTAATAATATTTCTTCCTATGATTTTTGTTTCAAGACCCTCTTTCGGTTCAAACTTCGTACTCATTCAAACCTCGTCCACTGGCTACCAACCACAATTTCAGGTTTCTGGAAACAAAATATATCACGTATGGCATGAATATGATGGTCCTTTCCGCCAAATCTTCACTGCTGAGATGAATATGGATGGAACGGGTTGGAGGGCAGAAAAGAGAACCTCCGGTCAATATGACAAGGTTTTTCCCCAACTCCAGGTGGTGGAAAACAAAATTTACTATGTCCGTCAGCAGCCCGACGCGACAAAAATTCGTCAGATATGGACCATGGAGATGAATATCGATGGAACCGGATGGAAAGAAGTCCAGAGAACGAATACCTCTTTTGATAAGCAATTCCCCCAATTACAGGTAGTTGATAACAAGATTTACTATGCATGGAACGAATCCGATGGTAAATATCGTCAAATCTGGACGGCGGAAATGAATATCGATGGAACGGGTTGGAGGGCGGTGAAACGAACGTCAAGCCCCTATGATAAATTTGAACCACAGCTTCAGGTTGTAGGCGACAAAATCTATTTTGTCTGGAGGGAGTTTGATGGATCTCATTTCCAGATCTGGACAGCCGTAATGAACCGAAATAGCACGGGATGGCAAGCAGTCAAACGAACGAATCCACCTTTTGATAAACACAACCCCCAGTTCCAAGTTGATGGAGGAAAAATTTTCTTTGCTTGGCATGGAGCGGATGGATCAGATTTTCAAAAAGCCAGATACCAGATATGGACTGCCGGGATGAACATAGATGGGACCGGATGGCAAGCCATTCAAAGAACCGGCACTCCATTAGATAAATACACACCCCAATTACAGGTGAAAGATGATAAAATTTATTATGTTTGGGAGGAATCGGATGGCAAGTATCGTCAGATATGGACGGCTTCGGTGAAAAAAGATGGGACAGGGTGGAAATCTGAAAAGAGGACAAAATCCTCTTATGGGAAATACGATCCCCAGCTTCAGATTGTCGGGAATAAGATCTATTATGTCTGGCATGAAGATCATGGGCCCATCGAGCCCATCTGGGTTGCCGAAGAGCCTCGGATAAAATAAGGAGGGTTGTGAAAATGGCAAAGTTGACAGAAGAGATGAAAGATTTGATCGAAAAACAGAGACTCTCTTTTGTAGCCACCACAGACTTGAAGGGAAGAACTAATGTCCCCCCCAAGGGCTCCATCTATCTGGTCGATGATGAGACCTTGGCTTTTGCCGACCTCTATTCACAGAAGACGAGGGCAAATCTCAAGGTCAATCCCAATATCGCCCTGGCTGTCGTGGATTTGAAGACCTTAAGGGGATACCAGTTCAAAGGTGAGGCAGAGCTTCTCGAAGGAGGAGATATTTATAACGACGTCGTATGTTATCTTCAGACCTTGCCGATGAAACTGCCTGATCCTCAATATGTGGTAAAGATCAAAATAGAGGAGGTCTACGATCTAGGTATGGAAAAATAATTTCGGATTTTCGAATGCGGATTTCGAAATATTAATTTAGGATTTTTGATTCCGCATTCTGCAATCCGCATTCTGCAATTTGATGAGAAAGGAGGGTTCTCATATGACTTTTTTAAAAAAGGCGCAATGGTCACCTTATGTGGCCGGTGCATTGATTGGAATGGTTAGCTGGTTTGCTGTTCTCACCGCAGGTAAATATCTCGGCGTTTCCACCACTTTCGTTCGAACGATAGGAATGATTGAGAGTATTTTCGCTCCAGAGCGAGTGGCCACCCTGCCCTATTTCGTTAAAGAGAAGCCAATCATTGATTGGCAATGGATGGAAGTCTTGGGAATCTTGATTGGTGCCTTCATCGCTTCAAAACTATCAGGGGATTTCAAAAGGATATTCGTTCCCCCGATGTGGGAGGAACGGTTTGGCCCTTCCCGTCTTAAACGCTGGATCATGGCCTTTTCCGGTGGGGCAGTCCTGATGTTTGGAGCCCGCATGGCCGATGGCTGACCGAGCGGCCATGGCATCAGCGGTTCGCTGCAGCTCGCCTTGAGTGGTTGGATCTCTCTCATCTGCTTCTTCGTCGGAGGTGTCGTCATGGCCCGCCTCCTCTATGGGAAAGGAGGTAAGTAGAATGGGAACTCTGATATTAGGTCTTGTCACGGGGATATTTTTTGGATTTTTCCTCCAGAAAGGACAGGCTTTGAAATACGATAAGCAGCTTGGAATGCTCAGATTTAAGGATTTTACCATCCTGAAGGTGATGGTTTCGGCCATCCTTGTTGGGATGGTGGGAATCTATTTCTTTGTAGATCTTGGAATCGGGGAACTCAGCCTGAAGCCGACGGTCCTTGCTGCTAACATTATTGGAGGGATAATCTTTGGATTAGGCTGGGGTATGTTAGGTTATTGTCCGGGAACAGCCGTAGGGGCAACGGGTGAGGGACGCTTTGATGCTTTCTGGGGCGGAGTCCTCGGTATGATCGTCGGAGCTGGGGTCTTCGCAGAGGTATATCCCCTCATTAAGGACAACCTTTTAAAATTGGGAGATTTTGGAGAACTGACTATTCCAAAGGTAATCGGAGTTAATCACTGGATCGTCATCGTATTTCTCTGGGTCATCGCGATCCTGATTCTGATGGCTGCTGAGAAAAAGAAATTCTAAAAAAACTTTGGCGGAAGGTTCAATCTGTCTGCTCTTCCATCCATGAAAGATCATTTGAGGAACGCCATCTAAGAAGATCTGTGACTCAATCGACTCTGATAAAGGATTAGGGACAAATTTGACCCAAGTCAAAGATTTTTAGCAATTTCAAGGCCATTGTAGTAATAATATAACCTTATCAAATTGAGTCTCTCTGGATTGGAAAGGAGGTTTCTTATGATTAAGAGGACTGCCCGAAATCTCTTCATCTGGGGAACGGTCATTTGTACTGCGGTCTTTATCTGGCTCACCATCGACACCCATACCACCATCCCCAAACGGACGAACACCGATAAACTGACCAATGAAGTCGTTATGGGAAAAAGGGTTTGGCACAAGTATAACTGTAATGACTGCCATACCATCCTCGGAATCGGGGGCTATTATTCTCCGGATGTGACGAAAACTTATTCCACACGAGGGGAGAACTGGCTAAAAACTTTCTTAAAAAACCCGGAAAGCCCTGACCCACAAAGGAGAAAAATGCCCAACCAACATCTCTCGGAAGACGAGATTAAAAAACTGATCGTTTTCTTAAAATGGGTGGATGCTATCGACACTAATGAGTGGCCTCCAAAACCCATTACAGTGGCAAAAACAACAGGGGTGGCTCTCACGGAAACCAGCCAGGCTTTAATGGGTAAAAATCTTTACAATCAGAACCGCTGTGACCTGTGCCACCAGATTGGAGGTCAGGGTGGTGTGATTGGCCCTGATCTTACCAAAGTGGGAAGTCAACGGGATCGTCTCTGGCTGGCCAAACAGATTAAAGACCCAAAATCGAATAATCCGATTACCCAGATGCCAGCTTATACCCAACTTTCGGATGACGAAATTCAGGCCCTGATCGCCTTTTTGATGAGATTCAAATGAATATGAATTGCGAATTTAGGAATTGCGGATTCCGAATTGATAATCAGGAATTCTAAAATCCCTAAATTCCTCAATTCCTAAATTTAAAGAGGAGGAAATGTATGACTTACGAATCGCAAAAAGTGGCGTTAAAATATTTCGTTATCTCAGCAATCTTCTTTGGCCTTCAGGTGATCGTCGGCCTACTCCTCGTTTCAAAATATATCTGGCCTGACCCTCTGATTGGAATTCTCCCTTTCAATACTGCCCGTGCCATCCACACAAATCTCCTTGTGGTCTGGATGATCTTTGGATTTATGGGAGGAACTTACTACATCGTTCCGGAAGAGTCTGGAACAGAATTATTCAGTAAAAAACTGGCCAATCTCCAATTCTATCTTCTTCTTTTGGGTGGTTTAGTCGGGGTCTTCGGATTCCTCTTCGGCTGGACGGCTGGAAGACCCCTGTTGGAGTTACCGGTGGAACTCAAGTGGGCGATCGTGATTATTGCCCTGATCTTCATCTTCAATGTTTTTATGACCATGATTCGCACAAAGAGATGGACAGCCATTCAAGGCCTCCTTTTAGGAGGCATCGTGATGCTGGCCATTATGTGGCTGTTCGGAATCCCTTTCTTTAAAAACCTCACCCTCGACTATTATTATTGGTGGTGGGTGATTCATCTATGGGTGGAAGGAGCCTGGGAGTTGATCGCTGCCTCCCTCATGGCTTTTATCTTATTAAAGATTACGGGGGTGGATCGCCAGGTCATTGAAAAATGGCTCTATGTTGAGGTGGCATTGGTTCTGATCACTGGCATCATTGGAACCGGTCACCATTATTACTGGATTGGAACACCAAAATACTGGCTTTGGTGGGGAGGGATTTTCAGTGCTCTTGAGCCAGTCCCAATCATCTTCATGGTCTTTGATACCCTCAATCATGTCAGACATAAAAAAATCGAGATTACCAATCGACTTGTCCTATACTGGGCAGTGGGCTGTGCCATCTTCCATTTCATCGGTGCAGGAGTATGGGGATTTGCTCATACTCTCCCTGTGATCAATCGCTGGACTCATGGGACTCAGGTCACTGCTGCACATGGTCACTTAGCATTCTTTGGTGCCTATGCCATGCTCATCCTGACCATGATCTATTATGCCTTGCCTAAATTGAAAGGCTCAGAACAGTTCAATCAAAAGAGAGGATTCTGGGTTTTCTGGATCACGACTATCAGCATGGCCGTAATGGGTTTAGCCTTTGGAGTAGCAGGCGTTATCCAATCGTATATGCAAAGAGCATTAGGAATGGATTTTCTAACTGTCCAGGGTTTTATGAGACCCTGGTTCATGGTGGTCTTTTTAGGAGGCCTTGGACTCTTTACTGGAGTCATTATTTACATCATCGATGTGTTACAAATGGCAACTAGGAGAAAGGAAGTGAATGAATCATAGACAAATTCCAAGGACCACTTATAGAAATTATTTGGAATTTGGTGCTTGGTTATTGGAATTTAATTTAAGGAGGATTAATATGGGACGATCAATTTTTTCAACAATTCTTATTGCCCTGGTGGGTACAGTTTTTGTCTCCGCTGCTTCTGCGCAGGTTTGTGTTGAATGCCACAAAAAGGTCACTCCCAACATTGTCACCGATTGGCAACTGAGCAAACACAGTAAGAATAAGATTGACTGCTCAGAATGCCATGGCGATCAACACAAGTCTGCTCAAGATGTAGCAAAAGCCAAAATTCCTACACCGGATACCTGTGGAAATTGTCACGAAGCAAGGGTAAAGCAATTTAAAGGTGGGAAGCATGCTGCCGCATGGGCAGCGATGAAGGCAATGCCAACCGCACATTGGCAGCCGATGGCATTGATGGAAGGTATGAAGGGCTGTGGAGGTTGCCATAAGATTGGATTGAAGACCGAGGAGGAGATAAAAGAATTAAAAAAGAGTGGAGCAGGGTTTGGTGTTGCTTCCTGCGATGCATGTCATACCCGGCATACCTTCTCTGTTCGAGAAGCAAAACAGCCTCAGGCTTGCCAGACCTGTCACATGGGCTTTGACCATCCTCAATGGGAGATGTATTCGTCTTCCAAACATGGGGTTCGGTACCTGTTGAAGCAAAACAAAACGCTTCCCCCGACTGTTGCCGCTCCAACCTGTCAAACATGCCATATGCAAGGAGGCAATCATGGTGTCCGGACAGCATGGGGATTCCTCGCCGTACGGCTCCCGATGCCTGATGACAAGCAATGGACTTCTGATCGTGCAACCATTCTTCAGGCACTTGGAGTCCTTGACCCTGATGGAAAACCAACTGCTCGATTAGATGTGGTTAAGGCTGCTGATGTGGCTCGACTTACTCAGGAGGATTGGCAAAAAGAAAGAGATAAAATGATTAAGACCTGTAATCGATGCCATTCCGTCAATTTTGCTATGGGAGAATTAGCAAAAGGCGACCAGATGATCAAAGAGGCTGATCACTTGATGGGTGAGGCAATTCGAACCATTGCTGCGCTGTATAAGGATGGCATTCTGCCTAAACCTAAAAACTATGCTTACTCATTTCCCGATCTGCTCACTTTTCATGATGCCCCAACAGTGATTGAGCAGAAACTCTTTGTCATGTTTCTTGAACATCGGATGAGGACATTCCAGGGGACATTCCATATTAATCCGGATTATGCATTATGGTATGGCTGGAGTGAGATGCAGAGGTCATTAACAGAGATTAAGGAAATAGCAGCCGAAATGAGAGAGAAGGCAAAGAAGTAAGGCACTTCCCCCTCCCCTTTCCTGCTTGCCGCAGGCAGGTGTTAAAGGATAAAGGGGAAGTATTATCATTCTTCACATATTTTTGTTAAAAAAATAATGGGAAATTAGTGGGAAACAAATGGACTACTCAATAAAAATAGGCGGTGAGGCAGGACAGGGAATACAGACCATTGGCGATACCCTCGCAAAGGTATTCTCAAGAGGAGGTTATTATGTCTTTTCCCATCAGGATTACGAATCACGCATAAGAGGGGGCCACAATTTTTATCAGATAAGATTATCAGATAAACCTGTCATGGCATCCAGAGAAAAAATCGATATTCTGGTTGCTCTGGATAAAGAGAGCATAATATTACATGAAAAAGAACTCTCGGAATATGGTCAGATCATCTATGATGCCTCTACATTAAAACAGAAACATGAAAAGGAGTATTTCCTTGACATCCCCTTTGCAAACCTCGCCATGGAACATGGCAGAAGTAAGATAATGGCAAACACAGTTGCTATAGGGGCTGTACTGGGGATGCTGGGAATGGAACTCGATATCTTCTCTGGAATCATAGAGGAGACTTTTAAAAAGAAAGGGGAAGATATCATCCAGGCAAATGTTAATGCTGCAAGAGCAGGACGTCACTTTGCTGTAAAAGAGTGCTTAAGATGCTCCTTCTCTATTGGACCCCTCACAAAGCCAAAAATGTTAATAGGTGTCGTCGAAGCTATTGCGCTGGGCGCAATGGCTTCAGGATGTAAATTCTATTCTGCTTATCCTATGACGCCGTCGACAGGGATAATGCTTTATCTTACAAGCAAAGCAAAAGATTATGAAATTGTTGTGGAACAGGCAGAGGATGAAATAGCAGCTATCAATATGGCACTGGGGGCCTCCTTTGCAGGTGTAAGAGCAATGACAGGGACCTCAGGAGGAGGTTTTGCCTTGATGGTAGAAGGGCTTTCTTTGGCAGCGATGACAGAGACACCCATCGTGATCGCTCTCGGCCAGAGGCCTGCGCCTTCGACAGGATTACCAACAAGAACTGAACAGGGAGATCTTTTATTTGCACTCCATACCGCCCACGGCGAATTTCCACGGGCTATCTTTGCACCAGGCAATCCTGAAGAGGCATTTTACCTCGTAAACAAGGCCTTTGATCTGGCTGAAAAATATCAGATCCCTGCCTTTGTTTTATTTGACCAGTATCTTGCTGATTCCCAATGGACATACGAAAGGTTTGATTTAGGCAGGATTAAAAATATAGATTATAGACTCAGAGGGGAAGCCCTTAAGAATCTATCAGAGTATAAAAGGCACGCTTTCACAGAGACGGGTGTATCCCCTCTGGCTCTACCCGGGGAATCAAAACATCTCGTTGTAACCGATAGTGATGAGCATGATGAAGAGGGACATATCATAGAGGATGCCGAAACAAGAATAAAAATGGTCAATAAAAGGCTGTTTAAGAAACTGATACATATAAAACAGGAAATAGAGCCCCCTCTGCTTTACGGCACAAGCAGCCCCGATATCGTCATCGTGGGATGGGGTTCCACTTATGGAGTAATGAAAGAAGCAGTGGATGCGTTGTCCAAAGATAAAAACATCGCCATGCTTCATTTCAGCGAAATCAATCCATTTCCTTTAACAGATAAATTCGATTATTTGAAGGTCTTAAAGGATGCAAAACGAGCCATCTGTATAGAAAATAATGCAACAGGGCAGTTTGCACGCCTCATGAGGGCAGAGACAGGTTTTGAATTTAAGACAAAGATAAATAAATATGATGGAAGACCTTTCTTGCTTGAAAACCTAATAGGAGAAATAGATGGCCACATTGGAAGATTATAAAGGACAGACTCCTGCATGGTGTCCTGGATGCGGAAATTATGGTATCCTCAATGTATTTAAAGAGGCCTTGATGGAACTTGATATAGAGCCTCATCAATTTACTATTGTCTCTGGAATAGGTCAGGCAGGTAAATTTCCTCATTATTTAAGATGCAATACCTTCAACGGCCTTCACGGAAGG
>Ga0299915_10003370_pt1 | contig 11550 bp, 19 predicted proteins | sample RVTome_13_FD_200263 | JGI IMG/M metagenome (GOLD analysis project Ga0299915, IMG submission 200263) | Soil microbial communities from uranium-contaminated site in the Upper Colorado River Basin, Wyoming, United States - RVT92D227 (version 2) ... | reverse complement strand
ACATATAATTTAGGCACTACATAAATGTATCGTAATTTATATATTTATATGATGTGAGTTAATTAGATTAATAATAGAATGTAGTGTCAAATTTAATATACTATTATTAGTTAGAAGGTGTACTTAAGTAAAAGAAAGGATGTGATTAATTCTATTATTTCTCTTATTTTAATTATTATAAATTTTTTATAAGTATTTCTACTCTTTTTTACTAGCAGTTTTTTTCTTGGCTTTAGTTTTTGAAGAAGATTTCTTAGAAGATGTTACTTCTTTCTTTTTACTAGTTTCTTTTTTGGTATTTTCTTTTATTTTATCCTTCTTTTCATCTATTTTATCTTTTACCAATTTTTCCTCAGTTTCTTTCTCAGCGGTTTCTTCTTTTTCTTTGGTAGATTTCTTCTTTTTGATTTTCACATCACCATCAGCTGTTGGTGCAATATCATAGTCTTTTGTACCACTAGTTTCTTCTTCACCTTCACCCATTTCCTTTTCTTTTCTAAGAATTGGTTCTTTCTTTTCACGTTCTTCACGCAAAAGTTCACGACGAGATTTTTTAAATTCAAGTTCAGGTAAATATGCTTCTACTACACCATCTTCAAATTTTACTGCTTTAACACGTACTCTAGTTGGCATGTTATATTTACCATGAGACCATAAAGAGTTATTAAGTGAATCATCAATCCAGATTTTTTCTTCTTCAACTTTCATATGACGCGTGAGAAATTTCTTAACACGTTTAATTGCAGTTGGTGCTGCCTTTGAAGATACAAAACCTGTTTTTTTAAGTGGTATAATATATATTCTTTCAATTTCTTCAGCCATAAATAATCAAACCTCTGTTTTTTTAGCTTTTTTTAAGAGTATTTTTACGCCAGTTACGCGTTTTAGGATGACGTGTGAAGCGTCTATTAGTTTTTATCATAATCCATGCAGGTACACGTCTATTACTTTTTTCCGCTTTGTTAAGGCGAATTTTTTTTGGAAGTGATTTATGAGTCGACATATTCTTTCTATCCTCTTTTTATTTTTATATCATGTTTTTTAGGAATTATTTTTTTAAGTAGCATTTGTAGCTGCTTATCATCTATCTGATTTTTAATTTGACCAGATTGTGCAAACATTATTAACTGATTTTCAATTGCTTCAGCAACATCTGGACGAACGATTTTTATTCGACCAAGCCGCTGACGAGCATCGTTTGTTAAGATGCCTCTTAGAACTACTTTTTTTTGTTCCTCGAATTGTTTTTGTTGCTCTTCTTGTAAATCTTCCTGGAGAGCTGCTTGTTGTTGAAGCTCTTGAAGGCGTTTTTTTCTTAGACTTTCAAGTTCTTCATCCATAATAACACATTTAAGCTAAATATTTAGCTAATTAATATTTTTTAAGTTCAGGATAAGCTACTTCGATCTGTTTTAATACTTCATATGCCGTATTATCCATAAAGGATTGCCCTTTTGGTGTTAAAATACGGCCTTTACCTTTAACTTTTTTTATGTAACCTGCTGCCTCGAGTTGTTGTACTGCGCGTCTTACAATGGTTCCACTACCTTTGCGTGCTTTATTTGGTTTACTACCACGATCGCGTCTACCACCATATTCTTCTCGTAGGTGTTCAACACCGATACCATTGCTTATATATATCTTTCTTAAAATTGATGCACATCGATTATGCCACCAGTCACTATTCTCTGGTGGGTTTTCTTTGTGAACACCTGTTCGTGAATAGATATTTTCTTTTGGGATGGCAATTGTTTTATCTTGTTTAAGTTTTTTTGAAACTTCATTTATTAATTCCTTTGTAGGTACATCATATACTGTTGTCATAACCTTTTTACTCCTATATTTAAAGGGTGAAGTAGGATAGGCTAATAAATGATAATATATATAAGCATAACGGAAACATTATTTTTTATTTTTTAAAAGGGATTCGTGTATATTTTTTACAGTTTTTACAAAAGATAATAATTTTACCCTTTTTTATTCTAAATCTTGAGTTTGCATCTGGTAAAAGATAACAATAACAATGCTTGCAGAAACATCGCTTGTATTCATTTTGGATTGGTACTAAGTATTTCATTGATATTTTACGAGCAATATATACATATCTATCTGCTAGTTCAAAGTCTTTATTAGTTGCTTTGTTATACGCTAATTCAAACAATCCTTGAATTCTTTTTAAAGCTATTTGTTTTTGATTTTTTTTATTTATTGTTTTTTTAGTCATATATGCATCATTTGCTCTAATAATGGGTATTTATTTACTACTAATTAAAGAGAATTATCTAATATGAGTTCCATTAATAATATTTGGGACTCTGTATTCGTACTAGCTTATTCCCTATGTGAAAAGTATAAATAACAATATTTTATGAGGCAAAATAATCATGAGAAAAATCAATTTAAAAAAGTTAAGTAAATTTATACCAATTATTAGTATTATTTTATTTGTATATATACTAGTTGATATAGGCGTTGAAAAAATTGCTAGTGCCTTTTTATTAATTCCAATTCATTTTTACATAATTGCTGCTCTTACTTTTATTTTGATTTTAATACTTGGTTCATACAAATGGAAATATCTCTGTAATAAACAAAAAATAGATTTGAGTACAATTTATCTTATAAAACTATATTTAATAAACGCTTTTTATATAACCATAATACCTGTTGGGCTAGGCGGATATATAAAAATATTTTATCTAAAGAAAAAAAGTAAAGCTCCTATTGAAAAATGTCTTATAAATACGCTTATAGATCTTACAACAGGGTCTGTTATAGGTTTTTTTTTAGCATTAGTTGGATCAATTGTTATAATTGAAGTTTCTCCAGGATTTTTCCCAATAATATTAATATTTTTTATTTTTAATTTGACTGCATTTTTTGTTTTAATGAAAAAAAGAGGTGGAAAAAGATTTTTTAAATTTTTTATTAGACCACTTATTCCAAAAAAGTATAAAGAAAAAATAGATAAATCATTTGAATCTTTATATGAGGATATCCCAAGAATTAGGGATACTATTCTCCCATTTTTAATTGAAATTGCGATATGGATTTTAGCTGCTTTACAAGTGTATATTATAGCACAAGCTTTCTCAATCAACGTACCATTTCATATGTTTTTGTTAATACATACAATATCTGTTGTTGCAGTTCTTATTTTACCTATTTCAATTGGGGGATTAGGAGTTAGAGAGGGAGTATTTGTTGTTTTATTAAGTTCTTTATATGGAATAGAACCTCATATCTCTGTTGTTATTTCACTTAGTGGTTATGTTGTTAAAACATTGATTCCAGCCTTGGCAGGTATGATACTTACAATTAAAAAAGAATCAATATTATAGATACCCTATGGTATAAATTCAATAGATACTTTTTTCAATATAAATTTATTTTTACTTTTATCTCAACGAGTGATTTGATCAAAATTAGTGAATTGATAAATTAAAATCCTTCCCAAATCTTTTTTGTAAGTCTTTTTATAAGAAAAGATTTTTATACAATAAAGGATATAATTATAGGATAATGGGTCTAGTATGGTAAGAAAATAATTTTTAATAATTCCAATTCAACTCCCATACTTTCTATACCTCCTTATAACTAGATCCATTTAAACATATTTTTATAAGAAATATTTTTGTTGGTATTAAATTTTAATTTTAAACCGCAATCAAAAGTGCAATGTCCTATTAATTAACTTATAATCATATTTAAATAGATAATGGTTAAAGTGTTAAATAAGAAATATAAACTAGTTGTTTATATGCATGAAAAAAATGGGGTTTTAAAATCATAATGGACGACAAAAAAAAATGAAATAATACAAAAAAACACTGATATATCTAAAGATATATCTTTTTCAAAAAAATCACGGTTCGCGGTTTTGAACTTTAATGAAAAGTAAAAAGTGGACTTTGGAAAAAATTAAATACTAACTATGCATTACTTAATAGCATGACCGAAGACCTAATTGATAAATTTTTTAATAAAAAACTTATAACATCTCATAATACTAGAAAAAATTATAGGGGTAATGTAAATAAATTTTTTACTATTCTTAATAAAGATATAAATACATATTTCACCAAAGATAAAGATTTAGAAGAATATGAAGACGACCTTACATTTGTTTATAACTGGTGTGATAAAAATGATGTTCCGCTTTTAACAAGAAGAACATTTTTTAATAGTGTACGGCAGTTTTTATCTACTTATGATAAAAGAACAAGGCAACTAGATTTTTGGGATGTACTGAAGAATCATATCCGTGGGGCATCACCTGTTAGTAATGAATTTGTACCAAATACCCAGGATATTAAATCTGTTTTATTGAATAGTGATATATGTAGTAGAGCCATGTTTTTAATAATGTGTAGTTGTGGGTGTAGATTAGGGGAGTTATTAGCGTTAAATGAAGAAGACATAAACACAAAAGTACACCCTGCTACAGTAAAAATATCTAAGACTTATGATAGAAAAAAACCTGGGAATATTTCTAATCTTACCAAGACCAGAAAACCCAGAACCTGTTTTATAAGCGATGAAGCAACAGAAGCATATCTAGGATGGTTAAAAGTTAGACAAAAATATTTATTATCTGCAATCGGTAAAACACCTAAGAATTATACTAAGGATGCAAATGACATCAGGGTTTTTCCAATGAGTGATGAAAATGCAAGAGAAAAATGGTATAATATGGTCGTAAAAAGTGGACTTTTTTCAAAAGGTGAATTAAAAGACCCACGAACCAAGAGATTAGTATTGCATCCTCATTGCTTACGCAAGTTTTTTCGCTCTTATTTTGGGCAAAGGGATATCGCTGAGCATCTTTCTGGTCATGCTACGGGTATGGATAAATTCTATCGTGATATGAAAAAAGAAGATTTAGCACAAGAATATTTGAAATATATGCCTAATGTCAGTATTTTTTCAACTCAGAGTAAGGATATTAAAGATTTAGATGAAAAGATGAGAGAAAAGGATAAAAAAATAGCAGAATTAGAAACAAAACTTACCAACATTGAAAACCTACTAGGATTAAAAAAACAGTTAGAAGAAATGATAAAAGAAAAATAATTACATCATTTCAATATTTTTTTTATTTTTTCTTCAATATTTTCTGTCCAAGATTCTAGTTCATGTAATTTTTCATAAGGATATTTTTCTATTTCATTGATACAGATTGTTTTTAATATATGTTTTCTGTATATTTCATCAAGTTTTTTATATTGCTCTTGATTAATGCGATAAACAGGTATATGATATTCTAAATCTCTTTCTTCTTTATCTATTATTTTTTTATCGTAAGTGACTTTGACTTCTGTTAATATCTTATAGTCAAGTAGTTTGTGCAAACGCTCAATTAGTACTTGTCTTGTTGGAATACATCTTGTTATTTCATTCATATCTTGGTAAATACGTAGTTTCTTACCAAAAAATGTCTCCATCTCATGTATCCAGTATGGTTCTATTTCCTGTTTTTTTACGAGTGCATATCGGTAATGCAACAATCTTAATCCTTTTTCCTTTGTTTTATCTTGGAAATTCACTGTCAGTAGAATTATTGCTCTATATACAGGTTTTAGAATAAAATCTTCTTCTTTCATAATATCTCCTTATTGTAATTTTATTTCTGGAAAAATGACAACAACTATATAGTATATAAATGCTCTTGAAATGATATCGAGATGATAGCAAAACAAAAACAATTCGGAGTGTATCTGGATGATATCACAAGACAGTTACTTGAGAAGTATGCTCATTCAAAATCCCTATCAAGAAGTTCGGCTCTAAGACTTTTGATACATCAATTAGTAGAAACTGATGGGGGGGAAGGCGATGATTGATATTGATTTTTCTCAATATAAAGATGTCAATGACTTAATAAATAAAACAAGGAAAACTCCAGAGGAATTAATCAAAATCATTGATACTGAAATTACTAAACTGTTACAAGATAAAAAATAGTCAAGTAAAAAAAATAAAGGAATAGGTCAACAGACCTAGATCTGTATTAGCAAGGAGAACTGGGTCTCCTAGTTTAATACCCAGAGGATAATAATATGGAACAAGAAGAAGAAAAATTTAAAACACATGTAACTAAAGGCCGGCATGCTTCTAAAAGCATAGCTTTTGCATTAGCAGCATGCATACACCATCAATTTGTATATACTAAAAAAGATATCTTTAAAATTAATCATACATTGATTAATGCTTTTGGATTAAATAGAAGAAACCTGCAACAATACCTCAAATATTTTAAAGAAGCCAACTTAATAGAATATACAGTTACTAGTGGTAGAGTAACAACAATACAACTACTACTCTTACCTTATAACTACTATATAGTTAATAACAACAATATAAAAGAATATACTAAAATGAAGGATACGGGTGTACATTTAAGTACAGGTGAACGACTTAAAAGTACAGGTAACCTGTACATAAAAGAACAGGTTACAACCAAGGATACTAAAGCAAGCGAAGGTAGAGAGCAAGCTAGGGAAGTAAGGCAAGGAAGCAAGGGAAGTAAACGAAGGAAGGTAGCTAAGGCAGGTAACATAGGCAGGGTAGGTAGGCAAGGTAGAGAGGTAGCCTACTGCTATGATAAGATTTTTGAGGCATAATGATGCGAGCGATCAGTTTCAAAGTTGAGGATGAGATCTATTTTGCTTTAAAATCACAAAATAAAACCTTCAAGAGCATTTTTGAGCCATTGGCAATACAACAAGTTAAAGGTTCTAAAAATGAAGTATACGGCAGTATACAGCCTGACTGGGACGGCCTTTACAAAGACATCCAAGATGTTAAGAAAATCTGTGACAAAATGTTAAAATCATTTAAGTGAGATAAACAATGGGTTGATGACGACTATACTTTTGATTTTGAATGTGACTATTGCATATATGATGTGAAGCCATTGTCTCATCCTATGTGAAGTAGGAAAAACAGGCAAGAAAGCCATTTATTCTTTTTATGACATTTTGCCATAGACCAAGGGTATGATAAGTGGCTGATGCTATAATTTTAACAAGAAAGCCTTTTATCCGTTTCTATGACATTTTGTCATAGGCATCTGCATTACCTTTGTCATATACTATTTTTATGTTGATGGCATAAACCTATCTTGGCTTTTAATGCCATCACCTATGCCATTCTAATGCTATGTCATATGGTTAATGTCTATGCTGTGTTGAGACCCTCTACTATGTAGAGGGTCTTGAATGGCATTGGAATTGGGATAGGAATAGCATTGGGATTAGGATAGAAATGGCATTATCCTATGTTACATTAATGGCATGAATCCATGTTGATTTTTAATGTTGTTATTCAATATTGGTCTTAATGGCATTTTGTCTTATCCTATGTTGATTTAAGGCATTATTTTATGTCATGTTAATAGCATTATCTTATGTTACCTTGATGACATCAACCTATGCCATCCTAATGCCATGTCATATGGTTAATGTCCATGCTGTTTTTTAATGTCATGCCATGTCCAGTAGTTCCGAAAGTAGATTTATCACTTGCTGAATCCGATTAAAAACGATGTCATCGACCCACAAACAGACTATTTTTACAATCAAAATGAGGGATCTTGCAAGAATAAGTAATAATATAGGTAATAATACTGATGAAAAACAAGATCCAATTCTATTCAACACTAATCAATAAGAAGAAAAAAAGAAGAAAATCTAGCTTCATTCATCCTCCTGGGTCAATCATATATAATACAGTCCCAAAGTACTTCGACGTCAACAAGTGATCTTCTTTTGCAACTCCAAATAAAGCAATCCAGATTAGAATATCTGCAAGAATCCACAGGTTATAGAGCAATACGGAGAACATGAAGTAAAACAATCTGATGAGATAGTTCTTTGAGGTTGTCTTTGGAAGATAGGATTGTTTTTTTACTTTATAGCTTAATTCTATGCCCCAACGCTTACCATAAAGAAGGAATAAACGTTCTGTCAAGTTTACATCATTTTCATCGAACACTTCGTTGGTGGCAAATGCATATTTCAGTGTCGCTCCATTATCGTTTGTCTCTTGGAGTATCACCATATTGAACGTTGTATCTGCCATTACAAAATCAGTGATAACAGCTGGCGCAGGAGTAACCTCTAATATATGTTTTACAGTAGAGATATGTGTGCAGGGCATCAGATACTTTAAATGATGACGATGAAAGAGTTTAATAGATCCAGAATCAAAGAACCCACGATCAACATAGACGCGATTAATTTTGATACGCTCTTGTGTATATTCAATTAAATTCTCAAGTATCCTGTTTTTATCATCAAAGGGATCAAAAGGCAATGCTAACAATGTAAATCGTTTACCTGATTCAACGATGTTGATGGTAGCAAACTTGTAGCATTTGGTTGTACCACGTTCAGGTTTCTTACCAACAATCATTGGAGTGCTACGCTCTCCATAGAAATACCACTCTGTAAAATCAACAGCGACATCATATCGTTTTCTTATATCGAAAAGATCTGTGGTTCTGTTCATTTAAGGGGTGTTCAAAACAAGGTGTTCAATTAAGGATGTCTTTGCACGTAAACAAATGGAACAAAGAGTTAAATAAATTTGAAAAAAAATTTAATTATTTAACTTCGGTTTTTTTCGTTTTAAAATTTGAATAAATACAATATCCAATGACTAAAATAGAACTAATTGAAAATGCTATCATTCCTGTCCAAAAACTATCTTTGGTTATAAACCATAGAATTAATAGTAAAACTAAAAGAGAAGAAGAAAAGATTACCCATGAATTTGCAAATTTTTCTGTTTCAATTCCATTTTTTTCTTCAGACATGTAACTAAGATTATTAGATTGATGTACTTTAATTTTTTTAATCATTCAAATTGAAGAAGAAGGTTCTGTATAGATATGGTATGGCAAAGTTAAGTTGTCAAATTTAGTATAACACTTTATATTAATTGTTTTTGAGTGTTAAGAGCTCGAGCAACATTAATAATAGAACACATATCCTCTTCTGTTAGCCACCATACACAAGATATTTCAAGACATTTATCTTTTAAAAGAGGACATTCACATCCACTTTTCATATTTACCATATCATCTCACCAACAATCCAATAAATTAACAATATTTAATTTTTGTCTGTTTTAAATTTGCAACAGTTTTAAAAGCACACTTGATTGTTAATAATGGTCTCCCCTTATGCGTTTGTTCACCAAAACTACGTACATGTAGGATACTTTTGACAACATCAGGTTTTTCTGCCAAAAAAATAAGGGGAGACTAAAAATGGCTTTGCATAATCTTTAATAAACGTAAGCTGTTCTCTTTCTCAAATTCTTGAAACGTGAGTGGGAAGATTATGAAAACCATTGGATATTTAGAAGGAACAGATTCAGAATTTTTGACAAAACTCGTCTGTATGGGATATAGGACTCTACCAATTGGGAATAGCGTAGATAATCATGGAAAAGACATCTCCTTTATATCGATTGCAGATAAGGTTGATCTTATCATAGGGTATTTCCATAAAGTAACTCCAGTTCCAGTCATTGGTAAGTCTCTTGAAGATCATTTAACTCCTGGGATCATCCATAAAATTCCAATATTACTTCTTGCCCCCAGTGAAGTTCAGAAAGAGGCAAAAAAAATATTATCTCAAATAACAGACAGCCCATATATAAAAATAATTGATCCTAAAAATCTTATGGACGAAGCAATCAAGATTCTAAAGTAAATCATCCAAAATAAAATAATTTGTGTGCAAAGCCATTATCCTCAAGTATTGGTTTTACTTATTCAAGTTTTTTCTCCTAATAAATAGGTATTGATGTTATAATAGTCGTAGACAATTCGGTTTTATTGTTGTTTTCAACACCTTTTTATACATCTTTTTACACTCGTTAATGATGAAAACGAGTTCAAAGCATCTTTCTCCTGCAAAAAAAGCATGGATTACCCGTAAAATTAAAAGTGGAAAATCCAAGTATCAGACGGCTGAGGAGCTTAATCTTTCGCGGGTATCTGTGTATTATTGGACAAAAGGCATTCCTAGTAAAAACTGTGGATGGCCAGGAATCAGGGGAAAAACACTTGATTTACTCCAGGAAATAGTAGCGAAAGGATATGCATCTCCTTCTTGTAGGTATCCTCAACAGAGGTATACTATATTGAAGAAATATTTTCCTACAATTTGTAGAATTACGATTTATAATAGACCTATTTTTTTCTTGAAGGGAAAGGAAGATGTGGCAGTACGAGCATTCTTGGAGAAAGTGAATAAAAAGATTATCAGCTATCAGGAGTTAAAGCAAGTCACTGAGGTTTTTGGTGTTGATCTTAGTAAACAGGAAAAAGAAACATTCCTTCACAAAAATAAGGCAAGGAAACTGTTCAGAAATAAAGGGTTCTAACATGATATTCTCTTCTTAAGAATGATGATTCTTTCTCATTTTTTTACATTCGGGACTACTGATGTCATGTTGGATGCCATGTCATTCTATGTTATGTTGGATAACATTACGTTGTAATGTTATCTTGGGATGGCATTGGGTTAATGCTATTCTTGGCATTGGGATTGGGATTATAAATGGCAGCGTTTTCCTTTCTTTGAAAAAATACTAAACCAATAAGTATAACTAAAAAAACCAAACTCTAACTATCTTTTCTTTATTTTTTATCGATTTTACTTCTCACTTCTCATTCTTTAATACTCACCACATTCGTTGGATCTATATTAATGTCAAATGTTTGTCCGAATCCGTAAGAGCCTGATACTCTAATAAATCGTCCTTCTTTGTGAACATCTCCCCATATTACTTTTTCCCGTCCATTTTCCAGGTAGACAACTCTTGCCATTAGTTGATCACAAATTATAAAACAACTAATTTCTTATAAATCTATCTTTAATTTATTTTTTTAAAATGAAATCAGTTTAACAAATTGTTGTTTTTATACTATTTATTTTTAATTTTGTTGCATATACTATAATAAGATTTAAGTTTTAATTTATTATTAACTAAAATAGTTGATTTATCATGGAACAACCAAATGAAGAATCACGCAAGCAGATAGAAAATGATATCAAATTGTTAGATTATGAATATATTAGGAAACTAGATTCTGCGTTTATTGATTTTTCAAAATCAACATCAACTTGGCTCCCTGAGATAGATGAAATTAAAAACAAAATGATTAAAGAAATAGTTAATCCAATAGCCACATCTGAAAAAGTTAATGATAAGTTAGAATTTATTACAATTAATAGACCCGAGCCAAAAAAAGAAATACTACGCATTCCAAGAATATCATCAAAACTAGGAGAACCATTTATTACAGTAGAGAACTCAAATGACAGAGAGGAAATTATTACTATTCATAGACCTTAGAAAAAGATAATTCAACCCTGCTAAGCATCTTTCTATAGGAGAGGTTTATAAACAATTTGTTGTTTTTATCCCTTTTATTTTTACTTTCAACTACCCTCATAATTTCTATTTAAACAATGAAATCAATCCATTTTTTATGTCTGAAAAGTGTCCTCGCTGTGGTCAAAACAGAGAAAT
>Ga0299915_10003369_pt1 | contig 11554 bp, 9 predicted proteins | sample RVTome_13_FD_200263 | JGI IMG/M metagenome (GOLD analysis project Ga0299915, IMG submission 200263) | Soil microbial communities from uranium-contaminated site in the Upper Colorado River Basin, Wyoming, United States - RVT92D227 (version 2) ... | reverse complement strand
GGCGAGCGTCATTCCCAGCAGACCGCCGCCCACGACCGCCCAATGCCGGCTGTTCGAGGAGCTCACCGGGGATCACCCTCCCCGGGAGCAGCCGCCAATACGCCGAGCGCTGGCCCCGACTACGCGTGCCTCATGCGGGGGGTTCAAGCTCCTCGACTTTCTGACCCGACACGCGATAAGGAAGTCCGCACGCCTGACAGCGCACCTCGGTCACGGGTTCGCTCGTGTCCTTGAAGCGCAGGAGTAGCTGACCACAGCGACACACACACCCCACCGGCCTGGCAGGGTGACCCATGACCAGGTGAAAATCCTCCACGGACTTGGTCACCAACGAGCCCATCCCGACCATCGCGAAACGGCCGATCGAGAGATCGTTACCGATGATGCAGCCCGCCCCCGTCGTCGCACCTTGCTTGACGAGCGTCGGCAACGTGTGCTCGTCGGGCTCCGACGGTTTGAGATGTTTCAGGTCGGAGGTCGCGGCCCGCGGGAAACGGTCGTTCGTGAAGGTTGTGCCGGCGCTGAGCATGACGCCATCCTCGATGGTGACCGCGTTGCATATGTAGACCATGGCATTGATCTTGACTCGGCTCCCGATCGTCACGTCGTAGGCAATGTAGGTCTTCTCGCCAACGATGCAATCGTCACCGATCGTGCTCCCGTGCCGAATGTGCACGTTGTCCCAGATCGATGTCCCCTGGCCGATCGTCACGTTGTCCTCAATGAGGACGGTGGGGTGAACGAACTTAGGCATCTTAACGCCGCTCCTTTCACCAATCACACGGAGGCTGGGTTGTCACCATTGACCGAGGTCCAGTGGCTCCGCCGCATTGATTCGTAGCCGGCCTCGATGACCCGCGCGGAGCCGAGGATGTCCTCGGCAGCAATAAGCGGCTCCTCTTCCCCCTTGATGGCGCGCGCGAAGTTGGTCAACTGCGCCCGGAAGGCGCCGATCTTGTCGTACCCAGTACCGAAGGCGGTCCAGTCAGCAGATTGCATCTGCCGATACGTCGCCTGCTTCCACCCCACCAGCACTGCTCCGCGCGTGCCGAATATGCTCACGTAGCGGTCCAGCTCCTTGTTGATGGCCCACGAGAGATCGATGGTACCGATGACCCCTTTCTTGCTGCGAACAAAGACGCTCACCGTGTCTTCGACGTCCAGGTTGGGCCGACGTGGCCCCTCGATGGCGAGGACCTCGGCCAGGGGCCCCAGGAAGTACCTGGCGAGGTCGAGAGAGTGGGTCCCGTTGTCGATGAGCACCCCGCCGCCGCTTATGGCGGGGTTAGCGTTCCATCGGTTTGACATGTCCACGCGCGCGGCAAACGCGTTCTCGAAAAGGACGATGTCGCCGATGGCCCCCGAGTCCACGATCCGTTTTGCCTCGACGACATCCGCGACATACCGGAACTTGGAGGCCATGGTGATCGTGACCCGATGTTTCCGCGCAGCCTCCAGCACGCGGGTCGTCTCCGCGACGTTCACAGCGAACGGTTTCTCGCACAGCACCGGCACCTCCCGCTCGATGAAGTGGAGGCAGATCTCGGGGTGACTCGCCGGGGGGGTGCAGATTAGGGCGGCCTCGGGTTTACTCCGTTCCGCCAACTCTTGGTGTGAGGCGAACGAGGGGCACCCAAAGGGCTCGGCGAGCGCCACTGCTGCTTCCTTGCGCACATCTGCGACGCCGATGACTTCGGCCTCGTCGCAGGTCTGAAACGCTCGTGCGTATCCCTGGGCAATTGCGCCCGCACCAATGATCCCGAATCGGATCTTCTTCATCGAGCTCACCTCGCCAGCCTTTGCACCGCGTTCTTGATCGACGTGCCGATGTGACGAACGTGCTCGTCGGTGTAGTTCTCGTTCCAGGGGAGAACCAGAATCCGGTGGAGCGCCGAGTAAACGCCCGGGAACCTGGCGCGGTCATAGTCGACCGCCTCGGGACGAGCGAGCGTGAACGGGAACCGACTGTTGCCGAAGGTCCGCTGCTCCTGGAAGATCTCGCACTCAAAGGCAGGCTTCTGGATGTATCTCGGTGCGGATGGAATCCCCAGCTCCTTGAGCTCCCGACCCAGACCGGGCGAGCCGCCCTCCACCACGTCCGGGTCCACACGCAGGCAGTACTTCCAGTATGTGTGCAGGTCCCCATCGGCGACCGGGGGCGTGATGATCCCCGGCACACCTTTCAGCATTCGCGTCAGGTCCGTCGCGGTGCGTACGCGCCGGCGCACGACCTCGGGCAGCTTCGGAAGCTGGCCAACGGCGACCGCTCCTTGGAGCTCGCTCATCCGATAGTTGAGGGCCAGGAAGTAGTGATCGGGATTCTTGTCGCCGTAGCCCCAGGCCTTGTTGATGTACAGGAATGCCCGCCGCGCCAGCGCAGGGTCACCGCTGACGACCAAGCCTCCCTCGCCCGTCGTGATGTGCTTCCCTTGCTGAAGGCTGAAACAGCCGATCGCCCCGATCGTGCCAACTTTCCGACCGCGATGCTGGGCCCCGAATGCCTGAGCGGCGTCCTCGATGACCGGGATCGACTTGGCGTTGGCGAGCTTCATGATGTCGGTCATGTTGCAGGGGTTGCCGAAGAGGTGGGTGACAATGATCGCCTTCGTTTTCGGGCTGAGGCGCGCCGCGATCGTCTCCGCCGTCACGTTGCAAGTGACCGGGTCGACGTCGGTGAAAACGGGTATGGCGCACTGGTAGAGAATCGGGTTCAGCGCCCCCATGTCAGTGATGGGAGTGGTGATGATCTCATCGCCGGGTTCGGGGTCGATGGCGGCGACCGCAACGTGTACGGCCGCGGTCCCGGAAGAGCACGCAAACGCGTGGCGGGTGCCTACGGCTTCGGCGTAGCGAGCCTCCAATTCCTTGACGAAACGACCCTTGGGGCTGAAGAGCATGGCGCTCTTGATCGCTTCGGCAAGCAGCCCGAGCTCCTCCTGACCCAGAGTCCGGCCCGATGAATCCTGATCGGACGGCAAGGGGACAGCCGTCCCCTGTACCGGATTCTTCTCAGTCATCGATCCTCTCCCTTCGGCGGAGAAAACCATTGAGACGTTTCGTACAGCCTGAATCCGTCGGTTTATTCGGCAACTCAGAGTCCGTCCTGTTGGCTCTGTGTCCCGTGTAGCCGATGCCCCCTGCGGCCGAGCATAGTTAATTAGGTTGTCTCAACCTGCGTCGCCTGTCAACAAAGTGACGCTAATGGTCAACCCGCTGTATCCTTAGACGTAGCCTATGCAAATCCTGGACGACATCAGCTCGGACGGACGGCCATGACACGCGGCTGGGGAAAGAGGGGAACTCTCTTTAGTCAACCTGGTGGGCCGTTCGAAAGCCCAACCAGATCGACGTCCCGCAGCCACCTCCTCACCGTTGTCGTGGAAGACTACTACCACGTCGCTCCACTCAAGAGCGTCGTCAGGGCCGATCACCTTTACCGTTTCGAGCGGCGCGTGGAGTCGAACACAAGAAAAGCGCTTGATCTTCTGGATGATTTCAACATTTCGGCGACGTTTTTCGTGCTGGGTGTGGTCGCCAAAGAGATGCCCGAGTTGGTGCGTGAAGTGGCCGACCGCGGACACGAGGTGGCCAGCAAGGGATACCTGCACAGGAGTATCCGCGAGTTCGACCGTCATGAGTTCCGGGATGACGTGGCCCGGTCGCGCGAGGTTTTGGAGCGAGCGTCAGGCGCCAAGGTCCACGGCTACCGAATCGGGCACCGCTGGTTCGCCCCTCGGGACCTCTGGGCGCTCGATGTCCTGGCCGCCGAGGGGTTCGCGTACGACTCGAGCGTGCGGCCGTTGTTCCGGAGGTACGCGCAGGAACCCTGGCGCCGGCTGCCGCACCGGCATTCCTGCAGCCACGGGGAGCTCTGGGAGTTTCCCCTTTCAACATGGCCTCTCGGGACCTGGTGGTTCCCGATCTCGGGAGGCAACTGGTTCAGGCAATTTCCTCACTGGCTGATGCGGCGCGCTGTGGCGTCGTGGGTAAGAAACACATTGGCGCCCTTCCTGATGTACTTCCACGTGTGGGAGCTCGACCCCGATCAGCCCCAAATCCAGGGCGCCCCGTTGGCACAGCGCATCCGGCAGTACCGCAACCTGGACAAGATGGCGGGGATCATCCGCTACTACCTCGACCGCTACCGGTTTATAGGCATCGCCGATTACCTGGGCCTGCCGCACATGGGTGACGCATCCGAGGGATCGAAGCCGCATTCCCACGAGTTCAGAGATGAGCATGACACCTCGGCCGAACGCCGCCCTGTAATGTTGGCGGAGCCGAAAACGCCTGTCTCCCTCGTTGTGCCCTGCTTCAACGAAGCGCTGATCCTCCGATACCTTGCGAACACGCTGAAGAGCGTCGAAACAGCGCTCAGTCCCCGGTACGACTTGCGTTACATCTTCGTCGACGACGGCAGCCGGGACGCCACATGGTCATCCCTGCAGACGCTGTTCGGGTCCCGTCCCGAATGCCTGCTCCTGCAGCACCCGACAAACCGGGGGGTGGCCGCCGCGATCCTCACAGGCATTGAACATACAGAGACCGAAATCGTTTGCTCGATCGATTGCGACTGCACGTACGACCCCCACCAGCTTCGGTCGCTGATCCCAATGCTGACCGACGGTGTTGACATGGTCACCGCTTCGCCGTACCACGCCGAGGGGGTTGTCCGGAACGTGCCGCACTGGCGGTTGTTCCTATCCACATCGCTCTCGTTCCTGTACCGCCTCCTACTACACCATCGTCTCGCCACGTACACGAGTTGCTTCCGTGTCTATCGTCGCAGTGCAGTGTCGGGGCTCCACGTCCGAGAAGGCGGATTCCTCGGGGTCGCCGAGATGCTCGGTCGCCTCGATCTGCAGGGGGGACGCATCGTTGAGGCCCCAGCGGTCCTGGAAGCTCGACTGCTCGGCCGCTCCAAGATGAGGACCGTACGAACCATTCTCGGGCACCTGCGTCTTCTGGTCCGTTTGGGATTCGCTCGCATGAGACCAGCCGTTCGGCCCTCCCCCAAGTGAACCTGCCATTGCGAGCCCCGCCCCCGGCGGGATGACGCCATCCCGACAACGAAGCGGGGTGGCGTCGTCATGGTGGCCACCCATACGATTCCCTCTCCCAGGGGGAGAGGGGCGGGGTGACAGGAAGCTAGGACGCAACGGGCTTGCCCGGCAGGGTCGCCTACGTGCGCCTTGACATTGCGCGCTGGCGCTCTATCCTCGTCTATCGTAAGAAGAAAACTCGGTGTTCCTGTTTGCATGGCAGGAATGGGAGTCCGAAATGAGAAGGATATTTGTCTCCTTGGCGCTTCTCTCCTTTCTTGTGACGCCCGCATGGAGCACACCACCTGGGTTTGCCCGTACGCAGGATGCTGCGACCGGGGCTCGAATCCTGGCCCTGATCCCCGCGGAACGACTGGCGGGGATTCCGGCGACCGTTATTGACGCCGTACTGCGCGGAGAGATCACAGCGGCGCAATTTGCGGCCTCGCTCGGCCTCGCACCGCCGGTCGCCACGATTGGCGCCGCCAGCGAGCTGCAGGCCAAACAGTTCATAACCCACTGGCTGGACCACTACACCTGTCTCGGTGCCGGAATCGACGAGGACTACGTTGGCGAGGGGAGCATCAATGGGAGGTGCTCGGGTCAGAAGATGTCGGACGGCCCGGCGGCGCCCATTCTCTACCCCGACTACTACGCAGACCCGTCGGGGAAGGTGACCACGGCCTACTGGCAGGCTCCAACCGACCTGACAAGCTGCGTCGCGCGCACAACCAACCTCTCGCGGTATTTCATCACCTGGGTCAAGTCGCCTGAGACGCGAAGCGTCAGGGTCTGGCTGGGGGCGTCGGACTACTTCAAGCTGTGGATCAACGGGACGATGGTTCTTTCGCGGAACTCCGGGGGTTCGAATCCCTTTACGATGGACCAGTACAAAGCCAGCTTGACGCTTGCCGCGGGGTGGAACGTCATCGTGCTGAAGCACTCCTTCCTCCAGCTTGGACCCAGTACCGAGCCCAGCGACGACATCAAGTACAAGTCCTTCTCCCTGCGGTTCGTCCTGGACGACGCGGGCACCCCTATAACCGACCTTGTGGCGGCCTTCGATGTGAACTGTACGGAGGCCGACACCTCGACTGACAGCCATGCCTGGGTACCCAATGTGGCCCACCTCCCCGGCTACTCGAGCCAGTGGCGCACCGACGTCTACCTTTTCAACGGGACACATATGAACTGGTCGCACCGGCTCCGATTCTATGGGGAGAGCAACAACTCGGGGACGCCCGATGCCGAGAAGTACCTCGAGATGGCGCCCTTCCAGACTCTCACGTTCTCCGATGCACTTGAGACACTGTTCGAAATCAGGACGAACGCTAAGGGTTACGTTACGGCACTCCAGCAGTCGTTTTTCTGGTGGTACCAGTTTCACCCCCAAGAGAAAGGTTGGCTGCAGGTCAAGACCTTCAACCTGGCCGTCCCCGGCACCTTCGGGACGCTAAACCCCATCCTCTGCCAGTTGTTGGGGGCGCCGTGGCCAGTAACGTTCTTCGGTTTGCGGAACGGCGCCTACCGCTCCAACCTGGCGATCTTCCCCGCAATCAACATGGGTGCCACAGCCATGATCCGGCTGACCCTCTTCGGACCGGACATTGCGGTCCCCCTTGTGAAGGAATACTCGGGGATCAACGGCTTTTGGCAGCTGAACAACGTCTTCGATGACCTCGGGGCGGGTAACGTAGATACCGACAGCGCGGCCCTCCACCTGGAGATTCTTGAGAACCCAACCGATACGTACTGGTTCTCGTATGTCACGGTTCTTAGTGGCAACCCGGCCTACGGAGTGCCCGGCACCTCGGACCCGGTCTACCTGTCGCCAGGCTATCTGCCACTCGTGCCACCGATCCTTCACTGACGGTATTTTCCCTTCGGACCCCGCCCGCCGTCGCCCGTCCCCCGTTACTGATGGAACGCACGGCCTGCCTTCCGGCTCCGTCTCCTCACCGAGCGAGGAGGGGGCTACGGAGCGGAATGACCACTGCAGCCGCCCGAACGTTGGCGTTTGTAACTGTTCAGACCTAGCGCTTTCGCTTAGCTTCGCCCTGAGACCACAGGCTCAGCGCGAACCGGCTGCTCACGCGCGTCTTCGAGAAGATGTTGTTGAGATGACTCTTGACCGTCCTCTCGCTGATCCCCAGTGAGTGCGCAATCTCTCGGTTCCGTAAACCTCTACCCACACCGTCCACGACCTCCCGCTCCCTCTTGGTGAGTTGCGATGGCAGCTTTTGTCTCTGAAAGGTCGAGGGAACAAGCTGATCTAGCGCCTGCGCTGCGAGGCGCCGTTGGGCCCACAGTTCCCCGGCTGCCACGGCACGGAGGGCCGCGAGAAGTGCCGGGTAGCCGAGTTGCTTGGCCACAAGCCCCAAGGCCCCGGCTCGCAGTACCGAGACCGTCGTCTCGTCACCGGACCCGGTCGCGAAGACCAGCGTGCGCGTGTCAGGCGCCGCCCGGCGCAGCCGGGCAATGATGCCTTCGCTTCCTGGTCCGAAGGCGTCGTAATCGAACAGGATCACGTGCGGGTGGTGGGTGGAGGCCCCCTCGCGCAGCTGGTCTTCGTTGTGGGCCCGGCCGACCACGTGCAGGTCCCGCTCCCGTTCGAGCAGTCGCGCGAGAACCTCCGACCAGAGAGCCGGAAGCGTCGCGACGAGGACCCGCATTGGCCGATCGGTTACGGCCCGGCCCTTGCCAGACTGTTTCGCGGTGGGTCGCTTCACAACAGCCCCCACTGTCGCTTGACTCTTCCCAACCACCGTGGTCCTCCCGTACGAGCCCTCGCACGTGCATCTAGTGCTTTGCAGAGCTTGTGCCAATCGCGCACAAGGCGGAATCCTCCAAAGGTAGCATCCTCCATAGGTCTGTCAAGATGCTGCGGCCCAGGTCAGCGCGCCCTGTCTCGCCTTCCGGTTCTTGCGCTTCCGGTTCTTCTGCGCCGGTAGCGGGCGGTAGGCGCTCAGCCATCCTCCGGGGCCTATTGCCGGGTTGTCATCACTCAAAGCGGACCGGCTACCCGGACAGTGAGGGCAACCACACACCGCAACTCGGCGATGCAGCGATCCGCACCCACCAGATCGCAGGCCGCAAGCTCACTCTGTGAAGCTGGCCTTCGACCGTCGTCCTGGCTTACGGGTTGCCCGTCACGTAGCCGAATGCCCGTTTGAGAGATTGGCTGTCGGCCTATGCCCTAGGCTGTACCCCGCCCTGGGCCCACAGCGCCAGCGCGAACCGGCTCTCGACGTGGAGCTTCGAGAAGATGTGGTTGAGGTGCGTTTTGACAGTCTTTTCGCTGATGCCGAGGCTGCGAGCGATGTCGCGGTTGCGCAGGCCGCGACCGACTGCTTCAACCACCTCCCACTCGCGCCGGGTGAGCACCACCTGGCCCTCGGGCTCGGTCCGCACCGGAGCGGCGAGCTGCTCGAGAGCTTGGGCGGCGGCCTTGCGGTCGGCCCACACCTCGCCGGCCGCCACCGCGCGCAAAGCGTTGAGAAGGATACTCAAATCCACGTCCTTGCCGACCAACCCGGCGGCACCGGCCCGCAGCAACGAGACGACTGTCTGCGCGCCCGAGCGCCGCGCCAGCACCAGCACACGAACCTTGGGGGCGAGCCTGCGCAAGCGGGATACGAGCCCTTCCGCGTTCGGGCCAAGCCCCTCGTAGTCGAGCAAGATCACCTTGGGCGTCTGTTGGGAGGTCAACTGACGGAGCTCGTTTTCGTCGGCGGCACGGCCGACGACATCGATCCACATCTCCCGGCCAAGCACCTGGGCGAGCAACTCTCCCCAGAGCGGCGGATAGACGCCAATCGCAAGGCGCACCGGCTCCTCATGTGTGAACCGGCTCGCCACCGTGCCCGACCCCGCCTTGGTTACCATGACGCGATCCCCATCGCTCCCGACCTTCCGGCCACACAAGTATCAACCGTTGTACCTACACCTATCGTCCTTCCTCGTCGGTCGACGCCCACTTGGAAACACCCTCTTCCTCTACCGAACTCTAACACGGATCAGACTTTGTCGAGGTCTGGTGCCGCATCTTGATAGGCGTACGAAGGATAAACTTCCACCAAAAGACCCAAGTATTGGGGCGTTCAAGGGGATACAACCCTGGAGGTCCGGTCGACCGAACCTAGCGAACGAACCAGCAGCCCCACACCCGAAACCGCGTCACAGCACGACTGGTGCGGCGGAGCAACCGGGGAACCCTTAGGTGGCGCACTGGTCCGCGCTCACACCGGGGCATCCGTCCCCAGCCCTCCCACTGGAGGCTAAGATCTCAGAACAACGCGTAAATGAAGGGCGCCGCAGCCGAGCCGCCCAGCACGATCAGCAGTGCGAGCAGCAGCAGCACGATGATGATGGGTGTCAGCCACCACTTCTTGTTGTGTATCAGGAAGTAGCCGAACTCCCTCAGGAAACCGGCCTGCTTGGCGCCAGCCTCCTCGATGAAGCTCCCGGGCTTGCTGCCTGTCTCCTTGTGCGTGCCTTCTTCGCCCATGAGGCTGCTCCTCAGAACTGCCGAAAATAGCTGTGGGGATCGTGCTCGCCATCGCCCCGCTCGACCCAGTAACTTGGCGCCTCGGCGTCGAAACGACGGTGCATCGGGTCATAGCCTAACGCCCGCATGATCAGACCGATCGGTGTCACCAGCAGGTAGTATACGGCCCCCAACAGGACGTGGGAGACCACGAAGCCGATCGGCCAGGCGAGGTACGACAGGCCGACGTACACCATCCGCATGAAGCTCGGCGCGGCCCACCCCAGCACCGGCACCACCACCGCAACCGAGGCTAGGGCGACCGACACGATGGGCGAGTGGAGCTTGAGCCCCAGGGCACCAGCCACGAGCATGAAGAAGCCCAGCCAGATGAACCCAAAGAGGTTCAGCTCCCGGCGGGAAGGGTTGCGGTTGACCTCGATGACTGCCACGATCTGCCTCCTAGAACGGTACGGTGCGCGTCTCCACAACCTCACCTCTAGTCAAGCGCGAACTGCGCAAGGTACTCGTCAATCTGGTGCTGCTCCGCGTTGGGCTGCTCCTCCTTCAGCAACACGAACCGCTCCAGCACAAGCACATCCATGTTGGTGGCCATGAAGCATCGGTACGCGTGCTCCGGAGAGCAGACGATCGGCTCGCCGCGCACGTTGAAGCTCGTGTTGATCATCACCGGGCAGCCGGTCTGGCGCTCGAACGCCTTCATCAGGCGATAGGTGCGCCCGTGGCGGTGCTTGTCCACCGTCTGCAAGCGCGCCGAGTGGTCCACGTGGGTGATCGCCGGAACCTCCGAGCGGACCACCTTCAGCTTCTCCAGGCCGCGCAGGTTGCCATCCCCGACCGCGATCCGCTTGCTCTCCGCCACCGGCGCTACCAGCAGCATGTACGGGCTGTCCTGGTGGCCGCCGAGCGTGAAGTACTCGTCCATCCGCTCGGCGAGCACGATCGGCGCGAATGGCCGGAACGACTCCCGGAACTTGATTTTCAGGTTCATCACCGACTGCATCTGCCGGCTGCGCGCATCCCCTAGGATGCTGCGGTTTCCGAGCGCTCGCGGCCCAAACTCCATCCGCCCCTGCAGCCAGCCAATCACCTTCTCGCTGGCAATGAGACCCGCGACGTGTTCGCAGAGGGCGTCTTCGTCGTCGAAGTGACGGTACTTCGCGCCTTTGCCGTCGAGGAAGGAGCGGATCTCCTCCTCCGAGAAGCGCGGGCCGAGGAGCGAGGCGCGCTGGCCGTCCGGTTTCTCCACGATCCGCTCGTTCCCGAGAAGCTGGTACCAGATGAACAGCGCCGCGCCGAGGGCACCGCCGGCGTCGCCGGCCGCCGGCTGGATCCAGACGCTGTCGTACGGCCCTTCCCGCAGCAGGCGCCCATTGCCGACGCAGTTGAGCGCCACGCCTCCGGCCAGGCACAGATTCTTCATCCCGGTGCGCTCGTGCACGTGCCGCCCCGCCCGCAACATGATCTCTTCTGTCACCTGCTGGATCGAGGCCGCAAGGTCCATTTCGCGCTGCGTTACCGGGCTCTCGGGTTTGCGCGGCGGGCCGCCGAACAGGCGCTCGAATTTCTTCGAGGTCATGGTCAGGCCCTGGCAGTAGTTGAAGTAGGAGAGGTCGAGCCGGATCGAGCCGTCCGGCTTCACATCGACCATCTTTTCCAGGATGGCGTCCGCCCATCGCGGCTCGCCGTACGGTGCGAGCCCCATCAGCTTGTACTCGCCCGAGTTGACCTTGAAGCCGGTGAAGTACGTGAACGCAGAGTAGAGCAGGCCCACCGAGTGCGGGAAATGCATCTCGTGGGTCAGGGTGACGCGGTTGCCCCGGCCGTGGCCAAAGCTAGCGGTCGCCCATTCCCCCACCCCATCCAACGTGAGGAACGCCGCCTCGTCGTAGGGCGACGGGAAGAAGGCGCTCGCCGCGTGCGACTCGTGATGCTCGGTGAACACGACACGCTTGCGGTACCGGCCATCGAGGCCCTGCCGAATCAACCGAGGCATGTACAACTT
>Ga0299915_10003368_pt1 | contig 11555 bp, 12 predicted proteins | sample RVTome_13_FD_200263 | JGI IMG/M metagenome (GOLD analysis project Ga0299915, IMG submission 200263) | Soil microbial communities from uranium-contaminated site in the Upper Colorado River Basin, Wyoming, United States - RVT92D227 (version 2) ... | reverse complement strand
CCCAGCCGTCAGCAGGAGCTATTATTTTATGACCATCCGTCTTATACTAGGCGGGTGAGTTTAGCTAACAGTTATATTGGAAAAGGTCTTAAGGAGGCAATCAATTAAACTTATTCTAGTCAGACATGGTGAGACTGCCTGGAACCAGGAAAGGCGGATTCAGGGCGGCAGCAGTGATGTTGAGCTAAGCGAGGTCGGGAAAGGTCAGGCAGCAAGGTTAGGGCTGGCATTGAAGGGGATGAACATCGACGCCATCTATTCCAGCCCTTTAAAGCGCGCTTTGGATACAGCGCAGGCTATCGCCGGCTACCACAGTTTAACGGTGCAGGTAGAGCCCGATTTGCGGGAGATGGAAGTCGGGGAGCTTGAAGGCATCTCGATTGCCGAATTGGGGACTAGTTTTAGCCAGTTTTTGCTGCGGTGGCGACAGGGACTGGGCACAGAAAAGTTGCCCGGTGGTGAGAGTGTGGAAGAGCTGGCTGACAGGGTTTGGGCGATAATTCAATCAATAACTAACAGATATGACCACGGAAATGTAGTGGTGGTGAGCCATTTTTTTACTTGCGTGGCGACTATCTGTAAAGCTCTGGGATGGCCGCTTACAACTATAGAACGGATTAGAGTGCAGACCGGTAGTATTAGTATAATTGACTTTACAGACGGTCAGTCGCGCCTGATGTCATTGAGCGATACCTGCCACCTAAAGGGCGGCTAAAAATTTTACCTCTGTTTGTCATTCTGAAGGAGCGGCGCCACTGAAGGATCTTATTTAATGCGGGGCTGAGAACCTTCGCTTTCGCTCAAGATGACAATGGGACACTGTGGAAGGATTGGGTTTGGTAAAGAAAGAGAAGACGCTGGAGCAAAAAGTCATCGACTTTATCCGCGAGCAAAATCTTTTTTCAGCTGGCGATAAGCTGGTAGTGGCTGTATCCGGAGGTGCCGACTCGGTTTGTTTGCTCCATATTCTGGCGCGGCACCGAGTTGATTTAGGTGTAGAGATACATGCAGCCCATCTCAATCACCAACTACGAGGTAAGGAATCCGATGCCGATGCCGGTTATGTTACCGCTTTGGCCCATAAACTCCGTGTGCCGGCAACTATTGAGAGCCGAGATGTAACAGTGTATCGTGACCGAAAACGCGGCTCACTCGAGGAAGCTGCCCGCGAAGTCCGTTATGAATTCCTGGCTGATGTGGCTGGAAGGGTAGGTGTGTCTGAGGTGGTAACAGGGCACACCTGTGATGACCATATTGAGACTATTCTGCTGCATTTGCTACGCGGTGCGGGCACAACAGGACTACGTGGCCTGCAGTCACGTTCGGTATTGCCGTACGGAGAAAACGGTGGCCGGTTTGAAGTAGTGCGGCCGTTGCTTAAGGTTACCCGGCAGGAAACTGTGGACTACTGTCGTCGACATCGTCTGTCTCCACGGAGCGATTCATCCAATGAATCGCTTACTTTCTTGAGAAATCGTGTCCGCCTCGAGTTACTGCCCGTGCTCAGGAGCTACAACCCCGGCATTGATAAAGTGCTGCTGAGGCTGGCAGATATCGCCGGGGACGACATATCTTTTATTGAGGAACAAGCTTCCCTGCTGTGGCAGGATTTAGCTCAAAAAGAAGGTGAGGCGTTCTACCTGGACGTGAACAAGATGCGTACCTTGCCGCGTGCTGTACAGAGGCAGGTCTTTAGGAAGGCAGTTAAGCAACTGAGAGGTAATTTAAAGGACGTCGAGGCTGATCATATTGAAGTCATGGTTGAGTCTCTATCCAAACCGGCGGGAAAAAGATTTTACTTGCCTGATGGGTTGACGCTGTGTACAGAGTACGGCCGCCTGGTTATGACAGCGACTCGAGCTTCGGTATGTCCATTACCTCCACTCCAGGGCACCGCCGTCATTAATATACCTGGCGAAACTGATTTTTCTGGCTGGCGGGTTAAAGCGGATATAATTCAAGAGCCAGGAGAAAGCGACAACGGTCTTACTGCCTCATTTGATTTGGATAAGGTCGGAAAGGAATTGACGGTGAGGCGGCGCAGTCCGGGCGATCGTTTTCAGCCTCTGGGGATGAATCAAACAAAGAAGCTCCAGGACTATATGGTCGATGTGAAAATTCCACGTTCGTGGAGAGACAGGGTGCCGCTGGTTAGCTCAGCCAAACAAATTCTATGGGTAGTGGGCTGGAGAATAGACGACAGGGTTAAGGTTACCAAAAATACGAAGAATATACTTCGTTTAAAGTTTGAAAGGCTAACTTGATGGCAGTGGATTCGGAGTTGCGTATAAGGCGGCTCAGGATAGACGAAGCTCTACCCAAGCTTGACTATTATCTTAACGCCGCTTTCATGGCGGGTCTGCCATCGGTTAGAATCGTCCACGGCAAAGGGACAGGGGTGCTGCGACAAGCAGTACACGAAACTCTGGCGGAGCACCCTCTGGTCAAGTCATTCCGATTCGGTGATTGGGGTGAGGGAGGAGCTGGTGTGACGATAGCTGAACTGGCTAATCATTAACGGATAATCCCTATAACATGAAACAAGAATGAGCACCAAGGCAGTAACAGTTCCAAGGCGGATGTGGTACGAGGAGGGGAAATCGCGGTTGGCCTTCCCCGAATCATGGGAAGTGGTGCCCTGCCTGATGAACGGACACAATGTCCCACCGATAACCCCCAAACAGATCAAGGCTGCATTTGAGAATCCTACCGGCAGTCCCAGGCTTAGAGAACTGGCAAAAGGTAAAAATAAAGTAGCCGTAATCTTCGACGATATCTCACGTCCCACCAGAGTGGCTGACTTGATACCCAATATTTTGAAAGAGCTACAGGCGGCGGGGATTCCTGAGCGGGCTATCAGATTCATCTGTGCTACCGGTGCTCACGGGGCTCACACTTATCAAGATTTCCAGAAGAAGCTGGGCCAGAAGATAGTGGATAGATTCCCGGTTTACAACCACAACGTCTACGAGAACTGCACCTATGTCGGGCAAACTTCGCAGGGTACCCGGCTGTCTGTCAATGCTGAGGTAATGAGCTGTGATTTGAAAATCGGTATCGGCTCGGTCGTACCTCATCCTCAAAGCGGATTCGGCGGTGGTGGCAAGATTGTTTTACCTGGCATAGCTTCCATCGACTCAATCCAGGCTTTCCACCTGCTAGAAATAAAGGCTCGAGAAGGTGGACGTGGGGGCACTGTCGGACCCGGCAATTACCTCGAAAATCCTTTGGTGAAGGATTTTAATGAAGCAGCAAAAATGATAACTCTGAATTTCAAGATTGACACCATAGTCAATGGTAGTGGACAACCATGTGCCATATTCGCCGGCGAGCCTGAGGCTGAATACTATGCAGCGATTAAGTTTGCCGTGCCGCACTACGCTACAAAACCTGTCCCAAAGGCTGACGTGGTTGTAGTTAATACTTACTGTAAGGGCAACGAAGCGGTAGTCGGCTTGATTATAGGTATACAGATGCTGATGGAAAAGGGAGGTGACCTGGTATTAATAATGGACTTCCCGGCAGGTCAGGTGGTGCATTATTTACTCGGCAGTTTTGGCGAGAAAGCCAGAGGGCGCTTATTTAGCGCTGTTGATTTTGAGCTACCGTGGTTGAAAAGATTGGTGGCACTATCTCCACAGTTCGAGAGGGCTGCTACCGATTGGATAGCGATACCTAATGCGGTGTGGGTAAAGACCTGGTCTGAGGTCATGGATGTAATCAAGCAAGATTTCCCAAATGGTGCCAGGGTAGCAGTTATTCCGGATGGAACCATTCAATATTTATCGGCCTCTTAATGTATGCTTTAGAAAGATATTGAAAATGGATGTACAAGCTGCGGGGCTCGTAGAGCAGTTCAAGGCAGAGGCCAGCAGGGCAGGTGCCGTGGTCTATGAAGCCTCAACTACTGAAGATGCCGCCAATTATTTATTGAAACTGGCGCAGGAACGCAATATTAAAAGCGCAGTTAAGTCTAAATCCAGAGTGGCTGATGGGACTAAATTGAGGAAACATCTGGAGAATGCTGGCATTGAGGTAAAAGAGGCAGATTTGAAGGGATGGATAGCACAATTAGCTGGCGAAAAATCGACGGAACAGAAGTCTATTAAGCAAGTGGAGAGGCTTATTTCCAAGGCAACTGGCAAGAAACTAAATCCGAACCCTCGGGTTCTGCTGAATGCAGCCAATCTAGCCATAAGGCAATATTGTATCGATGCCGATCTGGGTATATCGGAAGCAGATATTGCCATAGCTGAAACGGGAACCCTGGTCATAGTCGGATATGAAGGCGTCACCCGTCTGGTCGCCGTTTTGCCTCGAATACACGTCACTCTGGTCAACAGTCAGAACGTGGTTTCGGTCCTGGAAGATGTTATTGCCAAGCTTAAATTGCTCACCGAAAATGCGGCTTGTCAGACAATGCCAAATTATATAACTTACATCACCGGCAGAAATACGACTGCCGATATACCCGGCGCTGTACTGGCCAGGGCTCAGGGGCCTGCGGAGGAGCACATACTACTGATAAATAAGGCTGCCGAGAGGAATGCATCATGAGTCGAGCTATGACAAAGCGCGTTCACAAGGCGCTAACCGATGAGAACTTGCAGACAGCACTTACCAGATTGCTTGGGCTGATTAAATTTGTACGTCAGATAGCATTTGCCGGCCTCGATTTTGAGTCTTTAAGCCAGGAGATCCGTCGTGTTAAAGAGAATTCCATTGCTAACCTTCCGGAACTGGTCGAGCAGTTTAAGTCGCAAGCCACAAAAGCCGGCGCCGTGGTGTATGAAGCCGAAGATGCTGACGATGCTAATAAATATATACTGAAGCTGGCGCAGGAACGCAAAGTAAAACATATAGTTAAATCAAAGTCTATGCTGGGCGAGGAGATCGAGTTGAGGGAGCATCTCGAAAAAGCTGGCATCGGGGTGACGGAAACCGACATCGGGGAGTGGATTGTCCAGCTGGCTGGAGAAAGACCGGCGCATTTAGTGGGCCCAGCGGTGCATAAGACCATCGAACAGGTCGCTGAGCTTATGTCTAAAGCAACCGGCCAGGAACTGGGAACTGACCCCCAAGCGTTGCTGGATGCAGCACGTCGTACGTTAAGGCAGACCTACATAGATGCCGACATGGGCATTTCGGGAGCTAATATCGCCATTGCTGAGACCGGGACATTGGTCGTCGTCACTAACGAGGGTAATGGTTGTATGGCGACAACTTTGCCTCCCGTTCACGTGGCAGTGGTTGGCTATGAGAAGATAGTTTCCAGCTGGAAGGACGCTGCTGCTATTTTCAGATTGCTCAGTCGGTGCACCGCCGGTATGAAAATGCCGGTTTATATCTCTCATATTACCGGGCCAAGTCAGACTGATGCTATTCCCGGCGCAGTGCTTCCGGGTGCTGGAGGTCCCGAGGAAGTCCATATAGTCCTGGTGGATAACGGCCGATGGCAGATGAGAGAATCTGAGGAATTCAGAGAAGCGCTGTATTGCATTAAGTGCGGCACATGCCTTAACGTCTGCCCGGTTTTTGCCTCTGTTGCCGGGCAGGTTTATGGATACGTATATCAGGGCGGCATCGGCGCCATATTGACCGCCTTTTTACACAGTATGGATAAGGCGGAAGAGGTGGCGAGCCTGTGTCTCGGCTGCATGGCATGTAAAGAAGCCTGCCCCGCCCGAATTGATATACCGAGGATGATAACTCGGTTGAGAGCCAGTCTGGCGGAAGAAAAAGGCTTGACCTTACTGAACCGGATAGCTTATCGAAGCATTCTGAAATATCAGCCAAGGCTGGATAACGTGGTAAGAATTGGCTCGCACCTGCAACAGCCTTTCGTCGATACAGACCTTATGATACGGCGGCTTCCGGGTCCCTTGAATGAACTGACCAAGGCCATCAGTCTCCCGGCGCTGTCAAGTAGGCCCTTACGTGACAGGCTTAAAGACTATTCTTCGCCCAGGCCGACGGGTAAGCCCAAGGTGGCTTTCTATTCCGGCTGTGTTGGTGCTTATGCCTATCCTGAAATCGGTGAATATGTGATGAAGGTTCTGGAGGAATGCGGTGCCCGGCCATATTATCCAATGGGACAGGCATGCTGTGGCGCCCCGGCGTATTTTGCCGGCGATGTAGAAACAGCCTTAAGTCTGGCCAGAACGAATATCGCCGCGCTTGAAGAAATAAGGCCCGACTATATAGTCACCGTATGCCCGGGCTGTGCTACCATACTGCAGCGGGAATATCTAAACTTAACCACTTCCGAACCGAGGTGGAACCAGCGGGCTAGAGCTTTGGCAGGCAAAGTATGTGATTTCTCACAGCTGCTGCTGGAGCTAACTCCTTCCGTGCCGAAAAAGCCGTCGCGAAATCAAAAGGTAACTTACCATGACCCCTGCCATCTAAGGCGCGGCATTGGTGTCTTTAATGAGCCCAGGCAGTTGTTGGAACGGGAAGGCTTTGAAGTAATAGAAATGGCGGATTCAGACTCCTGCTGCGGTTTCGGTGGACATGTTGTGCTTAGCTATCCGGAGCTGTCCAAATCGGTCTTGAAACGAAAGCTGGATAATATCGAAGCGACCGGTGCGGAAACGGTCATTACGAACTGTTTACCCTGTATACTTCAACTCAGAGGCGGCCTGGATAAGCGTAACAGCCGCATCAAAGTAATGCACAGCGCCGAACTGCTGGCAGATACGTTTGAAATCACACGGTAGCATTCGCCAATCAATTAATATTAACCTTCAACTCGGGACTACTTTTTAACCTCTTTTATTTTTCGCGCAATCTTCCTGCCGAATTCCACACAGGCTTCCATGTCGCTTCCTTCCGGCCTCTGAAGTAGCTTCAGACCGGGCTCGATAACATTCATTTGGAAAATGTATTTCATAGTTTCAGTTATCATTTGAACCGATTCGCCGCTCCAGGCATAAGGCCCAAAGGCAGCTCCAACTTTTCCTTTTAAGTTCACTTTCCGTATGTCAAAAAGGAAAGCCTTCATGGAGGGCAGCAAGTCGTTGTAGTACGTCGGGCATCCAAAAATTATAGCGTCTGTGTTTGTGAGGTCGCCTGACTTTGCCTTTTCGGTGTTTTTCGATGTGACTTGCACTCCACCTTCCTTTAGGCCTACCCGGATGGCCACAGCCATTATTTCTGTATTTCCTGTTCTCGTGCTATAAATTATTATGGCTTTGTCCATCAGTTCCTTACCGGTCTTTTAGTGAAGCTAACTTCGTGTGCGCCCTGCGCAGAGTTACAGACCCAAGCGCGGATTATGTATGTTATAGCTTTCTAGCGTTCCCTGACCTCAACGGTGTAACCCTTAGCAGTTAATTCTTTTGTAATCTTAGTTGGGTCAGTGTGATCCAGATGTAATACCAATTCAGTCGCTTCACCGTCTGTTGCAGGCATATTATGTACGCCAATTATCTTTATTCCGTTTTTATCTACGACCTCCATAATCTCCTGTATGCATTTAGGTGAGCCGCACTTACCCACCAGTAGTCTGGTACCTGGCTTGCCTATGCCCAGCACTGGATTCAGAATTTTATAGAAGAAATCATCCGTAGTGACTATACCAACCAGAGTACCATCTTCTATTACAGGCAACGCGCCTACTCCTTTGTTTTGTGCCAGGGCAACTGCACTTTCAACTGTGGTATCAGGAGTAACCGTAACCAACTTCGTTGACATAATGTCTTTGACAGTCATTTTTGCCAGCAGGTAATTGATTTCCCAAACACTGAGACTGGTTGCCGGCGAAGGACTGGCGCGATTAATACCATCCCGGCTTATCATGCCTACAAGCTTGCCTTTATCAACCACGGGCATGCGCCGAATCTTGTGTGCATCCATGACTTTCCTGGCTTCCATTATCGGCGTGTCACTTGTCACCGTAACTACATTCCAACTCATGATATCTCTAATTCTCATTTTTTCCTCCCTTTTTTAGTTATCCCGCTTCACCACGCTTTAGTAAACTGTAACCGTAACACTACCGGTTGTGGTGGCGAAGTCGTTGATAGCAGTTAAAGTATAAGTAGTAGTACTGATAGGTGATACCGGGCTTGAGCCGCTAGACGGTACTACGCCTAAGCCGGTAATTATTACCGTGTTAGCACCGGTGACGTGCCAGGATAAGATTGCGGTATTGCCTGCAGGTATGGTGCTCGGGCTGATATTGAGAATATCAATAATAGGTCCGTGAATATAAGGATAGCCGTAGTAGTAGGGATACGAAGGAGGGTAGCCGTAGGGATAGCCATACGGCAGTTGGTATGGATAATAATTACCAACAGTAAGCACCACCGCCTTGCTGACGCTGCAGCAGCTGCTGCTTGCGGTCAGAGTATAGGTCGTGGTGTAGTAGGGATATACTACTTTTGAGCCTACCGGCTGAACATCGCCTATATCCTGGTCTATGCTGACCGAGGTTGCCCCAGATACGTCCCAATGCAGATTAGACAATTGACCCACAGCGATAACATTTGGGTCAGCGTTAAAGACGGCAACGATAGGCGCATTAACGCTGAGAACGACTGACTTGCTTACCGTACCGGCAGGGCCGCTGGCTGTAATTGTATATGTAGCGGTATCTGTCGGTGATACCAGTTTATTTCCTGTTAGAGGTACACTTCCAATACCCTGGTCGATGGAAACGGCGTTGGCACCCGATACACCCCATATCAAAGCTGCTGAATCGCCGGAATTAATGACGGCTGGATTAACATCGATGTTTATTAAGATGGGTGCCGGCTTAACACTGATAACTATTGATTGAGAGGTGGTGCCGGCGAAATTGCTCGCCGTCAGGGTATAGACAGTGGTAACGGTCGGAGACACGATTTGACTTCCGGCAGCTGGCACAATACCCAAGCCCTGGTCAATAGAAGCTGAATTAGTGTGCGAAACATTCCAAACTAATGTTGCCGATTGTCCGGCGGTGATAACAGCCGGATTTGTCTGAAAGGTAACGATGGAGGGCAATAGCGAGACGCAGCTCGGGCTGATTATAAGAAATACCGATAGCAGGAATAGCGGAAGAAATTTCTTCATAGTCTCATCTCCTAAGTTTTACTCTTATATATTGTAGAGGGCGAAATATAAAGAAGTTATAAAATCCCTCTTCGATATAGTTAAATATATATAAAATTGAGTTAGCTTGGTACTGCATACGAGTGACTGGTTCTTGACAAAGACATTTGCACTACCCTAAAGTGATAATTAATGTATGCTTCCAGCATACAGGATGGACGAAGGAGGAAAAGGGTGTGACATGAATAAACAGCTACTTATTTTGGGCTTTGCCGGCAGTCTGCGAAACGGCTCTTACAACAAGGCTTTGTTGCGGGCTGCCGTAGAACTGTCTCCCGAGGAAGCCAGACTTGAAATCTTTGACCTGGAAGGAATCCCGCCATTCAACCAGGAACTGGAAACCCACATGCCGGAAAAAGTTAAGGAATTCAAGGCTAAAATAAGAGCCGCGGATGCCATTCTAATAGCGACGCCGGAACATAACTATTCTGTGCCGGGAGTTCTTAAAAACGCCATCGATTGGGCATCAAGGCCTTATGGGGATAATTCCTTTGAGGGTAAGCCGGCTGCAATAATGAGCGCATCTACGGGTATGCTGGGGGGCGCCAGGGCCCAGTATCACTTAAGGCAGATTTTCGTATTCCTCGAAATGTACCCGCTAAACAGACCTGAGGTTTTTGTCACCTTTGCCGGTAAGAAAATCGATGAGCAGGGGAGGCTGACGGACGAGACGACCAGGAAGGTAATAAAAGAACTGCTTGAAGCGCTGGTTGTTTTAACTAAAAGGTTGAAGCAGTAGTGTCTACTGAAACAGGTCTATCTCCTTAATAGCGCTTCGTGGCACGGCTAGATACAAATACTCCTTTTCGGCAAACCCTGATATGCTGCTGTCTTTCAGCATCTTGACGAATTCACGGGCATCCTGTTGGGACGCGTGAGCGGCGATGGCCTGAATCTTCGAATCTAGAAAGTTTGAAATATCGATAGATATAGTGACCTGTTCGTCGGGGCGGGTGGCTACGCCGAAGTCATCGGCGTTCGGCACGGCGCTCGCCGCAATTGTTACGTAGTATAGCTTGCGCGGCCCGCTGCCCTTAGCCCATAGCCTTTCGAATGCTTTGGTGGCAGCTTTGCCTATTGCCACGTGGTCGCTATGGCCGCTTATCCCGTCCGGACCAAAGGTTATGACTATCTCCGGTTGAACATGTCGAATGATCTCCGTTATCTTGCTGATAACTTCCTCCTCATCAGCCTTGTTCAGTTCGCCATCCATATAACCGAGGAAATATATATCCCTGATGCCCATGATAGCGGCGGCAGCGCGTAGTTCGGACTCTCGTGCCGCGCCTGTGTCCACGTTCGCCGGCACATCAAGACGCGAGCCTTTTTCACCACGGGTAGCGCATACCAGGTCTACCGGCACACCCTGCTGCGTGTATTTTTTAACAGTGCCCGCCATGCCGAAACTCTCGTCGTCAGGGTGTGCAAAGACGAGAAGTATAGACCGCTTCATGAAATTATCCTGGCCATTTTGTAGCTTCTAAACACGGATGCTTATCAGCCGTTAGGTAACAACGGGTGAGGGGCGCTCCTGGAAGGGATGTGTCCTGGCCACCAGTGAGAAGAGATACGGATATTTTGATTTCAGGTGCTCAACATAGAATAGCCACTCGACAAGTAGCTGGCGATAAACCCGCTGGGTGTCGCCGGCGATGTGCTTAATGTCAGCCTGCGGAAGGCCTGTCAGGGACTCCCGCGATTCCAGTTCCTCGGTTAGATGAAAAGTTGCCCAGAGCAAATCGGTGAAGCGTTCATGCTCCAGCAGGTTGGGGTTTTCCAGCAGCGCCAGTAAAAATTGTCGCTTCTGAACCAGGAACTTTTTAAGCCCATCGAGGTCCAGGCCACTAAAATCAACTTCACCATCTATGGTTCTGGCAAAAGCTATTGCTTTATTGAAATCTGCATGGGTCCAGCTCGGCTTAACTGCAAGGTGAGGGCTGATATTCCCGCTTTTATCGAAGCAAGCAAGAAGCTTTTGAAGCAATTCGTTTCCTACCTCGCTGAAAAAGGCCCCCACGACCATATTAAGTTTCTGCATAATGGCTTGCTTCTCTCGGCTAGCCAGTACACGCTCGATAACGACGACCACCAGGAATACTTCAAGAGGCAGGAAAGCCAGGTCGCCGACCATGTAAATGAATATGTGATGTACATCCTTAAAAATTAAGTAGTGAACAAAATACAACAGGGCAGAGATGGCAATAAGGATGACGGCAAGAATGATGAGATTCGAATAGCGTCTCATTGCTTTTCCTCCACTACCTTTGCTTATTCTTGTTTCCCTGTACCAGATAATAGCATACCTGCCGACAAAAACGGAAAAGGCGCGTCCTGGGATTAATGTGACAGGATGCTGTTTCCCTCAGTTTGACACGTGACTTTAAATATTCTATACTTAATGCGAATGATTAGCATTAGCGTTTAATTAGGGCTGAAGTATGGTTAAAAAGATAAAACAG
>Ga0299915_10003367_pt1 | contig 11556 bp, 4 predicted proteins | sample RVTome_13_FD_200263 | JGI IMG/M metagenome (GOLD analysis project Ga0299915, IMG submission 200263) | Soil microbial communities from uranium-contaminated site in the Upper Colorado River Basin, Wyoming, United States - RVT92D227 (version 2) ... | reverse complement strand
AAAGCAAAAGACCTGACAGGTTCTTATTATTGGAGTTTTTTCTTAATCTCCCTCTTCTTCTTTCTCGTCATGATTTCTATCTATTTCGCTCACCGTTCTAAAAAGAGAGTTTTATTAACATCTTCGCACTTTAAAGTTGAATAAAAATCCCACTAATCCCCCTCATCCTCCCCTTCTCCCCAGTGGGGAGAAGGATGGGAGATTTCAAATTTTTCTTTCCTGCCCTTTCCAATACTTTTCCCTGAGTTCTCTCTTCAGAATTTTACCTTGTGGATTCTTAGGCAAAGACTCTAAAAATTCAACCGATTTGGGGGCTTTGAAGCGAGCCAGGCGCTGTTTGCAAAATTCTATTATCTCATCCCCAGTAGCATTTCCCCCCTTCTTTAGAACAACGATCGCATGAACCCGCTCAATCCATTTTTCATCAGGAACACCAATGACAGTCGCCTCGGAAACTGCAGGATGCTGATAGAGAACCTCCTCTATCTCCCTGGGATAAACATTCTCTCCTCCGGAAATGATCATGTCCTTTTTTCTGTCAACGATGTAGATATAACCTCGTTGATCATAGTATCCCAGATCACTTGTATGAAGCCATCCATCGATGAGGACTTCCCGAGTTTCATCTGGCTTGTGCCAGTATTCAACCATCATTGCGTTACTCTGCAAGATGATCTCGCCCACCGTAAAGGGTTCCACATCATTATCCTTTTCATCAACGACCCTGACATGGACTCCCAGGGAGGGTTGACCACATGAGGTCAGTATTTTTTGTTCCTCAGGAGATTTGTCCAAAACACGATGAGTTTTTTTTGAAAGAAAGGTTATTTCCGGTCCGGATTCCGACTGACCATAACCTTGCATAAAAATCGCTCCAAATCTTTCCATCCCTTTTTTTAATAATTCTTTGGGCATAGGAGAAGCGCCATACCATATCCGTTTTAGGCTACTCAAATCGTATTTCTCAATATTGGGGAGGGCCAGTAAATTGACCATTTGGGTAGGAACAACATTTATATCGGTTGCCTTCTCCTCCTGGACCAACTGCAGCACTGCAGCAGGGTCAAAAGACCTCTGTTGCATAATCAGGTTACTCCCCGCTCCATAGAAGAAGCACCAGAAATGACCGAATCCAGCAACATGAAAAAAGGGCAAAAACATAATGTGTTTATCACCTCTTTCAACGCCCAATTCAAAAGACTTTATCCTCGCATTCTCAAGATTTCGCCCTTCGGTATAAAGGGCGCCACGGGGTGTGCCTGTTGTACCACTCGTATAGAAAATGAGGAAGGGGTCTTCTCTTTTTACCTGAACATTGGGTTCTTCTCCTGAATAAGACGTTAACAGATCAGAATAAGCAATCATATCGGGAGCGGACGTCTCAAGGGAAACGTAGTTTTTAACCTTGGGAAAGAGTTGACGCAATTGACTTACCCTCTCAATAAATTCACGGCCAATAAAAAGCGTATTTATTTCTGAATAATTAATCAGATAATCCAGCTCACTAGGCTGTAACCTCGGATTCAATGGGGAGATGATGAATCCCCCCTTCATGGCTGCTCCATAGACATCACAATATTCAAGACAATTCCATGACACAATACCGATCCCGTCTCCCTTTTTTATTCCCATTGATTGAAGAGCATGAATCAATCTGTTCACCCTAACATTAAATTGATCAAATGTAATTCTCTCTTTCCCATAGATAATTGCTTCATCTTCTGGATAAAGTAGGGCATTTCGATAAATGATATCAGCCCAAGTTCCTATGGCATATCGGCATAATTCTTTCAGGACTAACTTTTCTTGCATGGGATTGTTCCTCCGACCTTTTTAATCTTTTCAACAAACATGAAGTAATTTACAATCCTCCTTCATAATTTGTCAATAAAAGATCTCTAAAAAAGATTTCTGAAAAAATCCAGTAATCTCAGTAATCATTTTTTGTAACCTGGGTAATCAAGAGAGAGCGAGAAGTAGTCTTTAGAAGCTCTCTAAAAAAAAACTTGACAAGTTCAATTCTCTGACATATAAAAAATATAACTTTGGATATAGTATACAAAAATAATATGAAATAAAAGGAGGGGTTTTGTGAAAACTGCATTGGGAGGCCTTAGGGTCAGCAAAAAGAAATCTTTACGGGAAGAAGTCTATGGATCATTAAAGAAATCTATTCTTAACGGGAAATTGAAAGCTGGCCAGCGTCTGATTGAAGAACAATTGGCCAATCAAGTTGGAATGAGCCGAACCCCTGTCAGGGAAGCCTTTCACAAATTGGAACGTGATGATTTAGTCTTTCGGCTTCCTAAAGGAGGGTTTGCAATTAGGGAGTTCACTAAGGAAGACGTCGAAGAAATTTTTGGAATTCGGAGCGCCCTTGAAAGCTATGCGGCTTATCTGGCTACTCTTAATATTGCTCCAGATAAGCTGTCTATTCTTGAGAAAAAAATTGATGAATTAGAAAGAGTTCTTGATAGTGGAGATGATGAAAAAATTGTCCAACTTCACACCGATTTTCACGAAATCCTTTACAAAACTTCCAAGAGCAAAAAACTCATTGGAATGATCGACAATTTCCATGAGTATTTCTACGGTTATCGCCTTGCCTTGCTCCCAACTTCCGCTGGTTTTAAAACCTCAATTGCTGAACATCGCACCATCCTGGAAGCAATGAAGAAGAAGAATCCCAGATTGGTAGAAAGGCTTGTCCGAAATCACTTGGAGAAAGGGAGAGATCTTGTTCTGAAGGAAATTGAAGCGGGGAAAAAAGTCCTGTAAACCCCATTATCCATCAAAATAAACACTTCCAAATCCCCCCTCGTCCCCCCTTTACAAAAGGGAGGTTGGCGAGGTGGGATTTTTGTGCAAAATTGTCTTCTTATAGGTAAATTTTTCCTAAATTGATCCAATTTAGTGACTAATTTCTCTTTTCTTCTATCTATTTTACTCCTCTTACTAAATCCAAAAATCCTTTAAAAATCAAAACTTAGTGACAATCAAAGATTCTTCAAGAAAATTTGGAGCATATTGGAATAAAAATTGCTTTTTTTGATCATTAAGGAATTCTATGTCTCCAATAGGTTTAATCATTTTAGTAAGAAAAATGAACACAATCATTTGTAGACATTAGAAGAGGAAATAAATATGGCAACTCAAAATTATGTGAGGAAGAAAACGGCTGTTTCTTTGACTGATCGAAAAAGGGCACGTTTGCTCAAAAACCTCACCATCGCCAAGCTTCCGCCTAAAGATCATTCAGACAAAGGGGCCGATGAAGAGATAAAAACAATAAAGCAGCAAATGGAGTTCATTTTGGGTGTGACCAAAACCGGTCTCGATATTATCGACTCAGAATTTAATATCCGATACATCAATACAGAGTGGGCTAATAAGGTGTATGGCAATCCGACAGGAAAAAAATGCTTCGAATATTTTAAGAACCGAAGTGAAGTTTGCCCTAACTGCGGAATCCCGCAGGCTCTCAAGACAAAAACGATCGTTGTCACTGAAGGCGAATTAGCCAAGGAGGGAAATCGACCCATCCAAGTGACGACCATCCCTTTTAAAAATAGTAATGGAGAATGGCTGGTTGCTGAAGTCAATGTGGATATTTCTGAGCGAAAACGGATTGAAGAAGGACTACGTAAGGTTCAGGACGAGCTTGAAATACGTATTCAGGGACGAACAGTAGAACTGGTACGTGCCAATGAAGCTATGCTAGTTGAAATCATTGAGCGCAAGCGTACTGAAGAGGCATTAAAAAAAAGCGAAGAGACCGCGAAACAGATGGCCCAAGAGAATGCGGTCATGGCCGAAATTGGACGGATCATCAACTCGACACTGAACATCGAAGAGGTATACGAACGCTTTGCTGAGAAAGTGCGTGAGATCATTCCCTTTGACCGGATTTCAATTACTACCATTAATCTTGAGGACCACACGACTAAAATAGCTTATGTCTTTGGAGTTGAAGTTCCGGACCGCAATCCAGGGGACGTAATCCCTTTAACTGCCCTTTTTGAAAAGATCTTAGCTAAACAATCAAGCATTCTCATCCAGACGGATGATGAGAATGAATTTGCTGAACGTTATCCCGTCCTTTTGAATACTTTTCGGGCCGGCATTCGATCAATGACATTAACTCCTTTGATCTCAAAAGATAAGGTAATTGGTATTCTCCACTTACGTTCAAAAAAGTCAAATGCTTACTCTGAAAGGGATCTGAGACTTGCCGAAAGAGTCGGTCATCAGATTGCCGGCGCCATCGCTAACGCCCAACTTTTCATGGAGCGCAAACAGGTGGAGGAAAAGTATAGAACCATTGTTCGCACTACTATGGATGGCTTTTGGATTGTAGATATGCAAGGGCGTTTTTTAGAAGTGAATGATGCCTATTGTCAGTTGATAGGTTACAGCCGAGATGAACTACTAACCATGAGCATACCAGATGTTGAAGCAGGAGAGAGCCATGAAGAGACAGCTCGGCGTATTCAAAAGATAATGGAGGTTGGTGAAGACCGGTTTGAAACCCGCCACAAGTGTAAGGATGGTAGAATTATTGATATTGAGGTCAGTGTCAATTATAGGGAAATTGGCGGGGGACGGATGTTTGTATTTCTTCGGGACATCACTGAGCGCAAGAGGTCAGAGGAGAAGCTGCGTGAGTCCGAGGAGCGATACCGGACGGCTATTGAACACTCCAATGACGGAGTAGCCATTGATCAAGGAGGTCAGCTGCTTTTCGTCAATCAAAAATTTGCGGAGATGTTTGACTACGACAAACCAGACGAGATTACAGGAAAGTGGGTATCCCACATTGTGCACCCCGATGATCTCAAACGGGTTGAAGAGATCATCTTCAAGAGACAAAAGGGAGAAATTGTCCCATCCCGATATGAGTTCAAGGGGATTAGGAAGAATGGGGAACCCATTGATTTAGAGGTCTCTGCTACCAAAACGGTCTATCGTGGAGAGTCCGTATCCTTGGTCTATCTAAGGGACATCACCGAACGCAAACGGACAGAGGAAGCCCTGCGAAAGAGTGAGGCTATAGCGAAACGGCTGGCTCAAGAGAATGCGATTAAAGCCGAGATCGGGCGGATCATCAGCTCGTCATTAAATATCGATGAGGTGTATGAGCGCTTCTCTGAAGAGGTGCGTCAACTCATCCCCTTCGATAGGATTGCGATAAACCTGATTAACCCTAAAGATAATATGATTACTTTTGCCCACGCCACAGGGGTTGATGTAGCAGGGCGGCGAGCTGGAGATATCATTCCTTTAGTCGGTTCAGCTGCTGGAGAGTGTATAAGAACGCGGTCAAGCTTGCTTATCCAACCGGATGATGTAGATAAGGTGAGAAGTCAATTCCCCTTACTTTCGCCCACTTTTCAGGCTGAACCTCATTCGAGGATGTTTGTCCCTTTAATCTCGAAAGATCAGGTGATTGGATCCCTATTTTTGCGGTCCACCAAGCATAATCCTTATACGGATCAGGATCTAAAGCTTGCCGAGAGTATCGGGGACCAAATCGCCGGTGCGGTAGCCAATGCACTGCTTTTTACCGAACACATAAAGGCGGAAGAGGCGCTGCGGCAGAGTGAGGAGAAATATCGAACCATTCTTGAAAACATCGAAGATGGTTATTACGAAGTAGACCTTGCCGGTAACTTTACCTTTTTCAACGACTCAATGTGCCGAATATGGGGGTACCCCATAGAGGAATTGATGGGTATGAATGACCGGCAGTATACAGATCAAGAGAACGCAAAAAAATTGTTTCAATCCTTTAATAAAGTCTACAGAACAGGGGAACCCACCAAAAGAACCGATTGGGAGATTATAAGAAAAGATGGGACTAAAAGATACATTGAGGCATCTGTATCGTTACAAAAAGATTCATCAGGTGAACCGATAGGGTTTAGAGGGATTATACGGGACATCACAGAGCGCAAACACGCGGAGAAAGAAATGACAGAGCTTCAAGAACAGCTTCGTCAATCTCAGAAGATGGAAGCCATCGGTCGATTAGCGGGCGGCATCGCCCATGATTTCAATAACCTCTTGACGATCATCAAAGGTTATAGTCAGCTTTCCCTCTTCGACCTTAAAGAAAACGATCCCTTGCGGGAAAACATCCAGGAGATCCAAAGCGCCACCCAACGAGCAACCGACCTAACCCGTCAACTTTTGGCTTTCAGCCGTCGTCAGATCTTAAACCCCAAAGTGCTTGATCTGAATTACCTCTTAAAAGATCTGGACAAGATGCTCCGCAGGATCATCGGAGAGGATATCGAGCTGAACACTCTATTCGCTGATGATTTAGGGAGAGTGAAGATAGATCCCGGAGAGTTCGAACAAATTATTCTCAACTTAGCCGTGAACGCCAAAGAGGCAATGCCTTCTGGAGGAAAACTCACCATTGAGACAACCAATGTAGAATTAGATGAAGAATATGCCAATACGCACATAGGTGTCATCCCAGGTCGTTGTGTCATGCTATCCATCACCGATACAGGAGTTGGAATGCCGAAGGAGGTATTGGAAAAAGTTTTTGAGCCTTTCTTTACAACCAAGGAAAAGGGAACAGGATTGGGCTTATCTACAGTTTATGGGATTGTGAATCAGAGCGGGGGAACCATCTGGGTGGATACTGAACCGGGTCATGGGACAACCTTCAAGATTTACTTGCCGAGGGTTGAAGAGGAATTAGATATTTTACAAATGCGAGTGGAGACAGATACCTTACCCAGAGGGAGCGAGACAGTGCTCCTCGTGGAAGATGATCAATCAGTACGAAGCCTTGCTTATCACATCTTGCACCGGCAGGGGTATACCATATTAGAGGAGGCCAATGGTGAGAAGGCGTTGCGTCTGGCCCAGGAACATGCTGGAGAGAAAATACATCTCCTGTTTACTGATGTGGTGATGCCCCATATGAATGGAAAAGAGTTGGCCGATCAACTTAAACTTTTACGGCCCGATATCAAAGTGCTCTATACCTCAGGCTATACAGATAACGCTATTGTCCACCACGGTGTGTTGACACCCGGCACTCACATCTTACATAAACCTTTTTCACCCAAATCACTCTCACAAAAGGTGCGGAAAGTACTGGATGCATGAAGAAGAGGTTATGAGGATGTTAGGTGCGTGAGGTTTTAGATAAAGAGGAAAAATAATGTACTGGCGATATAACCCCTTTATGATCCCTCTAATCACTGCAGCGGTGATATCTATTGTGGTTGCTCTTTTCGCCTGGCGGCGGCGCCCTGCTCCAGGTTCAACCTCCTTCATATTGCTCATACTGTCTGTGGCAGAGTGGTCATTGGGATATGCCCTGGAATTGGGAAGTGTTGATTTAGCAACAAAAGGTTTTTGGTCCCAGGTGAAATATATAGGTATCGTTATGTTACCAGTGGCATGGCTATTCTTCGCGCTGCAGTACATTGGTCGAAGCCAATGGCTGAAATTCCGCCATATGGCACTGATAGCGATCGAACCAGCCATCACCCTGATCCTCGTCTGGACCAATGATCTCCATGGTCTGATCTGGAGCAGCATAGGAATGGACTCTCTGGGCTCTTTCTCGGTTCGTGTCTCGACATATGGGATCTGGTTTTGGATCCACGCCTTATATTCCTATTTATTGCTTTTTCTCGGTGCAATCCTGTTGCTGAAGACCGTCATTCGATCACCGGATCTCTACCGCGATCAAGTGGTGGCTGTGTTAATTGGGGTCTTAGCACCCTGGGTAGGAAATGGATTATATATCTTTCGCTTGGGTCCATCTCCCAACCTAGACCTCACTCCTTTTGCCTTTACCTTTACAGGCATAGCCTTTGCCTGGAGTTTCTTTGGTTTCCGACTCTTAGACATCGTACCTGTAGCACACGAAACTATCATCGAAAACATGAGGGATATCGTAATCGTCCTGGATGTACGCAACCGAATTGTAGTTTTTAATCAGGCGGCACAGTGTGTCATTGGCTACACGGCCGCAGAAGCGATTGGACAACCAGTCACAAAGATATTATCAAATTGGCCCGACTTGGTCGAAAGATATTCCAGTGTCACCGAGAAAAGTTTAGAAATTGTATTGGATGCAGATAAGAAACAGCGTCATTTCGACATGAATCTCTTACCCCTCCATGACAAACACAGTCGCCTGAATGGTCGACTGATTCTATTGCATAATATCACAGAGCGGAAAGAGGCAGAGGATGTTTTACAAAAAGCTCACGATGAGTTGGAGAGGCGAGTGGCGGAGCGTACGGCTGAGTTGGTCACGGCCAACGATCAACTTAAACAGGAGATTAGAGAGCGTCAACGGACAGAGGAAGCGCTCCACCAGAGTCTTGCTCTGGTCGGCCGAGCAAAGCGGGAGTGGGAATCTACTGTCGATTCACTTCCTCAGCTCATTTTCGTACTGGACGATCGAGGATGCATCCTCCGTACTAATCGAACGGTCGAGAAGTGGCAACTCGGGAAGGTCACTGACGTCAAGGGACATCGAATACACGAATTGGTCCATCCCAACTGTACGGATTCTAATTGTTATTTGGAGACCTTCTGGCCTCAGGCCTGCGAGGAACTGGCTCATGGTCGATCCTCCCAATGGGAGGTCGAGGATAGGATGATAAATCGTCACTTCCGAGTTCAGTTGAGACCCATCTCACCTAAACCCTATCGGAGGGGTGAAAAAACGGAAAGCTTCGCAGTGGTCGTGTTATACGATATCACTGAACGCAAGCGATCAGAAGAGGCGTTAAAGGAAAGCAAAGGATATTTAAAGACCTTATTAGACTCTATCCATGCTGGTATTATTGTAATTAAAGCGGAAACACATAAGATTATTGATGCGAATTCCTTCGCCTTAGAAATGTTCGGGGCCAATAAGGAACAGGTTTTGGGTATGGAATGTCATTCATTTGTCTGCCCGGCCGAGAAGGGAAAATGTCCCATAACCGATCTCCAACAGACTGTGGACATCTCAGAGCGGGTACTCCTTAAAAAGAGTGGGGAACAGATCTCGATACTGAAAAGTGTGGTCCCGATCATAAGGAAAGGTCGTGAATATTTGATCGAAAGTTTTATTGATATTACCAAACACATACAGATTGAAAGAGAGAAAACAGCCCTTGAAGAGCAGTTACTTCAATCACAAAAGATGGAAGCAATTGGCCGATTGGCTGGTGGAGTCGCCCACGACTTCAACAATTTGTTAACTCCTATAACAGGATATTCCCAACTGGTGATCAATAAACTCTCTTCCAGCGATCCCTTGCGTAATGATCTTCAAGAAATTCAGAGGGCGGCTGAGCGCGCTTCTACTCTCACCCGTCAATTGCTGGTTTTTTCCAGAAGCCAATCGCTTAAGCCTCAGGTGGTCAATTTCAATAACATTATGCTCGATATTGGTAACATGCTCCGCCGTCTTATCGGAGAACAGATTGAATTGGTGATGCTTCCTGGGTCTAACCTTGGCTCAGTCAAGGTGGACCCTAACCAGTTTGAACAGGTAATCGTCAACCTTACTGTTAACGCACGTGATGCGATGCCCAACGGGGGAAAGCTCCTACTCGAAACGACCAATGTCATACTTAACCAAGATTATATTTACCGGCATACTGGGATTCCTCCTGGTGAGTACATCCTGTTTGCAGTAAGTGACACAGGGATAGGAATGACCGACGAAGTGAAAGCACATCTTTTCGAACCTTTCTTCACCACCAAAGAAACGGGGAAAGGAACGGGGTTAGGTCTCTCGATGGTTTTTGGTATTGTTAAACAAAGCAATGGCCACATCTTGGTTTACAGTGAGCTGGATCAGGGGACCACATTTAAGATCTACTTACCACGAGTAGAAGTAGAAATGGTGACCATACCCCAGCGAAACGACCTCGACTATATGCCAAGAGGGGACGAAACCATTCTATTGGTGGAAGATGAACCTTTGGTACGGGGGCTGGCGCTCCGTATTCTACGGGAGCAGGGCTACATTGTTCTGGAGGCCTCAAATGGTAATGAAGCTTTAAATGTAGCCCAAAAAAGAACTGGAAAAAGGATTCACCTCCTCCTGACTGATCTGGTGATGCCTCAAATGGGTGGTAAAGAACTGGCAACCCAATTCAAAAATCTCCGACCTGAGATCAAGGTGCTCTTTACCTCAGGCTATACGGATAACGCTATTGTCCACCACGGTGTGTTGGAACCCGGCACCCACTTCTTACAGAAACCTTTTTCACCCAAATCACTCTCACAAAAAGTGCGTGGAGTGTTGGATACATGAAAAAGAGGTTGTAAGGATGTTAGGTGCGTTAGAGGAAAACATAATTTATAACATAAAAGCCTTTTTTTGATGTATGTAACAATAAGAAAAGCTTTTGAATTTTTGGATGGAAATTCAGTACCCAATATTTTAAATGAGTTGATTTCATTTATAGCCCTTATCTGAGGGATTGGGAATATGCTTAAGGATCGAATTTTTCAAAGGATAGATATCATTAACCTTCTCCGATACTTGGCAGACATTTCAGACAGATCCTTAGGCCAAACTTTTAGCACTGAAGAAGTTCGGCGTATATACGTACTTTTCTCTATCTCTCTCATAGGGATACTTACTCTCATTCCCATTGGGATACTTATTTTAACACAGAAAAATCTGATCCTTGGAGTATTAGATTTGCTCTTGGCATCTGTATTAACAGCAAACCTTTTTCACGCCAGATACTATAAAAACTACAAGTTCAATATCCAATTAGCTATCTTTTTAGTTGCCGCCCTTTTTGTCTATAGTTTCTTTACTATCGGGTATAGCCAGGGTGCATTTGTCTGGTATTATATCTTTCCCTTGTTAGCATCTTTTCTCCTTGGATCCAAGAAAGGAAGTGTAGCAACGATCTTCATATTTTTACCTGCTATTGCCCTTTTTCTGGTAAAAATCCCTCCGCCCTTCTTTTCTAATTTCACATTCCATTTCAAGATGAGATTTGTATTATCTTTCTTGATAGTTTCCATTTTTTCTTATTTATTCCAAAACTCACAAGAGAGGAGTCAAGAAGAACTTCAAAAATCACACGATAATCTAGAAAAACGAATTAGAGAACAGACCTTAACTTTACAAGAAGCAGTTCAGAAATTGCAGTGTAAAATTAGTGGACACAAACAGATGGAGGAAACGCTGCAGGAGAGTGAAAGGAAATATCGAACGATCCTCGAAAATATTGAAGATGGTTATTTCGAGGTTGATATTGCTGGGAATGTTACCTTCTGTAACGATTCTATGTGCCAAATATGGGGATATCCTAAAGAAGAGTTGATAGGAAAGAATTATCGAGACGGAACAGACCAAGAGAACGCCAATAAATTGTATCAAACATTTAATAAGGTCTATAGAACAGGAATACCCAATAAAGCATTTGATTATGGAATTATAAGAAAAGATGGCACTAAAATACACATTGATACCTCAGTATCTTTAAAAAAAGACTCTTCAGGTAACCCGATAGGATTTAAAGGTATTCTCCGAGACATCACCGAGCGCAAACAGACGGA
>Ga0299915_10003366_pt1 | contig 11558 bp, 7 predicted proteins | sample RVTome_13_FD_200263 | JGI IMG/M metagenome (GOLD analysis project Ga0299915, IMG submission 200263) | Soil microbial communities from uranium-contaminated site in the Upper Colorado River Basin, Wyoming, United States - RVT92D227 (version 2) ... | reverse complement strand
CTCGGGTAGCGAGAACAGGCCGGTCCCCCCGACGACGGCGAACGGGATCCCCTCCCGCCTCAGCCGCTCCACGATCTGGTCGCGGTGGGCGTGGCGGCGTGACAGGACGGCAACGTCGCTCCAGCGCCTGGGTCGCGTGCGGCCATCCGGGGCTGGCAGCTCCCCGGGCAGGGCTGCGAAGGCGTCGCGGATGGCGGCCACCACGACCTCCGCCTCGTCGACCTCGTCGCGACAGACGACGACGTCCACCGGGCGACCGCGTTGACGGCTGGGTTCCAGCGACCGGCCGGCCTTCATCCTCCGCGGGTTGCCGGCGACGAGCCGGACGGCGGCCGACAGGATCCGGCCGTCGGACCGCCGGTTGAGGACCAGGGGAAGCTCGCCGACGGGTCCGATCGGACGCTCCGGGTCCCATTCGGGCGGACGGGAGAAGCGCTCGCGGAACTGCTCGAAGGCAGCGTAGCTCGCACCCCGGAAGCGGTAGATCGACTGGTCGTCGTCGCCGACCACGACGACGTCATCGCGGCCGCCCTCGGGGCGCCCGACCAGCTCGAGCAGCCGGACCTGGGCGATGTTGGCGTCCTGGAACTCGTCCACGAGCACGTGCCGGTACTGGCGGCGGTACCTGACGGCAAGGTTGGGAAATCCCTCGAGGAGGCGGATCGCAAGGGCGATCTGCTCGCCGAAGTCGACCGCGCCGTGCTCGGCCAGCGCTGCCTGGTACGCCTCGTACACCTGGGCCTGGTCGTCGAGACGCAGGATCTCGAGGGTGGCGGCATCGCGCCGGAAGGCGTCGCGGCGGGCGAGGCCGTTCGCGCGCGCCTCAGGCGGCAGCCGATCCCAGGCCGGCGGCCAGCGTCCACCGCCGGCGGCCTCGCGCCGGGCTTCCACGTCCGCCTCGTGCGCGGCCGCGGCCGGCGACTCGAGGCTCTTGTTCCGCACGCCGCGGGCGACGGCCGCGGTGCCTGCCTCGGCGAGCGAGCGGCGACCGGCCTCGAAGGCGCCCTCCCCGAACTCGGCCTCCATGAGGGCTCGACGCTCGTCGACGTAGGTCCGGAAGTCCGCCGGCGTGACCAGCTCGTCCTTGGCCCGGTTGATGAACGCGGCGAAGTCACGGAGGGTGCCGGCGGCGTCGCGGTCCAGCCGGTGGTAGGCGAGGTGCTGTCGCGGCCGGAGTGAGTGCAGGAACAGGAGCTGGCCGATCTCGTCGAGGACATCGACCCGGTCGGGCAGGTCCAGCTCGGCCCGGTGGTTGTTCACCAGGCGGTTGGCGAAGCCGTGGAAGTTGGCGACGGTCAGGCGGCTGGCGACGTCCGGGCCGAGCCGGCGCTCGAGGCGATCGAACAGCTCCGCAGCGGCTCGCACGTTGTAGGTCAGGACGAGGATGTTCTCGGGGGCAAGGCCATCATCCGTCTCGAGCAGCCAGCGAACGCGCTCGACGATGACGGTCGTCTTGCCCGTTCCCGCGCCGGCCAGAACCATGAGCGGCCCGCCGGGCCACTCGGCGGCGGCCTGCTGCTCGGTGGTCAGTTCGATCGGCATCCGCGCAGAGTCTCCGGGGCGATCGTGACAGGTTGGCTGGCACGAGGATGGCACGGGGATCGGCGGCGTGCCGCGTCGCACTGCGCGTTCCCGGGTCGACAGGCGGTGCCTGGTCGGCAGGCGTGCCTGGAGGCCGTACTCGGCCTGTTCGCCGCGTTTGCTGCGGCAGCGGACCGTCACGGCCGGCCGCCTCGTGCCGTCACCGATCGATGCCCCCGGACGAGAAGCATCAGGATCGGCCGTCCACGCTGCGATTTGCAGCGGAACCCGGACTTCTGCTGCGGCTTCCCTCATGACACCACCGCGCTGATGCGCAGCGGGCATCAGGGCCAGGCGCCAGGGCCGGAGGCGCGGGCATCAGGGCGCGGACTCGGCCTCGGCGGTGGGAGCCAGCGATCGACATCGGCGATCGACATCGGCGATCGGCACGCTTGCGCGCGGGGGGTACACTCCCCTTTCCGGTCTCCAGGGCGCACGCCGGGGCGCGCCCGGCCGGCCGTTCGAGGCAGACAGGCGACCATGGCGCGCTCGATGTGGCGGGGGGCCATCCAGTTCGGTCTGGTCACGATCCCCGTGCGGCTGTACCTGGCGACCGAGAGCAAGGGCATCTCGTTCAACATGCTCCACGAGAGCTGCCTGAACCGGATCCAGGTCAAGACCTGGTGCCCGTTCCACGACGAGGTGATCTCGCGCGGCGACACGGTCAAGGGCTTCGAGTACGCCAAGGACCAGTATGTCGTCGTCACCGAGGAGGACCTCCTGTCGGTCCCGCTCAAGACCGTCCGGGCGATCGAGATCGAGCGCTTCGTGCCGGCTCGGCCGGCGGAGAGCGAGCCGCCGCGCTTCGTCAAGCAGGCATACTGGCTCGAGCCTGAGGCGATCGGCCGGAAGGCCTTCTCCCTTCTCCGGGGCGTGCTCGAGGACAAGGGCCTGGCCGCGATCTGCAAGGTCGTCATCAAGGACCGCGAGGCGCTGGCCTCGCTCGAGCCGAACGGCCGAACGCTCCTCCTCCAGACCCTCCACTGGCCCGACGAGATCCGGTCCACCGCGGAGCTGGACCTGCCCGAGGACGAGCCCGCCTTCAAGCCGACCGAGCGCGCCATGGCGGAGCAGCTCGTGGCGGCGATGACCGGCGAGTTCGATCCGGACGAGCACCACGACGAGTACCGCGAAGCCCTGATGGCGGTGATCGAGGCCAAGATCGAGGGCCGCGAGACGGCCGCGCCGGAGGAGGCCGAGCCGGGCGGCCAGCTGGTCGACCTGATGGCCGCGCTGGAGGCGAGCGTGGCCGCCGCCCGGGCATCGCGCGAGGAAGGCCGCCGCGCAGCGGCGGTCGCGGAACCGGAGGAGGAGGTCGTCGCCCTCGCCCGGACACGGCCCCGTCCCCGACCGCGCCCGGCCGACGACGAGGAGGCGGAGGCCGCCGAGGCCGCGCCGCGCCGCCGCCGCAGGACGGCGTAGCGCCGGCCGCCATCCGGACCGTGGTCCCGGCAGCGACCGACCCGGTCGAGGAGACCTTGCTCGGCCTGACCGGCGTCCGGCCGGACCGGGGGCCGCGCCCGGTCCGCGTCAGGCCGATGCGCCCGACCGAGGGCCGGGCACCCTTCGACGACCCGGCCTACCTGTTCGAGCCGTGGTGGCCGGGGATCCACGCCTTCGTGTTCGTGGCCGGCGGCCGCGTGCGATTGCAGGCGGACGCGCTGGCCGATCCCGGGCCGGCCTTCCCCGAGCTTGCCGGGGTGGCCGAGCTGGTGCAGGTCGCCAGGGCGGTGCTGGAGACCACGATCCTCGTCCTCGATGGACGTGCCCGCCCGAGCGCGGAGCTCCTCCGGCGCCGTCTCGCCGGGGAGTGGCGCGGCGCGGGGACCCCGCTCCGCGCCGGTCGGGCCGCTCTCGTTGCCACCGACCTCCTCTGGCTCGGCGGTCGCTCGCTCGCCCGGCGGCCGTTCGGCGAGCGACGGAGCGAGCTCGCGACGGTTCTCGAACCCTCGCCCTGGTGCCTGCCCGGGCGCGGCTTCGTGGGCGAGGGGATCACCGTCGCCCGCGCCCTCGGGGAGCTCGGCTTTCATTGGGTCTCGGCTCACCGCCTCGACGCGCCCTACCATGCGGGGCCGGCCGGCGACGCCTGGTTCCGCGTACCGATCGAGGAGCCGGCCGAGCGGACCCCGCCGACCTTCCTCGCCGTCGCCCGACGGCTCGGCCTGTAGGTCTGCTCATGCCGTTGGAGCGATACCGGGCGAAGCGCGACTTCGCCCGGACACCGGAGCCGGCTGGGGAGGGTGCGGCACGCGCCGAGAGCGCCCTGCCCGTCACGGTCGCCCGGCCGGAGCCGGCCGGGGAGGGTGCGGCACGCGCCGAGGGCTCAGCCGCCGTCACGCCCGCCACGCCGGGCGGCGCCGGCCGGTTCGTCGTCGGGCGCCACCGTGCCACGCACATCCACTACGACCTCCGCCTGGAGATCGCCGGCGTCCTCGCCAGCTGGGCAGTGCCGAAGGGCCCGTCGCTCGACCCCGACGTCCGCCGGGCCGCCTTCCGGACCGAGGATCATCCTCTCGAGTACCTCGACTTCGAAGGCGTGATCCCCCGCGGCGAGTACGGTGCCGGCGACGCTATCGCCTGGGACTGGGGCACCTTCGAGCCGGAGGCGGCCACGCCCCGCGCGCCCACGCCCGACCCGGCGGCCGCGATCCGCGCCGGCGAGCTCAAGCTCCGGTTGCGGGGAGAGAAGCTCCGGGGCCGCTTCACCCTGGTCCGGACCGGCGGACGGCCGGGCGGCCGCGTCGACGTGCGCCCCGGCGCCTCGACCTCCATCGGCGACGAGGAGGGCGCCGCCTGGCTGCTGATCCACAAGCGCGATCCGGACGCCGTCGCCGGCTGGAACGCAGATGACCACCCCGCCTCGGTCCGAACCGGGCGGACGAACGACGAGCTGGCGGCCGGCATCGCTCCGCGCTTCGAGCGCCCCGCGCCCGTGCCGCTGCCGACGCTGGGCGCGCCGGGCTCGATCGCCACGCCGCAGCCGGCGTTCGTGCCGCCCATGCTCGCCACCCCCGGTCGCGCCCCGTTCGACGATCCGGACTGGCTGTTCGAGCCGAAGTGGGACGGGTACCGCGTCCAGGCGGTCGTGGCCGGCGGTCGGGTACGCCTCTGGACCCGCAACCGGTCGGACGCCGCCGCCTACTTCCCGGAGCTGGCCGGGCCGCCTCACTGGATCGCGGCCCGCGAGGCCATCGTCGACGGCGAGGTCGTCGCCCTCGACGCGGAGGGCCGACCGGACTTCGGCCTGCTCCAGGCCAGGCTCGGGGGCACGCCCGGTGGGCCGGGTCCGACGCCTGGCGCCCGGGCCGAGGGCCGGGCCGCCCCGCTCTCCTACCAGGCGTTCGACCTTCTCTGGTGCGAGGGACGCTCGCTCATCGGCGTTGCCCTCGAGGAACGCAAGGAGCTCCTCCGGCTCGTGCTCCGCGAGCATCCGCGCGTCCGCTACGGCGCCCACGTCGAGACTCACGGCATCGCCTTCTTCGCGGCCGCGGCGGAGCAGGGCCTCGAGGGCGCCATGGCCAAGCACCGGCGCAGCCGCTACGAGCCGGGCCGGCGGTCGGTCTCCTGGCTCAAGCTCAAGGTCCGCCCCGAGCAGGACCTGGTGGTGGCCGGCTATGTCCCCGGGCGGGGCTCGCACCGCGACCTCGGCGCGCTCGTCGTCGGGATCGTCGAGGACGGGCGGCTGCGCCACGCCGGCCGGGTGGGGAGCGGGCTGGATGCGCCGACCCGGGCTGCGCTCCGGGCCACCCTCGACGCGAGCACCCGGCCGGATCCGCCGTTCGACGATTCCCGCGGCCTGAGGCCCCTTCCGGGCGTCGTCTGGAGTGAGCCGCGGCTCGTGATCCAGGCCGAGATCGGGGGCTGGTCCCGGGACGGCATGGTGCGCCAGGCGGCGTTCGTCGGTCTCGCCCACGACGCGGACCCAGGGAACGCGGTGCGCCGCGAGGCGATCGGCAAGGATGCCGCCGAGCGGGCCCTGGCCCGGACCGGCCTGCTGCCCATCGTCGCCAGTGCGAGGCAGACCGCCCGGGGGAGCTCCACCGATCCCTCGAAGGGCGGCGACGCTGCCGTCACCGTCGACCCGGCCGAGCTGGCCGCCCTGGACGCCCTGCCAGCGAACGGGACCTGGCACATTGGCGGGCAGGCCGTCGCCCTCACCAACCTCGACAAGATCCTGGCGCCCGGACGACCCGGCACGGACGAGCCGCCGGTCACCAAGCGCGACCTCGTCCGGTACCTGGTCGAGATCGGGCCGGTCCTCCTCCCCCACCTCGCCGGACGGGCCCTCAACCTGACCCGTTTCCCCGACGGGGTCGAGGGCGAGCGCTTCTGGCAGAAGGGGCTCCCGGCCCATGCCCCCGCCTGGCTGACCCGCTGGCAGGAGCCCGACCCGCCCGACCGCCGGCCGCATACCCACGTCGTTGCCGACCGGCTGGCCACGCTCGCCTGGCTCGGCAACCAGGCGGCGATCGAGCTCCACCCGTGGACCTCGCCGATCACCGCGCCCGGGCGCCCGCTCTTCGCCCTGTTCGACATCGACCCCGGCGAGGCGACGACCTGGGAGGAGACGCTCGTCCTCGCCCGACTCGTCCGGCGCGCCCTCGAGCACCTGCGGGTCGCCGGCGTGCCCAAGGTGACCGGCAGGCGCGGCGTCCAGGTGTTCGTGCCGATCGAGCCGCGGTACTCGTTCGAGGAGACGCGCGCCTGGGTCGAGGGTGTCTCCCGGGCCGTCGGGGCCGCCGTCCCGGATCTCGTCAGCTGGGAGTGGTCGAAGGACCGGCGCGCCGGAAAGGCACGTCTCGACTACACCCAGAACTGGCACAACCGGACGCTCGTGGCGGCGTACTCGCCGCGCGCCCTGCCGGGTCTGCCGGTCTCGGCTCCGATCGCCTGGGACGAGCTCGACGACCCGGCGCTCCGCCCCGACCGCTGGACGCTCCGGACGATCCGGGAGCGAATCCGCGAACGCGGCGACCTGTTCGCGGCCGCCCTCGGCCCCGGCCAGGTGCTGCCGCCGCTGTGACGGTGCCCTGAGGGCGCTCGCGCCTTCCGGGCTGGCCTGCCCGACCCGCGTCTGCGCACTCTGCACCTGTCGGCGGGTCGACCCTGCCGCCCAGGGACGGTCGGCCCCCGACCCGGTGCCGAAGGGCTCTGACGCCGCCCGCCGCCGACCCGGACACTGGCGCCATGCAGGATCAAGCCTCCATCGTTGCCTCCCTCAACTCCACCTGGTTCGCCTCCGGCCTGGAGCCGGAGACGCAGACTCGCCTCGCCGAGCTCGCCCGGACGTACCACGCCGAGCCCGGCCAGGAGCTGCTCCGCGAAGGAGACCCGTCCGATCTCTTCGGGGTCGTCATCCGGGGCCGGATCGCCCTCCGGACGCTCGTCCCCGAGCGCGGCGAGATCACGATCCTGACGATCGAGCCCGGCGACGTCTTCGGCTGGTCGACGGTCGTGCCCCCGTACCGCTCCACCTCGACCGCCGTCGCGATCGAGCCCACGGATGCGATCGTCTTCGAGGCCGCCGGGATCCGGGCCGCGTTGCGCACCGACTGCCGGCTGGCGGTCGCGCTCTACCCGCGCATCATGCTCGCCGTGTCGCGCCGCCTGAACGCCACGCGTCACCAGCTCCTCGACCTGTTCGCCGCCGAGGAGGTGCGCTCATGGTGATGGCCTCCCCCGCGCGCGGCCCACGCGCGAGACCGGAGGGTCCGGCCTTTCTCGGCCGGGCCGACCTGCAGGCCCTGCTTGATCTCCTCCGCGAGGACGGCCGTACCCTGATCGGCCCGACACTCGACGCCGGGGCGATCGTGTACGACGAGATCACCGGGGTCGAGGACCTGCCGCGTGGCTGGGCTGACGAGCAGGGGCCCGGCCGGTACCGAATCCACGACCGGCAGGACGACCGGCTGTTCGGCTACGTCGTCGGACCGACGAGCTGGAAGAAGTGGACGTTCCCGTCCCTTGTTCCGCTCACCAGCGCCACCCGCGACGGGCACAAGGTCGGATTCGAGCCGGTGCCGCTCGACCCGCCCCGGCTCGCCTTCCTCGGCGTCCGGGCCTGCGAGCTGGCGGCCCTCGGCGTCCAGGACCGGGTCCTCACGGCCGGGCCGTTCGTCGACCCCGACTACGCCGCTCGGCGGGCCAACGTCCTCGTCGTCGCCGTCCAGTGCACGACCGCCGCCACCACCTGCTTCTGCACCTCGATGGGCACCGGGCCGGAGGTCGAATCCGGGCACGATCTCGCCCTCACCGAGCTCGATGGCGGGTTCCTCGTCGATGCCGGCTCACCGGCCGGCCGGGCGATCCTCGAGCGGCTCCCGCTGCGGCCGGCGACCGCCGTCGAGCAGTACGGCGCCGCGGCGACCGTGGCGGCCGTCCGCGCGGGGATCGGCGACCCGGTCCCGGCCGCCGGCCTCCACGACCGGCTCCTGGCCCAGCTCGATTCGCCGCGCTGGCTCGAGATCGCCGAGCGCTGCATCCTGTGCGGGAACTGCACGCTCGCCTGTCCGACCTGCTTCTGCACCTCGACGACGCAGGCGACCGACCTGTCCGGGACGACGGCGATGATGAGCCGGACCTGGGACAGCTGCTTCAGCCCGGGGTTCGCCAAGGTCGCCGGCGGGAGCTTCCGTTCGCGCCACCGGGATCGCTACCGCCAGTGGCTGACCCACAAGTTCGCGACCTGGTGGGACCAGTTCGGCGAATCCGGCTGCACCGGCTGCGGGCGCTGCGTGACGTGGTGCCCGGTCGGCATCGACGTGCGCGAGGAGCTGAACGCCATCGCCCCCGCCCGGCCGCCCGCGGCGGAGACCGCGCTCGTCGAGCCGGCCGCGCCCTCCCCCACCGAGTTCGTGACCGCGCATGTCACCGGCACGAAAGCGGAGACTGGCGACACGGTGACGCTCACCCTGGAGTCCGATCACCCGGCCCTCGGCCGGGGTGGTCCCGGCCAGTTCGCGATGGTCGAGCTCCCGGGCTTCCCGCCCCTGCCGATCTCGATCAGCCGGTACCTTCCCGGCGGCCTGGAGCTGACGATCCGCGGCGCGGGAGCCGCCACGCGGGCGCTGGGCAAGCTCCAGGCGAAGGACGAGATCGGCCTGCGTGGCCCGCTCGGGAGCAGCTGGCCGCTGGACCGGGCGATCGGCCGCGACCTGGTCATCGTCACCGGCGGAATCGGCCTCGCCCCGCTTCGCCCGCTCATCCAGGCGATCATCGCCGAGCGGCGCCGGTACGGCGACGTGCGCCTGTACTACGGCGCCCGGACCCCGGCTGACCTCCTCTACCGCGGGGAGCTCGAGCGCTGGAAGAGCGCCAGCATCGAGGTGGCCCTCACGGTCGACCGCGCCGGCCCGGAGTGGCTCGGGCCGGTGGGCGTCGTGACCAACCTCTTCGACCAGGCGACCTGGGACGGATCCGGGATGGTCGCGTTCGTCTGCGGACCCGAGCGGATGATGCAGGCGACCGTATCGACGCTGGCCGGCCGGGGCATCCCGGCCTCCCGGATCTACGTGACGCTGGAGCGCCACATGGAATGCGGGATCGGCCTATGCGGTCACTGCCAGATGGGCAAGTACTTCATCTGTCGTGACGGCCCGGTCTTCTCGATGGCCCAGCTCGGCGACATCTTCGGTCGGGAGGGGATCTGATGAAGCACGGCCCTGTCGCCGCGCGTCCCCGCGTCGGCGTCGTCAAGTTCGCCTCGTGCGACGGCTGCCAGCTGACGCTCCTTGACCTCGAGGACGAGCTCCTCTCCGTCGTCGAGCACTTCGACATCATCGACTTCCCGGAGGCAACGTCGGCCCGCTCGCCCGGTCCCTACGACATCCTGTTCGTCGAAGGCTCGGTCAGCGAGCCGGCCCACCTCGAGCGGATCGTGGAGCTCCGTCGTCGCTCCCGCTTCCTCGTGACGATCGGCGCATGCGCCACGGCGGGCGGCATCCAGGCGCTCCGAAACTGGGGCGACCATGACGCCTTCCGCGCGTCGGTCTACGCCAACCCGGAGTTCATCCACTCGCTGGCCACGTCGACCCCGATCGCCGAGCACGTGCCGGTGGACGCCGAGCTGCGCGGCTGCCCGATCGACCCCGACCAGCTGGTCGAGCTCCTCACCGCGCTCAACACCGGACGTCGCCCCCAGCTCCGGGACGAGGCCGTCTGTATGGAGTGCAAGCGGCGCGGCGTGGTCTGCGTGATGGTCAGTGGGGGTATCCCCTGCCTCGGCCAGGTCACCCAGACCGGCTGCGGGGCGATCTGCCCGCGCTTCGGCCGGGGCTGCTACGGCTGCTTCGGCCCCCGCGAGCGGGCCAACGCGGCCGGCCTCAGCCGCCACCTCCAGCTGGCCGGCGACCGGCCGCGCGAGGAGGTCGGGCGGCTCTTCGCCGGGTTCACGGCCTACTCCGAGCCGTTCCGGAGCATGGTGACCGAGCTCGGCGGAGCGCGACAGGCAGGACGCGAGAGTGGCGTCGAGGCTGCCCCGACGGGAGGCAGCGATGCACGGCACTGAGACCCGGAAGGGGGCTGACGAGCGGCTCTACGAGGTCGGCGAGCTCACCCGCGTCGAGGGCGAGGGCTCGCTCCGCCTGCGCGTCCGGGACGGCAAGGTCACCGAGGCCCGGCTCGGCATCTTCGAGACGCCGCGCTACTTCGAGCAGATCGTCGTCGGGCGGACGCCCGACGAGGTGATCGACATCGTTGCCCGGATCTGCGGGATCTGCCCCGTCGCCTACCAGATGAGCGCGGTCCATGCGTTCGAGGACCTGTTCGGCGTCGCGATCGACCCGGCCGTCCGGGCCCTCCGGCGCCTGCTCTACTGCGGCGAGTGGATCGAGAGCCACGCGCTCCACATCTACCTGCTCCACGCGCCCGACTTCCTCGGGTACGAGAGCGCCATCGCCATGGCCGCGGACCACCGCCAGACCGTGGCCAAAGCACTCCTGATGAAGAAGGCGGGCAACCACCTGATCAAGATCATCGGCGGCCGCCCGATCCACCCGGTGAGCGTCCGGGTCGGTGGCTTCTCGCGCGTCCCGCGCCGACGGGAGCTCGAGGAGCATCGCCCGGCGCTGGCCGAGGGCCTGGAGCTGGCGAAGGAGACGGTGCGCTTTGCCGCCTCGCTGGCCATGCCCGCCTTCGCCCGGGAGCCGCGGGTGGTTTCGCTCCGCCATCCCGGCGAGTACCCGTACAACGACGGCCGGATCGTGAGCTCCGACGGGATCGACCTGGCGCCCTCCGGCTGGCGCGACGCGTTCGAGGAGTTCCAGGTCGAGGAGAGCAACGCCCTCCACGCACGCGCCCGCGACGGGAAGGGCGTCTACCTCCTCGGGCCGGCCGCCCGCGTCGTTCTTGCGTCCGAACAGCTCCACCCGGTGGCCCGCGAGCTGCTCGCCGGGACGGGCATGGCGGAGACGATCCGGACGAACATCTACGCCTCGATCGTGGCCCGGGCGGTCGAGCTCGTCCATGCCTATGCCGAGGCGCTCGACATCATCGACGGCTACCGGCCGCCGGCCGAGCCCGCCGTGGCCTGGACGAGCCGGCCGGGTGTGGCCGCCTGGGCGACGGAGGCGCCGCGGGGCCTCCTGTTTCACCGCTACGAGGTCGACGAACGGGGCCGGATCGCCTCGGCCCAGATCGTTCCCCCGACCGCCCAGAACCAGGCCGCGATCGAGCGCGACCTCGTCGTCGCGGCGCCGAACGTCCTCGACCTGCCCCATGCCGAGGCGACAATCCGCCTCGAGCAGATGATCCGCAGCTACGACCCGTGCATCTCGTGCGCCACCCATTTCCTCGACCTGCGGATCGAGGAGGCGGGCTGACGCCGGGCGGCCCGGGCCGTCGTCGCCGCGCCGGGCCGACGCCTGGAGCGTCCCGGGTGTCCTCGAGCGTTCCGGTCTTCGTCTGCGGAGAGCCCACCCGCGGCGACGACGCCGCCGGGTTCGCCGCCGTCGAGCTGCTCCCGGCCACGACCCTCGACC